>ERZ779656.1981-NODE-1981-length-9803-cov-6.229073_pt1 | contig 9803 bp, 8 predicted proteins | sample MGYA00511102_ERZ779656 | MGnify/ENA primary metagenome ERZ779656 (study PRJEB29588, sample SAMEA2143980) | human gut metagenome | biome: human gut; feature: human-associated habitat; material: faeces | place: Denmark | collected 2008/2010 ... | reverse complement strand
TTTAAGGCTCTTTCACAATCACATGACCATCGAACCAGTGATAGAGATTTTCGGTCGATACGAGGGCAAGACAATCGCAGAAATCCGCGACGTTATTTTCAAGAACTATGCAGCTTCCGATAATGATGGGATGATTTTTACAATGATGATGGATTTCAATCTGCCATCAGAATGGGCGTATCTGGAGCATGTCAAAGGCATCTTTGAACCATACGGGACTGACTTCTATTATGTTGAACTGATTGCGCCGCAGGAGATAAGACTGAAAAGGAATATTTCTGAAAATAGACTAAAAAATAAAGCGTCCAAAAGAGATATCGAGGCTTCCAATCAGCGCTTAATCAATGACGACAAAAACCATCGGTGTGTTAGTTATGAAGGCGAGATTCCTTTTGATAACTACCTGAGGATTGATAATTCTGATATAGAACCTGATGAAGTTGCAAGATTGATTAAGAGAACCTTCAATTTGTAAATTTTAGGTTGCTGTAATGAACATTAGACCGTTGACTGGTCGCAGTGTGCGAAAAGTTGACGGTCTTTTTGGTGCAGAAGGATTCGTATGCTCTCCCGCCAGCCAATCCGCAGACAAACGAAAAGCCCCTTCTGACTTTCACCAGAAGGGGCAGGGGAGGCAGAATTATTCCGCGTTTGTCGCGTTAATCATTTCCATCAGATTCGCGCGGTATTCCTTCCACTGGGGCAGGTTCTTCCAGTAGTCCGGCAGGATGTTGCCAAAATCATCGACCGGATTGCGCCAAGTAATCTTGTTGTTGATGGACAGGTACGCCATCTGCGCGCCGCCGAGGTCATCAGCGATGCTCACAACGCTGCCGCAGTCAAGACCGTTGGAAACGTCCGTCAGCTCGGCTTTCGTAATCTGGTCGAGGCTCGTGAACCACTTGATGCACTGGCTCTTCTCAAACACATAGAAGCCGTTGTACTCGCAGGTGACGGTCACAGAGCCGTTGTTCACCGCGACATACGCCGTGCCAACCTGCTTGAAGTTCGCCGCCAGCAGCGGGAAAGTCTGCCAGCCGGTCTTGCTCAGGTCAACGGGAACGATGGCGTGCCAGTCGTCGGCAATGCCCAGATCCTTCAGCGTCAGACCCGCCAGAGAAGCCGTGTTGTTCGGGAACCAGATGGGGTCGCTGCTGGTGTCCTTCGCGGGCGCCTTGCCGGCGGTGCTGGTGATGAAGAAGTCTACGTCGATGGTCATGCCATTCTTGATGTCATCGGGATTGATGGCGGAAACATTGTCGGTCACATTGCCGTTCCAGTCCTTGTGATTCCACGGCGCGGAGTTGTTTTCCACCATCCAGTCGTCATAAATGATAGAGTAATCGTCCGTCGCCTGGATGTACTGGTCGCCGTAGTGCGCGCCGAAGCCGACGTCGGTGAAGTTAATGGACTTGCCGTTGACGCGGATGTCGGTAATCTTGAGGTAGCTGTTCGGAAGCTTCGTCGTGCCGTCAGAGACGACCAGCAGCAGCTTCTTCGCACCGTTCACAGGAGACGACCAGCCATCGCGGTCAAAGGACAGGCTGGCGGTATAATACCCGTCGCCGGTAATCTTTGCCGTTGTGCTGCTGGCATGACCTGCGCTGTCGCCTTCGGGCTTCGTGTTGGCAGGCCACCAGCTGCCGGACTGATAGAACAGCCACGCTTCCGCGCCGTCCTCCAGCACCGGCGGCGGCGCAACCAGAGAGGTCAGCTTACCGGGCTTTTCGCCAATGTCTTCCGGCATTTCACCCGCGTTCGCTGCAACGATGAAGTCTACCTCAATCGTGTCGCCCGCAACGATGTCGTCGGGGTTGATGATTTCGTAGGTCGCTTCGTCCGCACTGTCAAAGGCGCGCAGACCGTCCGGACCGGTGGAATCCGGGGAGAAATTCTTGTCCCAGTAGTTGTTGTAAATCGGCGCAAAGCCTGCGTTCGGGTCGTCGTGGAAAGTGCCGTAGAGGTTCGGCTTGTGGTCGATGGACTTGCCGTTGACGCGGATGTCCGTAATCTTCACATAATAGCCGGGGAAGAGGCTCTCCGCGTTGTCCAGCACGAGGTTGAACTGAATCGCGCCCTCCGCTTTCTGCCAGTTGAATTTGAGTCCGACCGTGTACATGCCGGGGCCGGTAACTTCGGCGTTCGTGGCTTCCACGCCCGTTTCGGACGAGGGCTGGTCAGCAGACTTATGCTGCGGCCACCACGGGAATTTCGAGGAATCGGTTTCATGGTTCGACGCAAAGTACAGCAGCCACGCGGTGGCGGACTGCTTTTCTTCCGCGTGCGCAATGCTGACCAGACTCAGCAGCATGGCAAGCGTGAGCAGCAGCGCGGACAGACGGCAAAGACGCTTCATGGGAAAACTCCTCCTTTGTTTTGCGAGAATTTTGTGCGTGTTTCCAGCAGACATTACGCACTCTTGCTATAATTATAACGTTTTCGTACCAAAAAGTCAATGGAAAAGGAAATGGATTCCTAACGAAAATTGTCGAAAATTACGAAAATGTCAGTGAAACAGCATTCAAAGTTGCTATAAGTGCGCAGAAAATACACGCGCGGGACTTTACACGCGCCGGGAAACACGGTACAATACTTTTGAATCGAAATTTTTCGCGCGGACGGTTGACTTGCCCGCGCATCAGGAGGAACGCAATGAAACTCTGGGGAGGACGCTTCAGCAAGGCAACCGACGGGCTGGTGGACGATTTCCATTCCAGCATTTCTTTTGACCAGCGGCTGGCGGAGCAGGACATTACCGGCTCGATTGCCCACGCGACCATGCTGGGCGAGCAGGGCATTATCCCGCAGGAAGACGCGGAAAAGATTGTCGAAGGCCTGCGCGGTATTTTGGCGGACGTCAAGGCGGGCAAAGTCCACTGGATGGTGGACGCGGAGGACATCCACATGAACGTGGAGGCGCTGCTGACCGAGCGCATCGGCGAAGCGGGCAAGCGCCTGCACACCGGGCGCAGCCGCAACGATCAGGTGGCGCTGGATTGCCGCATGTACGCCAAACTTGCCTGTCAGGAGACGCAGGAGATGCTCCGCGAGCTGCTCAGCGTCCTGCTGGACATTGCGCAGGACAACCTGCACACCATCATGCCCGGCTACACCCATCTGCAAAAGGCGCAGCCCATCACCTTGGCGCACCACATGATGGCGTATTTCCAGATGTTCCGGCGCGACCTCGATCGCTTCGCTCACGCCTATGACGCGGCGGATGTGATGCCGCTGGGCAGCGGTGCGCTGGCAGGCACGACCTATCCGCTCAACCGTGAGCGCGTGGCGGAACTGCTGGGCTTCTCCCGCATCAGCATGAACAGCCTCGATGGTGTGTCCGACCGTGATTTCCTATTAGAATACCTTTCGGCGGCGTCAATCTGCATGATGCACCTCTCGCGCTTCTGCGAGGAGCTGATTTTGTGGAACACGAACGAGTTCCGCTTTGTTGAGATGGATGACGCCTTCGCGACGGGGTCGTCCATCATGCCGCAGAAGAAGAACCCCGACGTCGCGGAGCTGATTCGCGGCAAGACCGGGCGCGTCTATGGCGATTTGATGGGCTTGCTGACGACGATGAAGGGGCTGCCGCTGGCGTACAACAAGGATATGCAGGAGGATAAGGAAGCGTTTTTTGACGCGCGCGACACGCTGGTGAAGGGGCTGACCGTGTTCACCGCCATGCTGCGCACCGTCACCTTCCGCAAGGACGTGATGGAGAAGGGCGCGTCCGGCGGCTTCACGAACGCGACGGACTGTGCGGATTATTTGGTCAAGCGCGGCGTGCCGTTCCGGGATGCGCACGCGGTCGTTGGGCGGCTGGTGGCGCATTGCCTGAATGAGAACAAGGCGCTGCTGGATTTGTCGCTGGAGGAACTCAAACAGTTTCATCCGGCGTTTGAGGCGGATGTGTTTGACGACCTGTCGATGCTCTCCTGCGTCGAGAAGCGGCGGATTCCGGGTGCGCCCGCGCCGGACATGGTGCAGGCGGCGATTGACGAGGGGCGCAAGTCCTTGGAGGAAAACGCATGAGCATCGCCGTCTATTCCGCGCAGCAGACGCAGCAGCTCTTCGACCTCTTTTCCGCCATGACCGACTATTATGCGGGCGACCCGGCGCGCATCAACCACTTCGTGAAGGTGCACGCCTACGCGCGGCAAATCGGGCTTGCGGAGCAGCTGGACGCGGACACGCTGTTCCTGCTGGAAGCAGCTGCCCTGACGCACGACATTGGCATCCGCGAAGCAGAGCGCCTGTACGGGCAGTGCGGCGGCAAGCTGCAAGAGCGCCTCGGCCCGCCCGAAGCGAAGAAGATGCTGGATTCGCTCGGCTTCGCGCCGGATGTGACGGAACGGGTATGCTTCCTGATTGCGCACCACCACACGCTTGACGGCGTGGATGCGCTGGACTGGCGGATTCTGCTGGAAGCGGACTTCCTCGTCAATATGATTGAAGAGGGGATGAAGGCGGACGCGATTCAGTGCGGACGGGAGAAGATTTTCCGGACGGAGATGGGGTTGAGGCTGATGGAGAGGCTGATACTGAAGGGACAATGCTAAGCGGACAGCTAAAAACTCCTTCGTTACTTGAATAAAAGGAGCGTCTACATATGAAGAGCAAAAACACTGCTGAAACCAATGAAACGTTTGACAAGCGCAAGTATGATTTGCAATGGGATAAGCAAAACACGAAACGCATAGGTATGAAGTTAAACAAGCATACCGATGCGGATATATTTGAGTATCTTGCAGGCATTACGAATGTGCAAGGCTACTTAAAACAACTCATTCGCGACGACATCGCGCGGCAGACGCAGGAAAAAAGTAACCATACTTAAATTTCTGCAATGAATAGCATAAAAATGGAGTCGGACATCACTTGTCCGGCTCCATTTTTTTCAGTGGCTCTTATGGAACAGCAGATGCTCATACCGTTCCGTGTCAATCGTGCGCACCATAATCTCCAATTCTTCGTCGCCCATGACCGTGTTGCGGCCCTGCGCGTACAGTTCGGCGACCAAGTCGCGCAGCGTCGTGACCAGCGGGTCGGTCTTCGGAATGACCTCGTCGCCCTTCAGGCGGAAGTAGCTGTTCAGCCAGTGCGCCACGCCTGCCGTGCCGGAGGGTGCATCCACCGCGACAAGCGCCGGGCGGTTCAGAATCTTTGCCGTGTCGAAAATGTTGTAGATTTCTTCGTCCTTTAGCAGACCGTCGGCATGGATGCCCGCGCGGGTGACGTTGAAGTGGCGGCCGACAAACGGCTGACGCGGGCTGATTTCGATGCCGATTTCACGCTCCATGTACTCGGCGATTTCGGTTACGGCGGTCAAGTCCATGCCGTCGAGCGTGCCGCGCAGGGAGGCGTACTCAATCGCCATGGCTTCCAGCGGGCAGTTGCCCGTGCGTTCGCCGATGCCCAGCAGCGAGCAGTTGACCGACGAGCAGCCGTACATCCACGCCGTACCCGCGTTGCTGACGACCTTGTAGAAGTCGTTGTGGCCATGCCATTCCAGCTGTTCCGACGGCACGCGCGCGTAGTGGTGCAGACCGTAGATGATGCCGGGGACGGAGCGCGGCAGGGCAGCACCATAGTAATGCACGCCGTAGCCCATCGTGTCGCAGGCGCGAATCTTAATCGGCAGCCCGGATTCCTCGGACAGGTACATCAATTCTTCGGCGAAGGGAAGGACGAAGCCGTAGAAGTCAGCGCGGGTGATGTCCTCGAAGTGGCAGCGCGGGCGGATGCCGCGGTCAAGTGCTGCCTTGACGATGCCCAGATACTTGTCCATCGCCTGCTTGCGTGTCAGGTGCATCTTCTTGAAGATGTGGTAATCCGAGCAGGAGACGAGGATGCCTGTCTCCTTCACGCCTGCCTGCTTGACCAGCTCGAAGTCCTTCTCGTTGGCGCGAATCCACGTCGTGATTTCGGGGAAATCGTAGCCGAGATCCTGGCAGGCATGGAGCGCTTTCTTGTCCTTATCGGTGTACAGAAAGAATTCGGACTGGCGAATCAGTCCCTTCGGGCCGCCCAAACGGTGCATCAGCGAATACAGGTGGACAATCTGCTCGACCGTGAACGGGCTGACAGACTGCTGACCGTCGCGGAAGGTGGTATCGGTCATCCAGATTTCGTCCGGCATGTTTTCCGGCACATGGCGCATGTTGAAAGCGACCTTCGGGATGGATTCATAGTCGTACAGTTCGCGATAAAGGTTCGGCTCTGCGACATCTTGCAGGCTGTACTGATAGCGGTTGGTCATCAGCAGGTTCGATTTCTTGTCAAATTCGAGCATGGAAATGCGCCTCCTTCTTCATAAATGCAATAGGTAATAGCAAAGAAAGGCAGTACGCGAACGTATTGCCTTTCGGTTTACTGTCGCGTCGTTGCGGCATGGATTATTTCAATTCGCTGACAAACTCCTCGATGCGGCGCAGACCCTCCATGCAGCTTTCCATTGCCACCGCGTAGCTCAAACGGCAGAAGCCCTCTGCCTCAAAGGCATTGCCCGGCACGACGGCGACGTGCTTGTCCGCCAGCAGCAGCTCCGCAAATGTCTGGCTGCTGTCAATAACGCGCCCATTGTACGTCTTGCCCATCACGCCCGTGATGTTCAGCATAATGTAGAACGCACCCTGCGGCTTCATGCAGCTCAAGCCCGGAATGCTGTTGATTTTCTCCACCATTGCGTTGCGGCGCGCCTCAAACTGCGCCACCATGTCCGTCACGCACTGCGGATCGCCCTGCAGCGCCTTCATGGCGGCATACTGCGCGATGGAGTTCGCGTTGGATGTCGCGTGGGACTGGAAACTCGTCATGGCGCAAATCTCGTTGCGTGGACCCGCGACGTAGCCGATGCGCCAGCCGGTCATGGCATATGCCTTGGACATGCCGTTGACCACGAACGTCTGGTTCTTGATGGCTTCGCCCAGTTCTGCGATAGAAACGTGCTTCTGCCCGTCGTAAATCAGCTTCTCGTAGATCTCGTCGCTGACGACGTAGAACGGGTGGCTGACGGCGAGGTCAGCAACGAATTGCAGTTGCTCGCGCGACCAGACGGAGCCGTTCGGGTTCGACGGACTGGTGAGGATAATCGCCTTGGTACGGCGGGTGACGCGCGCGGCAATATCGTGGCTGGTGGGGATGAAGTTATTGCGCTCATCCGACGGGATGAACACCGGCACGCCGCCCGCCATGCGCACCATTTCGGGATACGACACCCAGCAGGGCGTGGGAATCAGCACTTCGTCGCCGGGGTCGAGGATGCACTGGAAGATGGTGTACAGGCTGTGCTTCGCGCCGGAGGAAACGATAATGTCCGACGGCGTATAATGCAGATGGTTGTCATGCTCCAGCTTGTCGCAAATCGCCTGACGCAGCGCGACCGTGCCGGCAGCGGGGGTATAGCGGGTCATGCCCTTGTCCAGCGCCTCTTTCGCGGCATCGCAGATGTATGCGGGGGTCGGAAAGTCGGGTTCGCCCGCGCCGAAGCCGATGACGTCCACGCCCGCGGCCTTCATTTCCTTCGCCCGCGCGTCAATTGCCAGCGTCGGGGAAGGAGCAATATTCTGACAACGGTGAGAAATCGTAAGCGCCATAAGGATTACCTCCTGCAATAACAAGTAATATGAAATGCAATCCGCAGCGTTTTTTCATCCGTTTCCTCATTGAAAGGGATGCGGCGGATGGTGCGTGAATGCTCACAACAAGTTAATTATATCCTGTTTACATCGAAAATGCAAGAGGAAAAACGATAAAAATGCATAAAATTGCGGCTTTCCTGCAAAATGCAAAAAAATATCCCCGACGTCTTGCGATGCCGGGGAAAATGACTTGCATGATGCAAATTTTATTCCGTCATTTTGCCGCTTGCGTTATCCGAAGGCGCGGCGGCGGTCAAATCGTTGACAAACGCAGCTTTAGCGGTGGTCATGTACACGCCGAGGAACAGCGACAGCAGCATGGAGCAGATGTTTGCAAGCGTGTAGCCCGCCATCGTCAGCACGGCCGAATCAAGCACGGCAATCAGCAGATTCCAGCCGATAAAAGACAATTCCAGCAGGAAGAAATTCATGCGGTTGCCCTTCATGATGGTGCGGCTGGTGCGCATAATCTCCGGGACGCTCGTGTTCGGGTTGCGCGCCAGCAGATAGTCGGATGCCGCCATTGAGTAGAGGCGCATGATGGCGAGCACCAGCGTGGCAATCACCGCGATGAGGAGCAGAATGGCGGTGAGCAGCATGATATCGGGCGACGACACGGTCAGCAGCACTGGAATCGCCACCACATACGCCAGCAGCATCGGCCAGAAGGCGTAGAACGTCGTGCAGATCTGTAGCCAAATCGCGCGGAAGGTATAGGGAATATACGCCAGCGAATGGCGCACCAGCACGTCCTCGCCACGGAGGATGCGCTGTGCCGCGCCGATGGTGCCCAGCGTCAGCGGAATGGTCATCAGCGTAAACAGCGTATTCAGCAGCGAATAAGTGATCCCCTTGCTCGACGACATGAAGGCGCTGTAAGCCGCCACAAAAGCATCCGGGTCGCTGAGAAGCAAGTCCGTATCCATCGGCGGCGTTAGCCCGAAGGCGGTTTGGATAAACATGAAGATAAGCTGCGGAAGGCTCGCCACGAGGAAAATCAGCAGCATTATGGGCAGAACAGGCTTGATGGCAGACCAAGCGGTTTGGCGATATTCTTTCGAGGTGTGCATAAGCATTTCTCCTTTTATATGGACTTTGGGGTTTATATGGACTTTGGGGTGATGGATGCAGTGTCATCCGCCGAGGAAACGAGGTTGCCGACCCAATCATCCACAAAAGCGGCGCGCGCGGTGACCATGTACGCCCGCACGAACACCGGCAGCAGGAGGACGCAGACGACATAGGCGTTGTAGCCCACCAGCAAGAGCACCGCCGCGCAGACGAGGATCATTGGCAGCCACCACCCGGCGAACGACAATTCCAGCAGGAAGAGGTTCAACCGCCTGTCTTCCATGATAGTGCGGCTTGTTTCCATGAGGTCGGACACGCGCAGGGTAGGTTTTTTCGCCATCAGGTATTTCGCCGCTGCCATCGAATACAGCCGCGTGACCCTGAAAGCAATCGCCGCAAGCGAGGCAAGGCGGAAAAGCTGGTAAACGCCGTGCGAATGGAAGATAAGCAGCAAGACGAGTGTGACGGCCGCGAGAGCCAGCAGCGGCCAGAAAGCGTAGAGTACAATACGGATTTCCAGCCCAATCGCGCGGAGCGAATAAGGAACATACGTCAGCGAATGGCGCGCCTGCACATCTTCCCCGCGCAGAAGCCGCTGTGCCGCGCCAATCAGCCCCAGCGTCAGCGGTACGGACAGACAGTTGAACAGCACGTTCAAGAGCAGATTCGGCGCGAGCGTCTGCACGACGAACGCATCGTAGGCTGCCAGAAAGCGGCTGGGGTCGCTGAACCAAAACTGCATGTCTATCGGCGGAATCAGCCCGAAGAGCAATTGCAGGAAGAACTCGATGAGCTGCGGCAGAACCGCAGCGAGGGAAATCAGCAGCATAACGCGCCAGTGTGGGCGGATGGCGTTCCACGCGATTCGGCGGTATTCCTTGGCAGTACGCACGGTGTGTATCTCCTTTCGTGGTGTCGGGTCGCACCCATTTGGCGCGACACAGCACAGGTGTTGGAAAGAGCAGCTTGGGGGCGCGTCTGCGGACGCGCGAAGTTTGTGTACTGCGCTGAAAGCGCTTCGCTGTTCAGCGCGTGGGTGGCATACTTGACTTTTCTCACGCAGTTGATTACACGTCCGGCAGTTGGGGCGTT
>ERZ779656.1975-NODE-1975-length-9821-cov-1.945935_pt1 | contig 9821 bp, 11 predicted proteins | sample MGYA00511102_ERZ779656 | MGnify/ENA primary metagenome ERZ779656 (study PRJEB29588, sample SAMEA2143980) | human gut metagenome | biome: human gut; feature: human-associated habitat; material: faeces | place: Denmark | collected 2008/2010 ... | reverse complement strand
CCGCTGTATCTTGTAGGACGTCATCTCGGGAAAAAGTAAGATAGTTTTACAATATTGTAAGTTTATGTTATAATTATTTACAGTTGAGAAAGGATGTGCGGTGCTTGCTGAAAAAAAAGCTGTTATGTGTAGTATTGACAATGATGTTTTGTTTTATGAACATTGCGACTGCCTTGGCGTCTTTTGAACGTGGTGACGAAGGGCAAGAAGTCATTGATATTCAAAAACGTCTGGTAGAATTACAATATAAAGTATCTAATGTTGACGGTAAATTTGGTCCTGAAACAGAAGCTGCTGTAAAGCAGTTCCAAACAGATAAAAGTTTGGAGGTAGACGGAATTATCGGCAATGATACTTATCGTGCATTGATGCAGAAAGACATGCCTCCTAATCGTTCCGGTCGCAGTGCTGCAGTGCGTAATGTCATTCGAGCAGCATACAGCGTTCTGGGAACGCCTTATGTTTTTGGCGGTACCAGTACTTATGGCTTTGATTGTTCAGGTTTTACTCAATATGCTTTTGCACGTGCAGGAATCAGCATTCCCCAGCCAGTTATATTATGGCCGTCAGATTTCCATGAGCGAACTGCGTCCGGGAGATTTGATTTTCTTTTCTACCTATGAACCAGGTGCTTCTCATTGCGGTATTTATCTTGGCGATGGCAAATTTATCCATGCCGGCACCAGCACAGGCGTGGTTGTGGCTGATGCGTTCACAGGTTACTGGGGCGAACGTTATTACGGAGCCTGCCGCGTTTTATAAAAATATAACTTTCAGCAGACAAGTTTTCTTGTCTGCTTTTTTTATGAGAAAAACGAGACTGAAAATGTATTTATTTGTCATAAATCTGTTTAAGTTGTAATATTTTTGTGAAAGCAGTATAAAAACAGGCTTTTTAAAGAAAACTATTGTATAATAATAAGCAAGAATAGTTATGAGGTGATTAGTATGGATATTCAAAAAGTTTTAATTGCCGACGACGAAAAGCATATTCGCGAGATTCTTAAGATGTATTGCGAAAAAGAAGGCTTTGATGTTATCGAAGCAGCTGATGGTGCCGAGGCGATTTTAAAAGTACAATCTGAGAAGCCGGATATTCTTATTTTGGATATTATGATGCCGAAGATAGACGGCTATCATGTATTGCAGCAGATTCGCAAAGAGAGTAATATTCCAGTGATCATTTTGTCAGCGAAGGACGCAGATTCGGAAAAAATCCTGGGATTAAATCTGGGAGCAGACGATTATCTGGCAAAACCGTTCACTCCTTTAGAGGCAGTTGCCAGAGTGAATTCTAACATTAGGCGTTTTTATTCTCTTGGAACAAAAGTGGTTCAGGAGGGAAATTTAGCTGTTCGGGATCTGGTATTGAATCAGGACGCGTGTACTCTGAAAAAAGGAGACAAAATCATACAGCTGACCTCTGTGGAATATCGCATCATGGAACTGTTAATGAAGCATCCGGGCAAAGTCTTTACAAAACAGCAGATTTATGAACATGGATGGGGGGAAGATTATATTGTGGCAGACAATAACATTATGGTCTGCATCAGTAAGCTGCGGGCAAAACTGGATGATAATCCTTCCGCTTATATTCAGACAATCCGTGGTCTGGGATATCGCTTGGAGAAGTAAATGAAGAAACAGAATGATTTACAGTGGTTTTTGATCAAAAAATTTATTGAAATACTAGCAGTTGTTGGAGTTGTGGAATATCTGTTGACTTTTCTGGTCAACAGATTTGTGCTGCCTAACGTACTGCTATATTTTTTTCCGGGCGTGGAAGAAAATCCGCTTTTGCTCGGCTCCGGCGTGATCTTCTTCCTGTCTGCAGTTTTAATGTTACTGATCTTAGGAGCATTGAATGCAATGTTTCCATCACCGCTTCATGAGATGGTACAGGCGGCTTTGGAACAAATGCAAAAAAATTTCATGCATACCGTTTCCGCTGGAAAAACTAATTTTTCTTTTTATGAATTAAACAGAGGGCAGGCAATTCTGCTTTTTCTGGTTGCTTTTGTAGTAGTGTTGGTAATTTTAACCCCGTATGTGTTAGGGGCAGTTTGTTTTGCAAAAATAACGATTAAAGAGTTTCGTCAGATCCAGAGAGAGAGGGAGGAGGAACAGAAAGAGTTTGACCGTAAAAGAAATCTGATGCTATCAGACATTGCACATGATCTCAGAACGCCGATGACCACGGTTAACGGTTATGCAAAAGCACTGGCAGACGGAATGGTGGTGGAGCCGGAGAAACAGTTGGAGTATTTGCAGGCAATACAGAATAAGTCGGCAAGGATGAACGATCTGATCCATTTATTATTTGAGTATGTAAAATTAGACAGTGAAGGTTTTTCACTGGACAGAAAAGAAACAGATCTGAGTGAACTGTTACGTGAAAATGCTGCACTCATTTATGCAGACTTTGAAGATGCAGGGATGGAATTCGAGATTGATATTCCGGAAGAAGTGGTTTCGGTATCCGTTGATTCAATCCAGTTTTCCAGAGTGATCACGAATCTTTTGAATAATGCAATGAAGCACAATGAGAGTGGTACGCATATAAAGATTGGCATGTACCGGAAAAATGGATACATTTATATTCTTGTAGCAGATAGTGGCAGGAGAATTCCGGGCGAGCTTGCGGAACATTTATTTGAACCATTTACAAAAGGAGATGTATCCAGAAAAAGTGGAAGTGGAAGCGGACTAGGACTTTCGATTGCAAAAAAAATCATTGAAATGCATGGATTTCAAATGGATTTTATACAACAGCTGGACGAGAAAAAAATTCCGCAGATTGCAGGCTATACAAAAGAATTTGTCATCCAGATCGCGGACGACAGCTACGACTCATCCCTCACGGCATGACGAAAAGCGCAGGGCAATAAAAAGAAAGCTGCGCATATAGACAAGCCGGAGGGATTTTTATATAATGAATAAAAAGTATTGTAACAGGAAAAAGGAGACTCTCATTGGATACATTTGAGATGTTAAAAAGGCTGTTAAGCCAGAATGAATTTGAACTTTTGCTGCCGGATCAGACAGGAGCAAAAGAAAAGAACACGGATAAAACAGATATTCGTCTGGTATATCAGATGAATGACACGATAGAAAGCTTTCTTGTTTTTAAGGAAGCAAGAATGACAGGTACATACAAAGAAGATTATGAAGGGGCTATTGAGGCCTCTTTTTATCGCGATGGGGATGATTACGCACTTGTTGTCCGACAGGAAGAGGAGGATTGTGTTGTCACTATCCTTTTTAAAACGCTGGAGCTGGAAACAAATCTGTATAATTATGGTGATATTGCGCATTTTTGGAGAAAAGGTTATGAAAATCTGCGGCAACTGGAATTTCGTATTGCGGTATTATGGGATAAATATGAGTATCTTGGTGAGGCTGTCTGCAATGAGGAAGAACGAAAACTCGTGCAGTTAGCCTATTTTCCACCTCTGAATTATACCTGTTATCCGGCGGTTTCAAAGCAGTACATTGTGCCGCGAGACAATCCATGGATACCGTCGGATGGTGCATTTTCCTTGATGAAAGAGATGGCAGAGCAGGTGGGTGACAGAAAAATTGAAAAATGGATACATTTTTATGAAAGGTATCCATATCCTGTTGTTGCAAGGTGTCTTGCAGTTTTATTACATCGGAATGCGCATGCAAAAGTAGTGGATCTGATCACAGAGAGGTTAAAAAAAGCGACATCCGTTTATCCTAATCGATCTTTTGGCGAAAAAGAGGATGAAAATATCGGGAAACTTTTAGGGCGGGCAGAAAAACGGAAAGAAGAATTGGAGCGTGCGGGAATCCATGCGGAGGTACTGCACGAAGAGCCGTTTACGACCGCAAAGGATACGCTGGATTTTCATGTGTATGTCATGCAATTGAAAAAAGGCGTAATAAACAGAAAAGTTTTGATCGAGGAAATTTCAGAATAATCACAGAAAAGAAAGAAGAATTTTGCAATGAACGAATTAATGGAGCAGATTAAGAAAAAAGATGCCAGGGCATTTACGCATGGAGGAAAATTTCATGCGGATGATGTGTTTTCGGCAGCACTTTTATTTTATATAAATCCGGAAATTACGATTTTACGTGGAAATCGTGTGCCGGATGATTTCGATGGAATTGTGTTTGATATTGGAAGAGGTGCGTATGACCATCATCAGAGGGACAGCAGAGTCCGGGAAAACGGTGTGCCATACGCTGCGTTTGGATTGTTGTGGGAGGCAGTCGGTGCAGAGATCCTTGGGGAAGAGCTGGCAGAGGAGTTTGACGAGGCTTTTGTGCAGCCGCTGGATCATAATGATAACACGGGGGAGAAAAATGAGCTTGCAAACCTGATTGGCAATTTCAATCCGACCTGGGATGCACAGGGTGGAAATGATGAGGCATTTTTTCAGGCAGTAAGCGTTGCAGGCATGATCCTTGAAAACAAATTTGAGCGTTATCGCGGAAATGAGCGGGCAGACAGGCGCGTGGAGGAGATTTTAGAAGAACACCGGCAGGCGGTTACATCTGGTAAAAGGGACAGCGAAGATGCAAAGATTCTGATTTTACCGGAGTTTGTGCCGTGTCAGAAGCGGTTGTCGGAGACGGAGATTGCATTTGTCATATTCCCATCCAATCGTGGTGGATACTGTATACAACCACAGAAGAAGGAATATTCCATGAATTACAAATGCAGTTTTCCGGCAGAGTGGCTTGGTCTTGAAAATGAAGAATTGGAACAGGTTACCGGATTACAGAGTGCAGGATTTTGTCATAAGGGAGGATTTCTTATGACGGTGGGAATGTTAGAGGACGCGGTGAAAGCCTGCCGTATCAGCATGGAGTTATATCATGAAAATCCGACAATCGTAAATCTCGGCGGGGATTCCTGCATAGATCCGCTGTTAAAGCAGCTTCCGGGAATGCAGGAGGCAACGGTGATACATATGGATTTTATGCAGCTCCCAGAGCTTACAGTGGATGGAATTTACGGTGAAGCAGCGATGGACAAGCAGCAGTGGAAAAACGAAGTCAAAGAGAATCTGAAATGGATTTTAAAACAGAAGCCGGAGGCAGTATATGTGGAAGGAAATGTGTTTGAGACATATCCAATCGTACATCAGCTGCGGAAAAAACATATTCCAGTATTGACAATGATGGAAAAAGATGGACAGAAATTAATCATTAAAATTCCTTCCGGGTCTTAAGTTACAGGAAGATAAAAAGTAGAGAGGAGCAATTTTTTTGAAAAGTAATAAATACGAAATTGATATGTGCAACGGTTCCATAATGGATAAACTGGTTTCGTTTGCACTGCCATTGATGCTGTCTGGCATTTTACAGTTAATGTTCAATGCAGTGGACATTATTGTTGTGGGAAGATTCAGTGGAAGTGAAGCGCTTGCAGCAGTCGGTTCCACAACGGCACTGATCAATGTTTTTACCAATCTTTTTATTGGAATCTCACTTGGGGCAAACGTGCTTGCAGCAAGATTTTTTGCTGCCGGACGCAAGGAGGAAATGTCAGAGACCGTACATACCTCCATCACGCTTGCGCTAATCAGCGGAATTCTCATGGCGTTTGTTGGGCTTGTTTTTTCCAAAGGGGCATTGGAATTAATGGGAACACCGGAAGATGTGATCGGACTGTCGACGCTTTATATGCGGATTTACTTTATGGGAATGCCGTTTTTTATGCTGTATAATTATGGTGCGGCGATTCTCCGTGCAGTGGGTGACACAAAAAGACCATTGTATTTTCTGATCATCGCAGGAGTGATCAACGCAGGCTTAAATATGGTATTAGTGATTGTATTTGGACTTGGAGTTGCGGGAGTTGGAATCGCCACCGTGTTTTCCCAGATGGTTTCCTGTGTGCTGGTTTTGACCTGTCTTTGCAGAACAGAGGGAAGTTATAAACTTTCTTTTTCAAAACTTTCTATGAAAGGCTATTACCTGAAACAGATTTTTCAGGTGGGAATTCCGGCAGGCATACAGAGTACCGTCATCAATTTTTCTAATGCATTACTACAATCGTCAGTTAATTCTTTCGGTTCAACCGCGATGGCAGGTTACACGGCAGCAAACAATATTCTGGGATTTTTGTATGTTTCCATCAATTCTGTGACACAGGCATGTATGAGTTTTACAAGTCAGAATTTTGGTGTTGGAAAGTATAAACGAATGGACCGCGTACTGATCGACTGTATGATTTTATCGGTGGGAGCAGCACTTGTTTTAGGATGCGGGGCGTATTTTTTCGGAGCGGAAATATTACAGATTTATACAGAGGAAGCAGACGTGATCCAATGTGGTGTTGAGATTTTATCCATCACGACAGTTCCATATTTTCTGTGCGGTATTATGGATCTTTTTCCGGGTGCACTGCGTGGAATGGGATATTCCGCAGTGCCAATGGTATTGTCTATTATCGGAACTGTCGGAATGCGTGTTCTGTGGATTTTTGCATTTTTTCCACAGCACAGATCACTGTATTTTCTGTTTATTTCCTATCCGGCATCGTGGATTGCAACAATCGTAATGCAGGTGGTATGTTACTATTTTGTAAGAAAGCATTGTTATAAATAGGGGGAAAACGAACCAATGATAATCTGTAAAAACTGTGGGGCGGAATATGATGATGAGCAGGACCGCTGCCCTTATTGTGGTGGGGATAACTTTGGCAAATCTGTCCAGGTGCATGAGGACATGATGAATGAGCTGGAACGTGAAAAAAAACGGTGGAAGGAAATGCCGGAAAAAGTGGCTGGCAAAGGAATGTCGTGGACAGCAAAGCTTGGGATAGCAGCAGTGATAATGGTTGCAGTGATCTGTATCATTGTATTTATTGTTTCCAGTATTTCCCATAAAGTATCTTATCGGGTAGAACAGAAGAATCTGGAAAAATTAGAAAGCCTGTATCAGAGCGGAGATTATGAGGGAATCTGTGAATATCTGAAAACAGTGGAATATACCTATCAGTCTTATTTTGATAAATATACAGAGATTGCGGGAATGCAGCGTTATTTGAATTATCTGAATGACGAGGATGATTCTTATCTGCAATGGATCGTAGAGAATGATAAGGCAGATGCATTGAGCAACATCAGTTACATCGTTAGTATATTAAATGAATGTCAGGAGGCAGCGGACGCATATTACAAGTATGAGGAAGAGGATGCTGTGGCATATTACAAAGAATATTGTTATGATTATATGAAGGAACACTACGAGATATCTGAGGATGAGATAAAGTCCTGCATAGATAAAGCCGGTGGGTTGACTTACGATGATAAAGATCAGATTACAGAAGCGTTACAGAAACTTGCAATCAGCCGATTAAAAGACAAAATGGAGTAAAGTATATGAAATGTTCAAAGTGTGGATATGATTATCCAGCCAGAGAGACAAAATGTCCTTATTGTGGAGAGCCAAATAAACTTGGTATGGAATGGGAAAAGGAGGAAGACGAAACAAGAAAAGAAACACTTCTTACCAAAGCAAAAGTGTTACATTCCATGCCGCTTTATGTTGCTAATAAAATTATGAATATCATTCTTTTGCTGGCAGTTGTACTTCTTGTTGTTTTATTTCTTGTCTTTTTCATTTTAGGCTATGTGGATGAAAAGCATACAGAACATCAGAAAAGATCAGCATCGGTAGAAGCAGCAGAAGAAATTTTCAAGACGGGAGATAATGCAGCGTTGGATGCGTATCTGCATGAGTATGAAGTTTATGCAGAGGACGGGTATGAAAAGTATACAGAACGTGTAGATATCTATGATAGATACAGCCATTTTATAGAAGATGTGATGGATTTAAGGGAGAAGTCTGACTGGGAAAGTGACAAAACGCCAAGGGCATATGAAGTGGAAGATATCCTATACTATGCGCATGAAATTTTGCTTCAGGATGATTATCGTATCAGTGAAATTGAATTTCAGGAAAACCAGAAATATTTCAGTGAAATCCAGCAGAATACGATTGCAACATTAATGGGGACTTTGGAAATGACAGAGGAAGAAGTGAATGAATTTGTAAAGTGCGATCGATATTATGATGAGGAGGAAACTTTTGTAAAAATAATTTTTGAGAGAAAGGGGTGGGAATATGAAGAAAATTAATATCACCTTTTCTTTTCGGGATGAAACTGGAGATTACAGCGTAAAAGTGTTCCCTTTTGTTATAAAATGCATAGTGTCAGTGATCGTGGTATTTAATTTTATAGTAATTGCAATGGCATTACCAGGAGAAATCAGTGATCATGTGAAATATTCAGGAAAGGAATATTATAAATCAAGGTGTGAGGAAAAGTATATTGACAGGGAGTTTGACAGTCTGCATGACTATTTAAATCTGTATCATCTGCAGGGAGAAGATTACGGGATTTATTGGGAGATGGGAAACGGTTATGAGGATTATACCATATATATGAATTATAAATCCATGGAAGAGCAGGAAAATATATCTTTTTCTTATATGGGAAAGTATGATCAGCCGCAGGAGATTTCCTTTATAACATCGCAGAAAATAGAAGAGTATCGCAATAAAGTGTTAGAAAATGCAGAGAATGTGAAATATGAGAGAAATAAAAGATATTTCACAGAGTTTGCACAGAAGGCACAGTGAAAATTTTAAAGCAGAGACATTTTGCATCAGGCAGAAAAGAGGAAAAAGGAATGGGAAAAAGATATATTGACTGTTCAGCCAGAGAACTGGCTGCCTATCATAAAAAAGAATTATTACAGTCCATTGCGGACAGCGAAGGAAGAGTGCTTGCAGCAGAGACGATCGGTACAGTGACACCAATGCTCGTAAATATTACAAATGCAGAATTTGTAACTTCTCTTGGTGCGGATATTATCATGCTGAATATTTTTGACGTGGATCATCCTGTAATCAATGGATTACCGGAAGTTGCCCCGGAAGATACTATACATGAGGTCAAACGTCTGACCGGAAGGATGGTTGCAATTAATTTAGAACCGGCGGCAGTCCGCAATGATGGAGAAAAATCGGTGTGGAGTCTTACAGAAGGACGGCGCGCAACCGTGGAAAATGCAAAAAAAGCAGCGGACATGGGCGTTGACATGATCGTTCTTACCGGAAATCCGGGTGTTGGCGTTGATAACAGGGCAATTACAAAAGCATTAGCTGATTTAAACGAGGCAGTCGGCGACAGAGTGATCCTGACAGCAGGAAAAATGCATGCATCCGGCATTCTCTCAGAAGCAGGAGAAAAAATACTGACAAAAGAAGATGCTGAGACATTTATTGAAGCAGGGGCAGATGTTCTTTTACTTCCGGCACCTGGTACTGTTCCGGGATTTACCATGGAGCATGCAGCTGAATTGATCAAAACCGCACATGAAAAAGGTGTACTTGCGATGACTACAATTGGAACTTCCCAGGAGGGAGCGGACGAAGCAACAATCCGTCAGATTGCATTGATGTGTAAAATGGCAGGTGCGGATATTCATCATATCGGTGACAGTGGTTATATGGGAATGGCTTTGCCGGAAAATATTACGGCATACAGCGTTGCAATCCGTGGAAAAAGGCATACTTACCGCAGAATGGCGATGTCACTTGTAAGATAAAGATAGAATGGTGATTTTCGACAAAAAGAAATGTAATTTTTTGTCAAAAAAGATGTTGACAAATGAATTGTGGTTTGTTATTATTAACAAGCTGTCGCAAGTAAGTGATAACAAACCACTTCAAAACGAAGCAAAACAAAATAAAAAAGTTGTTGACAAGTACAGATGATTATGATAGTATATCAGAGTTACTGAAAACAACAAAGAACATTGATAACTGAACAG
>ERZ779656.1961-NODE-1961-length-9912-cov-1.666024_pt1 | contig 9912 bp, 8 predicted proteins | sample MGYA00511102_ERZ779656 | MGnify/ENA primary metagenome ERZ779656 (study PRJEB29588, sample SAMEA2143980) | human gut metagenome | biome: human gut; feature: human-associated habitat; material: faeces | place: Denmark | collected 2008/2010 ... | reverse complement strand
ATTGGTCGGGCGTTCAGAAAAAGCAAGACGACACTCGTCAGAGCTCCAATCCTTCAAGTATCCCTAGGGAAAGCTTCTACCAATAGGGATCCAATAAGGCCCCAATAAGGTTTCAATAGGCCGGCAGTCAGTAATTGGGGCCCTATAGGGTTAGGAATGGGACGGAGATGGTAATAACTTTCTATTGATTTCCTATTGGCTGTAAAGATGCATATAAACGCCTTTTATTATTCAACCGATTAATAAGAAAAGCAGGAAGAGCATGGGATCTTTCAGTTGCTCCCTCAAACTGGTGTAGGCACTTTTTTTCAGGGATTTTACCGTGTTGACCGAAATGTTCAGTGTTTCGGCAATTTCATTGTTGTTTTTTCCGTTCAGACCCAATAAAATGATTTTCCGGGTTTGAGGGGGGAGAGTGTCGATGGCTTGATGGAGAATCCGCAAAGTTTCCTGATAGGTGATTTCATGCAGAAAATCCGGGTCCTCTGCTTTCGATACCGATTGTGTCTGTTGGTATTGTTGTTTTATTTTCTGGTGTTTAAGATGATCCAGACAGAGATTCCGGGCTGTGATATAGATAAAAGATTTTGCTTTTTCAGGCACGTCGAAATCCCTTCTGCGCTCATAAAGCCGGATAAATGTATCCTGTGTAATGTCCCGGGCAATAGCATCTTCTTCCGTATATTTCCGGACAAAACGGTATACGGGTTCGAAATAGAGCTCGAAAAATCTTTTAAATCCTTGGCTATTGGTCAACATCCTGTGAAAAACGTTCGTCTAAAAATTGAAACGGATAAAATAAATAAACGTTTTTGCAAATATACATTTTTGATTGTTTTTTTGAGATTTACAAGCCTTTATTTTCCAATGTAAAACACAAACTCTCATTATTGTTTAGTCTGTATCTCTCGTAAATTCTCTGGTAATAGCTGATGTTATTTCTCTATTCTTCATAATCTTCAAATTACGAACTTTCCAGCAATTCTATCATTTTATAGATGGGAGTTGATGGATTATTATATGTCTTCAACACCTTGGCTCTTGCTGTTGCTTTTGATGTCTTTTCGGACAGTTGCTGTTTCTCATTTAATGCCAAAGTTCCCTTTGTGTAGTGTTCAAGATGTCTTTTCAGTTTTTTTATGCAAGCGTTTTGAGTTAGTTCGGCATGACACTCCTCAAAGTGTAGCAAATACCACAACTCAATACACGGATTCGACACCAGCAATACTACATCTGGAATACTTTGCAGGTGTTCCAGCATTCCGTTTACATCTAGGTCAAACATTAGAAATGTTTTATCATTTTGGGTTGCAACATATTCCCGTTTGCAATTCTCTATATACCGAACGGATATGTTCGAATCGCTCTTTCTTGGGATAATCTGAATAGGCGCACGGTATTGTGAACGGAGGTGACTGATATAGGCAACCTCAGACTCCCCTTCACAGAAAACAAAGAAGTTTGGCTTCATTGTTTTGCCTTTGGACTTTCTTATTTGTCGTCCCATATCAGTTTCTATTTTATAAAACTATCCGTCTGTTCGTCAATATACGGGATGGCATCAAAACGACCTTGCAGATATGCCTTCTCTGCATCCAGCCCGTCGCGGAAATCTTTGTAATCAAACAGCGAATACAAATCCGAGGACCCGTCATCCCGTTTGTTGACAAAATATATCTGATCCTTACGTAACTTGTTGGTATTAAGCAGGTATGTATTGTGCGTAGTATATATCAGCTGCGCCGATTCGCTTTTATTGAACAAACCAATAATATACTCTACCAGTTTTATATGCAACTGCGTCTCAATTTCATCTATCAACAAGATTTTATTATTCTTGACGATATCCAGAATCGTCAGCATCATACTGAATAAACGCTGTGTTCCATCAGACTCTTCTGCAAAAAAGTTGAAAGGAACATCCGGGTTATTTCTGTGATAGGTCGTAATGACCAGCTGTGGTTTCTGAATATCTTCTACTGACAATATTTGATTGTCTGCAGGGTCAATCACTGCAGTAGACAGGACTTTATTCTCGTGCCGGCTGTCGATTTTGACAATGTCGCTGTCGGCAATTCGCAGCACATTAAGGAACTGGTCTTTGTTCGCATTCAACAAGCGCTCGACAGAGAACGAATTATATCCGAAATAATTCAGAATAAAACGCTCATTGAAATACCGGAAAACATCTTTTGCAACATCACGATCCATCTGACTGGCACGCGACACGAAAAGCGTTTTCCTGGATGTATTGGCAGCAACATCCATAGGGCGGCGAATCACCGAACGGAATTCATAGATATCCTTTTTGTCGGGTCCCTTTGTCTCATCACGAGAAAATATCAGTGAACGACGACCATTGGGATAGTAGTACAGAGCCTCTTTCAGTATCTCAACTTTATTGAGTTCAAAAGAATATTCATATTCGATACCCTCAAGAAGGAAGCGAATGAAGAATGTACTTGGTTTGCCAATGCTCCCGAATTTGAATGGAGTAAAGGCAAATATCGTATTCTCGTTGTAATTGTGAGATGAGAATATCATTCCCACACAAGCGCGAATAGCCTTGATAACACTGCTCTTTCCTGAGGCATTTGCACCATAAATGGCAACAGTTTTAAGCAAGCGCTCATTACCGCATACAAATGTATTTTCTTCAAGTTCCTTTGCTTTTTTGGTCTGTATGCTTGCTGCCTGCATATCCAGTACCACCTCATCTTTAATTGAGAAGAAGTTGCTCAAACGAATTTCAAGTACCATTTTATTCTCCAAATTTGTAATTCTTTTGCAAATATAACAAATTAAATAACAAAATCATAATTCGGACAACTTTTTATAAATTAGAAGCAGCCTGGCTTTCAATCCAGTTTTTGGATTTTCTACTCACCCGTTTTTTAAATTGGATCGTTATATATAAAAAATGAGAAAAAGAATTGAATATTGAATAATTGATTGAAGCAATGCTAGGATTAGAAAAACGATATGAAATTGCCAGGTTGATTGCATGCGAATTGATCGGAGTGCTTTCTGGACGTGAGGTGGAGGATTTGGAAGTGTGGAAAAACTCTTCTGAAAAGCATGCAAGGGAGTATATGGAAATCCGGGAAAGATTGCTTCGGGATATTGATTATCCGGATTATTTGGAGCTAAAGCAAGAATGGGAAGGATTTGAACAAAAACTGTTCCGGAAAAAGCGGGTATTCAATTGGTGGGTAACAGTAGCAGCTGCTTGTGTGGTTATTTGTTTGGGTATAACATTTTTATGGATGAGAGAGCCTGTTGCCGAACCGGTGGTTGCCGGAACATCAGGGGGGACGAAAGGTTTTAGGGCGACACTGATTTTAGGAAACGGAGAGCAGGTGAGTATAGGCGACTCTTCGAGCCAAACGATTGCTGTTGCGGGAGGAACTACGATTGTAACGACCGGAAAAATGGTGAAATACGATGCCGGGAAGGAGGATCGGGAAGAAAAAGCGGAATGGAATACGATTGTTGTACCGCGTGGAGGAGAATACGAATTAGTTTTGGCCGACGGAACGCGGGTGTGGTTGAATTCGGAGTCTCGCCTGACTTATCCCGTCCGTTTTACGGGGGAGCTGCGGGAGGTGAAAATGGAGGGAGAAATTTGTTTCGATGTAGCCCGGAAGGAGGAACAGCCTTTTGTCGTGAGAACGGCTGATTTGGCGGTAAAAGTATTAGGAACTCTTTTCAATATGGAAGCTTATCCGGAGGATTCCCGGGTAACGACTACGCTGGTCAGGGGTAAAGTAGAAGTAGCTGTCGGGGATAAAACTCAGGTATTACAGCCGGATCAGCAATTGTCGGTGGAAGCAGGCCGGTTTACTCTGAAACAGGTGGTGGCGGAAGATTATATCGGCTGGACTAACGGACTATTCCATTTTACCGAGGCATCGCTCGAGGAAATTATGACCAAACTGGCCCGGTGGTATGATGTGGAATTCTTTTTCGCCAAACCGGATTTGAAGGAAGCCCATTTTTCTTTGGATATTCAGCGGTATGAAAATATCGCTACCATTTTATCGAAGCTTGAAAAGACCGGGCGGGCACGGTTTCGGGTAAGCGGAAAAACGGTGGTTATCGAACAGTAGGATATATTAAAAAAGCAATACATGCGGGCACATGTACTGCTTTACATTAACATATCGATACTCCTTCGTGGGGAGTAGAGCGTATTATTAACTTTATTTACAAATGTATGAAAAAAAATTTAAGGAACGGTAGTTTCGTACTCACGAAATTACCCCGTATGTTGATTATGATGAAGACGGTGTTGATTCTACTCGTGTGTTCGCTGAATTTACAGGCAGCAGTCTATTCACAACAGAAAAAATTCGACATTTCGATGAAAAAAGCCTCTTTGGCGGATGTGTTTCAATATTTGAGGCAAGTGAGCGAATATAAGTTTGTATATGACAGTGATGCAGTGAAACAATTCCAACCGGTTTCGGTGGATTTGAAAGGGGTGGGCCTCGAAGAAGTTTTGGAAGATTGTTTGAAAGGAAGTCCCTTTGTTTTCCTGATCGAAGATGATCTGGTGATTATCCGGGAACAGAAAAGTGTACCGCAGAAACAAACTCAGGAAGTGAAAATTGTCGGTAAGGTGACGGATGAAAAAGGCAGTTTGCTACCGGGAGTAACGGTACAGATTCAGGGTACTTCGCTGGGTACGGTGACCGATACTGACGGAAAATATGTCTTATCTGTGCCTGAGATGAAGGAATTGACATTGGTATATTCGTTTATCGGTATGGAAAAGAAAGCGGTGAGATGGAAAGGAGAAAAAGAATTGAATATCACCTTGGTTACAGAAGTGGCCGAGATGGACGAAGTAGTGGTGACCGGTATTTTCAAGAAAGCGAAAGAGAGTTATACCGGAGCTGTTTCATCGATCGATAAGGAGCAATTGAAAATCTATAAAGGCCAGAATCTGCTTCAGACACTGAAAAATATAGATGTGTCCATTAATCTGGCTGTGGATAATATTAACGGTAGCAATCCCAACCGGATGCCGCAAGTGAATATCCGGGGTAATTCTTCTCTGCCTATGAGTGTACAGGAGTATAACGAAAGCCTGAGCAATGAGGTGAATACCCCGTTGATCATCCTGGATGGCTTTGAAATAGCATTGGAGCGTTTGATGGACTATAACGACGAGGAAATCGAATCGATCAATATCCTGAAAGATGCTGCCGCCACTGCCATGTACGGTTCACGTGCGGCCAACGGAGTAATTGTCATTGAACGGCGTGCGCCTGAAGCCGGAAAGTTCCGTGTACAGTATTCCGGAGTACTTTCTGCCGAACTGCCGGATTTATCCTCCTACAATCTGATGAACGCCCGTGAGAAGCTGGAAACCGAACGCCTGGCAGGACTATATGACAGCAACACCCCGGAAATAGACCCCTATACCAACGGTTACTACCAACGACTCAATAATGTACTGACAGGTGTCGATACCTATTGGCTTTCTCAAGGACTACGCACGGCTCTGAACCATAAGCACTCCATTTTCATAGACGGTGGAGAAAACGACGTGCGCTGGGGAGTGGAACTGGGATTCAGAGGAACGGAAGGAGTGATGAAACACTCTTCCCGTAAGAATGCCAATGCCGCTTTTTATGTAGACTACCGCATTGGCGGACTACAAATAAAGAACAAAGTGACCTACACTTATAACAAAAGTACAGATGTCCCCTTCAATTCATTCAGCGATTACTCCCATTTACTTCCTTATATGCGTCTGTATGATGAAAATGGCGATTATGTGCGCCGTCTCGAAAAGTTCGACGGGGCTAGCGGCACACAAGTAAATCCACTGTACGAAATCAACTTCTACAACAGCTTCGACCATTCCGGTTATGATGAAGTAACCGATGATCTTAGTCTGAATTGGCGTATCACCGACGGTCTGCGCCTGCGCGGTCAGTTCTCCGTCCTGATGAGAAATTCTACCGGTGATCTGTACAAAGATCCCGCATCGGCCAGTTATTCAGCCAGTACAGGCAACATCAATGGTGAAAAAACAGAATCCACACAAAAGAGAACAGTGATAGACGGAAGCCTGTCACTCATGTACAACAATACCTTCAAGGGACACAATCTCAATATCTGCTTGTCCTCCAACATGAGACAAACGCAGAGCACTGCTTCCGAAACACGTTACCGGGGATTTCCGGGTGGCGACCTTGTCTCTTCAAACTATGCGGCAGAAGTATACGGAAAGCCCAGCAGCTCCGATAATACCACCCGCTTGGTAGGAGCCTTGCTCACTTCCAACTACACCTATAACAATATCTATCTCGCCGACCTTACAGGACGTATCGACGGTTCTTCCGAATTCGGTTCCGATAAAAGATGGTCCATGTTCTGGTCAACAGGAGCAGGAATCAACATTCATAATTATGATTTTATGAAGTCGAATGAACTCTTTTCCATGTTGAAGTTCCGTGCCTCCTACGGACTGACCGGAAAGACCAACTTCTCCCTCTATTCGGCCAAAGATATGTATCAGCTGCAAACAGACAGCTGGTATCCCACAGGCTACGGTGTATTCCTCTATCAGATGGGAAATCCGAACCTGAAATGGGAACGTAAATACACCCTCGACTATGGAGTTGAAATCGGACTGTGGCACGATAAAATCTATCTGAAAGCCTCTGCCTACGACGAGCGTACCATCGACCTGATAACCGATTATACCATCCCTTCCTCTACCGGATTCACCTCCTACAAAGAAAACATGGGAAAGGTGAAAAACACCGGCGTCGAACTGGAACTGCGGGCACGACTTTACAGTGACAGAAACTGGCTCTTCCAGCTCTACGGCAGCTTTGCAAGAAACAAAAACACGATTATTGAAATCTCCCAGGCAATGCGCGACTATAATAAAAAAGTGGAAGAACTGTTCAGCGGATATAACCCCGAAAGCAGCTCCGATTCAAAATATGCTAAAACATACCTGGAATATTACGAAGGAGCCTCTCTGACCTCTATTTACGGGATGAAGTCATTGGGAATCAGCCCCACAAACGGCAAAGAAATCTACCTTCGCCTGAATGGGTGACGTTCCCGATGTATGGTCTGCCGACGAATGGACCATCATTGGCGATACAGCTCCCAAGGGACAAGGCTCATTCGGTTATACCCTGTCCTATAAACAGTTATCCATGTTTGCTTCTTTCCTCTATACTTTTGGTGGAGATGCTTACAACAATACCCTCGTCTCCTATGTAGAGAATGCCGACATTAAAAATGACAATGTAGATAAGCGGGTATTGCTCGACCGTTGGCAGAAACCGGGAGACATAACCACCATGAAAGATATTCGTGACCGTAATGTCACCACCGGCGCATCCTCGCGTTTTGTACAGAAAAACAATACCCTGCAATGGAGTTCATTGACAATGAGCTACAATTTCCGTCCCGAACAATTAAAGAAACTCCATCTGTCCGGCCTGCGTCTTTCGTTCACGATGAACGACCTGTTCTATTGGTCTACCATCCGTCAGGAGCGGGGACTCGATTATCCTTATTCGCGTTCATTCAATCTGACTACTAACATCATATTCTAACCATACAAATGAAGAAACTAATCAGTCATATACTAATAACCCTGACAGGAATGTTAGTCGTTTCCTGCAATGCCTGGCTGGACGTAACACCAGAAAATGCGATAGCCGACGACGATCTGTTTTCCACCGGTTTCGGCTACCGGAATGCCCTGAATGGTATCTACACCAATCTGGCGTCCGACGAACTTTACGGTAAGCAACTAAGCTGGGGATTCCTTAGTGCCATCTCCCAGCAATACAATCAAAAGGCCGGAACCATCTCTCCGATGTATGCCGACGCTTCCGAACTTATCTATAACACGGTCGACACCGAACCCGTCGTGACAGCTATCTGGGAAAAAGGCTATAAAGTGATAGCCAACCTGAACAAGCTCATCGAGAACATCCGGCCCACGGATATCTCTTTGTTCGAATACGGAGAAGAAGAGAAAAACCTCATTTACGCCGAAGCCTTGTCATTAAGAGCCATGATGCATTTTGACCTGCTTCGCTTGTTTGCTCCTGCAACAGCAACCAATCCTTCGGGCTCCTATCTTCCTTACCGCGATAAATACGAAGCCGCAGTGGTAGAAAAATGTACCGTTACCGATTTTATCGAGAAAGTCCTGAAAGACCTGCTCGAAGCGGAAGACATTCTGCGTAAGTTTGACACCGAATACCATCCCGAAGCGATGTACGCTTCACAAATGTACGAACCTACTCCCGAATGGAATGCCCGCTACCGCTTCAACTCCGGTTCCTATATAGACGATATGGGAGCATTCTTCTGGTATCGTGGCATCCGCTTCAACTATCTGGCATTGCTGGGGTTGAAAGCCCGTGTCTGCATCTATGCCGGTCCTGCCTATTACAAGAATGCCGAGACAGCCGCCAAAGAACTTTACAACACCTATTATCAGCAGAAACGGTGGATAGGCTTTACAGAAGGAGAGAACATTACCTGCAATCTCAATTCCCGATATACAAAAGTCTCCCACGACATATTGTTCGGCTTGTACAAGAAACAGCTGGCTACGGATTATGAACAGGCCGTATGGGGCTCTTCCTCTTCTTCGTCAACCACCCGTTTGCCGTTGGCAAATATCCCTTCCCTGTTTGCTTCGGACAACACGGGTGTATATACCGACTATCGGCTCACCTACCTGATCGGGACTACTAATGAAACCCAGTCGAAGTATTACACACTGAAGTATAACCCTTCCGTAGAATCAGTAGTAGAAGCAATGGAGAATCCGATGATACCAGTGATCCGGTTCAGTGAAATCTGTCATATCCTGGCGGAGATCAGTAGCTATAATGGCAAGATAACCGAAGGAATCAACTACCTCGAAACAGTTCGAAAAGCCCGTGGAGCTGAACGTACCCTTAGTCTGACAGTCAGCACCCGTGAACAACTGGATGCCGAAATACTGCTCGATATACGGAAAGAAATGATAGGCGAAGGTGGAACCTTCTACACCTACAAACGAATGAACCTCTCCACCGTGCCCGATTCCGACGAGGAAGGAGAAATCAACATGACAGGTTCCTATGTACTTCCATTGCCTACCAGTGAAACAACCAACTAATGCCCGGATAAGATGAAACGAATATTGACATATACCACCTTCTGCCTGCTGCTCGTTTTCGCCTCCTGCAGCGAAGAGCAACTGGAAGTTTATCATGGAGACAACTACGTCTATTTCACTTACATGAACGATAAGTCTCCCCAGAAAATAACATTCAATTTTGCCACGGATGCACCCTTGCTTCGGGAAGGAACCGTGAAAGTGAAAATGACACTTCTTGGCTACCTGCTCGAAGAAAATGCCACCTGTGATATTTCCGCAGTGGGAGAGAAGAGCACCGCCCGTTCCGGCATCGATTATGCCCCTTTGACTTCCGGCATCTTCCATAGCGGACTGGCAGAAGATACCTACGAAGTTACCGTCTATCGTAATGAAGCACTGCTCAACACAGAATATACACTTACCCTTTCGCTGGATGCAGTGGAAAACTGTCTGGTAGGCCCGGCAGAATATCAATACGTCACGATTCAAGTGACCGACCGGATTTCCTGCCCTGTGTGGTGGAGCCAGAGTTCAGCGGCCAATCTGGGAGTATACTCGGATATGAAATACCGTGTTTTTATCATTTTCATGGATGGCGAGATACTCGAATCATTGGATAAATACACCGGCATTGAGTTTGTCAATCTGATAGCCGACTTCAAGGCTTGGTGGAAAGACCAGTGGCAGCAAGGCAATTACCAATATTATGATACAGATGGAGTGACACCGCTGTATGAAACCATTCTCGATAACTGACAATAAACTATGAA
>ERZ779656.1959-NODE-1959-length-9916-cov-2.527330_pt1 | contig 9916 bp, 5 predicted proteins | sample MGYA00511102_ERZ779656 | MGnify/ENA primary metagenome ERZ779656 (study PRJEB29588, sample SAMEA2143980) | human gut metagenome | biome: human gut; feature: human-associated habitat; material: faeces | place: Denmark | collected 2008/2010 ... | reverse complement strand
TGACTGCAAGTCCTCTCCCGCTACTCCGGATATGCCTCTGCAGGATTTTCTAAAAGTACTGGACAGCATAACAACACATACCAATCCGCACGATGTATTCGTCATTATCTCCGGTGGAGAGCCAACCGTACGTGAAGATTTGGAAACTTGCGGTAAAGAAATATCCCGACGGGGATACCCGTGGGGCATGGTATGCAACGGCCTGTGTCTCACACGCGAACGGCTTCACAACCTGATCCGCAGCGGTATGCGTAGTATATCCATCAGCCTGGACGGACTGAAGGATGTACACAACTGGATGCGACGACATCCCGAAAGTTTCGATTGTGCCGTAAATGCCATACGGGAAATCACAGCTATCCCCGAACTGACATTCGACGTCATTACCTGTGTCACCCGCCGTAGCCTGCCACAGTTGTCGGCTATGAAAGAGTTACTTATCAGTCTCGGAGTCAAACGATGGAGAGTATCTACCATCTTTCCGGTAGGACGAGCCGCCGAAGAACCGGAATTCCGTATGAACGGAGAAGAACTGAAACAAGTACTCGACTTCATCCGTGACACCCGAAAGGAAGGAATTATCCGTGCGAGTTACGGCTGCGAAGGTTTCCTGGGTAACTATGAAGGTGAAGTACGGAATACTCCTTTCTTCTGTAGCGCCGGAATATCAGTCGGCTCCGTTTTGATTGACGGTTCTATCAGTGCCTGTAGCAGCATCCGCTCCAACTACCATCAAGGAAATATCTATCAGGATGATTTTTGGGAAATATGGCAAACGAAATTCCAGCCTTATCGCGACCGTTCATGGATGAAAAAAGACGAGTGCGCCCGATGCAAATACTTCCGTTATTGTCAAGGCAATGGTATGCATTTGAGAGATAATGAAGGAAAACTACTGGTATGTCATCTGAACAGGTTGACAGGAAACTCTGCAAATGTTCCGGAATAAAAGATTCAGACCCACTATATATTGCTAGTAACCCGCCCAAGAATACCCATTTCAGGTGATTGCAGGAAATCGTCAAAGCCCCTATCTTTGCAGTATCAGAATTGAATTAATTAGTCATAATTAAAAATTACGTAGCCACATTGAAAACATTGGAATCGGCCGAAGTGATTCTCCCGCATTCTCATATTTGGTTGTTAGTTAAAAAAAACCATATAATGTATTCAATATTACAGAATAAGTGTAAATAGCATAAATTCTAGTAAACAAAAGGCCCGGCTTGTGAAAGCCGGACCTTTTCGTTTTATCTCTGATGAGCCGTTTTTATAGTTTCCATCCCGATGTCTGTTCCTGTATATTCCAAAGTTTGGCGTACAGCCCCGGCCGGCTCAAAAGTTCATCATGAGTGCCTTGTTCCGCAATTCGTCCTTCTTCCAGCACAATAATCCGGTCGGCATTTCGGATCGTTTTGAGGCGGTGAGCGATAACGATTACCGTCCGCCCCGCAATCAAGGTATTGATAGCCTGCTGCACTTCTACTTCATTCTCCGGATCGAGAGAGGCAGTAGCCTCATCCAGCAGCACGACCGGAGCTTCTTTCAGCATGGCACGGGCAATGGAGATCCGTTGTTTTTCTCCTCCCGAAAGAGTGCAGCCACCTTCTCCTACCATCGTATCGTATCCTTTGGGCAGACGCATGATGAATTCGTGACAACAAGCCTTTTTCGCTGCCGCTACGATCTCTTCATCCGTAGCATCTGTCCTGCCGAAACGGATATTATTCTTCAGCGTATCCTGAAACAGATAGACATCCTGAAAAACCATGGAACAATGTTTCATTAATGACTCCGGCTCCAGTTCTTTCATATCCATTCCGTTAAAACGAACCGAGCCTTTACGCGGATCATAGAAGCGTGCGCAAAGTTTCAGCATCGTACTCTTTCCGCTTCCGGAAGGACCGACCAAAGCAGTGAGCGTCCCTTTTCTAAGAGTCACGGAAATATCATGCAGTATTTCCTTTTCCTGATAGCCGAAAGATACATGATCAAAAGTAATATCTCCGCTTTCGGGCACATCACAATCTCCTTTCATTTCCGGTTCGTTCATCAACGTAAGGATACGTCCTCCTGCGATGGAGAAGTAGCGAAACTCGGCAAAGTTAGTCAAAGCAGATGTCAACGGATCGAAAACACGGGAACCGACTACCAGAAACATGACAAACGTGAGCAATGAAAGTTCGCCTCCTATCAACAGGTACGTACCGCAAAGGATCATGAATGTCAATCCGGCACGAATCAATGTGACCGAGAATAAGATAAATGGGCCGAGAAGCGCCTCCTGCCGGATACAGGCACGACGGAGATCACTAAAAGCCATTTTCAGGCGTTCGAACTTGCCTCCCAGCAAATTATATGCTTTCATCACCCGTATGCCTTGCAGATATTCTTCCAAGCGGTTTCCGGCATTAATCTTGGCTTCAATCTGCCGCACACTCAGCTTACGCTGGGCGATATTGCTAAGCAACAGGACAGCAACCGCAAGCGGTAAAGCTACGAACATGGCCACCGCCATGCGCCAGTCAATCCAAAGCAAGCCAAGGAAGGCAAAAACCGGCATTACCAACGCTCCCATCAATTGGGGCAAGTGATGGGATATTCCCGTTTCCGCCATGGTAAAGTCAGTGATCAGCATGGAAGAAAGATCCCCCGGATCTCTGCGGGACAGGAATCCCAAGGATAATTTACGCAGATGCTCGGCTAAATTAATACGCCCTTCGGCACTCATCTCATAAGCACCGCGAAAGTTGGCACGATAGGCGGCGCGTTCGGCAAAAGCCATCACCACCATATACACGACCAATATAGCAAAAATCATCCAAAGACGATTCGTATCCAGCGGTGTACCACTACCGTCAAACGTACGGAAAATCACATTTATGGCTTCGATAGAAAGACAGAACGGAACGATATTCACCAGATTGGCAAGCATCGTGTAACCGACAGGTTTACGCAGACGTTCGGTATGTCCTACCGTAATATTCTTGATTGCATTCATTTTGTTTCCTCCTTTTTGATAGTTAATTGCCAACGGAATGCGCTGGTATAGGCATCCCACATTCTTTTATATACACCGTCCGTTTTGCTCAGCACTTCGTGACGTCCGCTTTGTACGAGCTTGCCTTCTTTCAGGACAAGTATCTGTTCGGCTGAAATGATGGACGAAAGTCTGTGAGCAATAATGATGACCGTTTTATTTTTGATAAGTTGCTGAATGGCTTGCTGCATCTTATATTCGTTCTCCGGATCGGCAAAAGCAGTCGCCTCGTCAAGCACCAGAATCGGAGCATTTTTAAGAATGGCTCTTGCCACACAAACCCGTTGGGACTCACCGCCGGACAAATACACTCCTTTGTCACCGATCCGCGTATGATAGCCGTCCGGCAGACTCTCTATAAAATCGTGACATTGAGCCGCACGGGCAGCTTCGATCACCTGTTCACGGGTAGCAGACGTATTACCGACCCGAATATTCTCATAGAGCGTATCAAAGAAGAGAAAGCTGTCCTGAAAAACAAAGGAAACGAGATTCATCAAATCCTCGGTCGCTATCTCTTTTATATTAATTCCGCCAATGCAGATCTCCCCTTCACTGACATCCCAAAAGCGCGGAATCAGGTTGGCTACCGTAGACTTTCCGGAACCTGACGGACCGACCAGCGCAGTAATCGCTCCCTGTGGCGCAGTAAAAGAGATGTCTTTCAGCGCTTCGGTACGGGTAGTCTCCGCCTTGTTTTCGTAGGCAAACGATACGTGACGAAACTCGATATCATAGGAAGCGGGCAAATGCGAAACCGCAGTTTCGGGAAGTACCTGTTCATCAAATATGCGGTCGATTCGTTTCACTCCCTCGTCAATCTCGTTCGTACTTGAACCGAGATACATCAGTTTATAGATAGGAGAAACCACGCCGGGCCCCATAATAATAAAGAAGAGATAAACTGCCGCCAGACCAATATTCTGCGTCTCTCTGCTCAGAAGCAACAGACCTACGGGCAAAATGAAGGTTATCAGCGAATTCAGCAATACAGTAAAAGCAATCATACCGGGCTGGTAGGTGTCGCAGACTCTTAAAGCATAACTCTTATAGGCCTCTATCTCACTATTAAACTGGCGGAACGAGCGCACACTCTGACCAAATATCTTCACCACGGGCATTCCTCTCACATACTGGACAGCTGAAGCACTCATACGCTCCTGCGTATCATAATAGATTTTCGTAAACTCTTTGGCTTTTTTCCCAAAGAAGTTCATAAACTGCAAACCGATACTACAAACGATGCAGACCACACAAATAGCCGCCATCCACCCGTTCAGGGAGAAGAAGATGATAAACATCAGCACAATGGTTGCCAGCACATTGACCAGATCGGGAATGGTATGCGCCACAAAATTCTCTATCTTCTCCACATTCTGTTCCATAGTCTTCTTGATCGCTCCGGTGGAAGTACCGTTCAGGTATCCCAGCGAAAGGCGTCCGATATGCCCGGACAGACGAATGCGCAACCCGTAGAGAATACGGAACGCCGCCACATGCGATGCCATCAATGCTCCATACAGTAAAAGCAGTCCTGCCACCAGACCGACAAATGCCACCCATCCCCAGTGTATAAGCACACTGCTATCCAACTCGCTTATCTTGCTGCCATGCAACAAAAGCTCTTTCAGCACTTCATATACCGACCAATAAGGCACCAGCATACACAAGGCACTGACCGCCGAAAGTACCCCGGCAAGCATCAGTAAGCCTTTCTTCTCACCTGCTATCTCAAACAAGCGACTCACACCACTTTTCTTTCTCTGTTTTTCTTTCATACCTTTTCATTTATATATATCTGATTTTTAAAAAAGAACATTCCTCTGAATCGTTCAAAAAAAAGAAGGAGCTCATACATTCATGAGCTCCTTCCAACCTACCGTTTCAAAGGCTATATATTCTGCTATAAATTTCTGCATTTCTTCTTTCTTCACGTGGTGCAGCACCAGTTCTTCGAGCAAGGCAAACAGCCATACCGTATTGAGATGAATAAAGAAATCGGTGATACCTATATTCAGGTGCGGGTACTTCTGCTTCATCCCCTGAAAAAAGACAAAAATAGTACGTGTCATCGCATCGGTATACTCCGAACGGAAGTTTTCCAGGGATGATCCCTGTGCCTGGAAAAGTAACATACGCAACCGGGCACGGTGTTCAGAAACCAAATCGATATATTCCTGCACGGATTCCTGCTGATAGTCCGAATTCGTAAAAACCTCTATGGACATCTGATTGGCATCATGACTATATATCTTGGCATACAAATCATTCAGCACAGGTTTCAGAATCGTGCGGAATATCTCATCCTTATTGGTGAAATAATGGTAGATATTGCTGACTGTAATCCCTGTTCGGGAAGCAATTTCGCGCATGGAAGCATCCTTATATCCTTTTTCGGAGAATACTTCTTCGGCTATGTGGAGGATTTTTTCCTGTATGTCTTCTTTCAAATATTGCATAGTGGCGTTTTATTCACTCTGCAAAGTTGAGAAGAACTTTTGATTTGGGAAATACCCATTTATAGGGATATTTCAACAAGAATTACCTACAGAATAAAAACAGCGGATAAAAGTATCCCTACTTCTACCCGCCTTCTATCAAACCTTATCTATATTAATACCTGATAAAAAATCTTCAGGGGATCTGTTTATTCATATTTCAGCCATTCTTTAGGAAGCACTTCTTTCTCACCCTTTTCATTGACTAATTCCATCTGCAAAACTCCGCCATTGCAATCGAAGTAGCGTACTTCTATCGGGTGCAGTCCGGCTTTCAAGGCCTTCTGTACTATAATCTCTACCGGCGAGTGTGCTCCGTCATTATCTCCCAGTAATTCACCGTCCAGTTTCAGCGTACTGCCGTCGTCCGAAAGAAGGGCAAATGTATAGATGCCATCGGCAGGTATTTCTAGGTAACCCTTGAGTATCAGGCCGATATCTCCTTTCACCTCTTCGGGGATAGAAACAGATTCTACGATATACTCACCATTCACGGGAGCCGCATCGATATCCGCACAAAGATTACCACAGAATTTATGCCATACCGCTTTCAGTCCGGAATTCAAAGAAGCCGGAGCAGCAGTTGCCTCCGCATAAGGAGCTTTGACGTATCGGGTACGTGCTACGTCCGATGGAGTACCGTCGGGACGGAAGGTGCGGAAAGTGAAATCTGTCGTTTCCGTCACTTTCAGATTTCCTTCATAAAGAGTGGATTGCTTAGTCGGCATACTTCCGTCAGTAGTATAACGGACTTCAATGCCCGGCAACGGACAAGTCAGATCAACCGAAGCCTCATCAAGGAAAGCATTCACTTTGTAGAATCCTTCCAGATCGGGTACCCGGTAGTTCAATCCAAGGATATCCATCCGCTTGAAATGCGGAACAAGCTGACGATAGAACTCTTTCAGATCCGGTTTCGCCTCCGGCTGCACCCAGGCTATTTCACTCAACGCCACCATACGGGGAAGTATCAGATATTCGATACGTTTCATAGACGGAATCCATTCTGCCCAAAGATTAGCCTGCACGCCCCAAAAACATTCTTTCTGTTCGGGTGACAAGCGATCGTCTGCATACGGATCGTATGCCAATATCTTCTTCACGGAGTTTTTATCCTGCGCATAATCAAAATAGAAATATTCATTCGGGCAGGCAATCACTCTTTGTCCTTGCGAAGTGGCCATAGGCACTGCCTCTTTCGACCAACTTCTCCACCAGGTAATAGCAGCATCCGAAGTCAGTCCGTCGGCAACAACTTCATCCCAGCCTATCAACTTCTTTCCATTGGCAAGGAAGAATTTCTCCATATCGCGCACGAACCACGCCTGCAAATCTTCTACCGATTTAAGTCCTTCCGTGCGGATTCGCTTCTGGCAACGGGGGCACTTTTTCCAGTTATTTTTCTCGACTTCGTCACCCCCCATGTGTACATATTCATAAGGAAAGAGATCGAAAATCTCTTTAAAGACATCCTGGCAGAATTCCAGCGTCGTATCCTTTCCCGGACAAATAGGAGAAGAGAATGTTTCTCCCCAGCCGATCAGTCCGTCACAAGCGAGATCCGGGTATTGGGTGATAGCAGCCAGGAAATGTCCCGGCATATCTATTTCCGGAATCACATCGATTCCTCTCTGTGCAGCATAATCTACAATTTCTTTGATATCTTCATGCGTATAGTAACCACCATACAGAGTATCTCCTTCTACAATCCGTATTTTGTTTTCCGGAATCAGGAAGTCGGTATTGTCCTCTTCTACCGCACGCTCCATACAACCACGGTCGTGCTTGTTAAATTTACGCCACGCTCCTTTTTCCGTCAGCAACGGATATTTCTCGATTTCGATCCGCCATCCCTGATCATCCGTCAGATGCCAGTGGAACTTATTCAGTTTATATAAGGACATCAGATCCAGCACATGTTTCACTTCATCTTTATTCCAGAAGTGACGGGAAGCATCCAGCATAAAGCCACGCCATTCAAAGCGCGGTGAGTCCTCTATTTGCACGGCAGGAATGGAGAAAGTCTGTTTCGTTCCCTGCACTTCTATTCCGGCAGGCAGCAGTTGGTGGAGGCTGGCAATAGCGGAAACGATGCCCGAATAATCTCCGGCTTCAACCTGAACAGACTTGGGGGTAGCCTGAAGTTTGTAAGAACCGGGCTTTCCATTATCCTGCCCTAGCTGGAGATAGATATCCGCCTTATCGGCTTCGGTCACCTCTACAGAAGTAGACACCACATTCCGAAGAATATCCTGCAAATATCCGGCAGCCGGAAATAAGGACTGATCGGAAACGCCGATTTTCATTCCATCCTTTAAGACGAAGGCACCCGGCTGTTCCGTCAGACTAACGGGGGTAGGTAAAATTGCGATCTCCTGCTTCACCGTAGGCGTGCAAGAGGACAAAATACATGCTGATGCAATCAGTAGAGAAGTACTTAGTTGTTTGAACATAAGGTTAACTGTTTAATAAGTTGATTACTTTGACTTTTATTGACTATCTATATATAATACAACTCAAACAGGCAAACTACTAAAAGGGAAAGAAAAGTTTTTAGTAATTTACTACTAATGATGCTCCATCGCTTCCATCAGACTATAAGGGCATTCTTTCATAAAGATTCGAACAATCTCAATAATATTTTTCTATTCCGCCAAATCCGGTTATCATCTTATTCTCTTTCACTTTACAGATAAAGTTGTTTAATCGCTTTTCAAATTCTTCCGGTCGCTTCCTTGCTGCTTCAATGTATGCAATTCGGATACGCTTATATGCGTCGGAAAAATGCCGGTAGTTTTTCCATGCTATTTCATCTTCTTTCAATCTGTCCATTATATCATTGGGGAAAATAAAAGGGTCAGATAAAACAGTGCGTATTTTATCTTCAAATTCAGGGTGTATCATTTTATTTTCCAATAACCATTTAAGTCTTTCTTTGTTGGCTTGCGAGTATGTACTTTTAGGTTTTCTAGGCGTGAAACGCTGAATTCTATGTTCTTTATCAAGCGGTTTTATCGTACTGTCAATCCATTCGAAACAAAGGGCTTCTTCAACAGCATCGTTGTATGCAATACTTTTTTCACCTGACGATTTAAGAGGAAATACAAACCAAATTTCGTCTTCGGTTTCAAAGTTGTCCATCAGCCACTTTCTCCAATCTTCCCGATTTTCAAAATACTTTATTTTATTTTCTGTTGCCATAATAGGTCATTCAAACTAATTATTTTACTGCCTTTACATTCGTAATAATGAAGCATTTCGTCCATCTTCTTTTTATCATAACCCGTAATGCAATCTGATAAGACTTTGAATTGCTTACTTACAATCGCCAAAAATACTAAAAATCGGTCAGGCAGACATGATTATCGTTGAAATCATCAATACCAAATCTGTCTCTTATTTATAAAACATCCGGGAAGCAATCGTTTTATCACATTCCCGGATGCATAAAATGTTCTGAAAATAACGGACCGATATCGTATCAATAACTGATCTTCACTCCGGCAAAGAAACTTCTCGGAAGCGAAGGACCGTAGATATAGTTGGAATCCCGGTTAGCTCCTCTGTCGAAATCTTTCTGATAGGCTTCAAAGATATTCTGGACACCTCCGCTAAGTTGTAAGTCTACCGTTTTATAGAGTTTGAAGTCATACGCTATCTTCACTCCCATATCGAAGAACCGGGGTGTCCGGATGGCTTCCGCCTTTCGTTCGGGCATATCGCCCATTGCTGCGTTTTCTGCGCTGATGTCCATACGCTGCACAAGCATACTGCCGGTATATGTACCCGAGAGAGCGATGGACAACGGTTTGACGGGAGTATAAGTAGCCGTAAAATATCCGTAAGTATCGGGAGTACGGAAGATTTTTCTTTCTGCCGGCGCATCATCGTGCCATTTATGTGGTTCATCGTAACGGCTGCGCTGCAATGTCAGTCCTGCCTGTATTTGAAGCAAAGAAAGATAAGCAATCTTTCCTTCCAGAGTCAATCCCATTACTTTGGCTCCCGGACCATTGCTGCGTATTTTCACCAATACACCGTCACCACGGTCAAAGGGCTCTCCTAACACGAACACATCAGTCAGCCTCGTATAAAATCCTTCTACTAACAGATTAGTCTGAAAAGCACCAAAGCGGTGATACATATCTGCGGATGCACTAAAACTCTGCGATTTTTCCTCCTTCAAGTCCTTTGCACGCTCGATCATCACCACTGTTCCGCCTACATTTTCGATATGCATATCTTCGTCAAATGCCTGTGGGGCGCGGAAGCCGGAAGAATAGCTCAAACGCAGATTGATATTATCCATAGGATTGAAACGCAGGTTAGCACGCGGGCTGAAAATAACATCATCCACCATATTGTGCTTATCCAGACG
>ERZ779656.1952-NODE-1952-length-9941-cov-5.338661_pt1 | contig 9941 bp, 7 predicted proteins | sample MGYA00511102_ERZ779656 | MGnify/ENA primary metagenome ERZ779656 (study PRJEB29588, sample SAMEA2143980) | human gut metagenome | biome: human gut; feature: human-associated habitat; material: faeces | place: Denmark | collected 2008/2010 ... | reverse complement strand
TGGACTCTGCTTCGAGCATTGAGCGGCGCATCGCTGCTATGAAGCAGGTATATGACGCAGGGATTCGTACAGTCTGTTTCGTATCCCCGGTATTTCCCGGCATCACGGACTTTGAAGCCATCTTTGAGCGGGTAAAGGATCAGTGCGATCTGTTTTGGCTCGAAAACCTCAATCTTCGGGGCGGTTTCAAAAAGACGATCATGGATTATATCGCCGGAAAATATCCTGACCTTGTACCGCTTTACGATGAGATCTATAACAAGCATAACCGCAGCTACTTTGAAGCGCTTGAAGCAAAAGCTGAGGAAATGGCTGAGAAGTATGATTGTCCCTTTGTGGATAATGAAATGCCTTATGGCAGAGTCCCGCAGGGACATCCGGTGATCGTAGATTATTTCTATCATGAGGAAATCCGAGGGACAGAGAATACCGGAAAAAGAAATCGTTAAACAGAAATTTGACCGAGCTCTTTGAACGAGGGAGACTCCTCGTCCGAAGAGCAAGAAGGTGCAGCCGAGAAAACTTGGAGCAATTCCGGTTTGTCGAACAACAAACGAATCACTTTTATTACACCACCAGGGAGAAATCCCCGGTGGTATTTTTATGCCCGGAAGGAGGTAGTTTTCATGATCCCGGTGCTTTATTTGCCCAACGCTGCGGACTTTTCCTCCTTCGGTCTTGGTGTGCTGACGGACGCCATTTCCTGCGAAGTCACCGAGGAGCGAAACGGTGTGTTCGAGTGCTTACTCAAATACCCTGTCAGCGGTCAGCACTACGGGCTTATCACCAAGGAGTGCATCATCAAGGCAAAACCCAACGACACCGCCGCCGACCAGGCATTCCGCATTTACCGCATCACGAAACCCTTAAACGGCATCGTCACCATCTACGGTCAGCACATCTCCTATGACCTTGCCAATGTGCCAGTGTTGCCTTTTTCGACGGAGAGTCGCTCTCCGCAGCTCATTCTCTCGCAGCTCCTTGCCGGAGATACACGCTTCACGGGCTGGACGGACTACTCGGATGCAAAGGCGTTTTCCGTCACGCAGCCGAAAAGCGTCCGTGCCTGCCTCGGAGGTACGGAAGGCTCCATGCTCTCCAAATGGTACGGCGAATTTGAGTGGGACAACTTCACGGTAAAGTTCCATTCGCACCGTGGGCAGAAAACCGGCGTGGTCATTGAATACGGAAAGAACCTCACCGCATTGGAGCAGGACGAAGACAACAGCGGAGTGTATACCGCACTGCTCCCGTATGCCGTGTACACCCCGGAAGGCACGGACACCGAAACGGTAGTCACGCTGCCGGAGGTCACGCTCCACGTTGTGACTTCGGAGATCGTCCGGGCAAAAACGCTCATCATGGATTTCTCCGACCAGTTCGGCAGTGACACCGCTATCACGGAGGACGCTCTCCGGGCAAAGGCCAACAGCTACATCAAGGCCAATCCGCTGGGAGCGACCATCCCTACGGTGAAGGTGTCCTTTGAGCCGCTTTGGAAACAGCCGGAGTATTCGGCACTGCTGGAGCGGGTCAACCTCTGCGATACCGTCACCATTCGACATTCGCTATTGGGTGTCAGCGTGTCGGCTATGGTCATTGAAACCGTGTACGACACCCTCGCCGAGCGGTACAAGAGCATTGCCCTCGGTCAGAGCAAGTCCAGCATGATCACCACCATCTCCGAGGTTCAGTCCTCGGTTGATAAGGTGGAGTCCACGGTGGGACGCTTTCCAAAGCTGCTCCAAACCGCCATCGGTAAAGCCACCGGGCTTATCACCGGTCAGAGCGGCGGCTATGTGGTCATCCACACCAGCGAGGAAAACGGACAGCCCTATGAGCTGCTCATTCTGGACGCTCCCTCCATTGATGAGGCCGTCAAAGTTTGGCGGTGGAATGTGGGCGGTCTTGGCTTCAGTCACAATGGCTACAACGGTCCCTACGAAACCGCCATCTCGGCAGACGGTCAGATTGTCGCAGACTTCATAACCTCCGGCTCTCTGGTGGCGAACATTATCAAGGCAGGTGTTATCCAGTCGCAGGACGGCTCGTCTTATTGGGATTTGGAGAGCGGCGAAGTCGTGCTTCGTGCCTACGCCACCAGCAAGGAGGTCACCGAGGTCAGCGACCGCATTACTACCATCGAGGAGCAGAAAATGCTCCGGCTCGTCATCATCTCGTCCAACGGGAACATCTTCAAGAACGGCAATGTAAAAACGCTGCTTTCCGCCAAGGTGTACTCCTGGGACGAGGACATCACCGACACGCTGGATGCCAACCAGTTTGTCTGGACAAGGGTGTCTGAGGATACGGAAGCGGACAAGGTCTGGAACGAGCAGCATTTCGGCGGCGCAAAGTCCGTGGTCATCACCGGTGCGGATGTCAAAGTCCGCGCCACTTTTTATTGTGACCTCATCGACACTACGACAAGGCAGAGCCTGTTATAACGGAGGAATTCACTATGGCAACCGCAGAACCCACAACAGGAACCGGCACAGCACCCGTTCCTGATACAACAACTTTAAAGGAGGCTTCTCACATGAGCAAAGCACAAGGTCAGTTTACCATCATCGACTACAATGACGCACTGACACTGACGGGGTACATCGGCTCGAACCTCGCCAAGACTCAGATGTATAACCCCGATAACGGCAGTTACACCCCCGACTGGAAAACGAAGAACCTCGTTCTGACACCCAGTCTGTATGTCATCGGCACCACTGCCGACCAGATCGCCACCGCCAATGTCACCTCGGTCAAGTGGTATGTGGGCGACAGCAACACCGCCATCACCGCAGGCACGAACTACGCCCTCAGTGGTGCCAAGAGCCACATCCTCACGGTCAAGGCCAATGTCATGGCGGAACTGCCCGGCATCGACTATCGCTGTGTCATCACTTACAAGGACGAAAGCACCGGTCTGTCGCTGACCCATCCGCTGACCATTTCCTTCTCCCGTGTGGTCAACGGTAGTGGCATCGTTGACCTGCTGGTCACCACGCCCAACGGCAATGTGTTCAAGAACGAGGAAGTCGCCAGTCTGACCGCCAAGGCCGAGCTGTGGCGTGGCTCTACGGTGGACGGCACCAAGGTCAGCTACAAGTGGGCGGTCATGGACGCTTCCGTCACCGCTACTTCTTCCACCGGCTATGATGCAGACTTCGGCATCGGCTGGCGCAAGCTCTCGGATACCGCCGACAAATACTCCGGCACGGCCACCAATACCCTCACGGTCTACGCCGCAGCGGTGGACAGCTACGCCGTGTTCAAGTGCTGTGCCCAGGACACGGATTCCGCATCGGCTTCTTATAACACGAAGTTTTTCGATGTGGCGACCTTCATCGACAACTCCGACCCGCTGCAGATCATCGTCACCTCCACGGGCGGCGATGTGTTCAAGAACGGTCAGGGCACGACCGTGCTGACCGCTGTCTGCTATCAGGCAGGCTCCGAGGTGGATGCGGCCGGGAACGGCAGTTACACCTGGACGAAGTACAACAAAGACGGTGTTGTCGATACCTCTTGGGGTACCAACGGCAGCAAGACCGGCAAGACCCTGTCGGTGTCCAGCACCGATGTGGATACCAAGGCAACCTTTATGGTCGTTGTGGCGCTTTGAGGAGGTGGTGAGATGATCGCATCAGCACAGTTCACGATTATCAGTCTCTGCGATGTGGTCACCTCGGACACGCCGCCGGAGAACCCCTATGAGGGGCAGCTCTGGGTGGATACTTCCGTGACCCCGCCGGAAACGAAGATATGGGACGGAAATGAATGGATGGTGCAGAACGACATTGAAACGATCCGCACCACCATTTCCATTCTGACCGAGAAGGACGCACAGTTCCAGCAGACCATCGACGGGCTGAACAGCTATGTGGCGACCCTCACCGAAACCGTGGAAACGGTGTCCAACGACCAGGGCGTCCTGGAGGAACGGGTGCTGAACTCCGAAAGCCGTGTTTCGGAATTGGAACACACGGTGAATGGACTGTCCGTCACCATGCAGGAGCAGTACATCGGCGGCATCAACTATGTGCAGAATTCCTCCGGGCTGAACGGCATCACGGACGATTGGAGCTACTCCGGTACGGTGAAAACGGATGCCTCCACAGATACGCAAAACAACACCATTTCCGACTCCTGCTTTGTGCTGGGCGCATACTCCTCGTTGTCGCAGTACATCCGAGGTGTGGTTCCCGGCACTTATACGATCTCGGTTCGGGCAAAGAAAACCTCGACCATGTCCGGGTATTTCTATGTGACCTACAACGGGAACAAAACCAAGTACCTGTTCAATAAGTCCACGGCATTTGACTGGACGGACTATTCCGTGACGCTCACGGATGTGACTGACCCTACGCTGCGTATTTACTGCTACTGTCGGGATGCGTCCATTTATCTCGCTGACATCATGATCTCCGAAGGAGCGATCCCCCGAAAGTGGACACCCGCACCCAACGAAATCTACACGCAGGAGGTCAAGATCGACAAGCGGGGCATCGAGGTATCCAACAGCGCATCATCCCAGCGGACGGTTATCACGAACACGGAGTTCGCCGGTTACTACAACGATGAGGTGATCTTCACCCTGAACAAGGACGAAACGCAGACCAAGAAAACCACGGTGGACGGCGAGCTGACCGTGGGCAAAACGAAGTTTGTCCCGATGCCGACGGCGTCCGAAGGGCTGAACATCGTCATTCTGGATTAAGGAGGGAAAGCTATGGCAACTTGGAAAAGCGCGGCATACGATGGGCGCTATCTTCAACTGGACATTTCAGAAAGCGTGAATGTGGTCGGTAACAGCTCGACACTTTCCTGGACGCTGACCTCTACCGGTGGCGCATCCACTTACTACACCATTGACACGACCACTGTAACGATCAATGGTACGACCGTATACTCAAAGGACCGTACCTATTGGGATGACCGTGTTTTCCCGGCAAAGAAAGGTTCTGTCAGTGGCACGATTACTGTAGCTCACAACAGCAACGGCAGCAAAACGATTGCGGTCGGATTCTCGACCCGTGTTTATATCTACGGTTCACAGGAATACGGCGGCAGCATGACGCTGACTACCATTGACCGCTCTGCTCCCACAGTTACATTCAGTACATCGAATGTCACGGCAAACGGGTTCAAAATCTCCGCTACATCCTCTGCCACGGCGGACATCTGGCAGTACAGCACAAACGGCGGTTCGAGCTGGACGCAGTTCTCAACGACGGCCTCCACCAGCGCCAGTGCGACGATCACCTCGCTCTCACCGAATACAAGCTACACGGTGAGGGTCAGAGCAAGGCGGCAATACAACCACGTCTACGGCACTTCCGGCAGTTCCACGGTCAAGACGCTGGGCGGTGCTGTGGTGAATAGTGTCAACACGGTGACGGCGGACAATGCCACGGTTTCCATTACCATCAATGTGACCGTGTACGAAGCCTCCTACACCAATACGCTGGTGCTCAAAAACGGCAGCACGACCATCCTGACTATTTCCGGGCTTTCCTGGTCGAAGGGCACGGCGAACCGCACAGTCACGCTGACATCGGCGCAGAGGACAACGCTGTTGAACGCTATGGCGTCCATCAAGTCCTTTATAGGTACCTTTGCGGTTTCGTCTTACAGCGGGTCTACGCAGATCGGCAGCACCTCAAGCAAGACCGCCACGGTACTGACCACGGCAACCAATTCTGCTCCGACCATAAGCGGATTCACTTATGCCGACAGCTACACGACCACGAAAAACCTCACAGGCAACGACCAGTTATTCGTTCAGAACTACTCGACCCTCAAGGTCACGCCCGGAACGGCAACTGCAAAAAACGGTGCCAGTATTTCCAACTACACAGCTTCCTGCAACGGGCTGTCATCCTCTAACACTACCGGCTCTGCCTTATCTGTCGGAAAGATCGCCAAGTCCGGCAGCGTAACGGTCACGCTCTCGGTCACGGACTCCCGCGGCTACACCGCCGAAACTTCACGGACGGTAACAGTCATTCCGTACACCAAGCCGAAGATATCCTCGGTGACGCTCCGACGAACCAACGACATTGAAGCGGAAATGCAGCTCAAATTCAGCGGTTCTATTTCCGCTGTGACCGTTGACGGGACGCAGAAAAACAGCGTGGTTTATGTGCGGTATCGGTACAAGAAAACCAGTGAGAGCAGTTACGGCAGCTACACCAGCATCTATTCCGGCACGACAAAAAGCGGAACCTCTTTCAGCTACTCCAATTTGGAACTGTGCAGTCTGGATGCCAACAGTTCCTACGACTTTCATCTACAGATCCAAGACAAGCTCTATTCCTTGAGCAGTCTGGATCTGCATTTTACTGTCCCGCAGGGTACGCCGCTCATTGCGCTTCGGAAAAAGAAGGTCGGCATCAACACGCCGGAGCCACAAGCCATGCTGGATGTTGCCGGGGATATGCGGGTGGATGGCTCACCCCTTGCGGATTTTGTCATTCAGCAAGGGACAAGCGGCATCTGGAATTATCGTAAATGGAAAAGCGGTACAGCGGAATGTTGGGGTCAGTATTCCTTTACGACCGCCATTTCGACGGCATGGGGCGTGCTCTATGAGAGCGGTGCAATTGCGCTCCCTAATTTTCCATTTACCTTCGCGGAAATTCCTCATGTCCATATCTCCACGGAGAACAGCAATTACGCCATGTTTGTGGAGCGAGGCAGTTCAAGTAGCTGGTCTACAACAATCAACCCCGGAAAGATATTTGCCGTAAGACCAAATACAGTACCATCGGCAACCTACAAAGTATCAATCTATGCCATCGGAAAAGTGTGACGCTCCAGCGTCACTTTTTTCATACCCATTTTTAATTTCAAAGGAGGACAAACAACATGAAAGAATTCTGGACGACCATTCAGGTGGTGTTCGCCGGTATCGGCGGCTGGCTCGGATGGTTCTTGGGAGGATGTGACGGCTTGCTTTATGCGCTTCTGGCTTTCGTAGTCATCGACTACATCACCGGCATCATGTGCGCCGTGGTGGACAAGAAGCTGTCCAGCGAAGTCGGATTCAAGGGCATTTTCAAAAAGGTGCTCATCTTTGCGCTGGTCGGCATCGGGCATATTCTCGACACCCGTGTCATCGGCAGCGGCTCGGTGATGCGTACCGCCGTCATTTTCTTCTATTTGTCGAATGAGGGCGTGTCCCTGTTGGAAAACGCCGCATACCTGGGACTGCCCATTCCGCAGAAGCTGAAATCCGTTCTGGAGCAGCTTCATGACCGCAGTGAAAAGGAGGATGAATAATATGGCTTACACAAACAGTTTCCTGGTGTCCTACACCAAACTCAGCCCGAACCACTCCGGGCAGCGCACCCACAGCATTGACCGCATCACGCCCCACTGCGTGGTAGGTCAGTGCAGCGTGGAAACACTGGGAAATGTATTCCTGCCGAAGTCCCGTCAGGCAAGCTCCAACTACGGCATTGGCGTGGACGGCAGAGTCGGGATGTATGTAGAGGAGAAAAATCGCTCCTGGTGCTCGTCCTCCGCTGCCAACGACCAGAGAGCCGTGACCATTGAGTGCGCCAGTGATGCCACTGAGCCGTATGCGTTCAAGGATGTGGTGTACCAGCAGCTCATTGAGCTTTGCACCGATATCTGCAAGCGTAATGGCAAGACCAAGCTGCTCTGGCTGGGCGATAAGGACAAGACGCTCAATTATAGTCCAAAGCAGGACGAGATGGTGCTGACTGTCCATAGATGGTTTGCGAACAAATCCTGCCCTGGCGATTGGATGTATGCCCGCATGGGCGATCTGGCAGAGAAGGTCACGGCAGCTCTGGGTGGGCAGGCTTCGGCACCCCTGGACAACGCCCCCGCCGCATGGTCGAAGGACGCTGTGAACTGGGCGCTGGAAAACCACCTTCTGCTGGGGGATACAAACGGTAACCTCAAACTGCGGGAAAACCTCTCCCGTGAACAGTTCTGCGTGATGCTCAAACGGTATCATGATATGCTCCAGAAGTAAACATACTGAGAGTCAGGTTCTTCACTCTCAGTTAAGCCCTCTGCGGATTTTTTCCGTGGAGGGCTTATTTTTTTGCCAAGTTCACCCTGACAAAAAGCCTTTTTATCTGTGTATAACGAGAAATGCTATTTACAGAAAAGGGGCATCGCTATGACAGAGAGCGAACGTAAGCATATTATTGAGCTACAATACCAAGGCTTTGGCTATAAAAAGATAGCTAAGCTGACGGGGATACCGGTAAACACAGTAAAATCCTTTTGCGCCAGGCATCCCGTGCAGATTGAAGAGTTGCAGGAATCAAATACTCTATGTCGAAATTGCCAGGCTCCGCTTGAGCAGATACCGCATAAACGGAAAAGGCTGTTCTGCTCCGATGCCTGCCGAATGGCGTGGTGGAATGCACATCCCGAAAGAGTACAGCGGAAAGCGTACTACACACTCACTTGCCGGCAGTGCGGAAAACAGTTTGAAAGCTATGGTAACGCCAATCGGGTGTTCTGCTCCCGTGACTGCTATTTGCAATTCCGCAGAAAGGAGGCCGGCCATGAGTGATTACGATAAGCGGCTATTTTCCTATCAGACGGTGATGGCTCTCGCCCGGAGTATGCGTTCCAAGGGGCTGATTTCAGCAAGAGAGTACGCTAAAATTGATACGATCATTGCCAAGAAATACGGCATATCTTCGTGCAGTATATTCCGCTGAAATGGCTGGATAAATCATGCTTTCAGAGGTAATATGTCACACACCAAAGGGAGGTGAACGACATAGAGAGAGTCATAGAACGGGTCGATTTCCAGATTCCCATGCAGCCGAAGGCGCTGCGTGTCTGCGCCTATGCCCGCGTTTCTTCTGGAAAGGACGCAATGCTCCACTCGCTTTCTGCGCAGGTGAGCTATTACAACAACCTGATCCAGTCCCACGCCGGTTGGCTTTACTGCGGCGTGTACAGTGATGAAGCCATCACCGGTACCAAGAGCCAGAGGGATGGCTTTCAGCGAATGCTGGCAAGCTGCCGCGCCGGGGAAATCGACCTCATCATTACAAAAAGTATCTCCCGCTTTGCCAGAAATACGGTCACGCTGCTGGAAACCGTCCGGGAACTGAAAAGCCTGGGTGTTGATGTTTTCTTTGAAGAACAGAACATCCATACCATGAGTGTGGACGGAGAACTGATGCTGACCATCCTGGCATCCTACGCACAGGAAGAAAGCCTGTCGGCCAGCGAAAATCAGAAATGGCGCATCCGCAAAGCGTTTGAGAGCGGAGAGCTTGTCAACCTGCGGTTCCTGTTCGGCTACAGCATTACCGCAGATGGTATTCAGGTGAATGAGAAAGAAGCCGCCGTTGTCCGTGAGATATTCACGCGCTTCAACGGCGGAGAGAGCCTGAGTTCCATCAGCCGCGATTTGAACGACAGAGGGTGTGAACGTCCCCTCGGCGGAACGTGGTGCGCGGACCGCATTCGGAACCTCTTGTCCAACGAAAAGTACACCGGCAATGCGCTGCTCCAGAAGCAGTACCGAAAGAATCACATCGATAAAAAGCTGGTGCCGAACAGGGGCGAGCTTCCGATGTATTATGTCACAGGCTCCCATGAGCCGATCATTGACCAAGCGGCATTTGATAAGGCGCAGGTTCGGCTGAACAAGCTGGCGCGGCAGGCAGAAAACCGTAGAAAGCCTACACGGTCAACATTTTCCGGGCTTATACGCTGCGGCCTTTGCGGCAGCGCCTATAAGCGCGTCACCTGCCGCAGCAAGCACTTCTGGAACTGCACCACGTTCCAGACCAAAGGCAAATCCGAATGTGCCGCAAAGCGGATTCCAGAAGAAACGCTCGAAGCCCTCACCTGCGAGGTGCTGGGAACGGTCAGCTTTGACCCTGATATGGTCAGAAGCAAAATAACGGCAATCAGAGCAGAGAAAAACAATGTGGTCG
>ERZ779656.1928-NODE-1928-length-10046-cov-2.107397_pt1 | contig 10046 bp, 10 predicted proteins | sample MGYA00511102_ERZ779656 | MGnify/ENA primary metagenome ERZ779656 (study PRJEB29588, sample SAMEA2143980) | human gut metagenome | biome: human gut; feature: human-associated habitat; material: faeces | place: Denmark | collected 2008/2010 ... | reverse complement strand
ATGATTTTATATTAAAGGAAATTTGTGACAGAAATTTGACTGGAAAGTGAAGAATCTCTTAAGCAGTTCTATGATATTTATAAACTGGGTATCAGTTTTTTTCATAACAAATCTGTGGAAATGCTTGCACAAATTGCCCGAAAATGGTAACTTAGTTTTGAAGATTAAGCAGGGTGGCTTTATAAGCCGCCCTATTCTGTTATAGAAAGCAGGGAGACAAAATCCTCTGCTCCTGTAAGGACAGTCGCATTTGCTCCGCAAACAAGGAGGATTATGAATAAATTTGTCTTACGTCAATCATTATTATTACTTTTAACTGCGACCATCTGGGGCGTGGCATTTGTTGCACAGAGTGTCGGCATGGATTATGTTGGTCCGTTTACGTTTAATGTGATGCGAAGCATCATTGGAGGTGTGGTACTGCTTCCATGCATTGCCCTTTTGGGAAAGATAAATGGAAAAGGCAACACGGAAGCTGCAAAAAAAATGGATGGCAAAGAGCGGAAGACACTTTTCATTGGCGGTATTGCCTGCGGTGTGCTTCTCTGTATTGCAAGTAATCTGCAGCAGTTTGGGATCATGTATACATCTGTCGGAAAAGCAGGATTTATCACAGCAATGTACATTGTGGTTGTTCCGGTACTTGGGATTTTTTTTGGAAAAAAAGTGAGTGGTAAAGTCTGGTGTGGCGTTGGGATCGCGGTAGCCGGATTATATCTTTTATGCATGACAGAGAGTGGATTTTCTGTTCAGAAAGGCGATTTTCTGTTGATGCTTTGCGCACTGGCATTTTCCTTACACATTTTAGTCATTGATTATTTTTCCCCAAAAGCGGATGGAGTGAAATTATCCTGTATCCAATTTTTCACCTGTGGAATCCTGTCCGGTGTAGGGATGGTTCTCACGGAAAAACCACAGCTGACGAGTATTCTTGCTGCATGGATGCCGATCCTATACGCAGGTGTCATGTCCTGTGGCGTTGCATATACCCTGCAGATCATCGGGCAGAAAGGAATGAATCCGACGGTTGCATCGTTAATTTTGAGCCTGGAATCAGTGGTTTCAGTAATTGCAGGATTCCTTATCCTGCATCAGACGCTTTCTCTCAGGGAACTGATCGGCTGTGTATTAATGTTTGCTGCGATCATTCTGGTACAGCTTCCTGACCGCAAAAAATGAAAAGGCATTTTACAAAAATATCGTAGTAACATCAAAAAAACTATGTTATGATATTTATTAGAGAAAATGCGACGAAATGCAGGAACAGGTGACAATTATGATGACTTATTATAGGACGGACGATCAGGTCATACATGAAGAAGAAAAATTAAGTGATGGTGTATGGGTGCAGATGATCAACCCAACACATGATGAGTGTGAGGAAATTGCTGAGAAATTAATGGTAGACATTGATGACGTGAAGGCTGCACTCGACGTTGAAGAAAGTTCCCGTATTGAACTGCAGGACGGCTATACGCTGATACTGGTGGATATTCCGGCCATCGAGATACGTCATGATCAGAGAACATACACGACAATTCCGCTTGGTATCATCCTGACGCAGGATATCATTGTCACAATTTGCACGGAGGATACACCGGTATTGCAGAACTTTGTGCGAAGCCGTGTGAAAGAATTCAGCACAAAGAAGAAGCTTCGTTTTGTGTATCAGATCCTGTACCGGACAGCAGCAATTTATCAGGCAAATCTCCGGATCATCGATAAAAGACGTACTGAGATAGAAGAACGTGTCGGAAGCGATACAGACGATTCTGATCTGATCAACCTGCACGAACTGGAATCCACGCTGGTCTACTTTGCAACATCGCTCCGGGCAAATGGGGTAGTGCTTGACCGGCTGACACGCTATAAACGGCTGGAGCAGTATCCGGAAGATAAGGAACTTTTGGATGATGTGATAGTGGAGAACCGTCAGGCGATCGAAATGACAACCATCTACCGAGATATCATCAACGGAACCAGAGAGCTGATGTCTTCTTTGTTGGATAACCGCCTGAATAACGTTATGAAATATCTGACATCTATTACAATTGTAATGGCAATTCCAACGGTCATTTCCGGTATCTACGGTATGAATGTCAATGAAAACTGGATGCCGTTTGCAAATACACCGCACGGATTTCTGATCATTTGTATTATTACATTGCTGATCTGTGTAATTACGATGCTTTTCCTGCGAAAGAAAAAAATGTTATAAATCATAAGTAAAACTGTTGTCATATGCAGAGGGCATATGACAGCAGTTTTATGCTTTGCGGAGAAAGTACATAATCGCTGTTAAAATGTATTACAGGTTTCAGAAAACGTCATATGAAAAACGTTAAAATTCGAGTATAATTGTAGTAGAAAATCCAAAGATAAATCTGTATATCAAACGGAAGAAATTGTGCGAGAGGTAATCGCAAGAAGGATAGAAACAATTATGGGGAAAAGACTCGGGCATATGATCCGTGAATTTCGGGAAAAACAGGGACGGACGATTGAAGAGGCAGCGAGGGGGCTGTTGAGTGCGGCAGAACTTTCGAGAGTTGAGAATGGTACGAAAGAGATTGAATATCTTATAATGGAAGCACTTTTTGAGACTTATGGCAAATCTTTAGATAAATTAGAAATTGTTGTAAGCAGTGACGAATATAGGATTCTGGAACTGCGGGACAGAATATACGAGGCTCTTTTGCAGAAAAGGTCAGCCGATGCAGAAGAACTGATCCGGCAGTACAAAGACATAACCGATGAAGAGAAGCTGATACATCGGCAGTATATACAGATGGCAGAGGCAATAAGCAATTATAACAAAGCAGGAAAACTGACAGCTGTATTGCAGCAGCTTAAGACGTCTCTTCATCTTACAACAGCAGAGATAAAAGGACAGAATATCCATCTTTTTCATCAGGAAATTTATCTGATCTATATGATATTCTGGATGCAATATCAATGCGGTGATACAGAACGGCTGCTGGATAATGCCCGGAAGATGGAACAGTATATCTGTGAACAATACACGGATGAAGAAGAAAAAGTGAAGATTTATCCACAGTGTATCTGGCTGCTCGGAAGAATCCTTCTGGATATACAATATGATAAAACCGCCAAATACACGATAAATAAAGGGATCGACTGCCTGACAGAAAATGGGGCATTGCATTGGCTGACACAATTGCTAGAACTAAAGAAAGAGTGTGAGGAGCGTCTCGGAGAGAAAGCGGAGGCAGAAGAATGTGACCGTTATCTGGATGCGATACGGACACTTTATGAGGTTGCCGGTGAACGTCAGACCAAGGAAATCTCATTGGCTTTATTTATGCAGAGCAGTACGCAGAGAGAGTGCATTATCAGCAATTATTTTCTGAAAAATCTGCGGGAAGAAAAAGGAGTTACACAGTATGAGATGAGCGAAGACATCTGTGCATGGGAGACTGTATCCAGAATTGAATCCGGGAGAACACCAAATCAGAAGAAACTGTATCGGTTGTGGAAAAAACTTGGGATTGAGCGTGAGAGATACTACGGATTCATAGAGTCAGAGCATTATGAAGTGTATGGATGGGTGAGAGATTATAATCGCCTGATTGGGAATGAAAAACGTCAGGAAGCAGAGATGCTATTTGAAAGAATCGAGTCAGAACTTGATAAAAAAATACCGGTTAATAAGCAATATTTGGAAAGAGCCAGAATTACGGAAAAGTTGCGGAACGGGCGAATTTCCAACGAAGAAGCAATTGAAGAATGGCGAAAAATACTTGCAATAACGATGTCGCCTCTTCCATCTGGAAAAAGAATATACAGAATACCGTTTCGAACAGAATTTGCAATAATGAACCAGATTGCCAGAACATTTGCGGCAATGGGAAAATATGACAGTGCATGTGAAATATATGCAGAAGTATTAAAACAATATCATAAAAATGAAAGTACATTGCGCGGACATGTAGTACAGGGGATATTACTATATGTCTGTTACGCGGCAATTCTCGAAGATAATAATGAATTAGAGCTGTCAGAACAGATTGCAAAGGAAGGTATGAAGTTTACAATCGAATGTATGAGAGGAGATACCGCATGTAAAATTCTAGCCAATTTAACCTGCGTTTATGAAAAACGAAAAGAAATTGAATTGGAAATGCGGTATCTAAAAGATGCATATTATTTAAGCAGATTATACAGACAAGGAATGTTAACAGATTTATTAAAAAATCGATATGCTGAAAAACAAATTAGCTGTCAACTTCAGGAATAGTAAGTGAAGTAACGTTAATCCCAGATTCATAAGTTGCTATAGGAATAAATAACAATGAAAAGATAAGTGCAGAACCTAAAGTGAATTTAATAATTTTTGAAAGTAATTTTGTCATAAAAATGGTCTCCTTTGAAAACATGATGCTATTATTATACGACATCGAAAGAAAAAATAAATGACGTTTGTAGAAAAATATATTATACAAAAATGTCATGTACTATAATTGTAAATGAATTTATGATAATGATGTCGACAAACATTCATCAATGTTTTATAGCTGGTTGATGTGATAGTGCTATTAGTAAACATACTTAATTGAGAAGGAGAATATGTATGAAAAACAAAATTAAAATGGGTTTAGCGTTATTAATGTTCGCAACTGTAATTCCAAATACTGCGTTTGCACAGGATTCAAGTAATCAAGTTCCAAGCGAACAGGTTGAATTTGCAGATATTTATATCGGAGACGAATTGATTACAGTTCCGGTTGTGATCGAGTCTGAAATTGCTGGCAAAACAGCACGAAGTGGTGTACAATATGAAGATACAATAGAGAGTGCAACTTATTATATCCCGGTAACTGAAGAAGGGAAAGCATATAATGAAGAATATGTAAGCGGTGCGAGAGCAAGAGGAACAGCGACAGATACTTACTTAGATCCGAGAAAATATCTGACAGCAACGAGTATTATCCGATATACAATGTCTTCAAATGATGAGTATGTTTTGATTAACAATGTTGCAATTACGAAAAACAGAAATCCAGAATCATCTTCTACTGGTGGATATTTATATGGGATTGGAACACCGACGGCTAGAATTGTGTGTGTTGGTCTTGCAAAAAATAACAGGGGATATGAGCAGGTAGTAGATTCCCAGAGTGTTCCATGGGGAACAACAGGAGTGAGCACTCCATCATGGTGGACTCCTGTAATGTGTGGCAGTTATTCGGATCAGTATAGGGGGCTTGTACAATATAGCTTTAATTTGATTTACAGTGATGGCACAGTCAGTTGTGCGTTTACGCATGGTCTGGCAAAATAAAGTAAAAAAGGAGGAGGCACCATGGCAACAAACAAATCATTAAGCAGAAGAACGATTTTCCTGTTAGCGGCGGCAATTTTGTATCTGATGATTCCACAGAATGCTACAATGCCTATGCCGGAGGAAGCGGTATTCCCATTTTCATTGTTGTCGTTGTCGCAAATAGCAAGAGTGTTTGCTTTCAGACAATGGATTGCCATGGATTTGATTCTTTTTACAGCAGTGCTGGTCATCATGCAGCTGATCCGTGGAAAGCATGAAGGAGGAATGTTTCTTAGAAATAAAACTGCAAGAATCATTTGCATGGCAGCATTCTTAGTAGTATTTCTTCCACTTGCATACATAACGATACCAACCGTATTCATTCTGGGCAAACCAGCCTTTATGAGCATGGATGCCTGGGTATTCATGTTCGGTAAACAGGGCGGCGCGAACCAGTACATTCTTCATCTCTGGTGGGCAGCATCAGCGGTACTGCTGGACATGGGAATTGCGAAATAAATTTATAAAAATAACCCGCATGGAATCAGAACATATTCTGTTTGAAATTCCATGTGGGTTGTGTTATTTTACGCAATTTGAACATAAGTTGGGAACGTTGTTATTGGGAGAATGGGATGGGTTTATCGTTCAAACCGTCCACTCGCTCCACAAGGAAGCACAAGTCCATTCGAGGATACCGGAAGCCCGATTTCATCAGCGCTGATCGTGCCATGATATTTTTTCAACACCGTGTTCATCATATAGCTCAATACCGCCGGCTGCAATCCGGTTGTGTAAGAATTGATCAGGAAAAACAAAGGTTCATCGGACAACAACTGTCCACACAACTGTACCAGAGGATAAATTGCATCCTCAATCTTCCAGATTTCTCCTTTAGGGCCTCTGCCGTAAGATGGAGGATCCATAATAATTGCATCATAGTGATTTCCACGACGGATCTCACGTTCTACAAACTTTACACAGTCGTCCACGATCCAGCGGATCGGAGCGTCCTTGAGACCGGAGGAGACAGCGTTTTCTTTTGCCCATGTCACCATACCTTTTGAGGCATCCACATGTGTGACCGAAGCTCCGGCAGCGGCAGCGGCAAGTGTTGCACCGCCCGGTGTAAGCAAAAAGGTTTAATACTTTGACCGGTCTGCCGGCTTTTTTGATCTTTTCTGAAAACCAGTCCCAGTTGGCAGCCTGCTCCGGGAAAAGACCTGTATGTTTGAAACTAAAAGGCTTTAAGTTAAAAGTCAGGCTTTCGTAATGAATCTGCCACTGCTCCGGCAGATCGAAAAATTCCCATTCTCCGCCACCTTTAGCGCTTCTGTGATAATGTCCGTTCATTTTACGCCAGCCTTTTTCTGTTTTTGGCGTGTCCCAGATTACCTGGGGATCCGGACGGACCAGAAGATATTTCCCCCAGCGTTCTAACTTTTCACCTTTGGAACAGTCAATGACCTCATAGTCTTTCCAATTTTCTGCAATCCACATATTTTAAATTACCTTTCTATAAGTTCGTACAATATTAAACTTCAATTGTTTACATAATTATTTCCTGCGCCACAGCGATGGCATGAACAGAATCAGCAGTGGGTACAATTCCAGACGGCCGGCTAACATGTCGAACATCAGCACAAACTTGGAAAAATCGGAATACATACCGAAATTCCTTGTCGGGCCTACACCATCAAGACCGGGACCGATATTATTTAAAGTAGAAGCAACTGCTGTAAAATTCGTCGTCAGGTTGAAATTATCCACACTGATCAAAAGGGTGGAAACCAGCAGGATGAAAAAATAAATTGCCAGATACACATTCGTAGAGCGCAGTGTATTGTGGTCGATCGGTTTTCCATCCATACGGATCACCTTGACCTCTCTCGGATGTATCACGAGAGAAAGCTGCTTCGGGATCGCTTTGCATAAAATCAGCAATCGCGAGATTTTAAAACCGCCACCGGTACTTCCTGCACAGGCTCCGATAAACATGAGCAGCACCAATATCATCTTGGATGTCTCCGGCCACAGATCAAAGTCTGTAGTCGCATATCCACAGGTTGTGATAATGGAACCCACCTGGAAAAATGCATGACGGAATGCCTCGCCAAGTGAGCCGTACAGGCTTCGGATATTAAGTGCGATAAAAGTACCCGCACCCAGAATGATGCCAAAATATACCCGGATTTCTTCCACTTTAAAAATTTCTTTCAACTGCTTTGTCATAATGTAAAAATAAGCGACATAATTGACACCGCTTAAAATCATAAAGACGGTGATAATATTTTGCAACACAGGGCTATATCCTGCAATGCTGTCATTGTGGATACCAAATCCACCGGTTCCAACTGTACCGAATGTCAGCGTCAGGGAGTCGAACATCGGCATACCGAAAATACATAATAAAACAATTTCAATGATCGTAATGACCAAATAAATACGATACAGAATTTTTGCAGTGTCCTTCACATGTGGTACTAATCTGCTGACGGAAGGCCCAGGGCTTTCAGCTTTCATCAGGTTGATCGTCGAACCGCCCATCAGAGGGAGAAAGGACATGATGAATACTAAAACCCCCATGCCGCCAACCCAGTGGGTAAAGCTTCGCCACATCAGACTTGTGTGTGTGAGTGCCTCCACGTTCGAGAGAATACTTGCGCCGGTCGTGGTAAAACCGGAGATCGTCTCAAACAGGGCATCCACATAAGATGGGATCTCACCAGTGATCACAAACGGAATGGCACCGAAAATACTTAAAACGATCCAGCTTAATGCAACGGCAACAAACCCCTCGCGGTTAAATATCTGCGGATGCTTTACTTTTTTTAACGTGATCAGGCATCCGAGGACAAAACAGATGATCCCTATAATAAGGTAAGAATACGCTTCGTTTTCGTGATAGATCATTCCGGTCAGAAACGGAAGCAGCATAAAAATCCCTTCGAATTTCAAAACCTGTCCAAGAATATAGCCTATTGTTGAATACTTCATAGCAGCTTAATCCTCCAGAATCTCTTTGATATCGGATATATTGTAACCGGAGGTGGCGATCATAACAGAGTCGCCGGGCATCATGCAATCCTGTCCACTTGGCACGATGACCTGATGATTACGGTAAATACAGCAGATCAAAGTATTTTTGCGGATCTTTAAATTCTGAAGAGGAATATTGCAGACGGCAGAATTCTCTTTGAGCAGGAATTCCAGAACTTCTGCTTTTCCATCTTCCAATTTGTATAGCGCCTCCACATTGCTGTTTAAAGAATTATTCATGGAACGCACATATTTGATAATGTACTCTGCAGTGATCACTCTCGGGTAAATAATGCTTCCGAGATCCAGCTTATTGATGACGGAGGTAAAGTTAATGCGGTTTACCTTTGTCACTGTCTTTGCGGAAGAGATTCCATTCGCATACAGGGATAAAAGAATATTTTCTTCATCCAGATCGGTCAGCGCCGCAAAACCGGCTGCCTTTTCAATGCATTCTTCAGATAAAAGCTCCTTGTCAGTGGCATCGCCGCAGAGAATTGTAGCTTTCGGAAGCTGCTCGCTTAAAAACTCACAGCGCTGCTGGTTGATTTCGATAATGGTCGTCTTGATTCCGGACATCAGAAGACTCTTGGCAAGGTAATAGGATATCTTACCTCCCCCTGCGATGATCGTGTTGGATACACGGTTTTTCTCTAAGCCGATCTTGCGGAAAAAGTCGATGGCATCCCTGCGTTTTGCAACGATGGAGACGATGTCATTTGCCGCAAATTCAAAATCACCGTTTGGAATGATGACTTCCTCGCTGTTCCTTGCGATTGTGCAGACCAGAATATCATTGCAGTGCAGGGTTGCGTGGAATTTAGAAAGTTTCAGGCCGCATAAAGGGGAGTTATTTCCTATTTTAAAGTGAAGTAATTCCACACGTCCCTTTGCAAAGGTATCCACGCGGATAGCGGAAGGAAACTGGAAAACCTTTGAAATCTCATTTGCAGCCGTAAGTTCCGGATTAATGATCATGCTCAGTCCGAATTCCTTCTGGAGAAAATCTTTTTCTTCATTATATATAGGGTTGCGGATGCGGGCGATGGTCTGACAGTGGCCACTCTTCTTGGCAATGACGCAGCAGAGGAGATTTTCCTCATCAGATCCTGTGACAGCGATCAGCAGGTCTGCGGTTTCGATACCGGCCTGCTTTAATGTTGTGTGGCTTACACCATTTCCAACAATCCCCATAACATCCACTGTATCCGTAAGGGCACTTACTTTTTCGGGACGGGAGTCGATCACTACGATATTGTGATTTTCGATGCTTAAGGCTTCCACGAGCGTGCATCCTACTTTACCGCAGCCAACAATAATAATATTCATGATAATAAGATACCTTTCATTTCTAAATAGTTCATAGCTGATTATAGCACACAGTATCTGTATCGGATAGGGGAAATATTAATGTGAGAGCGGATTATGCAAAAAAAAATTAAAAAAATTGAAAAAAACACTTGCAATATAAAGGAACATCATGTAAAATAGCAACTGTTGTGACATTGATAGCGTAGAAACGCGAGGTTGCTGCATGAAAATGCAGGTTTTCCGTGGAGCGAATGTCAAGTTAAGAAACTGGCGACAAGTCACTGTATCACGAATAACGTCTACAAAAGGTAGAAACAACGTGCCAAATCATCAACGGGAAGATGTTTTGAAATCGAAAGTGGATGACACGCACGGGAATGTGTACAGTCACCGCTTGTCGTACTGATTTATA
>ERZ779656.1926-NODE-1926-length-10050-cov-1.791896_pt1 | contig 10050 bp, 10 predicted proteins | sample MGYA00511102_ERZ779656 | MGnify/ENA primary metagenome ERZ779656 (study PRJEB29588, sample SAMEA2143980) | human gut metagenome | biome: human gut; feature: human-associated habitat; material: faeces | place: Denmark | collected 2008/2010 ... | reverse complement strand
TCTAAATGTTTTGGTCATTGATGGTTACTCCTTTAATTATCTTCCATTATAGTGTAACATCAGTATACATCATTCCATTCTTTTATTAAAGGCATTCGATAAATATTACTATACACAGTAAAATATTACCATTATATAAAGTGTTTTATAAATAAATAATAAATTATTACCATTAAGGCAAAATGATGTTTGTTTTAGAAAATTATGCGTGTTGATATAATAGGCTCAACAATTAGCAATGGAGGATTAATATATGAACAGAAAAAAATTGATATCAGTAGGACTTACAGCTGCAATGTTAACAGGATTACTTGCAGGATGTGGAGATTCTTCACAGAATTCATCACAGAACGGGAGTGGTTCAGAACCGGTTGTGCTGCAGTGGTGGGGCTCATTCCCGGAGAATATGGGACCGAATCAGGTATGTGAAGCCTTTAACAAGATTGATCCAAACCTTCAGGTTGAGTACACAAGATTTGTAAATGATGATGCAGGAAATACAAAGCTGGACGTATCACTTATGTCTGACAGCTCAATTGATGTATTCCTTAGCTTGAACGATGTTTTGCTCAATAAGAGAATTGATAGCGGATATGCGGAGCCACTTGATGAACTGTTTGATAAGGTTGGATTTAATATTAAAGACGATTATGATGATGCCATTGAGCAAAGACAGAAGGATGGTCATTATTATAGCCTTCCGGCAAAGAAGATGACATCTACTATTCTTTATAATAAGGATATGTTTGATGAGGCAGGAGTTGCATATCCTGACGCAGATTGGACATATGATGAATTTTTAGATGCTGCAACAAAGCTTACACATGGAGAAGGTAACAACAAGGTTTATGGATATTTCTTCCCTGGATATGATGCAGGTCAGCCGGCGACAAGTATGCTTGTAAGCAAATTAGGTGCTGATTGGATGTATACAGAGGATGGAACAAAAGCGGCTATTGATACAGATGATGTCAAAGATGTAACAGAGAAATATCTTGATCGCGTTGAGAAAGGTGTTGAACCAAGCTATGTAGATGTAACTACACAAAAGATGGAACCGGCAAATATGCTTCTTACAGGAAAAGCTGCCATGGTATATGGAGATTGGTGCGTACGAGATGTCAAGGATTTAGATAATTATCCGCATGATTTTAAAGTAGGTTTTGCAACTATGCCACGCTTATCAGAAAATCAGGACAAGAATTTGACTACATCTTATACCGACGATATGAGTATAAATTCAAAGTCAGAGCATAAGGTAGAAGCTATGAAATTTATAAAATGGTATATAGAAGAAGGTATGGATTATGTTGCTCCATTCGCAAGAATTCCTGCCTGCAAAAAATATGATGAGGAAAAAGTGGCTTCTTTAATTTTTGGCGATAAATCTGATCTGTTTGATATGGACAGTGCCAAGAACATTTATCTCAAAGGAACAGACTTTTCTACCAGGAAAAATTTAGCAGCTGCTACAGAAGTTAACACTATTCTTACAGAAGAATTTGACAAAGCGTTTGCAGGAGCACAGTCTGTAGATAAAACTCTTGCCAATGCCCAGAAGAGAGCTGATGAAAAGATAGCTGACGAAAAGTAATGAAGGAAAGGGATTCTAATGAATAAAAATAAAATTAGAAGTATAAAAACTGCGGCAAAGGGCTATGCATTCATTGGAATAAATCTTATTGGAGTACTGATATTCTGGACAATACCTTTAATATTCAGTTTTATAATCAGTATTTCAAAATGGGATTATTCAAAAGGAATAAAAGGAATCAAATTAACTGGATTATCAAATTATATTGAAATGTGGAAAGATGAATGGTTTAGAGCATCGCTTATAAACAATATCATATTTACAATTAGCTTTGTTCTAATTCTGGTTGTACTGTCATTCGTCGTTGCATATGTGCTGAATGAGTACGTAGTAGGGAAAAAAATAGTGCAATTAGGCTTATATCTACCATATATTGTAAACATTGTAGCTATTTCAGCAGTATGGCTTGCATTATTTTCAAATAATGGTCCGGTTATCAGCTTCCTAAAGAAAGTGGGTATTGAAAATCCACCGGTATTTATTGCAGACCTGCATTGGGCATTGCCTACAATTGTATTAATCTGTGTTTGGCAGAATCTGGGATATACTGTGATTTTGTTTTTGTCAGGTATGGTAAATATACCAAAGGATTTATATGAGGCGGCAGCAATTGATGGAGCAAATGGACTGCAGAAAATTCGTTATGTGACAATTCCAATGCTGTCAGGAACAACATTTTTTATAGTTATAACATCAATTATTAATTCATTTAAGGTTTTTGGATTGATAAATCTTATGACTCATGGAGGTCCGGGAACCTCAACTACAATGTTAGTATACAACATATATAGAACAGCATTCCAGTATGGTAAATTAGAATTTGCGTCAGCACAGGGTATTGTATTACTTATTATCATCTTCATTATTACCTGGATTCAGTTTAGAATTCAAAAGAAAAATGAAGCGGCTGGATAGGGAGGATGCATTAATGAATAACAATAGTAGAACTGGAAAAATAATTGGAACAATATGTATTTGGATTGTAGTAATTTTATGCATTGTTCCATTTATATGGATGGTATCAGCCAGCTTTAAAAGAGAAGCGGATATTTTTGCTACTCCATTTAGGCTGATACCCAATTACCTGAATTTTGATAATTTTAAAGAAGTGCTATTTGGCAAATATAATTATTTGTTGATGATATTAAATTCGGTTAAGGTAACAGCATTTTCTGTAATACTGGCTATAACGACATCAATTTTAGCGGGATATGGCTTTGCAAAGCTTAAGTTTCCGGGAAGAGATAAAATTTTCCTATTGTATCTGGCTACTATGATGATACCACCACAGCTTTTGATGGTGCCAAAGTTTCTTATGTTCAAAGAGATGGGAATATATAATACACATTGGGCATTGATTCTCCCGGCAGCATTTTCAATATATGGAGTATTCATGGTTAGACAGTACATGATGCAGATTCCTGATGAACTTTCAGAAGCTGCCAGAATTGATGGGGCAGGAGACCTGAGAATATGTTTTCAAATCATAGCACCTCTTTGTAAACCTGCAATGGTAACACTTGTTATTTTGTTTTTTACATGGAGCTGGAATGATTATGACAATGCTTTGATTTTTATTAATGATAAAGCGTTATATACAATTAACCTTGGTCTTGTTAATTTTATGGATGAAACAGGTTTAAAATATAGCTTGATTATGGCTGCGAGTGTAATATCAATTTTACCTATTTTTATAATCTTTCTGGTTGCTCAGAAGTACTTTATTGGTGGATTAACAGCAGGCAGTGTGAAAGGATAAATATCATGAAGAATAGTATAAAAAAGCCTAATATTCTATTCATCATTACAGATGACCAAGGAGAATGGGCTGTTGAATCAGAAAAAAACAGAGATATTAAGACTCCTAATTTAAAAAGGTTAGCTAATCAGGGAGTTACATTTGATGAGTTTTATTGTACATCGCCAGTGTGTTCACCGGCAAGGGCAAGTATTGTTACCGGAAAAATACCATCTTGTCATGGTGTACAGGATTGGTTGAAAAAAGGCAATTTAGACGCATATAAATATCCAAATATGGCTGAATTACCGGGTTTTGATATGACAGACAAAGCTATTGATTATCTAAAAGATCATAAGACATACATACAATATCTTGCAGATAATGGATATAATTGTGCATTAAGTGGAAAGTGGCATTTAGGTGATAATATTACTAGAAAAAAAGGATTCAAGTATTATTTTACAATTGGCCGTGGTGGCTGCCACTATTATCAGGCAGATATATTTGATAACAATACGTTATCAATTTCCAAGGAATATATAACTGATACAATAACAAATCATGCCTTGGATTATCTGGAAAAGATGTCTAATGAGCATTCACCATTTTATTTGAGTGTTCATTATACTGCCCCTCACAGTCCTTGGGATGCATCAGAGCATCCCAAGGAGTACCTTGATTGGTATAAAGACTGTGAATTTAAGGATACTCCAAATCTTCCTGTTCATCCGTGGCAGGTTAATACTTGTCCGATAGGGGATACAGAGGAGAGAAGAAAAGAGAATCTGAGAGGATATTATGCAGCTATTTCAGCTATGGATGCCGGTGTTGGTAAAATCCTGGATAAAGTTAAAGAAAAAGGACTTGAAGATAACACGATAGTTATTTTTACGTCTGATAATGGAATGAATATGGGGCATCATGGAATATGGGGAAAGGGAAATGGAACATATCCACCGAACATGTATGAATCGTCAATAAGAGTACCATTCATAATAAAAATACCGGATTGCTCTAATCCGGGAACCAAATGTTCAGCAATGGCAAGTCAGTATGATATTTTCCCTACAATTCTTGAGCTGGCTGGTTGTAAGTTTGAATTGGAGCCTATGCAGCCGGGAAAAAGTTTGCTGAAACAGATCAATAATCCACTTGACCATTATGATGACAGAGTCGTTGTATTTGATGAATACAGTAAGACAAGAATGATAAAGAAAAACAAATTCAAGTATGTTCATCGTTATGGAAATGGACCATGTGAATTTTATAATCTTAGTAATGATCCGGACGAAAAAAATAACTTGTTCGGAAATAAGGAATATGATGAAATTATTAAGACATTAAAAACAGATATGGAAGAGTGGTTCGATAGATATTCTACACCTGAAATGGATGCCAGAAAATATGATGCTACAGGCAGAGGTCAGGATAAAATGTGCTATGAAGAAGGTGCATTTGATCAATCACTGGAGTTTTATCACGAATCAAAACAGTTTTAAACAAATTATTTGGTTATATAGGTGTAAATGATATGATAAATTTACTTGCTTTAATAGTATGTTTTTTTGCATCTGTAATTGGAGCCATATGCGGAATCGGCGGTGGTGTTATTATAAAGCCAGTGCTCGATTCCGTAGGAATTTTGGTTTTTTATCCGGCTGCACAGTACTTTCTATGACAACTTATTCCGTATTAAAAAATAGGTGTAGTGGTACATCACATATATCGGCTAGGAGTATGTTGCCGTTAGCTATAGGTGCTTCAATTGGTGGGGTGGCAGGCAGGGAACTTTTCTCGTATGTTAAGTTGGTAAGTGGGAATAATGAAAAAGTAGGTGCAGTCCAGGCATTCTGTCTTTTAATCATTACTTTTGGAACGCTTTTATATACTTTGTATAAATCCAAGATTAAGACATACAGAATTGATAAAAAGTCAGTTTGTTTTAGCATAGGGGCATTTCTTGGAATTATCTCATCATTTCTTGGAATAGGTGGAGGACCAATCAATTTAGTTGTTTTATTTTTCTTCTTTTCTATGCCAACAAAAATTGCAGCGGAAAATTCATTATATATTATTTTTTTCTCACAAGGAGCTAATTTAATATCTACGAGCATATCAGGAAATGTTCCTGAATTTAAGCCGGAAGTTCTTATATTAATGATTGTCGGAGGAATAGCAGGTGGAATATGTGGACGTAAAATTAATGAAGGAATAGATGAGAAAATCGTAGATATGTTATTTATTGGGTTAATGATAATGATAATGTTAATTAACGTATACAATATTTATAAATATATTTGACAATTGAATGGAGATGAGGATATGCCGCCAATAAGTGTAATGATAAAACCGGCTTCAGGATTATGCAATATGAAGTGTGATTATTGTTTTTATTCTGACGAGGCAAAAAAGAGAACATGCGAAACATATGGTTATATGACAGAACAGACGTTAAAAAATGTTATAAGGAAAACAATACGAAGTGCTGAATATTATGTTAACTACGCATTTCAAGGAGGAGAGCCAACGCTTAGAGGAATTGAATTTTTTGAGAAAGCTGTTAAGTTTCAGGAAAAGTTTAATAAGCACGGAATTGCAGTTAATAATTCAATTCAGACAAATGGCTATAATATTAATGAGGACTGGTGCAAATTTTTAAAAAATAATAATTTCCTTGTCGGTTTGATGGAACCCAATATACACATGATTTTTACAGACATGATAAGAACGGAGCCACAACTTTTGATAGAATTAAAAAAGCAGCTGAGCTTATGTCAGAATATAGTATTAAATACAATATTCTGACTGTAGTAAATGATAAGGTGGCATCGAATATATTAGAAATCTATAGCTATTATAAGGAAAATGGCTGGAACTATCAACAATACATAGCATGTCTTGATCCTCTTGATGAAAAGCGTGGGGAAAAAAAATATGCACTAAGACAAGAGCAATATGGTAAATTCCTGATACAGCTTTTTAATTTATGGTATGAAGACTGGGAAAAAAATGAACAACCATATATAAGACAATTTGACAATTACATAGCCATATTACTTGGATATCAACCAGAATCCTGTGAACAGCGTGGAACATGTGGGATTCAGAATGTTGTCGAAGCAGATGGAAGCGTGTTTCCGTGTGACTTTTATATGACAGATGATTATTATATAGGAAATTATAATTATGATCAGACAGAAACAATAGATGAAAAGCGAAGAGAAATTGGATTTGTTGCTCGCTCAACAAATATATCCGATGAATGTAGAGAGTGTAAATTTATAAAAATATGTAGGAATGGTTGTCAGCGCTGCAGAGATAAAGATGATATAACCGGAAAATATAGAAATTATTTTTGTGAAAGCTATAAAATGTTTTTTGATGAATGCCTAGATAAAATGGAATATATTGCTTCATATATTGCAAAGAAAAATTGAGTCAGTACGCTTTATTTAATTAAGATGAGAAAGCTTCTTTAATATTATTGTATCATTTTGTGCATATTACAGCCTGTTATGTTTATAGACAAAATTTGCACAAATATATAAAATTAGTATAGCTGTTAAAGATAAAACAAAGTAATTAATTGGAGGTTTTTCATGGAAGAAAAGACGTACTTAAAGTGGTACAACAAAATTGGTTATGGTTCCGGTGATATTGCAGGAAATGTAGTATATGCATTCCTGACATCCTTTGTTATGGTATATCTTACAGATACTATAGGACTTGCATCAGGAATCGTTGGAACATTAATCGCAGCATCAAAATTATTTGATGGTTTTACAGATGTTTTCTTTGGGTCACTTATTGATAAAACACATACAAAGCTTGGAAAAGCAAGGCCATGGATGATTTATGGCTATATAGGTTGTGCTTTGACACTTGTAGCAGTTTTTGCAATTCCTACAAGCTGGGGCAGGACTGCTCAGTATGCATGGTTCTTTATAGCATATACATTATTGAATGGTGTATTTTATACAGCAAATAATATTGCATATTCTGCACTTACTTCGCTGGTAACAAAGAACAGCAAAGAGCGTGTACAGATGGGCTCTTACCGTTTTATTTTTGCCTTTTCAACCAGTCTTATAATTCAGTCTATAACAGTTGCATTTGTTGATGTATGCGGTGGAGGTGCTGCTGCATGGAGATTCGTAGCTATTATTTATGCTTTGATAGGCCTTGTAGTAAATACGATTTCAGGATTGTCGGTTAAGGAGCTTCCGGAAGAGGAGCTTAACTCAGGAATAGAGAACGATGAAGAAAAGAAGTATGGTCTTGTTCAGGCATTTAAGCTACTTGTTAAGAATAAGTACTATATGATGATTTGTGGAACTTATATTTTGCAGCAGTTATACAGTGCTATGATTGGTGCAGGTATTTATTATTGTACATGGGTTCTTAAGAATAAAAATCTGTTTGGTGTATTTGCATGGGCTGTAAATATTCCTCTTATAATAGCACTTATTTTCACACCAACTCTTGTCGGAAAGTGGAAAGGAATGTATAAGCTTAATAAACGTGGATATATTCTGGCTACGATAGCAAGAGCACTTGTGATTGTAGCAGGATACATGGGAAGCGTTCCACTGATGATGCTGTTTACTGCAGTTGCAGCATTAGGACAGGGACCTTGGCAGGGAGACATGAATGCAGTAATTGCCGAGTGCTCTGAGTATACTTACCTGACTCAGGGAAAGAGAGTAGATGGAACTATGTATTCATGCACATCACTTGGAATCAAAATTGGTGGTGGAATTGGAACAGCTATTGTAGGATGGCTGCTTGAAATCAGTGGTTATGTAGGTACAAATGCGACTCAGCCGACATCTGCAATTACTATGCTTCAGGTAATGTATTTATGGTTACCATTTGTATTTGAGATTCTTATTACAATTCTTCTTTCAAAGATGAATGTAGAAGCTGCAAATGAAAAGCTTAGAAGAGAAAAAGGAATTGAATAATTATCGTATAATATGGGAGAGATGATCTGAGTGCATTTAACGTATGAAAACACAAATGAAGAGATTATTGCAGTAAAGCGGAAGCCACGGCACCAGCCACCACATCTGCATAATGCAATGGAAATTGTATGCGTTACGAAAGGAACATTAGAGCTTGGTGTAGGACAGGAGCTGTATCACATGGAAACAGGTGATATAGGAGTAGTATTTCCTGATGTTATACATCATTATCAGGTGTTTTCATCAGAAGTCAATGAGGCGGTTTTTATTAATGCTCCACAAATGATTTTTGGTAGATTTGAAAATGTACTGCGGAATAAGGCTCCACAATATCCTGTTGTAAAAAGTGATGTTATTCCGGATGAAGTGTACAGAGCAGTGGAATCCATAATAGATACCGGGCAGAATGATATATGGGTTGTTCAAGCTTATTTGCAGATTATACTAGCAAGATGTATTCCGATGATGAAATTGGTGGAGAAGAGCAAAATTGGCAGCGATGATATAATATACCGTACCGTATCATATATTTCTGCCAATTTTAATAAGAGTATATCACTTGATGGAATGGCACATGACCTTGGCGTGAGCAAATTTTCATTATCAAGATTGTTTTCAAAGACATTCCACAGCAGTTTTAATCAATATGTGAATGAGACGCGTCTGGGGTATGCCTGTCAGAGAATTGAAACTACAGATGATACCCTGACAGAAATCTCGATGGACAGTGGTTTTGGAAGTCTTAGAACCTTTAATCGTGTTTTTAAAGAAAAATATAGATTGACACCAAGCGAGTATAGAAATAAATTACAAAAATGATAGAACATTCCATTATTGAGTTTAAGTAATTTCTAATGTAATTTAATGGTGTGTGCATTACTTAGTGGGTATGGCATACACCATTTTTATTGGAGTCAAATTATTCATAAATCGTATTATTTCAAGTAAAGTAATTTCAAATTGCGGATTTGCAAGGTCAAGTTGGTAGATGTTATGAATGAAAAAATGTATTATAATAATACATAAATATAGAGGGAGGAGATGCAAGATATGACATTTGCTGAAAAATTACAGAAGTTAAGAAAACAAAATGGATTATCACAGGAACAACTGGCAGAAAAACTGAATGTATCCAGACAGGCTGTTTCTAAATGGGAGATGGGAACAATTCCTGATATGGAGAATATGGTTAAGCTTGGAAGATACTTTGACTGCTCATTGGATTATCTTATGAATGATGATATTGATACCAATGCAAAAAGTCATCAAAGTCCTAAAATAGAGAATAAAAATTTAGCTTGGAAATGTGTTGCGACAGGGCTTATTATTACAGGTTTAATACTTTCTTTGTTGATGCCATTGTTTGCAAAAATGTATCAGGGATTTGAATTTTCGAATTTTCATCAGTGTTTTACTGATTCGTGGAGATATATTTTTAAATTCCCATTACTGGGGATTTTGTTGATAGCATTGTTATGTTTGTTTACAGGAATAGTATTATTTTTAATGAAGAGATATAAGGGTACATCGTAAGATGGAAGCACCAGAGACTCAGGGGAACGGCAGGAAGTACAAAGGCAAAGCTCGTTGCAGAAGCTGATACAAATGTCGTGTTAACACGACAAAATTGTCTCGTAAACACGGTCGGCAATTCATCCGTGACAATATACAATAAAATGGTTGGTGCTACAGTAGCAGTTGCCGTTTCCATCGAATAGGCTGCTGATGAGGGCAAATTCTAAATAGAAAGC
>ERZ779656.1915-NODE-1915-length-10103-cov-2.636943_pt1 | contig 10103 bp, 8 predicted proteins | sample MGYA00511102_ERZ779656 | MGnify/ENA primary metagenome ERZ779656 (study PRJEB29588, sample SAMEA2143980) | human gut metagenome | biome: human gut; feature: human-associated habitat; material: faeces | place: Denmark | collected 2008/2010 ... | reverse complement strand
GGCGGGCCTCATCACCGACAGCTGGGATGTGCTGCGCGAGTACGAGGCCATCTATCCGCATAAAATACTCGGCGAGCGCGTGGAGCTTCCGCGTACGCTCGGCTATCAGGCGCGCGAGGAGCAAGCACGCGCCAAGCAGGCCGCGGCGGAGGAAATACTGTCGCTGCCGACACTGAATTTGAAAACCAACGACGCGGGGCTGACCGACGACCAGATCGCCATTCTGCGCACGCTGAAAGACGGCGCGCTGCAGGTGGACGATCTGATCGAAAAGACGCAGATCCCCACGCGCCGTGTTCTTTCCGCGCTGACGATGATAGAGCTTGAGGGCTACGTCGAGCAGGGCAGCGGCAAGCATTTTTCTTTGACCGTCACACTACTGGAGGAATAACATTCATGGCAAAAAAGCATCTGGTGATCGTCGAGTCTCCGGCAAAGGCGAAAACCATTGGAAAATATCTCGGCAAAGACTACGAGGTCAAGGCCAGCATGGGCCATTTGCGCGACCTGCCGAAAAGCAAGCTGGGCGTTGATATCGAGCACGACTTCGAGCCTGTCTATCAGCCCATCCGCGGAAAAGAGGAGCTCATCAGCGAGCTCAAAAAGGCCGCCAAGAGCAGCGACACCGTGTATCTTGCAACGGACCCGGATCGCGAGGGCGAAGCCATCTCGTGGCACTTAAAAGCGCTTTTGAATCTGGACGATGAAAAGGCCAAGCGCGTGACCTTCAACGAGATCACGAAAAAGGTCGTCTCCGAGAGCATCAAGGAGCCGCGCGCCATCGACCAGGACCTGGTCGACGCGCAGCAGGCGCGCCGCGTGCTCGACCGCATCGTGGGCTATCAGCTGAGCCCGCTTCTGTGGAAGAAGGTCCGCCGCGGCCTCTCCGCGGGCCGCGTGCAGTCCGTCGCTGTGCGCATGGTTGACGACCGCGAAAAGGAAATTCAGGCCTTCGAGGCGCAGGAATACTGGACACTTGACGCCGACCTCACCGACGAGGCGACGCACAAGACCTTTGAGGCGCACTATTACGGCAAGGACGGTAAAAAGGTCGAGCCGGCCTCCGGCGAGCAGGTGGACGGCATCATTGCCGACATCGGCGACAAGTCCTTTACTGTGACGAACATCAAGCGCACGGACAAGCAGCGCTCCCCGTCGCTGCCGTTCACCACTTCCACCTTACAGCAGGAGGCCTCGCGCAAGCTCAACATGACGCCGCGCCGCACCATGGCCATCGCCCAGCAGCTCTATGAGGGCGTGGACATCACGGGCGAGGGCACGGTGGGTCTCATCACCTACATGCGTACCGACTCGCTGCGCATCTCCGAAGAGGCCATCGCCGCAGCGAAGACGTTTATTTTAGGACGCTACGGGCAGAGCTACTATCCCAAGACCGCCCGCCACTACAAGGCCAAGGCCGGCGCGCAGGACGCGCACGAGGCCATCCGTCCCGCCCATGTTGACGAGACGCCGAAAAAACTGGAAACCAAGCTGGATTCCGACGCCCACAAGCTCTATGAACTGATTTGGAAACGCACCGTCGCCTGCCAGATGAACCCGGCAATTATGGACAAGGTAACCGTTGACGCCACCTCAGCCGACGGAAAAATTGTTCTCCGTGCCAACGGACAGGTCATTAACTTCGACGGTTTCCTTAAATTATATGTCGAAAGCAAAGACGACAGCGACGAAGATGACGAAAACCGCATTTTGCCGAACGTTGAAACCGGCGAAAGCGTCACCAAGGGCGAAATCCGCCCCGAACAGCATTTCACCACGCCGCCGCCGCGTTTCACCGAAGCCAGCCTGGTCAAAAAACTTGAAGAACTCGGCATTGGCCGTCCGTCAACCTATGCTTCGATTATCGCCGTTTTGCAGGACCGTAAATATGTACGGGTTGAAAAGTTGCGTTTCATTCCGGAAGACCGCGGACGCATCGTTACCGTTTTTCTTGAAAACTTCTTCAAAAAATATGTTGAATACGACTTCACCGCCCAGCTGGAAGAATATCTCGACGATATCTCTAACGGCGAAATGGAATGGAAAAAACTGCTCGGCGGTTTCTGGACCAAGTTCATCAAAAACATAGACGCCGTCCAGCCGTTGCAAATCAGCGAAGTTATTGAAAAGATTGACGAAGTTTTGTCTTATCACCTCTTTCCTCCGCGCGAGGACGGTTCCGACCCCAGAATCTGCCCGGAATGCGGCAAAGGACGTCTGAGCATCAAACTCGGCAAATTCGGCGCTTTCCTCGGCTGCTCCAATTATCCGGAGTGCAAATATACCAAACCGCTGACCGACGTCACCGAAGAAATGAGCAGCGACACGCCGAAAGCTCCCAATCCGGAAGACAAAACAATGGGCGAACTCAACGGCTTAAAGGTTTACCTTAAGAAAGGGCCTTACGGTTTTTACATTCAGCTCGGCGAAGATGCCACTGCCACCACGGAAAAACCCAAACGCGTTGCGCTGCCCCGCAATCTCAAACCGGAAGACGTAACCCCGGAACAGGCTTTGATTCTGGCTTCCCTCCCCCGCCAGCTCGGCAACGGCATTGAAGCCAATATCGGCAAATTCGGCCAATATCTGAAACAAGGCAACAAATCCAAATCGCTGACTGGCAATGACAACATTTTCAACATAACGCTGGAACGCGCCGAAGAAATTTTGAAAAACGTGGCTGAGCGGCCGGCCGGAAAAATTCTGGGACAAAATCCCAAAGACAAAGCCGACATCACCGTCTTAAGCGGACGTTCCAGCCCCTATATCAAATGCGGCAAAAACAATTACGCCATTCCCCGTGAGTTTAAAGACAGGGAGCTCACCTTGGAAGACGCATTGAAAATTATCGCAGCCAAAAAATAGTCATAAAAAAAGCTTTCGGAAATCCGAAAGCTTTTTTTCTTACTTTTACAACCAGCGACGAATTTGCTCTGCTCGTTGCTGCCTTTTTCGTTCAAGCTCCAACCGGCGTTTATATTCGCGTTGTTCCCGCTTAATATAATACCAGACGGAAAAATAAACCCCGAACCACACGACAACGGCCGTCCAGCCGACAAACGCTCCATAATTAAAAGCAGCCGCCAGAATTGCCATTCCCAGCAAATACAAACAAACGCCGAAAATTCCGATAATCGGTTGATCTGCCGGAGCTTCACAACATTTGGAATGCTTGTTGGGGTTGGTAAAAATCATTGAACAAAGAACCGAAAAGGCAATAAGCAAAACAAAAAGAATAAGGAGTTTCATACGATAAAATTTTTATGATTACGATTAATTTAATTCACGTTAAAACTTATGATGAACCCCCGTTTTGCAACAGCCGGTTAAACATCATAATAAAACAACAAAATATAAACTGTAATTTTATTATATCATACTTTCATAGCCGGAGCAAATAAATTTTAGACAAAAAAAGCCCCGGAAAACCGGGGCCTGATCAGCTTAAGTCAGATTTACCAGCCGTAAACGGTCAACCATAAACCGGCACCGAAAATAAAACCGAAAACAATCTCCGACAAATTTTTTGACTGACCGATCCATGCCGGCAGACAATACATTTCATTATGATGATCAAACAGCTTATAACTGCCGAAATAAACCGGACCGGACAGCAAACCGATAACAATCAGCCCGGCATAGCTCGGTTCTTCCGGCATAATGCCGAAACGGATCAATAAAGCATTCACACCCCACACCGCAATCATCGGGAAACCGTAACGCATCTCCGAAAACCAAAAATCATAACTCTTCTTATAGCGTTTGTCTTTGCGCTCTGCCCGATAAAACCAGTTCAGCGGCCGAACATACCAGCGGTTATAATTTCTTTTCGTCTGCGTATGATTGCGGCCGCAGTCCAAAATAGCTCCCACCGCGCGGCTCCAAAACTGAAATTGAATCCATAAAGCATAAAGCAGAGATATCGCTATTAACTTAGGCGATGACCAGTCATAAACCAAAACCGCAGTCATTGCCGTCACCATGACAATCGTTTTCACAAAACGCTTGTTCAGCAATTGTATCTTAAATTCCAGCCCGCCATACCAGCGGCGAAGAAATGCCCACAAAATTCCGTTCAGCAAAATATCCATAACAACCTCCTTCAAGATAAGCCAACATAACCGAGCTGCGGCAAGTTGCAAACAACAATTGAACTTTTTCCATAAAAAACCCGGACAATGCCGGGTTTAATACTGCGTCTGCCAAAACTATTTCAAAATAATTTTGCGCATCAGTTGCAAACTGTCTTTTTTCTTCGCATCTGCCTTAATCCGGGAAGCCAGATAAGCCGCTTTGTAAACCGACGAAATCTGCTTGGCCGTACTCAAAGCATCTCTCTGTTCCAGCTGTTCAATCGCCGCATTCCAGTCATGAGCGCTGCTGTTAGCCGGACAGCCGTTGTTCTTCCAAATATAATAAGCCGTTTCGCGAATAGTTTTTTCATCAAATTGTGTCATGGTCGTTTCCTTCTGTTTTCATAATAAAACCAACATACAACTAAATATTTAATTTTCTATGAAAAAAGGCTCCGCATACGGAGCCTTTCGTTTACCAAAAGAAAAATTACTTGGAAGATTTTTTCTTGGTTGTTTTGGAAGCAGTCTTGACCAAGGTCTTTTTAACCAAAGCAGAAGCTTTGCTGGCCAGTGTTTTGCTGGAAGAAGTCTTGCTGCTGGAAGAAATGCTTTTGGCGGCGCTGTTCAAAGTTGCCAGAGAAGTCAGCTGATTAATTGCGGCATTCCAGTCCTGCAGGCTGGTATTGGCCGGGCAGCCGTTGTTCTTCCAAATGAAATAAGCAGCTTCGCGAATTGCATTTTCGTTTAACGTGATGTTTGAATTTTTCATAGTCGTTCCTTTCAAGTTAAATTATTATTTTCTGTATATAATCAATAAGTTAAAAAAATATTTATATTTGAAAGAATACGCCGCCTTTCCAAAAAAAATTTTTAAATATTTCCCATTTCCGGCAAACACAGAAAAACCAAAGCATTGACATCGGTAAAAACGCTTTTCCCCGTCGGGTTCCGCACAAAAACAATATGGATAAATCAAAACGGCAACATCTCAGAAATGACGCCGCAATAATGCCGAATACAAAAAAACCTCCGCAAGGGAGGTTTTTTGAATGGTGCTCGGGGACGGGATCGAACCGCCGACACGAGGATTTTCAGTCCTCTGCTCTACCAACTGAGCTACCCGAGCATCAACTGACGAAAAGGTTTATAATTCATATTTTCCCGCTTGTCCAGCAGAAAATTAAATTTTTAATATTTTTTTATCAGTTATTGCATATCCGTCCCTGCCATAAAGCGTTTGCCAACAGTTTCGCCCGATCCGGATGCGTCTTTCTGAAGGTGCGATATCGGCGGTAAACAGTTTCTTCCGCCGCCAGCGCCCGCTCGTTGTTCCGTCTTGCCGCGACAATGCTCTTTAATGTCAGCTGGCTTTTACCAAGCGCTTCAATATCGGCAAACAGTCCGCGGTCAAAATCACCGTCGTCCAACACCCGGCGATGCGTCTTCAACACTCTGGCAATATGCCGGCGAGTCAGCCCTTTGATATATTTCTGAACTTCTCCCGGTTGTCTTTCATAATCGCCGATACCGGTCAGCGTGCTTCGCGGCGCGGAAACATCCGGCGCCGTATCGTCATAAACAGGCAAAACATAATTTAATACCGCTGCGGCATTAATATCGACAGCCAACCGTCCGACAACATCGTCCGTCAGGCTGCGGAAAACTTCCTGTCCCCACCGCAGCTCGCTGACCAACTGCCGATAGTCTTCCTGATGATAAATCGAAAAATCTTCCGCCGTGTCGGATTCCAAACGTTTTTTATTCTCAATGGCGCTGATTTCCATTTTGCGCAAACCTTTGTCAAAGAGCTTCAGCGCATTACGCTTTTCCAAACTCTGCGGCAAAGCGGCCAACTCGTCGACGGACTCATATCTGATACCGCGGGAAGACAGCAAAACGGCCTGATTCTCACCCAGATTACGGTCAAAGGCATTAAACAGCATATGCAGAGAACTGAACGTAAAATCATCCCAGAACCCTTCCGGCTTAAATCCCCTCACAACTTTCCGGTCAACCGGCGTATCGTTCAATTCTATGTCATAATAGCTCTTTACCACTGCCGCAATGTCAAGAACTTCCGCGGCAAAATCCAAAACGGCTTTTTTCTTTTCCAAATCTCCGGACATATCGGCATATTCTGCCGGACGCCGGCTTTCGGCAAACTCATCGTCCTCGTCTTCGTCGTCGAAACTTCTGTCCTCCAGCTCATTCAGCAAAACGCCCGTTTCATACAAATCATTGTCCGCGGCCCTTATAATCTGAGCAATCATCTTTTCGACGTCTTCGGCCAGCGCCCCGCTGATGTTTTCGGCATTTTCATAATTGTCCCAGTACTCTTCCGGCGACCCCGGCTTAAAAAGCGGCTTATCCGCTGCAAAACTGCCGACATTGTCAACCTCGGCAAAAATTTTTTTCAAATCATAATGCTCCGGAATCTCAAAATCAGCGTTTCTGATACCCAAATGCTGATTCAGGCGGCTGTTTCTCTCCAGTCTGAAATAGGTTTCGTCGCTCATTACGTTGTCAAAATCGGCAGCCGCTGCCCGGGCTGCATCCTGATTACGATAGTAAAGATAAAAATCGGCACGGTTTTTGGCAACAATCTGCGTAAACTGATCCGTAAATTCGGCTACCGTTTTTCGAACCGGTTCGCTCCGCACATCCCAGCTGCATTCTTTTTGCAAACGTCTCGCCACCTCGGCGGCAACTTTCTTTTCGCTGACAAATCCCGGCGTTTTGGAAAAATTTTCCGCGGCATCGGCCAATACCGAACGCACGCCTTCCACATCGGAAGCATTGATAACGCCCCCGCGGCGGATAACCATATACATCATTCGTTCGGCCAGACGCGTCTCCAAAAATTCGTCCATCATTCCGGAAAAAATTTCATCCTGCATCTCTCCCGCAAACGCCTCCGACAAAACCATGCCCCGATTCAGCCAATAACGGTCAAACTCGCTGCCGCTCTTCGCAACCCAGTCGGAAACGGCATTAACGTCTTTGGCGAAATCCCCATTGCCCGGATTAAACAAAACCCGAGCCCGGACAAAATCTTCGTTGCGCTCCCCTTGTTCGGCTATTTCGCGGTACAGATAATAAAACGCCTCCGCAGCGGGAAAAGCCCCTTGCGGACTGTCATCGGGAACGGATACTCGAAAACCGCAGTTTCGGTTAAGCTCGGCCGCCGCCAGTTTCAACGCCGGATAAAGCTCGGCAACCTCCCGTGCCGAACGCCAATACCACATGTCCCGGCCTTTTTCAATCTGCAGTCCGTCCATCATAACGCCCGCCGTATTGACAAAAGTCTTAATAAAATTAATCCGCACCGAATTGTCAGCCATAAAAAACGCCCTTTCGCATATTATGCCAAAATATAAACAAAAGAGCGTTTTTTGTCAAATATTATTAACCGTCCTACGTTTTAAGGTTAACAACCGTCTGCGTCATCTCGTTAGCCGTGGTAAAAGCCGTACCGTTAAGGTTATACGCTCGCTGCACCACAATCAGATTGGAAAATTCCTTAGACGGATCAACGTTCGACCCCTCCAGCGATTCGGAGCGAAAGGCCGTATTGTCGTTGGTCGTCGAATCAACGACAAAAAAGCTTTCGCCGACATCGTTGGATACTTCAAAAAGCGTTCCGCTTATCGGAATAAGATTTTCCGGCGCCGAAAACCCGACCAACGCCAGTTTTCCGCTGGCAAGCGTTTCGCCGTTGGTATATTTGGATTGAATGACACCGCCGCTGTCAATGTACGAATACTGATAGTCGCCGCCGACACGCCCGTCTTGGGAAACATTGACGATTTCGGAACTTCCGGCATATTGCGTCATATGCGAAATATCCATCGCCACCGTACTTGCGGTTCCGTCCGGCCAGGTAACGCTGACGTCAAAGGTTTTCGGCGACAGGATCCCGCCTTTCTCGTCAAAGACCACTTCCAGCGGTTCAGCTGTCGTTACCGTTCCGCCTTCCATGTTAAAAGTCACGTTCCAGACATTATTCTGCCCCTCGGCTTTCTGAAACAGCATATTAACGGTTTTTTCCTGATTGTTTTCGCCGTAAAAGGTCAGGCCGTAACTGCTGTTGTCAACATCCGCAGGCACGTTGGCGCTGATTTCCATCTGAGAGGTGGGCACCGCCGGAATTTTATCCGGATATTGAATCGTCAGGTTCGACAAATCGGAAGCAAAGGTGCCGTCCTCATTGGCTGCAAAACCCTGAACATAATAACCGCTGGAATTAACCAGATAGGTCGTGCCGTTTTCGCTGCGGGTGGTAAAATCGCCGGCTCGGGAATAATATGTCTGGTTAAGGGAATTTTTTACCACAAAAAAAGCATTGTCGCCGGCCTCAATCGCCACGTCAAACGGATTTCCCGTCGCCGAAATCGTTCCTGCCCTGGTAATGCTGGTGCGATCATAATACCCTACGCCGTCAATATCCACGCGCGACGACGACAAGCCGCTTGAGTTGCTCTTAACCAGCGGCTGAGACCCCAGCAGCGAATAAAACATCGTTTCGGCCGACTTGTAACCGGTCGTTGAAATGTTCGCCAGGTTCGTGCTTACCGTTTCCAACGCGTGCGACTGGGCATTAAGACCGGAAACCGAGGGAGAAAATATACTTAAAGCCATCTCTTTTCACCTAAAAATTTACCTTATGGTTTTTCATGCAAATTCCGTGCCGATTTTATCCGAGAGCCACCATAATTATTCCGACCGTAATCAGGGCAATCCCGGAAGCGGAAAGCATCGACAGGCTCTCTCCCAGAAACACGACGGCGGCAACCGAGGCAATAACCACGCTGAGTTTGTCCACCGGCGCCACTTGCGAAACCCGACCGTACTTCAGCGCCGCAAAATAAAACAGCCACGACATTGCGCCGGCCGTACCGCTCAAAATGATAAAAGTCAGCGCTCTGCGGTCCGCCAAAATTTCGCCGACATGCCCGAAATTGCGCTGAACCGCCATCACCGCTATCAAAAACAAAGCCATGATAACGGCGCGGATAACCGTTGCCGTATCGGCGTCAAGCCCCTGTAGGCCGATTTTGCCGAAAATGCTGACCAACGCCGCCATAACGGCCGACAAAACCGCATAAACAAGCCACAAATGCTCTGTCATCGTCCTCTCCTTAATAAAGTTTTCCTTTTCCTTCATGCAATAATCATACCATTCTCTTATTTAGCCATAAGTTGTTTAAAACATAAAAATACAACCAATTTTTTGAGCATATTGCATATTGAACAAAAAAGGGCAAAAATCAGCTTATTTTGTGCAAAAAAACGACATTTTTGCTCAAAATCCGAATATTTTTGTTGTTTTTATCTGAAATAGGAGGTATGAGTCAGAAGTATTTTTTGATTAACAAACAAAGTGAGTAAACAAATTATGTCAAACCCCCTGGACACCAAAGTTATCAGCAAACTGGCTGAAATTCTTGATAAAAGCAACCTCACCGAACTTGAATATGAAGACGAAGGCTGCCGCATCTGCCTAACCAGAGATTTTTCCGGCCGCATTGCCGGCCCGGCCGCCGCGCCGATGCCTGCGCCGATGGCTCCCCTTCCGCCGGTTCCGGCGCCTGTTCCCGCCGTATCCGCTCCGGCCGCTGCCCCGGCTGTTTCTTCCGAAGAAGATTATGCCAAGCTTCCCGGCTGCGTCAAATCGCCGATGGTAGGCGTTGTTTACCTCTCTGCCGATCCCAACTCTCCCGATTATGTCAAGGTCGGTTCTAGCGTTGCCGAAGGCGACACTGTTTGTCTGATTGAAGCAATGAAAACATTCAACCCCGTTAAGGCTCACAAGGGCGGCAAGGTAACCAAGATTCTGGTCGCCGGCGGCGATCCCGTAGAATATGGCGAACCCTTAATCATCATTGAATAATAACTTCTAGGATTATCACATGTTTGAAAAAGTATTGATTGCCAACCGCGGCGAAGTAGCTCTTCGCATCCATCGCGCCTGCCGCGAAATGGGCATCAGAACCGTTGCCGTTCATTCGGAAGCCGACGCCGACGCCA
>ERZ779656.1912-NODE-1912-length-10131-cov-2.552699_pt1 | contig 10131 bp, 4 predicted proteins | sample MGYA00511102_ERZ779656 | MGnify/ENA primary metagenome ERZ779656 (study PRJEB29588, sample SAMEA2143980) | human gut metagenome | biome: human gut; feature: human-associated habitat; material: faeces | place: Denmark | collected 2008/2010 ... | reverse complement strand
TAAGAAGATTTGTATACATCCACAAGTTGAAGGACTTTTGCGTTTCAAATAAAAACAGATACACATGAATCATCCTATTCACTTCGTCTCATTAGGTCCCGGTGATCCGGAATTAATTACGCTGAAAGGGCTTAAAACATTACAAAAGGCTGATATTATCTATTGTCCTGCTACACAAGGCAAGCATGGAATCATATCTCGGGCGACGGATATATTGAAAGCTATTGAGGTAGACGAATCCTTGATCCATCCGTTTATTTTGCCAATGAGTAAGGAACGGACAGATGCGTTAAACGCTTATAACAAATTGTTTCTGGATGCCCAAGCTGAATATTTGAAAGGGAAACAAATCGTGATCGTCGCCGAGGGAGACGCTGGTTTTTATTCATCTATACAATATGTATACGATAAATTCGAGGAAACAGGAATCCCGGTAGATCGAATCGCAGGAATTCCGGCATTTATAGCGGCAGGTGCCTTGGCCGGGATACATATCGTAAAACAAGAGGAGCAAATTAACGTAATCCCCGGGACTGCGTCGTTCGATGAACTTTCGGCAAAAATAGAAAATGGAATGATCATCGTCATCATGAAATTACCGGGTTGCCAAGAGGCTATTCATACTTGTATCCGGCAGTATGCGGATAAGGCGGTTTTTCATTATTTCGAGAATGTAGGAACAAGAAAAGAATATTATACTACTGATATCGCCACTATACATTCCAAGGATTTCCCCTATTTCTCCCTACTGATTATCCAACCTCGCTAAAAGAAGAAGGCTGCCCGGAGAGTAACCAAACCCGGACAGCCCATCTTATTACGCTACATGCAATATATGCTTAAGCTGATCGATATGGAAACGAAGTGTATCCATATAAGGTTTCACTGAATTATGGTACATGACCGCTTTTGCGTGCATATCTTCCAACTCGCTTACTTTACGGTTCGCCTCACGCATTTTACAAGCGTTGTAGCGAATACCCGATACATGTCCTTTGATATCCTCGATCGCTTGGTTTCCCCGGTTGAAGATAGACTCTGCTTCTTCCGGAGCGTATACCGTATAGGCTTGGGCAACGTCATCCAGTAACGCCTGTTGATAAGAGCCGGCTATCGGGAGCAATTGATGGATCGCATGATGACATAAAGAATGAACCTCGTTTTGAAGCTTCTTCAATTCTACTTCCCACTTTAGTGAAGACAAACCATCTTTGGCATCTGTTGCTGTTGGAACCGGTTTTACAGAGTTAAGTTTACCGCCTGCCTCAATTCTGAATTGATCGGCATAGTTTTCAATAGGAGTTAATCCGAGGTTATTTCCGTAGCGGAAATAAGTAAAATAGTTCGGATTTGCTGTGATTGTTAATGTAAATGTAGCAGTCTCTGAACCTTTGGTATTGGTAGCCATAACCTGAACTGTATATTGCCCGACAGGAATCTTGTTTCCCTTCTTAATGGCGATGTTTCCATCCAGATCAAGAGCTAATTCACCTTGAAGGTCAGTTGGCAGATTTACAAATTCATATTTCACTTCATCACCTTTGAAATTCTCATTTTTGTTAATGTCGATTTCTACAGCTTGTACATCGTTTACATCAGCGTATCCGAAGTTAGCTATCGGTTCTATAAATTCAACTGTATTTAGTGTGAATACATTCTCGAATACTACGCCTTCTGGAGAAAATTCATTGATAGCCTTCACACTGATTTGATATTTTTCTCCATCCTTGAATCCATGATGAGCCGCTACAGACAATACGCCCGTTGTCGGATCAATTGTGATTTTATCCGTATTCGGACTAACTGAACTGATACTGTATACAAGCCCTTCCGCAGAACCTTTTAATGCGGGAATATTACTTTGGAAAGTGGTCTCAGGACTACGCTCTCCTTCTTCCTCTATTTTTCCTTCATCAGGAGTGTATATTAATGAAAGTGGGCGGGAAGTTACATTGATTTCCAACGCATTCTCGAAAATTCCTTTTTCAGGATCCTCTCCAGTTGCGGCAGTTGTCAGTTTGAATGATAGGATGTACTTACCAGGCTGAATGTTTTGATTTCCTTTGATGATGGAAATTTCACCTTTATCTGATACAGCAAAGTAGTCTTCGGGACTTTCTACTGCAACTCCATTCCACATTGCAGAAGCAATGGTGTAGTTTGAAATAGAAATATGATTTCCTTCAGTTCTAATTTGAGAGGTGGGCAGTTCATTGCTGCTTTCTGTGTCGATAATATCTGCATATTCTACCTGTAGTTTCTCCGGATCTGTTTTGATTCCATCAGGCACAGGTTTCATCATGTTGATTTCCACAATGTCGGTATATTCATATCTGTTATTGTTGGAATAACATGCGACAGATAGTTTGTATAGTCCGACAGGAGTATTGCTTGTACTATTTAAAGTAATTTTTCCTGTTTCCGAATCAATGGCGAAGATGCTATCGGAAAACGGTTCTCCATCAAGAGTGATTCTGGTAATGGCAAAATCGTATGGAGTGCCGCCTTTGTAAGTCGGGCTACTGATAACTCCTGTCATAGATGGACCGATATCAGTCATTCCTGTATAATAAATAGTAAACTTCGTAGAGTCAGTAGTTTCTGTATCCGAACAGGAACTATTGACTATTGTCACTGCAATTACTATGAGGACTCCTAGTAATCTTGAAGTAATGTTTAGTAATTTAGATCTCATATTTTAAGAGTTATTAGTTTATAAGGTATAAGATAATGTATGTGTCTCTCCATTCACACTTACTTCTACAGAAGCGCTGTTTTCGGAATATCCGCTATCTATGAATTTGGCTGAGATACTGGACGTATCAGTACTTCCATTGACTGGAAGAATAACTGTAATGTAACGTGCGGTTTCATCAGCACTCTTATTCATATCGATGGTATAAGATTGACGTGTGTTGTAAGCCCCGTCTACGAGATAGGCTATACGCCCCGTGAATGGAGAACAGGTTACTGTTTTATTGGCAAAAGTGCGGACTATAATGTTATTATTATTGCTGAATGCTGTATGGACTCCATTTTTATCTGTATCCATAACAACTTCGCTGGCAGTGCCTTCGCAAAGATTGAAACTTAGATTAATAGTACCTTCTGCATTTCCAATACCTTCATCTACTAATACAAAGAATTTTTTGTTTACGTAAAAGACTGCACGACGGTGCTTTAAGTTATCATATCCTTGATTCTCAAATACAACTAATTCAGTCGCTCCTTCCTCTGATTTCAACAGTTTGCCTGCTGCCTTTTTGATATTCTGTTTTCCGATTGATAAAGTATTGTGTTTATCGATACCACGGAACCAGTAACGTAAGTCATTGTCTCCACCGCTGGTATAATAAGTACACACACCTGAATCAGGGAAAAAATTTCGTCCGTTATGGTAAAGTTCGAAAGTTCCATTATCTGGCTGGTTATGACTATAAGCACTAAGTGAATTAGAAGCATCATTACTCTTGTTATTGCTTAAAATCATGACTGTAGAAGCCGGTGTCCAACCATTTCGTAATACATAATATCCTGCCTGGTCGAATAGCTTCATATCATTATTGGGGGTACGTCCCTGTGCTGTTCCACCATTTCCGGCAGTTTGCATATATTTCAATTCTTCACTATCCGGGAACATTTCCACATATTGCTTAAAGTTCGTATTTTTAAGGACATTACGTGTCCGGCTCCATGAGTCGTTGAACATTGGGACCACATTATCGGAACCCTTGATAAAGTAATTAGGATATGTGAAGTACATCACTACTTCTGCTGCTTTACGCAGTGGTTCTGTAAAATCTGACGGCAATTTACTGGAGAGTTGGTTTGCCTCTGCTAATTTCATTGCCTCGTAGAAATCCGCAACGATACCGATATGATAGTGGAGCGACATTTCCTTGTGCCATCCGTCACTCATAATTTGATTTTGTACTTCTTCGCTAAGTATCTGATATCCTGTATTCATCCATTTCTCCGCATTCTTAAATTCCGGCATTAACGTTCCGGCAGTAGCCAATGCATTCGCTTGTGATATAAGTATGTTACCTCCTGATTCATACGGATAATCTACGAGAAAGTCTGCTTGTTCTGCAAATTCTACCAAGAATGTAGAAAGCCATTCCGGAGTAAAATTAACAGAGTTCTTGAAGTATTCAAGCAATTGTACTTGGTCACCGATACGGGTAGATACCTGTAACTGCCACCATGAGGTAGTATTAGGTCCTGTTGTAGGCTTCGGATTGTTTTCTATCCAATTCTTATATACCTCAATCCATGATTGAATGTATTTCTCATCTCCACTTACACGGTAAGCTTTGGCTTGGGGGATGAACCACTGATGGCGATGAAGTTGTTTCTGATATTCATCAGATGCATCTTTCGGTGAATACTCCCAGTTTATACCTCCGTCTTGTTTTACTGAATAGGGTTTCAGGGTTTCCTTATCTTCATAGAAGTTGTTAACATGAAAGCGATAATCTACCAGTGCATAATCAGCTTTTGCCTGCTCTGCTTCTGAGATCGTCACATTAATTAAAGATAAGTTCGGATTTGTAACATTGGTTCTCGTTCTATAGTATTCCAATAAAGCATTGGCTGCATAATAATGTTCGCCTGCCTCGTAGAATTCTTTAACTTTTTCCAGACCGGGGTAGTTGAGGTTGATAGCCTCGAATACTTGAGGATCAACAACATCGTTTGGTTTGGCATCAGGAAGCAGATCTATATCTACATTCCCTCCGGTTAATAGATCATCATCATCGTCTGCGCATCCACTAAATGCGAATAGCGCACAAAAGCAAATAAAGAAGATGTTCTTCATACTTTATTAGGTTTTATAATTATTAAAAGTGTTATTTTACTGTTGCAAATGTAACCTCATTAATTAGATTCTTTAATTTAGGTTGTTCATACTTTGTTCAAAAATGATTTTTTTGATATCAAATTTGTTGAGAAATATGTTGTTTTTGTTTAAAAAAGCTGTTTATCTCCTGTATCCTAGTTTTTTATGTGTCATAATGTTATGACATTGTAATATGATATGGAATAGGTTCTGTACAATTTAGGTTGTTTGGATGGATGATTTTAAAATCCGTCATCATTCAATAAAAGAAGAAAAAAACGTGTTTTGAGGTATAATAGTGCGATACCAAATGTGGTATATGGTACAAGGCAGGTGCATTTTTCTTTCGGAAAAAGACAAAAAACACGATTGCTATAAAAGACTCTATACTGTATGTCTCACTACTATCCTTTTGATTTCTTGATATACTCCGTAGGTAAGCATCCGAAGTACTTCTTGAAACTGGTGGCAAAATATGACGGTGTATTGAATCCTACCATAGGACTGACTTCCGCTACCGTATATCGTCCGTCTTTCAGTAGCTTGGCTGCTTCATTGAAACGAATCTTACGGATAAAGTCAATGGTTGATTCTCCGGTAATTGCTTTTAGTTTCAGATGCAGATTAGAACGGCTCATGTTCATTTCTCTGGCGAATTCGTCGGTAGAGAATTCGATGTTATCCATATTCTTTTCCACAATCGCCATGGCACGTTTCAGCAAGGCTTCATCCATTGCATTGAATGTGATTTTCTCAGGTTCTACTTCCAATGATTTGGCGTACTTATCGAGCATCCGTCTGCGTGTACGCATCATGTTCTGTATCTTGGTTGTCAGGATGGCAAGAGAGAATGGTTTGGGGATATAGTCATCCGCACCCATTTGCAGACCTTCCATCTGATCTTTGATATCGGTCTTTGCGGAAAGAATAATAACCGGGATATGGCAAGTCCGGATATTTTGTTTCACGTTCTTGCATAGCTTGATACCATCCATAACCGGCATCATGACGTCGGTGACAATCACATCCACCTCGTTATCTTTCAGTTTTTCCAGTGCTTCTTCACCGTTCCCGGCTTCCAGTGTGTTGTACAAATCCGCCAGTCCGTTATTCAGGTAACGGCGGATTTCGTTATTATCTTCTACGATCAGAATTGTTCCGCGCTTCTTATCACCGGATTCCACAGATTCGTTTTCCACTTTCTCCGTGTCGATGAAATACATTGCTTTCGAATTGGTAGAATACACTTGCTCTTCTTCATTCTGTTCGTTATTGGAAGCTAACTCGGAAGGTTTGTAAACCGACAGATCCTGTGGCAGATAGACAGAGAATGTACTGCCTTTGTTTTCTTCGCTGTCCAGTTCGATGCGCCCATGATGAAGTTCTATCAGACGTTGTACTAACGAAAGTCCGATACCACTTCCTACGTGTTCACTTTCTATCTGATAGAAACGTTCAAATATCTTTCCCTGTTTGTTGATAGGGATACCTATGCCTGTATCGCTGACTTGTAACAATAGCCAGCCGTTCTCCTCTTTCAGAGTTACGGTAATGCTTTGCCCGCTTTCCGTATATTTAAAGGCATTGGAAAGGAGGTTGTTTACTATCAGTTCCAGATAGTTGGCATCAAAAAGAACTTCTTTGTCTTCCAGTTCAGAGTGTAGAGTATAAGTAATCTTTTTGTGGCGTGCCAGTTTATCGTAGAAAAGGAAGTTGTCCTGTATCAGTTGATGAGCGTTTCCTTTTTTCGCTTTTAGTTCGAACACTCCGAGTTCAGCACGGCGGTAGTCCATCAATTGGTTGACCAGATGCAGCAGGCGGTTTGCATTCCGTTGGATATATTCCAGTTGGTTACGTGTCCATCGGTCGCTGATTTTGTTAATGATCTCTTGCAGGGGAGTCAGAATCAGCGTCAAAGGTGTACGAAGTTCATGCGAGATGTTGATGAAGAAACGCATCTTCATCTGATTGATTTCTTCCTGATGTTCTTTGTCTCTGCGTTCTATTTCAAGCTGGGCTTCCATACTTTTGCGCATCCAGAAGAAGCGGAAAACAAAAGTGATGAAACCTGCGAAGGTTGCGAAGAAGATGAGTAGTGCCCACCAGGTCTTATACCAGATCGGCAGAACGATAATCTCCAATGCTGTAGGGATAGGATTCCATTTGCCGTCGCTGTTGGCAGCTTTGACAAGGAATTGATAGGTTCCCTGTGGCAGGTTAGAGTAGGAGACGGTGCGGCTGTCCGTCAGATAATACCATTCCTTATCATAACCTTCCAGCTTATAGGCGAAAGTATTATGTTGTCCTGAGATATAATTGGATACCACGAACTCAATGGAAAAAGCAGTTTGCCAGGATTTCAGTGTGATACTTTTCGTTTCACTGATGTTCTTGGTCAGAATACCGGTCTCATCATCCGGGCGGACTACCTTATTGAACAGTTGCAGTTTGGTGATAACCACCGGAGGCGTATAAGGATTGTCGAGCAATAATTCCGGACGGAAAGTCGTGATTCCGTTGATACCGCCAAAATACATTTGTCCCACAGACGTACGACAATAAGAAGCGGTATTGAACTGATTGCTTTGCAACCCGTCCGATTCTGTAAAGTTACGGAATTTTTCCGTTTCCGGATTAAAGCAGGAAATCCCCCGGTTGGTACTTAACCAGAGTCTTCCGAAGGAATCTTCCAAAATACCGTATACTACGTTATTCGGCAGACCGTTGGTCGTGTTATACCGTTTGATCTGCTTGTCTTTTTCATTGAAACAATAAAATCCTTCGCGTGTACCTACCCAGATGATTCCGTTGGAAGCCTCGTAAATACAGTTCGTAAAGAGCTTCGTGACGTTGGAAACCGGAAGTATGGATGCTTTTTGTATATCCAGACCTTCTTGCTTAAAGACTGATAGTCCCTCTTCTCCACCGATCCATAAGCGTTTATGGGAGTCGCGGAATAGTGTCGTGATTTGTTTGGAGACGACCGGAGTGCCATCTTTCTCTTTTTCAATCGTAGTAAAACTTCGTTGTTCCGGATTAAAACGAACCAGTGCACTGAGTGTTCCCAACCAGAGATTCCCTTCTCCGTCGGGAAGGATGGCATAGACATTCTCATTCACCAGCTGGCTGTTGCGTTGGTTAAAGTTTTCTACCTGACCGCTGTTGCGGTGAAGGATACTCAGTCCGCCGGCATGAGTACCTATATATACCAAAGATTTCTTTTCGTCTACATATACCGCCTTGATATTGTTGGAACCGATGCCTCTTGCACTTTCATCCTCTTGCAGTGTATAAGATGTAAATCGCTGTGTAATCGGATTATAAAGATTCAATCCTCCGTCATTCGTTCCTATCCACAGGTTTTTGTCTTTATCTTCGACAATACAGCTTACTACATTGTCGCTTAACGAGTTTTTATAAGGAATATTGCGGATATTCTTGAAGCGGTTCCGGATAGGGTGATAATAGTTCAGACCACCGAAATAAGTTCCCAGCCACATACCGCCCTGAGAATCCATAAAGATACTGCGCACCGAACGTTGTGACAGACTGCCGTTTTCTACGGGGTTACTGCTGTACGAGGCAAAAGAATCAGTACCTTCATGATAAATATTCAAGTCGTTGAAAGTTCCGATCCATAAACGGTTTTGTGAATCCATTGCCAGTGAGCGGATGTAATTGGAACTGATACTCTTCGGGTTGGAAGGAGAATGCAGATAATTCTTTATTTCCTTCGTTTTCGGATTAATCAGGAACAGTCCGGCTCCTTCGGTTGCCACCCAGATGCGGGTAGGGGATTGCTGAAGAATAGCCTGAATCTGTTTAGTCCCTAAAATGGGGATCACTTTTTCAAAAGTTTTCTGAGTAATAGAGTAAGTATAGAGTCCGTCGGTCGAAGTTCCGATATAAATTTGGTCACCCTGTCTGTAAAGAGTGGAGGCGATTGTCTTATGCATCGCTGTGCTGAAAGAATCATCTATAAATTTGGATTCTTTGATATCGAACATGATCAGCCCTTCCGGAGTACTGATAAGTAACTGTTCCGGTGAAATCTCTTCGATACCGTTAACTTGCAAATGTTTCCCATTCTTTTCATAGAAGAAGTTCTGGAATATGTCTTTTTCCTCATCATAACGGGACAAACCATCACGTGTACCAATCCATACCCGTCCTTGACTGTCTGTTTTTACAATACGGGAGATGTCGTTGGCGATACTGTTCGGGTCATCCTCATTATGCTGATAAACCGTAAATGCATATCCGTCGTATTTGTTAACTCCGTCATAAGTGGCAAACCACATATTGCCCCTTTTATCCTGATCGATGGAGAACACCGTACTTTGTGATAGTCCCTCATTGATGGAAATATAGGAAAATGTGATTTGTTCCGGAGTTTCAGAAAAGGCGGAATGCATTCCTAAGCATAGGAAAAACAAGTAGATTACTATCTTCTTAAGCTTGCTCATTATTAGTTCACGAGATTAATAATGACGCCAAAGATAGTAATTTCCTTTAAATACCCCATGAATAAAGTACAAAAGACTGTATTCTTTTGGATAGTTTCGTAGAGATAATAAATAAGCCCGGCATCATACCGGGCTTTTATGCTTACAGAATTCGGTTCAGAAACCGGGGCTTACTTGGATAAGTCTCCTATTTCATCCAGATTCTTCTGAATATCTTCGTCAGTCAGTGCGTAGTTCACTAAATCGCCTGCCAAATATTTGTCATAAGATGCCATATCGATCAGACCGTGTCCGGACAGGTTGAACAGAATCACTTTCTCTTCTCCTGTTTCCTTGCACGCCTTTGCTTCGCGTATAGCGGCAGCAATCGCGTGACTGGATTCCGGTGCCGGAATAATACCTTCCGCCTGTGCGAACAGACAGCCGGCTTCGAAAGATTCCAGTTGCTGGATATCTACCGCTTCCATCAGATTGTCTTTCAGTAATTGGGAGACGATGACGCCTGCACCGTGATAGCGAAGACCGCCTGCATGGATATGGGCAGGAGCGAAGTTGTGTCCTAATGTAAACATCGGGAGCAGCGGAGTATATCCGGCTTCATCACCGAAGTCATATTGGAATTTACCGCGGGTCAGCTTCGGGCACGAAGCAGGTTCGGCAGCAACGAAACGCGTTTTCTTTCCTTCCAGGATGTTGTGACGCATGAATGGGAAAGAGATACCTCCGAAGTTGGAACCACCTCCGAAACAACCGATTACGATATCCGGATATTCGCCTGCCATTTCCATTTGTTTTTCAGCTTCCAGTCCGATAATAGTCTGG
>ERZ779656.1908-NODE-1908-length-10155-cov-2.506040_pt1 | contig 10155 bp, 17 predicted proteins | sample MGYA00511102_ERZ779656 | MGnify/ENA primary metagenome ERZ779656 (study PRJEB29588, sample SAMEA2143980) | human gut metagenome | biome: human gut; feature: human-associated habitat; material: faeces | place: Denmark | collected 2008/2010 ... | reverse complement strand
CCGCCCGGGTTATTCCATAAGCCGTTATGCCAATGAAGAAATCTCCTGGGAAGTCTCTTACAAAACCAACTTCGCCGTAGAAATAAACTTATTCAATGATCTGGATATCCAAGCGGAATGGTTCCGGGAAAAACGGACGAATATTCTGATGGACCGGGCTATGATTCCGGAATCGATGGGACTTCAGGCTACACCGAAAGCCAATGTCGGAGAAGCTAAAAGTTGGGGTAGTGAGCTAGAATTGAAATATACCAAGAATTTCAACAACGGCATGTGGCTACAAGGAACCGGAACCTTTACCTATGCAACGAATGAATATTCCTACTACGAAGAAGCTCCACGCCCTGAGACTCCCTGGTTGAACCACAAAGGTGAAAAAATCAATGCTCTGTTGGTCTGCTGGCTCACCTGCAGGTCTTCATCCGGCACTTTGATGCCGTAGACCTTGTACATTTCCTCAAATTCCTTCATGCCCCGCTGATGGGCTATCGTGTGATGGTACCGGCACAGGCACATCTTTCTCAGATCACTGTCGTTAACCGTCCGCCGGTCCCTTCCCATCCCGATCGCGTCAACATGGTGGATCTCCCCGGGTTTCCCACATACACAGCACTTTCTTTTCATCAGGCAGAAATACAGGTACTTCCCGATATCGTCCGTCCGGTTTACTGCATAATCAGAAAGGGGAACGCCATTTTCCAGGGCATATTCCAGAATGGTATTGATGAACTCCCTAGCTGTATCCATGGAACAGTCAGAAAGTGAAAAATACTCACAGCCTGTTTTTGCGATATGCAGATATTTCAGCCATTCTTTCTGAACCTCCGGGAGATAGCCGGTATAGTCGGAAATGTCCCGGATTGTCGCATAGGCTTTCTTCCTCTGCTCAATTGATATGTACCGGCCATCATCTATCCGGAGTTCCCCGCTTCTGATCTTTTTTCTGACCAGAAGCTCCCCGATCTGGAGCTTTGGAAGGTCAATCACCAGTGTGGTTCCCTCCGGGCCCTCTTTATACTTTTGGATATTCACCAACGCATGCATGTCCATCCGCCTCCTTAATTCCAGGGAAGCTCGCTGTCAACACTTTCTGGAATGTCCTGTTTCATATCTTCTGGTGCTGGTTCTGGAAGGCTCTGCCGCTGTTTCAACTGGTCTATCCACTTCTCATACACGCTCAACTGTATGGATTCAATATTGCTGATATTCTTCTGCCTTAACGCTTTCTCCAGATTCATTCCGGTTCTTTTCACTTCTGCCAAAAGGCGCTGCTGTTCTTTCTTATTGATCAACCGGTCTGAGGGCTGTTCCGTTTGCTCTTCCATTTTTTCCTTCCTTTTTTTAGGAAATTGATATACAACCATGCCTGAATCTGCATTTTTAATGACCAACTGATTGATCCGGCCTTTTTCATCATAATCAAGCTTTGAGACCTCAAATCGGTCAAAACAGGTATACTTTCCATTGCTCTGTGCTTTGATCGTACAGTTATTCGAACTGATCCAGATAAATGGTGCTGTATACAGTTCTCTGCCGATTCCCCAGTTAAAGCAGGTTCGTTTAAAGGAATCAGAAGCCAGTCCCTTTTCCTTCTCCGTATAGCTTTCTTTTCCGGTATCTTCCTTTGATACCCAGATCTTCCGGTCATCATCCCAGATGGAAACGGTACAGTTCGCATTATCCCGGCTGTGGAACCTCTGCCAGTTCATCGGCCCCACAACCTCATCCAGGATATTCATGTCACATCTGGCATCTTTATAGAGCAGAAGCGACACTCCGTTACCTTTTACTACGGAAATCCTGCACTCTACTTCATCAGCCAGGAGTTTCCGGAACTTCAAAGGTTTCATTTAATCACCAGGCTTTCCGTCTGCTTGAGGGAAGCAATCCCCTCGAATTTCTCTGGATCTTCTTTTACCGCTTTCAGCAGAGCAACACGGTCTACTGTTTTTGAAATGACCAGAAACTCTTCCGGAACTGCAAGGGAGTCCACGTTGTCCAGGGACGGTGCATTCCTTCTGATAGAGAAACTGTGGAAGTCTGTCTTAAACTTCTTTTTGTCTGCCGTTATCATCGCACGCTGCAGGGCTTTCTTCATGTATTCAATGTTGTTCTTTCTCGTCATTTTCATATCAGTCAGACGTGCAATCTCTTTATCGATCGTATCAACCTCTCCTGCCAGCGTGTCCATGATTGCCGCATAAGCCTCCGCCTTCTGCTCAAACTCATAATCCACACACTCCAGTGTGTCTTTCATGATCTGCGGATCAATGTTCCCTTCCTCTGCCATCTCAAATAAAACGCTATACTGTCCTGTTAATTCTCTTAATGTCATCTTGACTTTCCTCCTTGTTCGTGTCAGAATGTAATTGAATTTTTATTGCTATGTGCCCCGCCGGAGTTGCCTCTCCAGGGGCATTTTTCATTTCAGCCCAGATCATCCAGCCACCTCCCGACAGCTTCTTGTGCTCGCGGGATGAGAGTTATTATTTCCTCGTACAATCTCTTGCACTCCGGATCCAGTGCATCCAGGATTTTTGCCCTCTCATTCAACTCGCGAATCCTGTTCTCCACATCTTTATCTGTCATTCTCCTATCATCTTCCATTCAAATCTCCCTTTTCCGCTGTTCCTCCACTGGCCAATCCCACGATATTTTCCGTAATTCAGCCATTCGGCCACCATTTTCATATCCGCGTCTACCATGCACATAACCGTGAATTCCACCCAACTTCCTGCAGGAACGGTTTCCGAGTTTGCTAGGGCGATGCGTTCTCCCTGTGCTGTCTGACCTCTCAGGGGTCGCTGACAATGTCCTACGGCACCGTCAAAGTGAATCGGGATTTCACGCTCCTTAATGAAAATCAGGCCATCAATCTCCTTCTTATATGCTTTGATTTTGCTAGAAGCCGTCCCAGCAACCTTTTTCAACATCCCGCAAGTGTCTTTGAAAAATCCCTTGATCTGATAATCCCAGAAGATCGGGGTTCCATCAGCGGTACGCGGGAAAATGGTCATTGCCTTTTCAACTACTTCATCCACGCCGACTGCCGCCACTTCTTCCTCAATACTCTTTGCATCCGGGGCTTTAGAGGCAATGTACTCCTCATGAATTTCCTTATTGGCGGAAGCTGTTCCTAAAACCTCCTCCGTGAATATGATTCTGATTTTCATTTCTTTCATTTTACTTTTCCTCCGTTTTTGTTTGATTTTCGTCGAATTGCTGGTGATTTCTATGCTATGCCGTTGCTGTTCAACGCTCTACCCTGCTTCTCCGTTGCAACTCCATTGTTTACTTCTCCGAGCTATTCCATAGTCCTGCTATTTATTACTGTGCTATGCCATTGCGCTTCTATTTTTTGCTATTCTTCGCATTTCCGTTGCGGCTCTTATCTTCACTCGCCCTTTGCAATTCTGAACTACGCCACCGCAATTCAAAACTCGGCAAATCCATTGCCAATCTTAACAGTGCATTGCCGTTTCAATGCTACCCAAGTCATTGCTGTGTCTACTGCACCGCACTTATCTTTGCCACAGCTTTTCAAAACTGTGCATCGCCATTTCACTGTCTTGCTTTTCCTAACATGGCCATGCCTTTACGGTTCACAGCGTACGCTTCCATGCTTTGCCACTGCTGTTCGATTTATTACCGTTCCTTTGCGACTCACCTCATCACCTTTCTCTGCCATAGCGTAGTCTATCGATATCTCTCTTGTTATTTCATCATTTCCCCGGCAAGTCCATGTCTAACCGCTGCAGTTAATGTTCCACCAAGGCAACAACCTCTTCCAGCACCACCCTGCTGAATATGTACATGCCGATTACGGCAATGATCTGCTCTCTTGTGGGCAACGCCTTGTAGGAAGTAATCCAGCCGATCAGGACCAGCGGGGCGAGGTCATAAATTGCTTTTGCAACTTTCCGGGAATGAACGAGGTCATAAATTGTTTTTATGACTTTCCGACGACGAGGTACGGCATAAATTGTTTTTAAGCACTTCATCAGTTCTTCCTCCTTCTTTCCTCCGGCACTTCCAGTTCCAGCAACCTGGCTTGGGACTGCCGCCATTTTTCGAATCCTTCTGTGTCGAATAACAAGGGACTCCGCGGGTTCTTCGGGTTACTTCTCCAGCAGAACCGCTGGCCTTTTGATCTGGCCGCCCGATCAACGACTGATCGCGGGAAGCCCATCTGCCGGAGTTCTAAAGCTCCCATGATTGGTTTAGGGTATTCCATATTTCTTTCCTCCTTCGCATTGACTTTTCCATCTAATTCTCCTATCCTCTTCCTATAGGGCACTGGCATGCCCAAGTATCTTAAGGAAGGAAAAATTTTTATGAATCCGTTTAATTATCCTGATTTCGAATCAGTAAATCTTCTGTTTAGTGAAAAGCTCATCCTTTTTTCACTCCGTTTTAAAAAATCTCGAAAAGGCAGCGTACATTCTCCACAACTTAGCAAGCTGAATGACTACGGTTTTATTCACCAGAATTATCTTCCGCAGCGCGGATCTGAAGGGGAATATCTCTCTGACGGAACATATTCTCTTTCTGATAGATCACGACGCTATAGGATTTATCTCCGCAAGCAACGTTTTCACCGTTATTTAACCCCTATCATCGTTGCATTTCTAACCACAGTAGCAACAAATTTGTTAAAAGAGCTGTGGCTACCGGCAATACTAAATTGGATACAGGATCTGCTTTGATGCACGGCCACACAAATTTTTTGAGAAACCAAAGGAAACCAATAGTGCCTAAAAGTAAAAAGCCAATTACTACAAATTTCGTTTATCTCACCTCTTCTCTTCCAGGAAATACTCGATCGGTACGTTGAAGTAGTCGGCTACCTTCTGAAGGCTATCGACTCGGGGCATAGACTTATCCTGCTTTTTTGTCTGCAAGTTCCTTGTCCCTCGCCAGATTCTTCTGACTCATGTCCTTCATAATTGACATTCCCTCGGCGATGCCCAGGAACCGGGCCTTCTCAGCTTCTGTCATCCCGGAAACAGCTTTGGAAATCTCATCCAGGGTCTGTTTTTCTTTTTCTGACATACTCATGCTCCTTTCTCTGTGATATCGGTAGTTCCCAAAAATTTATTGATGAAATACTGCTGGCCTTTCCCAGTTACTTTTGTCGTTTTGTTGATTCGCACGGAACCATCCGGATTATTGACCGTGGACTCTTTCACTTCAAACAAACCCATCTCCATCGCTTTCTGCGTCGGCATGTTCCAGTCGCTTCCCTGACGGCGAATCAGGTAACCATTTTCTCTCAGCCAGCAGAATAATCTTTTCTGACCAGTGTCTACGCCGTTCTGTTTCAACAATTTGGCCAGATCAGCGATCAGGATGGATGTGTGACTGGTAGAGACTGCATCAGCAAAGATCTCCTTCGGGCGCATCCGCTGAACATCTTCCATCAGGCCTGCGTTACTGGATTTCAGCTTTTCGATTTCCCGATCTGCCATCTTCAAGGCTCTGGCAAACACCTGCTCCGGTGTGTTCCAGGCTTTTTCCAGGTCAAGGAAATACTGGCGATACTGCCGACCTTTTTCAGTGCGCTGGATCATGCAGATCTGTTTGGCCATATCCACGGAAACAAGGTAATCTGTAATTTCTCGTTCAGCCCCATTGTTTACAAGTGTGGAACTTTTCACACTTGTAAAATCATTACCCTCATAAAATCCATAGGCCGACATTCTCTCAAACCATCTTGAAAATCTATCTGTGATTTCCAGTCCTTCATGCAGATCTCTCGCCGACACTGTCGGATTTTCTGTTTCATAATTGATTTTGATTACCTCATTCATCTAACCACTTCCCTTCTATCAATCATTTTTCTTATTTTCACAGCACAATCTGGATTACGGCATTGGCTATCGTAACAATCCAAGATACGATCATCGGCCAAAACACCACTTCTTCTGATCTCTAAGCTGACCAAATCACAAAACCTAAAAGTACCAGATTGATCACCAACGCTGTGCAGGCTAAAACTAGTTTGATTATCGTTCTCCTGCCTCCCCACCTTCCCACTATTGCTTTCTCTTTTTGTTTCTCCTATACTTTATTTACAGGGCACTGGCATGCCCGAGTACGAAAGAAAGGAGAATTTCATGAAACTTAATTCTGAATGTATTCGGGGCCTCTTATTATCCATAGAAGAAATATGTGATTCCGATACTCTGTGGGAATATCAGCAAGATGATTTTGAATCTGAGTTTCTCGCTGAATATACCCACGACGAAATTCTGTATCATATCCGACAAGCTGAAAGGGCCAAACTTATTGAAGACGTCCATTATTACAACGGCGGCTCTCATGTTACCATTCGTGATTTAACCCCAAAAGGCCATGAATTTTTGGCCAATATTCGAAATGATTCCATATGGAAGAAAGTTATTTCGAAGGCTCCTGATGCTTCTCTGCCGGTTCTTTTTGAGCTGGCCAAGGACTTTGCGGTAAAGTATTTTCTTGGGTAACAGGAAAACTTACCGTCATTTTCAGTGTGAGTTCCGCTTTGCATCCAAAAGTGGAACTCTTCACTTCATAATCTTCTACATGGTGGATTCTTTTTCCATCAAGGTAGAGATTATATCCGCCGCCGGCATTGCTCTTAATCTCTAATCCCATCGGCTGTTCTACCATTATTTGGCTCCTTTCTCTAAAAGAATATCTTGAAGGCTTGAACTCAACTCCTGAGACTTCTGGAGATTCGAGATCACGGTCTCCAGAGACTGACCAAGTTCCTGATTCGTCTGAATCGTCTCTTGATAGTAATGAGTCATCCGGCTGTACTGCATCCGAAAATTAACGACAATCGAAATCATTACACATACAGTAATAGTCAAAAAAGCTTTCAGATTATGTACCTGGATATGTAAGGACTCAATCTCTGCCTGAGTCTTTTGGGATTCATCCATTTTCTTGCCCTCCTTTCTTTGTTTCAGCAACATTTCCTTGTTGGTATGCTTCAATTATATGTTGGTTAATTCCATTTGTCAAGTACTTTTTTGAAATTAACCAACATTTTGTTATTAGCCAACATTCCCTATTGACTTTTTACCTATGATGATGTAGAGTAGGAATCAAGAAAGAAAGGAGGGAAATAAAGAGATGAATGAACGACTAAAGCAAATAAGAAAAGCTTTAGATTTGACCCAGCAGGAATTTGCTGACAAGCTCGGAATTGCTCGGGGCAACATAGCTGCATACGAAGTAGGAAAAAATTTACCTAGTGACGCAGTCATTTCCCTTATATGCAAAACTGATTTTTCAAAAGGGAAGGTCAGTGAGGAGTGGCTCCGCACCGGAGCTGGAGAAATGTTTCTTCCTATTACAAGAGATGATGAGATTGCAAAACTGACTACGGACCTCTTCAAAGAGGAGGAAGATTCATTCAAAACCCGACTGATCCTGACATTATCAAAGCTGGATGAAAGTGAATGGGCGGTACTGGAGAAAATTGCGAAAGAACTTGCAAAAGAGCCTAAGAAAAAGGACTAGGGGCGAGCCCTAGTCCAATAGATTGGAAATGATTTTGTAGATAAATGATAGAACCTTTTCGTCGTCTATCTGCTGCAGCATTTCAATAATTTTTCTTTTGTAATCCATATGTATACCCTCCTTTATCTCCGAACGTATGTTTGTTTCTTTGAACCTATAATATAACTTTTCCTTATAGTTTTCAAGGACTTTCACACGTTCTGTAAAATAGTTACAATAATGGAAACGATTGGTAATTGAGGGCATTATGCGATTTTCGCAATCGTCCGAGATCTCGGACACTTATTACTGGGTCGCAATGGCCCACTGGGTACAGCCGTGTATGATTCACGGACTACGCAGAGATCCCCTTGGATAAGCTATCAAAATTGATCACAAAGATGATCGGGAACAAGTGGGTGAAGAATCAGAAGGTTGTCGTGCAAGTGGTGCACTTCTGCTCTGAGATAGGCCTCATTGATGATGGCCTCATGACGGAAAACATCATCACCTCTGTTGGAATCCAGGAGCGCTTTTACAAGATAGCGGTGGAGCGCATGGAAAGACAGCTCTATAATGATAAGTACTGGCTCCTCAAAATGAGGAAAATGGGGAGCTTTTATTAAATGTACCGAAAATTTGAATTTCTTCCGAAGTAATTCAAATTATTTCCGAAGAAATTCAATTTACCTCAGAAGAAAAGCCTATAGAAATAAAAAGAAAATAAAAAGATATATATATAGGCTCCGCCGGAAACTACTATTTAAGCATATGGATAGGGGAAAACAATGACTTGCATTTCTTGTAAAGGTGATTTAATCAATAAAAATACCAATTTCATTGCAGATCTCGGTGACTGCATCATTATCGTAAAAGACGTGCCTTCACAGGTCTGCTCCCAATGTGGAGAAGTGTCCTACAGTCATGAAGTTGCAAAACGCCTTGAAGAAATCGTTGGACAGATGAAAAAATATTATGACAGAAGTGGCAATTGTCCATTACAAGCCTACAGCTGCCTAAATCATGATATCTGCGACCATAAACAATCAAAAAGCTGGCCTATCCGGCCAGCCGCGCTATCATTTGTATGGAGAGTCATATAGGTCTGATATTCGTACCTTCAGACCTATAGCCAGCTTCTCTATTGTGTCCATTCGTGGACTTTTTCTCCCGGCTACGATATCGTCTACCGTAGACTTCGGAATCCCGGTCAGGATTGATACCTGACGGATGGAAAGATTCTTTTTAACCATGATGTTTTCTAATAATATCTTCATGGGAATAGTATTCCCTAGTTTATAGTGTATACTTTGGAAGATAATGGAAAGAGCATTTCAAAGAAAGAAAAGAGGGAAAGTATGAAGAAAAGTAGAAAGTTATTACTTTGTTTGGTTGCGTTATTACCTTTTTCGTTACATGTAAAAGCAGAACACACGCACACCTGGAGTAATTGGGAAGTAACTTGTCCCGCCACATGCAATTACGAAGGTGTCAAAGTAAGATATTGTACTGAATGTTACGAAGAAGATGTAGAAGATATTCCTGCTACAGGAAAACATGACTGGAGCGAATGGTATATCGAAGAGCCCAGTTGCTTCACTCCAGGCTCAAAAACTAGATATTGCGAATACTGCAACAAAGAAGAAGAAGAAAACATTCCGGCTCTAGGGTATCACACTTGGGGCAAATGGCAAATATTAGAAAAGGCTGATTGCTTGAACGATGGAGAAAAATATCGCATATGTACAGTCTGTGAAAAGGAAGAAACCAAAAAAATTCCTGCAAATAAAAATTCTCATAATTATGGGAAATGGCACACGGTCAGAAAGTCTACAGCGTTCAAAAAGGGGTATTCAATGCGGACGTGCTACACATGCATGCACGAACAGAAAAAGAGCCTTCCTCTCCTGCCGGAAGCAAAAATAAAAACGGCAAGTGAAAAGCAAATATCAAAAAGCTTAAAGACATTTTTCACGGCCGCAAAAAATTATGATATATCGAAAATGAAAAAATGCTTTTCCGATGGAAAAATCAGACCTTTTTCCAATAAAAGTTTGCAAGCGTCCTGGAGAAAATATACAAAAGCGTATTTACGATTTAAAATCAAATCCGTATCAGTAAAAGGCAAAAAGGCAACAGTGAAGCTATACTGCCAGTATCCGGACGGAACAGATGCATTTCAAACGGCGCTGTCGGAAGCGAACGCATATTATTACTACCACCCAGAAACGAGCAATGAAAAAATGAACAATATTTTTTGCTCATACATCAGAAAATATTTAAAAAAGAGAGAAATCAAAACAACAACAATATCATTAAATATGATCAAAAAAGGAAATGCCTGGAAGATAAGCAAATATACAGCGTCATTAGATAACGTTCTTCAAGGAAATTATGAAAAAGCCGTTAATTGATCAAAAATAACAAAAAGGCCCCTGTTGCAAACAGAGACCTCTTTGAAAACTATACAGATCCAGAGGATCGTGTACAATCTTCCCTCGCAAGAAGATTATACCATTTCCTCCGGCACCTGTATAGGTGTTATTTTTTTACGATTTTTTAAACTAAGGGGGAAGAAAATATGGGAAAAGCAAAGTATAGCCCGGATAAAAAGGGCTACTACAAGACAAGTGCCTGGGACGGCACCTATACTGCCGCCGGACAGAAACA
>ERZ779656.1907-NODE-1907-length-10169-cov-2.901819_pt1 | contig 10169 bp, 8 predicted proteins | sample MGYA00511102_ERZ779656 | MGnify/ENA primary metagenome ERZ779656 (study PRJEB29588, sample SAMEA2143980) | human gut metagenome | biome: human gut; feature: human-associated habitat; material: faeces | place: Denmark | collected 2008/2010 ... | reverse complement strand
AAACGGAAGTAACGAATGGTCTGATTCCGCGCAAATTTAACCAGGCACTGATGGAGTTAGGCGCAATGGTGTGTGTGCCGAATGGGGCACCGCATTGTCCGGAATGTCCATGGTATGGATTCTGTGAGGCACGTCTGCAGGATAAAATTGACACGATTCCGGTGAAAACCAGGGCAAAAGCGCGCAGAATCGAGGAGCGCACGGTGTTTGTCATCCGGGACGGAGAACATGTGGCATTGCGCAAGCGGCCGGCGAAGGGGCTTTTAGCAGGCTTGTATGAACTTCCGAATGTTTCGGGTATCTTAGAGCAGCAGGAGGCTTTGGAATATGTGAAAAACCAGGGGTTTTCACCGATACGGATACAGGCACTTGCACCGGCCAGACACATTTTTTCCCATGTGGAGTGGCATATGCATGCCTATGTGGTTCTCGTAGAAGAAACTACGGCACCAAAAGAAAATATTTTATTTACTGAGGCACAGAAAGCAGTGGAAAACTATGCAGTTCCCAGTGCTTTTTCCGCGTATTGGAATGCCATTAAGATGGAAATCAAAGAGTAAGCAAAAGAGCTGTCCGGACAGGACAGCTCTTTTTATGTGTTATGAGAAAAAATTAATCTCTAAAAAAGGGAGGACCTCGCGCCTTGCGGTGCGAGGATTATGAAAAAGAAAAAGTTTATTTCTTAGGTATGACTAAAGTATAGTTTGCAATTATGACGCCGGTGTGTGGAGTTTATGAGAGATTTGTAAATAAATTATGAACAAAAATAACAATGGAAAAAGATTAAGCAAATGTTAAGATAATATCTCTCGACTGTTTATAAATTCTCATTTATAATAGGTCTATCAATTATTTTTTCAGCAGGTTTGTACGAAGGGAAAACATATGAAATTATTAACATTTACAATACCGTGTTACAATTCACAGGATTATATGCGTCACTGCATTGAATCGATTCTTCCGGGAGGGGAAGATGTGGAGATTCTGATTGTGGATGACGGATCAAAGGATGATACCGCTGCGATTGCAGATGAATATGCCGAAAAATATCCAACGATTGTAAAAGCAATTCATCAGGAGAACGGGGGACATGGAGAAGCTGTGAATGCGGGAATCCGCAATGCAACCGGTTTATATTTTAAGGTAGTGGACAGTGATGACTGGGTAGACTGGAACGCTTATCAGGCGATTCTTGCAAAGCTTAGGGAGATTGCAGGGGGAAGTGTGGCACTTGATATGCTTCTGGCAAATTATGTATATGAGAAGGAAGGGGCAAAACACAAGCGGGTCATGCGTCAGACCGGTTTTCCGAAAGATCAGATCTTTACCTGGAGTGATGTGCGGCATTTTTATAAAGGACATTACATACTGATGCATTCCGTGATCTACCGTACAAAACTTCTCCGGGAATGTGGACTTGAACTGCCGAAACATACTTTTTATGTGGATAACATTTATGTATATAAGCCATTGCCGCATGTGCGGACGATGTATTATATGGATGTGGATTTTTACCGTTATTTTATCGGAAGAGAGGATCAGTCCGTCAATGAGAAGGTGATGATCAGCCGGATTGACCAGCAGATCCGTGTGAATAAGATCATGATTGACGATGTGGATCTGAATAAAGTGTCCAATTATAAATGCCGGCATTATATGATAAACTATCTGGAAATTATCACGGTTGTCACGACGGTTATGCTGCTGCGTTCCGGCACAGAAGAAAACCTTGAGAAAAAGCGTGAATTGTGGCGGTATATCAAAAACAAGGATATCGGGCTGTTTCACCGCCTGCGCAACGGCATTATGGGACAGACCATGAATCTGCCGGGAAGAAGCGGAAGAAAAATTTCAGTTGCGGCATACCGTCTGTCGCAAAAAGTGGTTGGATTTAATTAAAAAGGTTAACTGTCTTGTCACCTGTAAAGATATGTGCTATACTGCATGTCAAACACTATTGAAATATTCATACAGAAGGTGGCAAAAATGAAAACAGATATTCTGATCGTGGGAAGCGGATGTTCCGGTTTATACTGTGCATTAAATCTTCCGCGGGAGAAACAGATTACAATTATTACAAAGTCAGATGTTAAGAGCAGTGATTCTTATCTTGCACAGGGAGGAATCTGTATGCTTAAGGATGACAGTGATTATGACAGTTATTTTGAGGATACGATGAAAGCGGGACATTATGAAAATGACCGGGAATCCGTATCGATTATGATCCGTTCGTCACAGGATGTGATTCATGACCTGATCGGATTTGGCGTGGATTTTGCCCGTGACGAGAATGGCAATCTTGCATTTACCAGAGAGGGAGCACATTCGGACAAGCGTATCCTTTTTCATGAGGATATTACAGGAGAAGAAATTACAAGCAAGCTGCTTGCTGCTGCCCGCAAGTGTCCGAATATTACCATATTGGAAAATACCAGGATGGTAGATATTGTGACGAAGGATAACTGCTGTTACGGAACCGTAATCCGCAGGGAGGACGGTACAATTGAAACGGTGGAAGCGGAGCATACCGTCTGGGCATGTGGAGGAATCGGAGGATTATATCGTCATTCGACCAATTTCCGTCATCTGACCGGAGATGCCCTTGCACTTTCCATCAAACATGGAATCCGTTTGAAAGATGTGAATTATGTACAGATTCATCCGACCACATTCTATTCGCCGGACGAAGAGGAACGCAGTTTTCTGATTTCGGAATCTGTCCGCGGAGAAGGGGCAAAGCTTTATGACAAGAATATGAAACGGTTTGTCAATGAGCTGCTGCCGCGTGATCTGCTGGCAGAAGAAATTTATAAGCAGATGGCAAAAGATGGAACAGATCATGTATGGGAAGATCTGCGTACTATTCCAAGAGAAGAATTGATGGAACATTTCCCGAATATTGTGGAACATTGCCGTGAAATGGGGTATGATGTAACCAAGGAATGCATTCCTGTGGTACCGGCACAGCATTATTTCATGGGTGGGGTATGGGTAGATCACGAAAGCCATACGTCCATGGAACGTCTGTATGCTGTGGGAGAGACGGCATGTAACGGAGTACACGGAAAAAACCGTCTGGCAAGTAATTCTCTGCTGGAAAGCCTTGTATTTGCAAAACGGGCGGCAAAGCAGATGAGTGGGCAGAAGGAAACGATTTCCACAGCACCGGAACTGTTTGCGGCAATTGACCGGAGTATCTATGCGGATGCCGCAGCACTGTCGAGCCAGTATCATGAATATGTACGGGAAGCGATTATCGCGGCAGATGCAAAGATGCAGCAGGTACAGGATGCAAGGACAAAAGCAACGGTTGCATTTCGCAAGCAGTGTGCACAGGTCGGATAAAATAAAATAAGAAAATCAGGAGAGAGAGATGTACGATCAGGTAACTTTAAAATTAAATGTAGATCCATGGATTCTCAGTGCTTTAAAAGAAGATATCACAAGTGAGGATGTCTCCACAAACAGTGTCATGCCTCATCCACAGGCAGGAGAAGTGGATCTTATCTGCAAAGAAGATGGCATTATATGCGGGCTACAGGTATTCGAGAGAGTGTTTACCCTTCTCGATGAAAAGACAACCGTTGAATTTTTGGTGCAGGATGGAGCAGAAGTTCATAAGGGACAGCTTATGGCAAAAGTGCATGGCGATATCCGGACCCTTTTATGCGGAGAGCGTACCGCACTGAATTATCTGCAGCGTATGAGCGGAATTGCAACCTACACACATTCCGTGGCAGAATTATTAAAAGGAACCGGAATCAAACTTCTGGATACCAGAAAGACAACACCAAACAATCGTATTTTTGAAAAATATGCAGTAAGAATCGGTGGTGGAAATAACCACAGATATAATCTTTCCGACGGGGTATTGCTGAAAGATAATCATATCGGAGCTGCAGGCGGAGTAAAAGAAGCGATTGCTGCTGCAAAGGAGTATGCACCGTTTGTCCGTAAGATTGAGGTAGAAGTAGAAAGTCTGGATATGGTAAAGGAAGCTGTGGAGGCAGGTGCGGATATTATCATGCTGGATAATATGGACCCCGATGCGCGGAAAGAAGCCATCGCCTATATTGACGGACGGGCAGAGATTGAAGTTTCCGGAAATGTGACGAAAGAAAATATTGCAAGACTGACCGGGCTTGGTGTAGATTATGTTTCCAGCGGAGCACTGACACATTCGGCTCCGATTCTGGATATTTCTTTGAAAAATCTGCATCCGGTAGAAAATTAAAGAAGGTGGGATTCCAGAAATGAGCGGGGAAGAAAGGCGTGGAAAAATTATACAGGCACTAAAAAACAGTGACAAAGCAGTTTCTGCCACGACACTGGCAAAAGAATTTGACGTGAGCAGACAGGTCATTGTGCAGGATGTTGCACTTCTTCGGGCAAATGGAAAAAATATATTTTCGACCAACCGGGGGTATCTGATACAGGAAGATGAGGAGACAACCCGTGTATTTAAGGTACAGCATGAAGATGATGAGGTTGAAAAAGAGCTGACAACGATTGTGGATCTCGGAGGAACCGTTGAGGATGTATTTGTATATCATAAGGTATACGGAGTGCTTCGGGCAGAGATGAATATCAAATCCCGTATGGATATCCGCAATTATATGGAGGAGATCCGTTCCGGGAAATCCAGTCTGCTGAAAAATGTTACTTCCGGATATCATTATCATACGGTCCGGGCGGAACGCGTGGAAATTCTGGATATGATTCAGGAGGAATTGCAGAAGAAGGGGCTCCTTGCAAAACTACAGGACTATGAACCTGTTGATTTTTGGGGACAGAATAATTATAATGAGTAAATGACTACTATTGTGATTATTGATAAGAAGTCAGAGAAAGAATAAAAAGGAGAAGGATGGAATGAGCGACGAGTTTACAACAAACGAAAACGGTTCAAAAACACCGGAGGAAACAAACTTTCAGGATTATACGGCACCGGAAAATGAGATCGTACAGAATGAAACATCACAGATGACGCAGGAACAGCCGGAGACTTCTTATGGAGCAACATCGGCAGAGGAAAATCCGCAGCCGGACAATACGGCATATGCGTATGGACAGACTGCGTACCAGCAGGCATATCAGAGTGAACAGTCACAGCCGAATGCATATCAGCAGGCATATTACGGACAGACACAGGCAAAGGGAACAGGAACCGGATTTGGAATTGCCTCACTGGTTCTTGGAATTTTATCTGTTTTTACATTTGCATGCTGCATCAATTATATTCTGGCAGTGCTTGCGATTATTTTCGGTATTGTGCAGATGGTAAAGAACGAGAAAAAGGGGCTGGCGATCGGTGGAATTATTACAGCAGTGATTTCGATTGTTCTTGGGATTGCCGTTTCGCTTTATGCTGTAAATATTGCGGAAAAAATGCAGGATCCAGACAGTCCGTTTTATCAGTATTTTGAAGAGTATGAGCAGAAACTGGAGGAAGGAAAGAGTTCTTTCTAGCCGGGAGTTATAAAAAGGAGAACCTGTTTTACAGGTTCTCCTTTATTCGTATATCGATGTCTGTGTAGTGGAATTCTTCGCAGGAGATGCCCTCAATCAGATAACGGGAGAGCAATTCTACCGGAAGGTATCCCTGCTTGTATGGCTGCTGGCAGATGGTAGCAGTGATAATGCCATCATCGAGCAGTTTTTTTGTGGAAGGAACACAGTCGTAAGTAAAGATACGCATGGCATCGATCCGGCCGCTTTCGACTGCAGCACGGCATCCGCCTGCTACACCGCCGGCTGCAAAATACAGCACATTGATTTCGGGGTGTGAAGCCAGCATTTCTTTGACTTTTTCATAACTTTCATTATCATCATCATGATTTTCTATTGTTTCCACGATATGAATACGTTCGCCCTTTTCGGAAAGCGTTGAAGTGAAACCCTCGATACGATCGGAGTGACAGAGTACATGTGACGAACCGGTTACAATACCAATATGAATTTCCCCGAATGTCATCAGAGAAACCAGTCCGGCAGCAGTCTGTCCGGACAGGCGGTAATTACTTCCGACATATGCGATCCTGCGGGACAGAATATCGGTGTTTACGGTAATGACCGGAATGTTCATTTCTGTGAGGCGGTCGATTTCCGCGGCAATATATAAAGAATTGAATGGTGCGATAACTAATCCGTTGATGCCTTCCGCAAGCAGTGCTTCCATGGTATTAAACTGTTCGGTCTCATCAAATGGAACCTGACGGATAAGAACGGTGAAATTATAGGCAGATAATTCTTTTGCCTTGGCATTTACGCCTTCAAGGACTTCACTGAAAAAAGGATTGGAATCGGGAAATAAAATAACACCGATTTTCAGATTCTTTTTCTGTGCAGCAAGCATCAGTCCTGCTTTGTTGGGTTTATAGTTTAATTTTTCTGCAATTTCACGTACACGGGCTGCAGTATTGGCATTGACGGAACCGCGGTTGTTCAGTACACGGTCAACCGTACCGCGTGAAACACCTGCCATTTCAGCAATCTGTTTTATAGTGGCCATGTCGTTCCCCCTTGTTGAATTTTTCCTGAATAACTCTTAACAAGGGTAGCATTGATAAGGTAAAATGTCAATTGAAATACAGAAGATGTGTGCGTGCACGACAAGAGCGGGGAAAGTTACTGTACGCTTTCCACAAAATAAGCGTAACCGGTTTGGAAGAAATCACGAAAAAGAGAAAAAATTTCGGAAAACAGTTGAAAATATCAGCGCATCGTTGTAGGATATGAGTAGAAACGTGCACGAGCACAAAATTAACATTTCAGAATTGAGGGTTATCATGAATTACATAGGAATTGATCTGGGAACTTCTGCTGTTAAACTTCTTTTGATGGAGGGCAGTGGAAAAATTTTAAAGATCGTCAGTCGTGAATATCCAATCTGTTTTCCAAAACCGGGATGGTCGGAGCAGAATCCGTATGACTGGTTTACACAGTCAATGGATGGACTGAAGGAATTGCTGGATGGTACAGACAGGAGTCTGGTAGCCGGCATCAGCTTTGGCGGACAGATGCATGGACTTGTAGCACTGGACGATAAGGATGAAGTGATTCGTCCAGCAATTCTCTGGAACGACGGAAGGACGACAAAAGAGTGCGATTATTTAAATCAGGTAATTGGGAAGGAACGTCTTTCTGCATACACAGCCAATATTTCATTTACCGGATTTACTGCGCCGAAAGTACTCTGGATGAAAAACAATGAACCGGAGAATTTTGCAAAGATTCATAAAATTATGCTGCCAAAGGATTATCTGGCATTTCGCCTGAGCGGCAATTACAGTACGGATGTATCGGATGCGTCCGGAACACTGTTCTTTGATGTAAAAAATCGCTGCTGGTCAGAAGAAATGTGTGAGATCTGTAGTATTAAAACAAGCTGGCTTCCAAAAGTATACGAAAGTTATGAGGAAGTTGGAACGCTGCTTCCGGAACTGGCGAAGGAACTCGGCGTATCGGATCAGGTAAAAATTGTAGCCGGAGCCGGAGACAATGCGGCAGCAGCTGTGGGAACCGGAACCGTTGGAGATGGTGCATGTAACATTTCTTTGGGAACGAGCGGAACCGTATTTATTTCTTCCGATAAATTCGGAGTGGACGAAAATAATGCACTGCATTCGTTCGACCATGCGGATGGAAGTTATCATCTGATGGGCTGCATGCTTTCCGCAGCATCCTGTAATAAATGGTGGATGGATGATATTATCGGCACAAAGGATTATGGCGCAGAACAGGAAAATATTACGAAGCTTGGAGAAAACCATGTATTTTTCCTTCCATATCTGATGGGGGAGCGGTCTCCGCACAATGATCCGAATGCAAGAGGTACTTTTATCGGTCTGACCATGGATACTACCAGAGCGGATATGACACAGGCGGTACTCGAAGGTGTGGCATTTGCCTTAAGAGATTCTTTTGAGGTGGCACGTTCACTCGGCATTCATATTGCCCGTACCCGTATTTGCGGTGGAGGAGCAAAGAGTCCGTTGTGGAAAAAGATTGTGGCAAATGTGCTCAATATTCCGGTAGATATTCCGGAAAATGAACAGGGACCGTCAATGGGTGGCGCAATGCTTGCAGCAGTAGCTTGTGGAGAATACCCGACCGTCCGCGATGCAGCAGAGGCAATTGTAAAACTGACCGATACGGTAGAACCGGAACCGGAGCTTGCAGCAAAATATGAAGAGCGTTATCAGAAGTTCCGTAAGATTTATCCGGCATGCAGGGATCTGTTTTTGGAACTTGCAAAATAAAATCATATCATCGTATCTAACAAAAAATTAAAATGATTACATACAACAAGGAGGCAAAATCATGATTAATATTCCAGAAGTAAAAGTAGGTATCGTTGCAGTCAGCCGTGACTGTTTCCCGGAGTCTCTTTCCGTAAACCGCAGAAAGGCGCTGATCAAAGCATATACAGACAAGTATGATGCAAAGGATATTTATGAGTGTCCGGTCTGCATCGTAGAGAGTGAAATTCATATGGAGCAGGCGCTGGCAGATATTAAAGCAGCAGGATGCAATGCGCTGTGTGTATACCTTGGAAACTTCGGACCGGAAATTTCCGAGACCATGCTTGCAAAATATTTTGATGGACCAAAGATGTTTGTTGCAGCAGCAGAGGAGTCCCAGAACAATCTGGTTCAGGGACGTGGAGATGCATACTGCGGTATGTTAAATGCAAGTTACAACTTAAAACTTCGCAATGTCGGTGCTTACATTCCGGAATATCCGGTTGGAGATGCAGAGGATTGCGCAGATATGATTCACGACTTTTTACCGATTGCAAGAGCAGTAGAAGGACTTGCAAACTTAAAAATCATTTCCTTTGGACCAAGACCAATGAATTTCCTTGCATGCAATGCTCCGATCCAGCAGCTTTATAATCTGGGTGTGGAAATTGAGGAAAATTCAGAGCTGGATCTGTTTGAGGCATTCAACAACCACGCAGGAGATCAGCGTATTCCGGAGGTTGTTGCAGATATGAAAGCAGAACTCGGTGAGGGAAACAAAAAGCCGGAGATTTTAGAGAAACTTGCACAGTATGAACTGACACTGCTTGACTGGATTGAGGCGCACAAAGGTTCCCGTAAATATGTTGCAATTGCAGGAAAATGCTGGCCGGCATTCCAGACACAGTTTGGATTTGTTCCGTGCTATGTCAACAGTCGTCTGACCGGAAGAGGCATTCCGGTATCCTGCGAGGTAGATATTTACGGCGCACTGAGTGAGTTTATCGGCACCTGCGTGAGCGAGGATGCTGTCACACTGCTCGACATCAATAACTCCGTTCCGAAGGATATGTACAAAGAGTCGATCGAGGGCAAGTTTGACTATACACATAAAGATACATTTATGGGATTCCATTGTGGCAATACCTGTTCAAAGAAGCTGGCATCCTGTGAGATGAAAAACCAGATGATCATGGCAAGAAGCCTTCCTGTCGAAGTAACAAACGGTACCCTTGAGGGAGATATTGCACCGGGCGATATCACATTCTACCGCCTGCAGTCCACTTCCGACAATAAGCTGCGCGCGTATGTGGCACAGGGAGAAGTCCTTCCGGTTGCAACCCGTTCGTTCGGAAGCATTGGCGTATTTGCCATTCATGAGATGGGACGTTTCTACCGTCACGTTCTGATCGAGAAGAATTATCCGCATCACGGAGCGGTTGCATTCGGACATTACGGAAAGGCTCTGTTTGAGGTATTTAAGTATATTGGGGTTCCGATGGAGGACATCAATTACAACCAGCCGGCATCTCTGCCTTATCCGACGGAGAATCCGTTCGCATAAAGAAAAATAATATGGGAATAAGCACCAGCTTGGGCCTGTAGATGTCTGCAGGTTAAGCTGGTGCTTTTTAAATGGGAGTTTCATCCCAAAGATACCCAGTGAAACAGGAAAACTAAAATCATTTGGCAGGTAATTCATCCGGCAGCAATACAGAAAATGACAACAGTTCAACTGTGATACCGGCTCCGGTGAATGGGGCGGACGGATACAGTGTTTACACATCCGTATGCAACGGCAAAAATAATTTTAAGAAACAGAAGGAGACGGTAAACGGTACAAAGTAAAATTTCAGATTTTCAAAAAAAGAAAAAGTATGGTATCCCCCAGAATTTCAGAAATGAATGATGATGGAGATATTATCA
>ERZ779656.1906-NODE-1906-length-10169-cov-7.161163_pt1 | contig 10169 bp, 5 predicted proteins | sample MGYA00511102_ERZ779656 | MGnify/ENA primary metagenome ERZ779656 (study PRJEB29588, sample SAMEA2143980) | human gut metagenome | biome: human gut; feature: human-associated habitat; material: faeces | place: Denmark | collected 2008/2010 ... | reverse complement strand
TGGGGCAGAGCGACTACTGCAACGAGGTGCTGGATGAGCTGAAGGGCTATGGCGTGCAGGTGCTGGCCAGCCGCTGCGTGGGCTATAACCACATGAACTGCGACTACGCCCGTTCCCTGGGCTTTCGCCTGTGCAACGGCGCTTACGCGCCCAACGGTGTGGCGGAATACACCGTTATGGCCATCCTGATGTGCATCCGCAAGTTCAAGAAGGCGCTGTACAACACCAACGACAACGACTTCACCCTGAAGGGCAAGATGGGCCGCGAGCTGCGTACCATGACCGTGGGCGTCATGGGCACCGGCAAGATCGGCTTCACCATCATCAAGTGCCTCAGCGGCTTCGGCTGCCGTATCATCGCCAACGATGTCTATGAGAACGACGCCGTCCGTGCGTACGCCGAGTACGTGGACCTGGATACCCTGTACCGCGAGTCCGACATCATCACCATCCACACCCCGCTGCTGCCGGAGACCACCGGCATGATCGACCGCGAGGCCATTGCCAAGATGAAGGACGGCGTGGTGTTCATCGACAACGCCCGGGGCGAGCTGATGGATATCGACGCCGTCACCGAGGCGTCCGGCAAGTTCGGCGCTCTGTTCATGGACGCCTTCCCCGGCGAGACGGGCATCATCCACGTTCCCCACGATGAGGACATCATCCGTACCCCCGGTATGCCCTACTTCAAGCTGAAGTACCTGCGCTCCTTCGTCAACGTCTACCACACGCCCCACATGGCCTTCTTCACCGAAGAGGCCGCGGAGCAGATGGCCGAGTGCGGCGTCAACAGCATCTATGAGATTTTGACAGAGGGCAAGTCCAAGCACGAGATCCCCTGCTGAGCAGAGCAGTGACCCATACTTTAACAGGAGGAAAACTATGATTTTCGACGCAAAGCATGAAATGATCCGCAAGCTGGTCCGCCAGTTTGCCGAGACCGAGCTCACCACCGAGGTCCTTGACAAGGTGGAGGAGACCGGCGAGTTTCCCGAGGAGATCGTGGACAAGATGGCCAAGTGCGGCTTTCTGGGCCTGAAGATCCCCAGGGAGTACGGCGGCGCCGGCGCCGACGTGCTGTCCTATGCAATGTGCGTGGAGGAGCTGGCTAAGGTCTGCGGCACTACCGCTGTTATCGTTTCCGCCCGCCACTCTCTGGGCGGCGGCCCCCTGATGCAGGCGGGCACCCCCGAGCAGCTGGAGAAGTATCTCCGTCCCTCCGTGGAGAACAAGGTGAAGATCGTCTTCGGCCTCACCGAGCCGGGCGCCGGCTCCGACGCCAGCAGCATGGTCACCACCGCCGTGAAGGATGGCGACGACTACATCCTCAACGGCCGTAAGTGCTTTATCTCCGGTGCACCCCTGGCCGACTACTGCATCGTCTACGCCAAGACCGACATGAGCCGCGGCAATAAGGGTATCTCCGCCTTTATCGTGGACATGAAGGCCCCCGGCGTCTCCTGCGGCAAGCACGAGGCCAAGATGGGCCTGGTGGGCTACGCCACCTCCGACGTGGTGCTGGAGGATGTCCGCGTCCACAAGAGCGATATGCTGGGCAAGGAGAACATGGGCTTTATCAACGCCATGAAGACCCTGGACGGCGGCCGTCTGGGTGTGTCCGCCCAGTCCATCGGTCTGGCCCAGGGCTGCCTGGACGAGGCCATCAAATACTCCAAGGAGCGCGTTCAGTTCGGCAAGCCCATCTGCAAGAACCAGGCCATCGCCTTTATGCTGGCGGATATGGCAACCAAGCTGACCGCTGCCAAGGAGCTGGTCTATATGGCCGCCCAGATGAAGGACAGAAACGACCCCAACGCCTCCATGTACTGCTCCATGGCCAAGTACTTCGCCTCCGAGACGTGCAACGAGATCGCCGCCAAGGCCGTGCAGATCCACGGCGGCACCGGCTTCCTCAAGGGCATGGAGGTGGAACGGGCCTACCGCGACGCCAAGATCACCACCCTCTACGAGGGCACTAACGAGATCCAGCGGGTGGTCATCGCCTCTCATCTGGTGGGCAGGCTGGGCAAGAGCTCCGGCGGCGAGAGCCGTTCGGCGGCCAAGAAACCCGCGCCCATCACCGGCATTCGCAAAAAGACCATCTTCCGGGAGGGGGATGCTGCCCAGCAGGTGGCCGACCTTGTGGCGGCGCTGAAGAAGGATGGTCACGACTTCTCCGTGGGCATCCCCATGGATACGCCCATCCCGCAGGCGGAGCGGGTGGTCTCCGCGGGCAAGGGCATCGGGGAGAAAAAGAACATGAAACTGGTAGAGTCGCTGGCCAAGGCCGCCGGCGCGGCCATCGGTTCTTCCCGCCCTGTGGCGGAGACTCTCAAATATCTGCCGCTGAACCGCTATGTGGGTATGTCCGGTCAGAAGTTCACCGGCAATCTGTACATCGCCTGCGGCATCTCCGGCGCATCCCAGCACCTTAAGGGCATCAAGGACGCCTCCACCATCGTGGCCATCAATAAGAACGGTAACGCGCCTATCTTCAAGAACTGCGACTACGGCATCGTGGGCGATGTGGAGGAGATCCTGCCCCTGCTCACTGCCGCGCTGGATAGCGGCGAAAAGCTGCCCGCGCCGCCCATGGTAAAGATGAAGCGGCCCACGCCGCCGAAGCCCGCCCCCATTGGCGACCGCTACGTCTGCAGCGGCTGCGGCTACGAGTATGTGCCGGAGTTGGGCGACGAGGACGGCGAGATCGCGCCCGGTACGCTCTTTGAGCAGCTTCCCGCCGAGTGGGTGTGTCCCGAGTGCGCGGAGACGAAGGATCAATTTGTAAAGGCTTGAGGCCGTGAAGGAGGCAAGATAAGATGTATTGCGTGCGTAAAGTAACGAACGACCTCTACTGGGTGGGCGCCAACGACCATCGCCTGGCCCTGTTTGAAAACTGCTTTCCCATTCCCCGGGGCGTAAGCTACAACGCCTACTGCCTGCTGGATGAAAAGACGGTGCTCTTTGACACGGTGGACTGGTCTGCCTGCCGCCAGCTTTTGGAAAATCTGGCGTATGTGCTGGATGGCCGCGAGCTGGACTACCTGCTGGTCAACCATCTGGAGCCGGATCACGCCGCCTGCATCGAGGAGATCCTGCTGCGCCATCCCAAGGTGAAACTGATCTCCAACGAGAAGGCATTCATGCTCATGCGGCAGTTCGGCTTCCATGTGGACGGACATGAGTGCATCGAGGTGAAGGAGGGCGATACCTTCTCCTTCGGCAAGCACACCGTCACCTTTGTGGGCGCGCCTATGGTTCACTGGCCGGAGGCCATGGTGACCCTCGACGTCACCGACGGCGTCCTCTTTTCCGCCGACGCCTTCGGCACCTTCGGCGCGCTGGACGGCAAGCTGTTCGCCGACGAGGTGGACTTCGAGCGGGACTGGCTGGACGACGCCCGCCGCTACCTCACCAACATTGTGGGCAAGTACGGCCCCCACATCCAGCTCCTGCTGAAAAAGGCCGGCGGCGTTTTGGATCAGATCAAGTACATCTGCCCGCTCCACGGCCCCGTGTGGCGCAAGGATCTGGGCTGGTTCATCGAAAAGTACGACACATGGAGCCGCTATGCCCCTGAGACCCAGGGCGTGCTCATCGTCTACGCCTCTATGTACGGCAACACGGAGAACGCGGCGCAGGCGCTGGCGACGTCGCTCTGCGATAAGGGCATGAGCAAGGTGGCGATGTACGATGTGTCCTCCACTCATGTCTCCCAGCTGATCTCCGAGGCGTTTAAGTACAGTCACATTGTCCTGGCCTCTGTGACCTACAACCTCGGCATCTACCCCGCCATGCATGACTTCCTCATGGATATGAAGGCACTGAATCTGCAAAACCGCACCTTTGCCATCATTGAAAACGGCTCATGGGCGGTGAAGTCCGGTGACCTCATGCAGAAATTCGTCAACAATGAGCTTAAGAACATGACGGTGCTCAACGAGCGGCTCAGCCTCGCCTCGTCCATGGGCACGGACAAGCGCACTGAGCTGGAAGCACTGGCGGACGCCATTCTGGAATCTATGAAGTGACTGGCAGGGAAGCCAAAACCAAGACAACAGACAACAAACAGCCCCGCCGCGTCGGCTGCAGAAAAACCGGCTTTCAAAAACAGAGCGGGCAAGCGTGATACTGCGCTTGCCCGCTCTTTGCCCAAAAGGACATGAGAAGTGACCGGAGAAGATGAGAGGATCGAAATGGAGATCAGAAAACGAAACGGGGAGTCTGTTCCCTTTCAACAGGAGAAAATTTTCAACGCCATGAAAAAGGCGTTTGACGGACAGGGCAAGGAGATCGGGAGCAGAGAGATGGATGAGATCCTCGCCACCGTTCTCAACAATCTCTCCGTCACAGTGCCGCTCACCGTAGAACGTGTGCAGGACGAGGTGGAGCGAACGCTCATGGAGCGCGGACACTATGAGGTGGCCAAGGCGTACATCCTCTACCGCGAAAAGCGGTCTGCGCTGCGCCGCGTCCGGCATACCATCGCGCAGACGGTGGGGGATGACTCGCTTGACGAGGTGCTGCGCCGCATCCAGATGGATTTTACCGAGGAAGTCTACTCCCTCGCGGCGCTTCAAATGAAGTTTGAGAGCTTCTGTCGCCCGGGCATGACGGAGGATGAGCGGGCTGAGGCACTGACCAAGGCAGCGGTAGAGCTGACTACGGCAGAGGCACCCAAGTGGGAGTTCATCGCGGCGCGGCTTCTGAACCACTCCTTTCGCTGTCGCAACGCACAGGAATGGGAGGGGCGCGGCGTCGGCGACCTCTATGGCAAGCTTCGCTATCTGACGGATAAGGGACTCTACGGTGACTATATCCTTGCCCACTATACCCACGAGGAGATTGCCATGGCGGAGGACTTTCTCTGCCCGGAACGGGACGAGCTGTTCACCTACTCCGGCCTTGACCTGCTGCTCAAACGCTATGTGATCCAGTCACGCAGCCGCGTGCCGCTGGAAACACCGCAGGAGATGTTTTTGGGTATCGCGCTGCATCTTGCTATGAACGAAGGCTCTGACCGCATGGGGTGGGTAAAACGCTTTTACGATATGCTCAGCCGTATGGAGGTCACGATGGCGACACCTACCATGTCCAACGCACGAAAGCCCTACCATCAGCTTTCAAGCTGCTTTGTGGACACTGTGCCGGACAGTCTGGACGGCATCTACCGCTCGCTGGACAACTTCGCAAAGGTCTCTAAATTCGGCGGTGGAATGGGGATGTACTTCGGTAAGGTGCGCGCTGCAGGCAGCACCATCCGCGGCTTTCAAGGGGCGGCGGGCGGTGTTATCCGCTGGATCCGGCTGGTCAACGCCCCCGCCGTGGCGGTGGATCAGTTGGGGATGCGGCAGGGCGCTGTGGCGGTTTACTTAGACGCATGGCACCGGGATCTGCCGGAATTCCTTCAACTGCGCACCAACAACGGCGACGACCGCATGAAGGCACATGATGTGTTTCCCGCCGTGTGCTATCCGGATCTCTTCTGGCGACTGGCGGAGGAGAACATAGACGCGCCGTGGCATCTCATGTGTCCGCATGAGATCCTCACGGTCAAGGGCTACGCACTGGAGGATTACTGGGGTACAGAATGGGAGAAGCGGTATCTGGACTGCGTCAATGACCCGCGCATCGAAAAGCGCAGCGTCACCGTCAAGGACATCGTGCGGCTGGTGCTTCGCTCGGCAGTGGAGACCGGCACACCCTTCGCTTTCAATCGCGACAGTGTAAATCATATGAACCCAAACGGCCACACGGGAATGATCTATTGCTCCAATCTCTGTACGGAGATCGCGCAGAACATGGCACCCATCGAGCACATCAGCACTGAGGTGCACACGGAGAACGGCGACACAATTGTGGTGACGGCCACACGCCCAGGTGAGTTTGTGGTCTGCAATCTGGCGAGTCTGTCTCTCGGTAATCTGCCGGTGGAGGACGAGGCCTATATGGAACGCACGGTGGAAACGGCCATCCGCGCACTGGATAATGTGATCGACCTCAACTTCTACCCGTTGGAATACGCGCGGCTTACCAATCAGAAGTACCGCAGCATCGGCCTGGGCGTCAGCGGCTACCACCACATGCTGGCAAAGCGCGGCATCCACTGGGAGAGCGATGAGCACCTTGCCTTCACCGACGCAGTGTTCGAGCTCATCAACTACGCCGCCGTCAAGGCGGACACAGCACTGGCACGGGAAAAGGGTCGTTACGCGCTCTTTGAGGGCAGCGACTGGCAGACGGGCGCGTATTTTGAAAAGCGGGGTTATACCTCCGAAAAGTGGCAGGCGCTTGCGAAAACGGTGGCGGTGCAGGGAATGCGCAACGCCTATCTGCTGGCGGTCGCACCGACCTCCAGCACATCTATCCTCTCCGGCACGTCGGCGGGCATAGATCCAATTATGAAGAAATTCTTTTTAGAGGAAAAAAAGGGCAGCATGCTGCCCCGCGTTGCTCCGGAGCTTTCTATGGATACATGGTGGTACTATAAGGCGGCGCATCTGATCGACCAAAGCTGGTCGGTACGCGCCGCGGGCCTTCGCCAGAGACATATTGACCAGGCGCAGAGCATGAATCTCTATATCACCAATGACTATTCCATGCGTCAGGTGCTCAGACTGTATTTGGAGGCGTGGAGGGTCGGCGTCAAGACCATTTACTATGTCCGCAGCAAGGCCCTTGAGGTCGAGGACTGCGAAAGCTGCTCGTCATAAGGAGGATAGCATGACGGAACTGAAGAAAAAGCCCCTCTTTAACCCGGAGGGCGACCTTGATGTGCGCCTGCGGCGCATGATCGGCGGCAATACCACCAACCTCAACGACTTCAACAATATGAAGTACGCTTGGGTCAGCGACTGGTACCGGCAGGCCATGAACAACTTTTGGATCCCTGAGGAGATCAATCTCTCGCAGGATGTGAAGGACTATCCCCGCCTGCTGTCAGCCGAGCGCAGCGCCTACGATAAAATTCTGAGTTTTCTTGTCTTTTTGGATTCCATTCAGACAGCGAACCTGCCTAATATCGGCGCCTACATTACCGCCAACGAGGTCAATCTCTGCCTGTCCATTCAGGCGTTTCAGGAGTGTGTCCACTCACAGAGCTACAGCTATATGCTCGACACCATCTGTTCCCCCGTGGAGCGCAATGACATCCTCTACCAATGGAAAACGGACGAGCATCTGCTGCGCCGCAACACCTTCATTGGGGACTGCTACAACGAGTTTCAGGAGCGGAAGGACGCTCCCACGCTGCTGCGCGTGATGATGGCGAACTATATTTTGGAGGGCATCTATTTTTACAGCGGCTTTATGTTCTTCTACAATCTCTCCCGAAACGGGAAGATGCCCGGCTCGGCGCAGGAGATTCGCTACATAAACCGCGATGAGAACACGCACTTGTGGCTGTTCCGCAATATCATCACGGAGCTGCAAAAGGAGCAGCCGGAGTTGTTCACCGCCGAGAGCGTACAAGCGCTGCGCGAGATGATGCGTGAGGGCGTGGAGCAGGAGATCGCATGGGGGCATTATGTGATCGGCGACGACATCCCGGGGCTGAACCGGCAGATGATCAGCGATTACATCCGCTATCTCGGCAATCTTCGCTGGACGAGCCTTGGCTATCCCGCATTGTATCCGGGCTTTGAGAGCGAACCGGAGAGCATGGAATGGGTCAGCCAGTACGCCGACGCCAACATGGTCAAGACCGATTTCTTTGAGGCACGCAGTACCGCCTACGCCAAGAGCACCGCACTGATAGACGATTTATAAGAAAACCAAAGACATCAGAATAGGAGATACTACTATGAATTACAGCGCTATGATTCAAAATCGCAGATCCGTTCACGCATTCCGCGAAAAGGAAGTTCCGAGCGAGGCTATCGGCCAGCTCCGATCCTACTATGAAAAGACCTGCCCCCGTCTTGTCCCGGAGATTGCAACGGAGTTGATCGTCTTGGACAAGGATGCACAGCCGGCGCTGGAGAGCTCAGCGGGCTATAATCAATTTCTCATCGGAGCACCGCACTACCTGCTCCTTATGTCTGCCCCGCATTCCTATGCGGCCATCAACGCCGGCTACATGATGGAAGATCTCGTCCTCAAGCTGACTGAGTTGGACATTGACACCTGCTGGATGACCTTCACCGACAGCGACAAAATCAAAAAGGCACTTTCTCTCACCACCCCGTTAGAGGTGGCGGCAATCGTTGCCTTTGGCTACGGGGAAAAGACCGCAAAAAAGCTGCGGCTGAATATCCTAAGTATGTCTCAGATCGATGTGCGGGCCGAGCAGCAGTACTACGCGCCCAAAAAGGGCGTGCATGATTTGGTTCACATGGGGAGCTGGAGCAACAAGTCTGGGCTTGACGAGATGATGGACTTCTACGACGATATGCTCTGGCAGTCCTTCTACGCCGCTTCGCTCTCCCCCAGCTATCTCAACCGTCAGCCCTATGGCTTCCTTGTGCAGGATCACAGCATCTATTTGGTGCAGCAGGAGGATGCCTACACCGATAATTTGGATGCCGCATTGGATCTCGGTATTGTCATGCTCCACTTCTCCGCCGTCGCCTCCCAGTGGGCGGGGCAGGTACGCTGGGAACTTTCACCTGCTGCGCCCGACGGCCTGCCGGAAGGACTTCGCTCCGCTGCGGTGTACCACATGTAACGACTCTGGGGGAAGCAAGGCAACGGTAAAATGCGCGACCGTCGATCCGCGGTTGAGCGTATGTTTCGTTAGAAAAGAAGAACCTATCAGTCAGAGTCTGAGTAAGGAAAATAGGAGGTATTTTTTATATGGCTATCCAAACGGTAACAGATGCCATCCGCTATGTAGGGGTGGATGATAACACATTGGCACTCTTTGAAAACCAGTACCCCGTCCAGCCTATGGGAGTGAGCTACAACTCCTATGTCATTCTGGACGAGAAAATCGCCGTGATGGACAGCGTGGACGCACGGGCGGCGGAGGAATGGCTTTCCAATGTGACGCGGGTGTTGGAGGGGCGCAGCCCCGACTATCTTGTGGTCACACACATGGAGCCGGATCATTCCGGCAGCCTCATGCGGCTGGCACAAAAGTACCCGGAGATGAAGATCGTGGGAAACGCGAAAACATTTACCCTGATCAAGCAGTTCTTCGGCACAGGTGCATTGTCGGAAGACCGTATGCTGGAGGTTGGCGAAAGAGATACGCTTTCCTTGGGTTTGCACCGGCTGCGCTTTCTGCTGGCGCCGATGGTACACTGGCCGGAGGTGATGGCAGCGTATGAAGAGGAGGAAAAGATCCTGTTCTCGGCGGATGCCTTCGGCCGCTTCGGTTCACTGGAACGGACTGCCCGTGCCCCCTGGGCGCCGCAGGCCCGGCGGTATTATTACAACATCGTCGGAAAGTATGGCGCACAGGTGCAGGCGCTGCTGAAAAAAATCTCCGCGCTGGAGATCAAAACGATCTGCCCGCTCCATGGCCCCATGCTCACAGAAGACTTGGGGGAGTATCTGCGGCTCTATGATCTCTGGTCACAATGGAAACCGGAAGAACCGGAGGGCATCCTGATCGTCCACGCGTCCATCCATGGAAATACCGCATACGCATCGGAGGCCCTCAAGAGCAAGCTGGAGGGAAAAGGTGCGCAAGTCACCATGTGCGATCTGACGGCAACAGACCTTTCCTATGCCGTGACCAGCGCATTCTACTGTGGGAAACTGGTGTTGGCCTGCTCCACTTATGACGGAGGACTGTTCCCGCCCATGAAGGAGTTTTTGGAACATTTACAGACAAAGGGATTCCGAAACCGCCGGATCGGCCTCATGGAAAACGGCTCATGGGCCCCTGCTGCCGCGCGGCTGATGCGCGCCGAGTTGGAAAAGATGAAGGAACTCCGACTGTGTGAAACGGAGGTGTCGCTGCGCGGCGCGCTGAACCAAACCAGCGAAGCGCAGATGGACGCTCTGGTGGCGGAACTCTGCGCGGAATAAGCTGCAACAAACCGCAGCTATTGCAGCTATTCTCGTACAGATGATGGTCTTACTCATCTGCTTTATGTCCCAAGGGCAGAGTACCGTCATCTCAGGTTGAGGTCACGATGTGGTGTGGGGCGAGACCGGAGTCTTGAGAATACCCAAACAAAGGAAAGGAGCTGACAGATATGGCAGCTATGAATATGAATCAG
>ERZ779656.1905-NODE-1905-length-10171-cov-4.390965_pt1 | contig 10171 bp, 7 predicted proteins | sample MGYA00511102_ERZ779656 | MGnify/ENA primary metagenome ERZ779656 (study PRJEB29588, sample SAMEA2143980) | human gut metagenome | biome: human gut; feature: human-associated habitat; material: faeces | place: Denmark | collected 2008/2010 ... | reverse complement strand
TGTGCAGGCCGTCGTTTTTGAAGATTCGCCATACGGACAGAGCGATGGCCGCCGCGCAAACTGGGCCGGCCATGAGGTACGACCGCAACGTCATGCAGAAGCATATCGACCTTCTCGACGATGCAGAAGAGAAAGAAATCTACCGTATATTGAGCAAGCACATTCACCAGTTTGCCACCTCGCAAACACCATCACCACATGAGTAAAATAGCTTATGACCTCGGCCTCATCAAAGGCTTTGCTTTCGACGTCGACGGCGTACTGTCGGCCGAGACCATTCCCCTGCACCCCAACGGCGAACCCTGCCGCACGGTCAACATCAAGGACGGTTACGCCATACAGCTGGCCGTGCGCAAAGGTTTCGAAATTGCCATCATCACCGGAGGCCGCACCGAAGCCGTGCGCAAACGTTTTGAATCGCTGGGCGTACAACACATCTACCTGGGAGCCAGCATCAAAACCAAATCGTTCGAGGATTGGGTGCGAGCAACCGGCTTGCAACGCGACGAAATCCTCTACATGGGCGACGACATTCCCGACTACGAGGTCATGCAGATAGCCGGTCTGCCGGCTTGTCCCGCCGATGCCGCCCCCGAAATTAAACAGATAGCCCGCTACATCTCGCCGTTCGGCGGCGGACAAGGTTGTGGGCGGGACATCATCGAACAAATCCTGAGGGCACAAGGCAAATGGATGTCCGATAAAACAGCCTTCGGCTGGTAACCACACAAAACAACGAAACACCATGCTATCGCATCTCAAAAAATACGAAATTCTGTTGGCGAGCAATTCACCCCGCCGCCGGGAACTTCTCGCCGGATTAGACATCGACTATCGGGTAACAGCCCTTCCCGAAGTGGACGAATCCTACCCCGACACCCTTTCGGGCGAAGAGATTCCCCTCTACATCTCGCAAGAAAAAGCAGCCGCCTACCGCCGCTTTATGAAGGATAATACGCTCCTTATTACTGCCGACACCATCGTCTGGCTCGATGGGAAAGTATACGGCAAGCCTCGCGATATAGCCGATGCTAAAGCCATGTTGCAAGCCCTGTCGGGAAAAACCCACACCGTCATCACCGGTGTCACGCTCACCTCTCTGCAAAAACAGATTTCCTTCGCCGTCTCCACCGAAGTCACTTTCGCCGCCCTCGGTGACGATGAAATCGATTACTACGTGGAGACGTACCGCCCCCTCGACAAAGCCGGAGCATACGGCGTACAGGAATGGATAGGCTACATCGGCGTGACCGGACTCAAAGGCAGCTATTACAACGTGATGGGATTGCCTATACAACGACTGTACACCGAATTAAAAAAATTTTAGACGCTGTTTTAAATTTATTCCGAGACAGATTGAGACCAATCTGCGAGACAGGGGCTCAATATGGCCGGAACATACCTACTTGCAATGATAATATTATTTCTCAATAAATTTAAAACAGCATCCAATATCTCCCGTCGATATCATTTATATGGAGAAGCCCAGAACCACGACTCATTCGAAGTACTCCACCGTTTATCGTAAGGCTCGCCCGTCGGAGACAGCGTGATGTACACAGGACGCCGTTTCCCCTCGACATAAGTTTCATTGTTAAAGCCACTGCAATCGGAACATTGCAGATAATAAAGATTTTTGCTCATGTAATAATCCAAATAATAATCGTTGGTACACGGAGTTTTATGATTCCAGTTAGCGTCCTCGTTAACCGTCACGAACTCACTTTTTTTCAATCGGTCTCGAACCTCCGATATACTCAACAAATTACCTTTATCGTCCATGACATAGGCATTCCATGTGGGGTCTACCCACAACCACTTGTCGAGAGTGTTGGAATAAACGACGTTGATCACATGGCAATCGTTTATATAGCTTTTCGGAAGACAAGTCACGTAGCGGGACTTGAATCCCATAGCCAGATAACACTCGTTCAACATCTGCGCCATCATACGGCAATTAACGCCCCTATCCTCCTTCTTGCAAATTTCATATAGAGCTATCGCATTTTTCTCTTCGGGATTATAAGACGAACCGTCGTGACGAATCGTATTGTGTACCCACGCCAACAGATTTTTTATCTTGGATATTTCGTCACCGGCTCCCGCAATACTGTCCAAGTTGAAATATCGGCGCACCCGTACCAAATCGCGGTCGTTGGGGTCCATATATGTGAATGCAGGCAAAGAGTCGATAGATGCAGCATCGTCATACCCCGGTGATTTTCGGAGTATATATCCGAAGTCGCCTACCTCACGCAAACGCTCCATCGCCTTCTGAAAACGTTTGTCGTCCCTCACGTTATCCAAATCGGTATCTTTTTGGGCATGGGCATAATCGTAATAACCGTATTGAATAGCTTTCTCAAAGGCATCGACCGCCGCTTTTTTCCGTTTCATCATGGATTCGCAACAAGCCATATTGTAATATGTGTCGATAAAACACCACGAACACTGTTTCAAGACAGAATCTGGCACAGATTCACAAGTTTTGAGGAACTGTCGATATGTTTTCAATATCAACTTATGATCCTTCCAATTTTTCTGAACGACAGGAGTCACACTCCGGCTAAAATAGACTTGCACACTATCGGCATTCCAATCGGATTCCGCAGCCACACCACTGAAACAGAATGACAAAAACGCTATCCATAAAAACTTTTTCATAAACATTAATTTTAAGTATATTAAAGAGACGGGGAAAATACTAAAAACATAACACAGACTCTTAATAAATTAAGAAAGGATAACATTATAATAATATTATAAAAATATCGAAAGAAGGTATGCCAAAACTCAATTTTACCCAAAATTTTTAAGTTGAAATTCGAGTTGTCCAAAAAGAAGAGCCGTATCAAACTCTGTTTCGAGTAATGATACGGCTCTTTCAGATTCAGTAATTACAATCTGTAACTTTCCACCCTCCCCTTAGGAACCACCGTCAAACCTCCTCAACCTGTATTCTGAAAAATAAAAAAGTCAACCATTAGGCCACCAAGAGATTTATGTTCCGTTATCAGGTGTAGCTTTTTCACCCTCCTCCCCTGCCGTGTCCCGTAGCATTGCGGGGTGTTTTGTACGCAAAATATAGGGGAGGTGGCACGTAGTGACGGAGGGGTTAAACCATACAATGTTACCCAACTATCTCTTCACACCCTTAACGACTGTGATTTCATGTTTCCCGACGACCCGAATAAAATACGTTCCCGGAGCCCACGCCGAAGCATCTACGGTCACAAGACGAGCTTGCGAATCGACATGCTGTCGATACACCTCCCGACCGCCTTCGTCCAGCACGGAAATACTTCGGGTATTCTCAGGAACACGTACAATAAATTCAGAGTTGAAAACAGACGGATAAATAGAAGCCTTCTCTTCCGTAACTTTCTCTATTGAACTAACTCCGTTCACATTCTGAGTGACTTTGATGTCATAAGTCGAAATACTATCCGAGACCGTGAGCGTAGCGACACGTTCCTCAATACCGTCCGGCAAACGGTCATAGGAAATTTGCAAGGTGTCCAATGTCAAGCCATTCGGCTTACCTACGACCCGACACCACTCGGCATCACTCCGAATAGGAGTTTCATAACCGTATATCGAATAGAACGGATATTTAACCGTACCGGCTGCCTTACCCACCACCAGCGGTTCACGGTCTACCGGCATAGGCGACATAACCGAATGAACGATCGAAGGCATAATCATATAAGAAGTATGATTCGCTCCTGCGGGGAAATAAGTGCTCACGTCTCGCCACTCTCCATCTTTCAACATATAAGCCGTGTTACCGTGGTCCCGGAAATCGGCCATAGCGAACGACACATCTACACTGTCGTTCTTCTCGGGAATACCGTCCACCACAATGAAAAACTCGTCGTCGATCACCGTCGGGTCAAATTCAAATTCCGTAGCGGTCAATGAACTGCCCGAAGGGGTTTCCAATTCGAATACCCTCCACCACATCGAGTCGAGTTTCTTGCCTGGCAATCCGTTCTCGCTGGTATACAGATGCACGCCCACATCGGCAATCTGGTCGGTTATACTCGCAGCCGAAGCACTCACAAAATAAACATAAGCTCCGAATACCAATATCGGACGGGACGGTTTGGAAAACTTCTCAGCATAAGCAGTAATATTCAATTTATTCGTCCCGGGGAAAGTTCCTCTATCTTCCAAATCGAACGTCGCAGCCCTATCTCCCGGCTCTAAATTCGTAATTAACCCACTGTACTCGACCGACACCTCTACGGTATCGTTCGATTCGCCATGTTCGTTCTCCACACGCAGACTCACCCCTTGTTTATGCATATAACTATACCCTACGATAGGGTTTTCCTCGTGCGACGTCACCCGGGCATACGGTTCGGGATCGACACCGTCGAAAGTCCACTCCCACGAAGTAGGATAATTGGTCGAATTGTCCCGATACTGCACCCCCACCAGCGGAGCTACCATCGGCAAACGCGTTTCGCTGAACCGGAATGTAGCCGGTGGTAATATCTGCGCAAGCGGTGCGGATCCGGTAACCTTCACGAATCCCGTGCGGGTCTTCGTATCGCTCCCATCGGCATTACTTACCGTCAACGTCACATCGTAAACGCCGTCTCGCGTATAGAACACTCGGGGATTCTGGTCGGTCGATGTCGACGGCGTTCCGCCCGGGAACGACCATTGCCATGCCGTAGGCGAACCCGAGGACATATCGGCGAAAGCAATCACCTCGCCCGTGGCTGCCTCGACTTGTTCTACGGTCGATACTCCGGTAATTTTTAAACCGTCGATAGCGAAATCGCCCATATAACCACCGGTTCCGAACGAATCGTTTTTTCCGGGACCATACGTAAAACGAATCTGAATCTTCTGACCGGAATATTTCTCCAAAGAAACCGAAAACTCATGCCAACGCCACGGCTTCTCTCCGTCCTCGTCGACGCTATTCCAAAGAATTTCCGAAGTCTCAAAAGCATCTGCCGAAACAGAAATCTGCAAGCGACAGTAATCGTCCATATTTTGGGTAAACCCTATATATCCTTTCAACATAGCATTTGCAGGAACATCGATCTGCCCACTTGTCGCCATAGCGATTCCTCGTTTGAAAGACTGATAAGGGCCCTCTATATACAACGATTGAACATCGTCTGGATCATAAGTAGAAAAATCTCTACTGGGGTCAGTCGTACTCGTGATTTTTTTCACAGTCCACGAAAAATCCTCGGCATTGGTAAATGTCCAGCCATCTGTTCCGTCGTCAAAATCCTCTTCCCATACAGTTACAGCACTGCCGGCACTCTGACAACTAAAATCGGCAGTCACACTCGCCGCAGCCGATTGAAACAAATTCGGTCCCTGTTTTTTCCCCACGAATTGAATACGGGGAGCTTCTTTCGTAGCGACCTTATCGTGAACTCTCTCGTTCATCGGCCGCTGAGCGCTCATCGGTATACTCACCCAAAGAGCAGCTGTTAAGATTAGGCTTGAAATAAAACTTTTCATACACTTCCTATTTATTATTTGATAAATTTTATCTGTATCGTTTTCCCTTCTTCGGTCACGACATGAGCGATATAAAGTCCGGCCGGAAGTTGGGACAGATCCATTCGTCCGCTTTCCGATTCACAAGACACTACCGTTACCCCTGCCGCATTGATAATTTGAATATCGCCACCCTTGTCAAAAACTAACGAATGGTTACTACGATCGAAATAAACTTCATTCATACACTCCAAACCATCGATACCGGAAATGACATTACTGATAATCGAACATGAACTTATATACAATCCCCACGGATCCCGGGTAGTAGCATGTAAACCGATATACCAGATCCCGTCTGACGGAACACTGAAATCTACTGTATAAAGTTCCGACAAAGTCGAATTGATTTCCGGGTACGAAGCGATCACCGTTTGGCTTTCACCGGGTAGAACATCACTGCCCAATGTCACTTCAATGGACTCAGGATAACGATATTTCTCTGCCCGGGCCCTAAATTCAAGCGTATGCGAACCCTTCTTAGCTTCGAACGGCGGCGTAAACAACCAGTCGTCGGCAGCCGAATAGGCCGTATATTTCATCTCCTTCTCAGTAGCATCATATACCCAACTTTTCGTATCGTTATTGGCATCGACGATAGTCCATAAAGCCATCTCATCGGCGCTATCCATACTCGTCTCGTACGGAAGTCCCAATGCACTGCCGAATACCAACGCATTCGAGGTTACCGACTCGCTTTCCATATCGCCCGACAGCGTCGTTACCGTATAGCGATACAAAGCCAAAGAAAGGTCATCGCTATCGACATAAACCGTATCGGTCAAACTTTCCGTCAACATCTCGCTCCCGGGATCACGGACGATTCTGTATCTCAAATTCTCCACATCGATATATCCGCCATTCACACCCTCTGCGGGAGCTCTAAAAGTAACTTGCGGTTTACCTTCCACATCGGTCAATTCCACATCAGTTACCGATTTCGGAGTATCTGCACCTATCCAAGCCGATTCCACCACGGCGGCCTCACCGGCATTCTCCTCGACATAACCGATGACTCTATATTCATATTTGCCCGGAGCAGGCACATCTTCATCGATCACCTGTTCCGAACCTCCTTTTATCGGATCTTCTTGTGTATAAATAAGAGTTTCGCCCCGATACAACTCCATTTTCGTCAACATCGGCAGTTGCGTACCGGCAGCCGAAAGAGAAGGATTGGTCCATGCAACCGTGGCAGACATAGCGCCCTGTTCACCGGGAGCAACGGTCAAATCGGAAACGACGGCCGGGACAACCACTGTTTCGTCCACCGACAGGTCATCGATGAATATAGCATACCAATTGGTCTGTCCGTAACAATGGAAACCTATATGGTATCCACCCGACTCGGAAACAGAAAAGACAACCTCTTTCTCTTCCATCAAAGCAGACTGAATTGTATCCCGGAACAATCGGGTAGATTGAGCTTCCGCCGTGGCGGCCCGACCAATCGTCACGCTCAAATCCTTATAACTTTCCTCAGAAGCCGCATTTTCAAGCCCAGTTTTGAAAAGTAGTTTATAATTCTTCCCGGCCACCAAATTCAATTTAGGCGTAATAAGCCACTCATCGGCATCACTACCGCCCCAATACTGAACCATTTTTTTCGAGCTATCATATTTCCAAGTCGAATTATCCCCGTTGGCACTCAGTATAGTAAACAAATCGAGCGATGATTCGGTATCGAAACTCTCGCTATACGGTAATTCTTTCGCTCCTCCGGCCACAACCTTATTGGAAGAAACCGATACGCTCGCTTTACCATCGAACATTGCGACGACCGTATAAACATAACTGCCCAATTCCAGGACTTCATCGATATAAGGGAAGGGGCCCGAAAAACTTTTGGACAAGACACCACCCGGGGTACGGCCGATTTCATACGTAAGCGCCTCGGTATCGATATATCCACCGTTCTTTCCGACTGTCGGTGGCATAAACGAAAGGCTCACAGTCGCATCCTCTGCCGAAGCTACCAAATCGGTAACTGCCATAGGAGTATCATTCCCTATCCACGGGGAAGTAACGGTCGTTGCTGAGCCCTGAGAATCCCCGAACGTATTATAAGCGACCACTTTATATGTATAATTTCCGGCGGTCTCGATAGAAGAATCTATCCAACCAGCTTTTCCTCCCACAGTAGCCGTATCGAGAGTAGCGACCAAATCTGTCCCCCGATATATTTTAGCGCCCAAGAGGTTCGAAAGCGCACCGCCCAAATGGTCGGACGAAGGCCATGTCCATGAAAGAGTCGCCGACATCGCTCCCCTCTCCCCCGCAACGATGGAAAGGTCTGTAATTTGTGCCGGATAAACGGGAGCCTCTTCGATAACGATCTTCTGGAAATAGAGATCGCCATTATACGATTCGCTGTAACAACGCAATCCCACATAAAAAACACCGCTCTCCGCCGGTGAAAACGTCCCCGATTTTTCCACGAACAATCTACTTTGAAAAGATTCGTCATAAACCAACCGGGTCGTCAGCCCTTCTACCGTAGGCGCCGTCCCTATTTTCAATTCTATTTTTTGTTTATCCGAACCAAATGTAGAAGAATGCTTCACATAAGCCGACACCTTATAGGCTTTCCCGGCTTCGAGGGTCACCGCCGGAGCGATTAGCCAATCATCGGCGGCATTACTCTTATCTTGCGTATACATCGCATTGCCATCGTTATAGGCCCACGTATTGGCACTTACGTCGCTATTGACATCGATCACTGTCCAATCACGAGCAAAAGTCTCGGCATCGGTTATTTCCAACGTACAAGGAGGAACAGTCTGAGCCCACCCTACCGAAAAACAATAGAAAAGAAAAAGAACAGAAGTAATTTTTTTCATAGCTATTCTATTTTAATTAATATGAAGAAAAAGCATCTTTTATTCAAAAACTATCGAAATGCCATCTCGAATGCAAAGTCTCTCTATTCTCCCACTCCTAAAAACAGACAACCGAAAACAACGAAAATTGAGTTTTACATAGTCGAATTTAATCTTATCTATATGCAAATATAATATTATTATTTTACAATCTGCAATCATTCTTTGATTATTTTTTTTAAAAAATATAACAATCATCTCCTTTTAAAAAAATATGACAACATTCATCGGCATTTTGCGACAAATGGGAAAAGCCCGATATTCGTATAAATCGAGGGCGTAAGCAATCCGACAGGGAAAACAAATACATTTGTTCGATAAAGTCTCTTCCCTTTTTCCGTATCTTTGCCCCATAAAAAAAACGGCATATCATGAACCTCTATCTGTTCAATCCCGAAAATGACTTGGCCATAGCCTTCGGTGGAGAAAATTACACCCCTCCACCGGCAGCGCAACTCATCGGGAAAGAACTCTCCGCCCTTCCCCTTTGGTATGCCGACGACGACACCACGATATACATACCCGATAAATTACCGTCCGATTTTCTTCACACATTAGCCCCGCTCAATTTAAAGATTTCTACGGTAACACCCGACCGGCTCGATGGAGCACAAGTAAAACAGATACATGTTTGGGGGTGGAACCGCGATTTGATAAAACGTTTGAGATTAGCGGGAATCGATAAAACCCTATTACCGTCCGCACGACAATGCGATACCATTCGGGAACTATCCCACCGAAAATTTTCCGCCGAAATCGGGAAATACCTTCGTAACCGCATCGATTACCCTTTTCCCGAACTTCCGGTAGAACTACACACAGCCGACGAGATTCGATCCTTCACAGAACAATCCGATCGTAAAATCCTGAAAGCCCCGTGGTCGGGTAGCGGGCGCGGACTCTATTGGAATCTTTACGGATATGACACGGCATTGGCTCAATGGAGCAACGGAGTATTGCAGAAACAAGGTATGCTTATGGGCGAACCGGTCTATGACAAAATCAGCGACTGGGCTATGGAGTTTCACAGCGACGGATTCGAAGTAAAATTCGCTGGATATTCCTCGTTCCTCACCGACCGTCACGGAGCATATAAAGAAAACCGGTTGGCAAGCGATGCCGTTTTAGAACTCGAACTGACCTATGCCGTCGGCTTCGAAATCATTACTGCCGTCAAAGAATCGCTTATCGACTTTTTCACCGAACGCATAGCCCCGTACTACACCGGATATTTCGGGGTAGATATGATGACCTATCGCGACAAACGAGGAAACACACTCTTGCACCCGTTCGTCGAACTCAATCTACGCATGAATATGGGTATGGTCGCACGCAAACTCGCCGACCGCTTTTTGCCGCCGGAGACGGAAGGGCGATACCGTGTAGACTATTATCCCAAACCGGGAGAACTCCACAACGACCACGTCGCCCGACTAAAAACAAATCCACCCCGCATAACCGACGGGAAGCTCCTGCGCGGATACCTCGCACTCACTCCGGTTTCCCCCCACAGCCGATACAGGGCAAGTATAGAAATCTAAATCCCCATATGTCCCTCTGCGTCAAAATGAACTACTGTAATTAAAATAAGAGAAGGAAAACACACTTTAAATAAAACCGGTTGAATATACTGCCCACATAAGCCATCTAAAAAAATAAACGAGCTGCAAATTCAAAAACATATACGATTGAAATATAATATTTTCCACCCCCTCCGGCTTTCGGACACCTCCCCTATGTTTTGCATTGCAAAACACAGA
>ERZ779656.1897-NODE-1897-length-10198-cov-11.053633_pt1 | contig 10198 bp, 9 predicted proteins | sample MGYA00511102_ERZ779656 | MGnify/ENA primary metagenome ERZ779656 (study PRJEB29588, sample SAMEA2143980) | human gut metagenome | biome: human gut; feature: human-associated habitat; material: faeces | place: Denmark | collected 2008/2010 ... | reverse complement strand
AAACCTGCCACCGGCAGCTTTGCCGCAGAGATGGACGGGCGTTCTGCCCGTCCATTTTCTCTTTTGCGAAAGAGAAACAGAAAAAGAAAGAATGAGGTGAAAAAGATATGGCGATTTATCATTTGGAAGCGAAGGTGGTCAGCCGGGGCGCAGGACGCTCCGCAGTGGCCGCCTCCGCTTATCTGAGCTGTTCCCGCCTCTACAACGATTACGACGGGATACAGCATGACTACACGAAAAAACAGGGCCTTGTCTGGCAGCAGGTTTTCCTGCCGGAATACGCCCCGCAGGAATGGCAAGACAGAGAAAAGCTCTGGAACGCCGTGGAGGAAGTGGAGACAGCCAAGGACAGCCGTTTGGCGCGGGAATTTGTCGTTGCCCTGCCCATAGAGCTGAACCGTGAGGAACAAATTGCGCTGCTGCAAGAATTTATCCGGGAGCAGTTTGTATCAGACGGAATGTGCGCTGATGCCGCCATTCATGACACCGACGGTCACAATCCTCATGCCCATATTCTGCTGACGGTGCGCCCGCTGGATGAACAGGGTAAGTGGCAGTACAAGACCGAGAAGGAATATCTCTGCATGAGAAACGGCGAAGAACGCGGTTTTACTGCCGCCGAGTTTAAGGCGGCACAGGACGAGGGATGGGAGAAGCAGTATCCCTATAAAGTCGGCAAGAAGAAGGTGTATATGGTTTCTTCCGAGGCCGATGCACAGGGGCTTATACGGACTGACAAGCATCCCAAAAGCACCCGTTACGGCAGGCAGAATCCCATCTCCGAGCGCTGGAACAGCGAGGAACAGCTTGCGGCATGGCGGGCGGCGTGGGCTGACGTTTCCAACCGCTATCTGGAACGCGCCGGGCGGGAGGAACGCATTGACCACCGCAGCAACGCCGCACGGGGACTGGATGAGATTCCTACTATCCATGAGGGCGTAACGGCACAGGCGTTGGAGCGCAAGGGAATCATCTCTGACCGCTGCGAACTGAACCGGCAGATCAGGGCGGACAATGCGCTTCTGCGGGAGCTGAAAGCCGAAATCAAGAAGCTGGCAGCAATGATTGCCCGCACCGTACCGACCATTGCTGAGGGACTGGAGAAGCTGCGGAGCCGTGTGCTGATCTTCTGTTATCAGCTCTCCCATATTCGCAGCGGCAAATCTCATATTCAGAAATCTCTCGCCGTATGGAAACCTGAGCTGGAATGTTATACCGGGCTGGTACAACAAATCAAGGAAAAAAGCAAGGAGCGCAAAGCGCTGATTACCGAGAAAAAAGAATTGCCAATATACCATGTGAAGCGCCACAAGGCACTGGCTGTCCGCATTACAGAGCTGACGGAAGAACTGGAAGAACTGCGTTCTGAAAAGGCACTTCTTCTGCAAAAATTTGAGTATGCGGAGGATGCAGGCGCAGAGGCGTTCCACAAGGATATTGCTGCAATGGAAGCCGGCCTGAAAAAGCTGGAGACGCAGGAGCAAAAATACTCTGCCGAGTTAGATAAGGCTTTGGATGAATACGCTGAACTGAAAGCGCAGGCTGCGGATTTCGACCCGGTGGAGCTGTATGAAGCACGGCAGGCAATTCGTCCTGCGCAGGAAAAGGCGGCAGAACAGCAGCTGGAGGATGCCTTGCAGAAGAAGCCATCGTTCAGTTTGCTGCTGAACGCCAAGCAGGAAACATCCCGACTGCTCAAAGAGGACACAGAAGAGCGGCAGGTACGGCAGATGCTTATTCGTCGGCAACGGTCAGACCCGCAAAAGCCCAAGCACTTCCAGCGCTAAGTGATAAAATGCACATTTCCCCTATTGACTTTTCAACTCTAATCCGTTAGAATAATACTAACAGATTAGAATGAAAGGCCGCTAGAATGAGTACACCAAAAGTTTTTGAAAGCGAATACCGTTTTTGCCTGATCCTTTGGGATCATGAACCCATCAAGAGCAGAGATTTAGCTCAGCTTTGTGCAGAGCAACTGGGCTGGAAGGTTACTACCACTTACACGGTAATAAAGCGTTTATCGGAGCGTGGCGTGATAAAGAATGAAAATACGATTGTTTCTTCGCTGGTATCTAAGGAGCAGATACAGACAGCTGAAATTGAAGAATTGGTTGAGAAAAAATTTGCCGGTTCGATTCCAGCTTTTTTGACCGCATTTACCAAAAGCCAACAGCTCACGGCAGATGAAATTCAAGAGATGCAGCAGATGATCGACCGTTTTCGGGAGGAGCATCCGGATGACTGAATTGTTTATGAAGCTGCTTAATATGAGCATCAATGCCGGATGGCTTGTACTGGCTGTCCTACTTGTCCGCATCATATTCCGCAAGGCTCCAAAATGGCTGTTCCCCTTATTGTGGAGCTTTGTTGGGATTCGGCTTCTCATGCCAAACGCATTGGAAAGTCGCTTGAGTATCATTCCCAATATAAGCAGCTTTTCGGCATCTGCACATGGAATGCTTTCTGCTGAAAGCTTCGCTGCTCCTGTTCCTTATGTTGGAATCGTCTGGTGTACTGGTATGGCAGCAATGCTTCTGTTTGAAGCGTTAAGCTATATACATCTCCGCAGCAAAGTGAAAACTGCTGTCCGGCTCTCGGCAAATGTGTATCAAAGCGAGCATGTGAATGCTCCGTTTATTCTTGGCCTGTTTGCGCCGCGCATCTATATTCCGTTCCATATAAAGAGCAAGGAATTGGATAGCATAATTGCACATGAACGTGCGCATATAAAACGCCGCGATCATTGGCTAAAGCCCATTGCGTTCTTAATTCTTTCTCTTCATTGGTTCAATCCTTTGATTTGGATTGCGTATTATTTCCTTTGTAAAGATATTGAGTTGGCATGTGACGAATACGCTATCAAGGATATGAGTGATTCTCAGCGCGCTGCGTATTCGCAGACGTTGCTCTCCTGCACTGCAAACCAGCGTATTTTTGCGGCCTGCCCGCTGGCCTTCGGCAGTAAGAATGTGAAAACACGAATCCGTGCTGTACTTTCTTATCGAAAGCCTCATACTTGGATTATAACCGTGACCGCGATACTTGTTTTGGTAGTTGCCGCCTGTTTTATGACGAACCCGAGACAATCAAAAGAAAGCACTGCTCGGGAGAGCAACTATATTGGTCTAAACCAGTCTCCAATATCGGACATGATTCAAAATGGACAAACTATTTCGGATAGAAATAGTAGCGAAGAGAGGCAACGTGAAGTAGAGCTTGAGAGCGCTTTGCTAGGAGAAGCAATAAAGAAGCAAGAGTCTCTTACTCGAATTCAAAACAACTGATTTTTACAGATAAAAAGCCCTACGTTATCTATAGGATTGACGTCAATTTAACTGTCGATGTGGTTACATGAAAGGAGGGGAAATTTATGAAAATCATTTAAGGAAGCACATGGCCTGTCTGTTCAACGGATTCTGGCTCATGTGCTGACCCAAGAAGACATCAGGCAAAAATCAGTTAAAAAAGGAGCGTTGTTTGTGAAAAAGATCAAGTCACTGGCCGCAGTTTTTCTGGCTCTTTTTATCCTCGCAGCAATTCCGACACAGGCTTTCGCCGCTGAAACTCATGAAGGAGTTGCCACAATGCATACCCATCAGTGGCGTCTTGACCATTATGATACTACATATATTCCGATTGATGATGAAACTCATCTGAAGACTGTCTATCCCGTGTATTACTGCACTGTTTCGGGGTGCACTAATAGCTATTTGGGAAATGGTGCCTCTTCAACCGTCTCTCATACAATGAGTAGTTATTCCTACACAGGAAACAATTATCATTCCGGCAGCCTCCATTATGTCCGCTATGAGCATTCTTGTCTCCAGTGCGGGCGTACTACTGGCTATTGGGATCATTACAGCTGCCCCGGTAATGGGCATTGCATCCTGCCCCAGTCTGTTTTCCCGGTTCTGACAGATAAGTAAGTGACAGCTGAGCAGCGGCATGGGTGAATATTTCTCCCATGCCGCTGCTTGCATTATTGGAGTGCAGTTAAATGATCGTTTTCTTTTACGAAAAGGTGCGCTTAAAGCGCGGCGTTTGGCAGACGGTGAGTATTGTATTGCTGATAGCTTTCCTTTGTGCATTTTTTACTCTCTTTGATGGATTCATTTGCCAGAAAGAACAGGATATGGAGAGCGCCTACGCAGTGATTCCCGTAACTGTCGTCGTATCCAATCTTACTGGCACGAAAACCGATGACCTGAAAATTACAGACTATATTATCAACTACTTTCTCTCTGACAAATATGCCTATGGCGGGGAACTTCAGGAAAAAGCATTTTCCTCCTATGTGAAGGATGTTTGCCTGAAAGCATCTGTCTATTACAGTCAAGGGACGGGTTTTTCGAGTCGGCAAAAGCTGATTGGCATTACTTCTGTTGATGCCGCATCGGAATTGGCACCCGTTTCAGGAAATTCGATTACTTATTTTGAGGGATATGACGAATCAATTTTTACCTCAAATAAAGCGGTGTGTCTCGTTTCAACCGCAGCGGCAGAAGAACTGTCGCAAGATACCGATAATAGTGGTAATGTCATATTGACGGTTCAGATGTCGCCTGCTGCGACCGGTGAAGCTTCCACACAGATTTCGCTCGAAATTGCTGGGACGTATTCGTCGAAATCTCAAACGATCTATTGCCCATTCAGCTGCGTTGCCGCAGTACAAACAGAACTGGATGGGAAGATTACGGGGGATAGCTTGAGCGCAACAGTGCGCGATAATCATGAGCTGGACGAATTCCGGCAAATACTGATACGTCACTTCGCAAATGTGGACCCCTCCGGGCATCAAGAAGAAATCAATAATTCTCCAGCTCTCCGATATCAGCAATTTGCCATAACAGTTCATGACGAAACACTCCGCGAAACCCTGAATGCTTTGAATCGAAATCTGCAAACACTGTATCGACTAAAACCAATTTTTGCCTGCATAGAGGTCATGATTGGTGCTGCCGCAGGTTTTTTCTATATTCATATCCGAAGGCGGGAATTTGCCATTGCACGATCTCTTGGTACAAAACGCATTGAAACAGTCATTATGGTATTCGTCGAGATATGTCTGATGTTTTTGGTTGGCGCAGCTATTGGAACAATTCTCATCCTGGTTGTCCAAGAGACTGCCATCCAATATGCCATGGCCGCAGCACTCTTTTTTGCTATGAATGTCGGGGCAATTACAGCTTGCTTGATGGCAACTGGAAAAAGCGGAATCCGATTACTACGGGAGGTTGAGTAGTATGTCCGTATTATCTGTGCAAAGTGTTTCTTATTCATACAAAACAAAATACCAAACTGTTCAGGCTGTAAAAGACGTCTCCTGTGATTTGAGTGCTGGAACTTTTTATGCGTTAGTCGGCAAAAGTGGAAGTGGGAAGACAACGCTGCTTTCATTACTGGCAGGATTGGATACGCCGCAGAGCGGAGACATAATAGTCGGCGGCCAAAGTTTGCGGGAAATCGACGTGGATATCTACCGTCGCAAGCAGGCGTCTGTGATTTACCAAAGCTATAATTTGTTTCCACTTATGACTGTTTGTGAAAACGTCATGTATCCCTTAAAACTGCTGAGGCATTCCGATGCCGATGCAAAAAAAGAGGCGCAGATTGCTCTTGAAAAAGTAGGTCTGGGCGAAAGCTATTGGAAGCGACTTCCTGCCATGCTGTCAGGCGGCGAACAGCAACGAGTCGCAATTGCCAGAACATTAGCCGTTCATGCGCAGATCATTCTCGCAGATGAGCCTACGGGAAATCTGGATACAGAAAACAGCACACAAATTATTCAGCTGCTTTCCAGACTGGCACATGAGGAAAACTGCTGTGTAGTGGTTGTCACACATGATCTGGAGGTAGCCAAAGCAGCGGATGTTGTATTCCGTATGGACAGCGGCAGACTCAAGGAGGAAACTGTATGACCCCTTTGAAACAGCTCTTTCGACAACCGGTTCGTTTGTTTGCAATCTTCCTGCTGGTGGGAATGGCCTCCGCTTTTATCTGCCTGAGCGCAGGCGTATTTGCATCCGCTAAAGCAACGCTCGCGCAAATTGAAGAACGTTATGTAACCATTGGTGTCCCAACAACGGAGACAGCAGACGTAGCAACAGAGTACAACGGGCTAACGCTCCACCATGAAGAAAGTGTAATAAGTCAAGATATGTGGGCGTATATGGATCAGCTTGCTGCGGATGGAACAGTCATAAAAGGTGCGTACCAACAAAAATATATCAGTGCTTATTGCCCCTCCATTCAGAGTGTTACCAGCGGCAAGGAAGACGGCACATATGTGCCAAGCCTTGATTCTCCGTATAACAGGGCAATTATGATCGTTCGGGTTACATCGGTGGATAAAACGAATCTGCCTGAGTCAACCGAACTTGCTTTAGTATCTGTTACTGCTTCGATTGAAAACGTTGTTAAAATGCATCCAGACTATGCTGTTCGCAGCACACTTCGCCTCATCATAGGGTGCAACTCTCAGGAAGAGTTAGATGCTCTTGATATCCGTCCTGGTGGGCGGTATTTGGCCTTTGGGGCAGATTATATTGACCGTGATTTGGAATTGCGTACAACGTTGGCAGGAACGCACCGATGCTCTGTGGAAGATATTGATTTGTCTAAAATATCCTATGATTTGACAGAGGACGAAAAGAAAACAGCTTCGCCAGATTTTCTGCCGGTAGCAAAATATTCCTCTGGTGAAAAAACGACCATTTTAGGGCAAGACATGGTTGATGCAATAGATTCCTGCACAATGACCGTTACGCATTGGCATGGCTTGTATTCTGAAACACAGCTGGACTATGCAATTGACGGCTCCGAAACAGGTGTGTTGCTAAACGACCAATACCTTGATGCATACATGACCCCGTTGGAAACTGATCTGGATGTCTTTCTAAGTTCAAATGCGGGAATTGAATGGCGGAGCGCAGTCCAAGAATTGGATACGCAATATCATACTGTCAGTGTAATTGGTACAGATCTTCTGGAAAGCATGTATTGTTTCCATCAAAAGGACTCTTTCGTAACAGAAGGACGGAGTTTTGGGGCGGACGATTATAAAAATGGCTCTAATGTCTGCCTGATTTCTGAAACAACTGCCATTGCAAGCGGACTCGGTATAGGGGACAGCATTGATTTGTCGTTCTATTGGGGTCCAAACCCTCTTGCTGATTTAACAGCTCCGGAATGGAAGGTACAGCCACAGCGTTTTTCCCAAAAGATTGGGGTTTCGGGTGATGCGAAAACGTATCAGATTATAGGGATTTACCGACAGTCAGACTTGTGGGATACCGCAGACTATCGCTTCCTTCCGAATACCGTCTTTGTCCCTAACACTTCTCTGCCAGAAAACTGCTATAGTAGTCGAAATGGCGTTTTCTTTACATACGTTCTGCAGAACGGAAAGGTATCTGCGCTCCAAGCTGCACTGGAATCGAATGGATACCCGGCAAACATTCTGTTTTGCTTTGATAACGGATACACTGAAATCGCCGAAACTTTGCATGGATTTTACAGCAGTGCGCAGCAGCTTCTTTTCGCTGCCTGCATAACAGCGAGTGCGGCCCTGTTCGTATTTCTTGCTCTGTTTGTAAACCGTCAACGGCGGACGCTTGGCCTGATGCTCTCGCTTGGTTCCGGTAAAAGGACCGCTGTGATGTTTAGCTGGGAGGTAGCTGCAATACCTATCATCCTTGCGACAATAACTGGGATCATTGTTGGAATCCTTACAATGAATGCTACGACACTAAATCTGTTTTCCTCCGTTTCAGAAGTGCTTAATACAAGTTTGAGCGGTGCAGCCACGATTGGATATAACGATATGATAACGGAAGTCGTATCAATGCCAATTGCGGTTATTGTGGCAGGTGTCCTGCAACTGATTGTTTATATTGTGGCGACTTACCTGCATTTGCAGCGGTTGGCGCAACGATCCCCGCTTGAGTTAGTGCGGAAAGGCTAAGTTTCAGTATTGACAAGAAAAAGCAAACTTGATTGGTTATCAATTCCAATACTTCATTTAGAGAGCGCCCTGTCATGATTATGTGCAGGGCGCTCTCTTATGAGGAAAATACCCTTGACAAATCTCGTCTCAGAAAAATATCCTGCAAAAGTTTGCAGAAGACCATCACTTTCCCAATCCCTGCTTCTATGTGGATGACGGTTTTTCCGGTGGAAATTTCCAAAGGCCCGCATTTCAGCAGATGATTTCCGACATGGAGAACGGTGAGATTGGAATCATCGTCACCAAGGACCTTTCCAGACTGGGACGTAACCAACTTCATACCGGTCTCTACATTGAGGAACGCTTTCCCATGTTCGGCGTACGCTACATCGCTATCAATGACAATGTAGACACTGACAGCAGCGAGAGCAATGACCTCATGCCGTTCAAAAACTTGTTCAACGAGTGGTTTATTCGAGATACCAGCCGGAAGATCCGGGCGGTGCTGAAAGCCAAGGCGGAGCGTGGAGAACGGCTGGGGACCAGAGCGCCTTATGGGCTACATCAAGGATCCGGAAACAAAGAAGCTGGCGGTAGATGATGAAGCAGCGGCCATCGTCCGCAGGATATTCGCCATGTGCGCCAGCGGCAACGGCCCCAGCCAGATCGCCAGAATCTTGAAAAAAGAACAGGTGCTGACGCCCACCATGTACGCCTATACCAGGTATGGCATGAATCATACCTGTCTGGACACCGCACATCCATATAACTGGTCTGACAGTGCCATTGCTAATCTTCTGGAAAACGAGATTTATCTGGGCAATACCGTCAACATGAAATACAGCACCAAGTCCTATAAGGATAAGCGACGGGTGGAACATTCCAGAGAAGAATGTCTGGTGTTTAAGGACACCCATCCCGCTCTCATTACCCAGGAGGTCTGGGACATCGTGCAGCGGGTGAGGAAGAACAGACGCCGCCCTACGAAGATGGAAGAACAGAATAAGTATTCCGGTCTTGTGTTCTGCGCCGACTGCGGCTCCAATATGGTGCTGCACCGGGCACGTACCATGTCTGCCAGCTACAACCATTTCACATGTCGCACCTACAAGAAGGATGGAGAATCCTGCACAGGCCACTATATTAGGGAGTGCGTTCTGGATGAGGTGGTGTTGGAGGATCTGCGGAGGGTAACGGCCATGGCACGGGAACGTCCAGAAGAATTTGCCGCCTATATTGGCAGCAAGCAGTCCGCCGAGATCCAGCGTGAAATTCGCAGGCAGGAGAAAGAACTGGCCGCCATGCGGAAGCGGAAAGCAGAACTGGATGCCATCTTCAAGAAGCTGTATGAGGACAGTGTGCTTAGCCGCATTACTACAGAGCAGTTCCAAATGCTCTCAAGCAGTTACACGGAGGAGCAGAATCAAATCGCCGCAGGTATCCCGCAGAAAGAAGCTGACATCCAACGCCTGCGGGAAACGGTGAGCGGGACGGATGGTTTCCTCGACAAGGCGAAGCGGTACATGGACATTACGGAACTAACGCCGGAACTGCTGCGGCTGTTTATTGAGAAGATCGTGGTGCACGAAAAAGAGGTGAAGTGGTCTAAACACGCGCCGCAGACCGTGGAGATCTACTACAACGGCATCGGCTTCATAGACAAACAGCATCAGGACATGGAAAGCCTGCAACCCCTGAAAACAGAAGAACCCCGACAGGCATCGTAAACACGATAACCTGTCGGGGGATCCCCGGAATTAGTTGTTACCCCTGTCAGGGGGGAACAACTAATTCCGCTCTTCTTTTTTTGCATTTGGGAATCCTGCTGCAAAACAGCGGGAATTGATACAATCGGCAAGTCACTCTGCTCTGTGCGTTTTGACAGCATTCTGCCTCGCTAGTCAATTTTCCTTTCCAGAAACGATAAAAAGCCCTTTTGTATGGCTTCGCGATCTGCCATACAAAAGGGCTTTTTACTTATAATTCAGCTTTCGACTGCGGGGTTGGTTTAGACCAACTCGATCATCGCGGTCAGCGCCGTGCCAAGAGCCGCCTTCGGCGGTTGCGCTCCGACACGCGCCTGCGGGCGCAGCCCCAAGGGGGAAGCCATTCCAACCGCACGAACCAACAACACGAGGTATCAATATGTACGACATCATCATTATCGGCGCGGGCGTGTCCGGGTGCGCCTGTGCGCGGGAGCTTTCGCGGTATGACGCGAAAATTCTTGTAGTAGAGAAGGAGGAGGAC
>ERZ779656.1896-NODE-1896-length-10201-cov-3.561896_pt1 | contig 10201 bp, 18 predicted proteins | sample MGYA00511102_ERZ779656 | MGnify/ENA primary metagenome ERZ779656 (study PRJEB29588, sample SAMEA2143980) | human gut metagenome | biome: human gut; feature: human-associated habitat; material: faeces | place: Denmark | collected 2008/2010 ... | reverse complement strand
GTCAAGCAATTCCGAATTGAATTGCTTGACACCGGCGTGTAAAAAGCGTAAAAATGCGAGGGTAAGGAAATTTGTACGAAAAAAGGGTTTTTTCATGGCTTTGTACAGTGAACTGCCGATTTATCGAGACAGCTATAATTTGTTACTGGCGATTTTTCAGGCGACCAGTAAATTTTCCCATGAATATAAATACAGTTTAGGACAGGACATGAAGCGTGACGCTTTGTGTCTTTTTCGCAATCTGTACAGGGCAAATAAAGCCAAGGATAAGGTAGAGAGCCTGGAAGACTTTATGGCCGATTTTGAGCTGTTAAAACTCGAAATACGCATGTGTGTGGATTTGAAACTGCTGCCGCTGAAGAAAATGGCGGAAATTTCTCTGCTGACCGATGCTATCGGGCGGCAGGTGACCTCTTGGCGCAATAAAAGCCGCGGCTGACCCGCCGGCGTTTTTTCAGGTTTTCTTTTGTCCGTTTCTTTTTTAGGTGTTTTCCGGAATATTTTCTTTTCCGGTTATGCTTCGATATTTACTTTTTTAGTGGCATTCCGGCATTTACTTTTTTAGTGATATTCCGATCTTTTCTTTTTTCAGTCACATTCCGGCTTGACCGGAATGTCTGAGCAAAAGGGTGTTTTCGTTTTAATGAGGCTGTCTCTTCTTTTTTGCCGCAGCCCGGTTTGCTTCCTTGTTTCCCGACTTGATTCCTTTGTTTTCGTTTCTCTATTTGATTCCTTTGTTATCATAGCCCTATTTGATTCCTTTAATGTCATTGCCCGACTTGATCGGGCAATCTCTTTACTGTCATTTATCGCCTCACCGGCTCGGTGCGGCTGTAACCGCTCATAATAACGGCGGTTATTGGCATCAATCAGCGGCCGCGCAAAAGAAAACACCACAGCCGCGGCCGGATTGCTTTTTTGCAGACGCGCAGCGGTGGTGCTTTCATTGTCTTCCAGCCAATGTCTGTCATACTCGACACATATATCTATCGCCTCGCGAATGATGTCTGCCGGCTGGCTTTTCAGCCCGTCCCAGATAGAATAAGGCAGAACAAACCCAACTTTAACAATATTTTTCTTTTTTCTGGCCATAGCCTAGTCCTCCCCGCACGGCGGGAGCGTTCATTGTCATCTCCCTGCCCTTTCTGCCTCATCGGCTCGATGTGCCTCCGGTGCTACCGGCGCGTTACTCCATTATGCCTCACCCGCAGACGGCGCCCGTCCCGCCGGGTGCGACTTTCCCTTTTCGTCATTGCCCGGCTTTCTCTTTCCGTCATTGCCCGACTTGATCGGGCAATCTACTCCCTTTATCGTCATACCCTCACCCTGCTTTAACTACATATCTAAGGCTTTGGCATAAGTCTCCAAAAGAATTTCCTGCTCATCGCGGTCAGCAGCGTTCATTTTACGCAGTTTAAGAATCATCCGCATAATCTTAACGTCAAATCCGGCACTTTTAGCCTCGGCAAAAATATCACGAATATCTGATGCAATGGCGGCTTTTTCTTCTTCCAGACGTTCAATTCTTTCAACCAGGGAACGCAGTCTATCTACGGCAATACCGCCAACTTCAGCCGGTTTTGTTTCTGGAGTTGCTATTTTTTTGCCGATTGTCTGCATATCATGATTAACCTGCACATTTTTATTTTTCTCAGACTGATCAGCCTCTTTAACAATGTCCATTTTCGGTTCTGTTTCCATTTTTTCATCCTCATTACTAAAACTGTTTACTACTTCAGACGAAATTCCAAATCGTCTCGCTAATTCTTGAGCTTTTTCTTTAGACGCATATATTTTCTTCATTGGCGGATTATCCAAGTAAACCAAGCTGCATACACAACAATAATGAACAATACAACACCCCACAACGGAGCCAAAACAAGCCACCATGACCAGGAAATAACCCCGCATAGCTTAAGAGCGATAAATAAAATCGTCAGAACTCCCCAGAATCCCATATCATTTCCCTTTCGTAAAATAAAACACCCGAACACCCACCGCTGAATCGATAAAGTTAAAAAGCTAGACTTGAGCTGAAAATAAGTTTAGCAAGGTGCGGTATGAGCGCCGCGCTTAGCCTATTTGGGCGAAAGCCGTTGAGAACAGGCACTACATCGCCTCTCTTACACCAAGAAAACGAACCGGACGAACGTAGTAGTTATAGTCGTACTTATCGTACCACCCCCTGTAACCATCACTCATACACAATAGCCACGCAAGATTACTAGAACCCTCGGTAGAGGACCAGTAGTAAGCTTCATTATCCAAAGCTTCACCACCTGCCGCAATAAAGGCTTTGTTCAAAACTTCTTTATTTTTGTGAATTGCCTCAAGCTGCCGCAGATTAGGCATTTGCGCAAACTGTTCTTCACACTTGCTTTTACCGTCCCACCAATCAACCTCTTTTATGTCTTTCGGAAGCACTAAAAACGCGTGACATTCATCCTCCACCACAACAATCCCCTTTAACGGCCTTTTTTTATCAAATTTAGCGTCGATTGTTCCGTCCCAATAAGCAAACTCACCTGTTTTCATTGTCTTTCCCTTTCGTTAAAATAATCTGCCCACACAATCTCCGTACCATCCTTTTTTCTTCGATCCCAAACAAACCAAGCAAATTCCATCACTGGATTGCCATTTCCGACGAAATCAACCTTGTTTGGAATAACTATAATCTTAGATGGAGGATTATCTTTATAAAGATTAACACGTGCTTTACCTGTCAGATAACGGATAGGCAAAAGAAGAGCCAAACATTTATCTGCCAAGCGTAAACCTTGCACAATAAACTCATACGCAAGATTAAAGGGCGGATTAGTGACAATATTTTCAGCCTTGGTATTTTCAAGTAAAAAATCTATTGCTTTCGGCGTGCGGTCATAATAGCCCCTGTCAATCAAATCAGTTGAAACAACATGATAACCGTGTTTCTTCAACACCTCCGACATTCGGCCATCACCACAGGCACATTCCCAAATCATCCCATCAAAATGATAATTTTTTAACAAAATGTTTGTCACATATTCAGGCGTCGGATAAAAATCATCCTTCTGCCTCATATCCTCAACCTTGCGGCCAACAAGTTTATACTGAGCGTTAGACATTCATTTCCCCGTTTCATCGGTTAAATTTATCTGATTGTCTTTTGCCGCCTGCAAAATAGAACTCCAACGCCACTCAGGAATGCGATTTCTATTTTTCCACCCTTGAATAATACTTGGATATTTCAATTTTAAAATCCGAGCCATGGCACATACTCCACCAAATTTTTTTACAATTTCTGCAACATTCATTCGTACCTCCAACTTCAAAATATACATAAAACGAATAATGTCAATTCATTTTATGTATTTTACAAACAAAAAAAATATGATACCATACATATTATGTATGAAAGGATAGGAAATGAGCAAATGGAAATGGATTAATGACTTATTAAATCAGCGCAAAATAAGCCAAAATGATTTTGCTCAAAAGATAAAGTGGAATCAAGCTCGCGTTTCTGAACTTCTTTCAGATAAAAGAGACATCCCTGTTAGCAAATTATACGATATAGCTAATTTTTTCCAAATAGATCTTGGCCAACTAACCGCTTACAACTCGGGCAAATCAACCCTTATACCCGTTCCTAATAAATTAAACATTCTCGAAGGATTATTCGCCAAAAACAACTCCACCGGAACTGTCCAAATCGACATCATCAGCGCCACCGCCTGCTGCGGCAGCGGCAATGAAATCTTAGCCGAAGATATTACCGGTCATTGGATTATCCCGCAGGCTGATTTCCACACTCTCCCCTTTTCAGCTGCGCCGAACAATATCAAAATGCTGCGTGTCTCCGGCGATTCCATGGAGCCAACCTTAAAAGACGGCGATTGGATTCTTGCCGACATTTCCCGCAAATCTCCTGATTCTGACGGCATTTACCTTTTGCAACTCTCAACCGGCTTGGCTGTTAAACGCCTGCAAGGATCTATCACCCCCGACACTATTATCATCAAATCAGATAATCCTGTCTATAATCCCGAAAACGCCAATCTTAAAGACGTTATTATTCTCGGCCGGGTCATCTATATTCTTAAAACCGAAAAGGTAGGATAAAAAAATTAGACATCTGGAATTTTAAATAAAAAGAAGCCCACCGACCTACCTCCCTTGTCGAGCTCTGCATACTCCGTACGGAGCTGTTTTGGTATAAGACCCCTTCCATATATATGGACATCACTTTACCCGCGAAAATCAACCCCCATGTTTTTTACACCACAGGAAAGGACAGTAAAAATGAGCAAGAAAAATCAATATTTATTGAATGATACTGCAGCGACCAACTATACAGACAAATACATCATTGGCGATTTATCCCAATCAGGATATAGTTTTTACAAACGCTATTGTATTGAAAGCTCTAAATCTTTCATAAACTCATTATACACTTTGCAAGACATCAACGACAATTTGAACAGCCTACGTTCGTGGTTACAAATAATTGCTATCCTTTTGTTAATTTTAATTGTCAAACAATAACATACAGCTTTAGTAGCAATAACAACAACTTCAGATAAGGATATTTCCTTTTCAACCGCCTATTTTAGGGCGGTTTTTTTATACTCTTTCCCTTTAACGTATAATATTTACGTATATCATTTCATTTTTAGTATTGACTTTATACATAAAATGAATAATTATATACACAAAACGAATATAAACCAATCAAAAAGGAGAAGAGATGAAAACAGGATCATACATTTACACCGACGGGACACGTTCGGTGACGACGTACGGACGAGCTTGATCAGTCTAAAACGATTGCCGGCATATTGTGCAATGTTACCGACACGCACGAAATCGGTATTATGCCGGTTGAGAGCGAGGAAAGGATTAATTTTAACGAAGCACAACAGTTTTGCCAAGCTGAGGGCGGCCGCTGCCCGACTATTGATGAACTAACCGGCATTTTTTTGAATAAAGACAAGATAAATGCGTCTTTAGAAGCCGCCGGATTGCCGAAGTTAAAAGAAAGCTATTATTGGTCCTCTACTGAGTACGACTACTACTATGCGTGGATATTGGATATGAGTGACGGTTGCAGGAATGCCGACTTTAAGGGCACCGACTATCCATACGTTCGTCCGGTTCTAGCTTTGTAACTTTATCGATTCAACTATTTTAGGCAAAAAAGCATGATGTCTGAAAATATATATTTATACGACACAACCGAGTTAAAACTTATCGATCACTACATCAACATAATTGATCAACTAACCGCCGGTTTCTGCGGCTTCAGCATCACTTTTCTGCCGCTTTATACATTAATCCAATATATGAGGTAACCCCTCCCGCGTCATCCTCGAGGGCAGTCCCCACAGGAACTGCACCTCGGGGATCCACAAACCGATTGCACAGCAATGCAACAACATAAGGAGCAAACATGGACACCAATTCAAAAGCCATCGAAAATTTGCAAACCATCCGTCAAATTTTGGAGCAGTCAAAAATGAACCCCGGCTTTAAAGAGCTGGACATCATCTATAAAAAAACATTCATCAAGGAGGAAAACGAATGATTAATCGCATCGCGCCGGGAACACCCTCTTTTCTGTCCTGCTCTGGCTCGGCCGGAGCATCCCCTCGCAAGGAACATCTCTTTTGGCATCAATATCCGGCTCAGCAACCAACCGAAATTGAACGTTGGAAAACCTTTCTGATTGCCTACCCCAATCCGCGTTTTTATCGTAGCAAATTTGCGAATGAACGCATTAACAACGGCATTCCGCCTTATAACTACGATGTCAGCACTTGGACCGGAGCTGAGTTTGCCGATACGCGCAACATAAAATTTTGGGCTAGAATTCCCGCTGCAACGGAGATTATAAAATGAAAAAAACAACCCCGAATTATAACAAAATAAGCAATCAAATCCAGTGCGTCATTCGCGAAATCCGCATGCGGGAAAGATGTTATCCCTCCATGGTTGCCCGTGGAAAAATTGATCAGACGGTTGCTGACTATGAACTGAATTGTATGAAAGCCGTCTATCAAACCCTTTGCGCGGCCGAACGCGCCCACCTGGATAAAACCTGGAACAACCAATAAGTTTTCGGACGGTATGTTGACGCCGACTAACTCCTGAATACCGTCCGCCTCCGGGAGGCATTTTAACCCGAATTGGTTTATATGTCCGCCTCCCGCCTTTAACCTTGGAGAAAAAAGCAATGACAATTGACGAATTTATGATAGACATCGCGCCTAAAATGCGCCCCGGCTATGTGGCTATGGATGAGGATAAAGCTTGGTGTTGGTTTTGTGATAAACCTATACTTGACAAAAAACATGAAATTTGGAGAGGTTCGCAGCTTTGGGGTTGGCTAAGTTGTTATGAGATTGCCCCCGTTGACGATTGGACACAATCTTTAAGAAAGGTAAGCAAATAATGGCATATTTAGAAGAACTGCTGCCCGAGTTCAGAAAAGGGGCGAAGATTAGAATAAGCACTTGGCCTAAAACTCAATATATTTATAAAAAAGGCAAAGAAATATATAATGAAGATGGGGAGGTAAGTAAGTTTCTTGATGGATACGTAATGACATGTGGATTATGGGAATTATATCAGGAGCCTATCGATTGGGATTATGCCGTAAAGAATAGATGTCTTTGTTGGTTTTCTGACGAAAACATAGAAGAACCTAATTTTGCGGACAGATTATTGGCGATTGTAGAAAATGAAAGCGGAATAAAGTTTATGACTAAAGGTAAAGTTGTTTTTGCTTACTGTCGCCCTGTCTACAAAGATGAAGTAACCTTTTATGAGGACAAGAGAGATGGGAATAATTAAAAGCCTTACCACACTTGTATCCACCCCTATACGTTGCTTAGGAGAATTAGGCGAAGATTTAAGCTGTTTAACAGACGACAAGAAAGATGAAACAAACGGAATTCTATCAATTGCAACTATGGGAGGCTCAAGCATGATCAAAGGTATTGTTAAATCAATTAAAAAAGCAGGAGAGGATCTTGATGATTAGACGCTTGCTTTGTTGGCTCGGCTCCATCTGCATAATCGTAATTTCCATATTTTGGGGATTTTTTACATCTTTCGGTTGGGCATTATGGTTTAACGAAAAATTCGCATCTATCATGTTCATCGGCGGATTTATTACTTCTCAAATTTATAATGAAATAACAAAGGAAAATAAATGACAAAATACAGGGTCACTTTTGAAATTGATGAAGAGGTTGAGGCCGACAATCGCGATGATGCAGTAGACAAAGCAATTGGCAAAATAATAGGCGGCCGCGCATGGTTTGAAAATGAATTTACGAAATATATTCGAGATTATGGCAGTGTCGAGGAGGTAGAAGAAGATGAGTAAAGAACTAACAGAAGCCTGGAAAGCTGGAAAGCTTAACGAGGGATTGTATTATATACGTCTTGAGGATGATAAGACGCCTATAGCTGAGCTTGAAACATGGTGTAGGTATAATATTGATGAGCATAATGAACTTACCCAAGAATTTTTCGGATACCCAAAAAATATAATTAGCGAAGTCCTTGCCCCGATACTGTCCTATGACCAATTTGTTGAACTCACCAAAAAGGTTAAAGAGCTTGAGCAAGACGTTAAGACGATAACCAGTAATTATAAAATGTTAGATCGGCAGCAAGCCAAAAATTTGGCTCATGGCCAAGCCTTAGTTGATGAGTTCGGAGATTTTGAAACTTTGTATGAAGAATTACAAAATTTGCGTTCTTTGTTAAAAGAGTGCGACGGTTGCGTGCACAGCTTAAGGGCTCGCGGCGTGTCAGATTGCAACGGAAGCAACCTAAATGACCTTTTAACTCGTATCAACGCCGCTCTCAGCGAAAGTGAGGAAAATGATAAGGCCTAAAGTACGCGACATATGGCAATACAAAACTAAACCATCCGTCAAAGCACATGTTCAAAAAAACAGTAAAAGCCATGTCTATTTTTTACAATTGAATATATTCGGTGAAGTCTGCCCAAAATGCGAAGAACTGCCTTATTTTTTGGAACGATACGCCTACCAAGGCCCGGCAAACGCTGCTGTTGAAGATATATTTTCAACAAAAGCTTTATAGCACTCTCAAAAACGCAAATTAACTTGTAAATTAGCAGAAAAAATATATAATATGTCAAACATTCTTGAAAATAGCATTAACCAAACAATCGGGCGTTCTCTTTCAACGCAAGAAATGTCTTTGGCTATTTCAAGAATTAGTGAATACGTCCAATGCCTAATTATACTTGATAAGGAACAAAAAAACAATGAAAGCTGTGATTCTGGCCAGAGTAAGCTCAAAAGAACAAGAGGACGGGTACAGTCTAGATGCACAGATTTCACGCCTTTCAGATTATGCGAATAAAAAAGGCCTTGAAGTAATCAAAACTTTTACATTAACCGAATCTTCGACCCAAGGCGATAGAAAAAAATTTCAGGAAGTTCTTAAGTTTTGTTCATCACAAAAGGAAACCATTGCCTTAATAGCCGATGCAGTTGACCGCGTTCAACGCTCTTTCAAAGAAAGTACATATCTTGATGAACTGCGCAAAAAAGAAAAAATAGAACTCCATTTTTATCGCGAAGGTATGGTTGTTGGCAAAAATGCCAGCTCCAGCGATCTTTTACGTTGGGACTTTCTCGTCATCGGCGCTAAATCTTACGTTCTAGCTTTAGCTGAAAATGTCAAACGCAGTATTAATTTTAAAATTGAACACGGGGAATGGTGCGGAAAAGCCCCGATAGGTTACTTAAATCGCCGGAATGCTCACGGCAAGAGTGAAATTTGTCTTGACCCTGTCCGCGCGCCTATTATCAAAAAACTCTTTCAAGAATATTCTCTTGGCAAAACCTCATTTAAAGAATTGGCAAATTTAGCAGATAAATGGGATCTTAAATCAAATTCGCCCAAAGCCAGAAAACTAACCTCTAAAACCTTATATGACACATTAACTAATCCTTTTTATTGTGGAAAAATGCGCATAAAAGGGCAGCTTTACCCCCATATCTATGAGCCATTAATATCCGAAGATTTGTGGAATAAGTGCCAAGAGGTTCGCCTTGGATATAAGAAACAGCCGGTAAAATACGCCAGCAAAGAGTTTTTATACCGAGGACTTATAACCTGTTACAATACCGGTAAAATCGTCACAACCGACCAAAAACGAGGACACATAAATTATTTGATCTGTTATGATAAAACCGGAAAACGGATTTATTGCCACGAAGAAACCATCACCAAACAAGTTCAACAAATTCTCGATTCTATTATAATTCCTGAACCGATTCTCACCGGCTTAAACCAAATACTTCGAGATTCGAAAAAAAATGAAGCTCTTCTGCACGAACAAGCAGTAACCAGCCTGAGAAAAGATCTAGATATAACAAAAAAACGCATTGAAAATCTGGTTGACATGTATCTTGATAAAAAAATTGATGATGAGATATATAGCTCGAAAATCAATCAGCTCAAAAATGAGAAAACATCTCTAGAAAACAAAATCGCCGCCCACAGCGTGAGCGACGATAAGTTTAATGAAACAATCATCAACCTTTTTGATATAGTTAACCACGCCGGCAAAAAATTTGCCAATAGTTCGAATATTGAAGTAAAAAGACGAATCTTAAAACTAATCATTCGAACAATGAAACTCGACCGCGGAAACCTAGGCTACGAGCTGGCTTGGCCGTTCTCTGAACTGCCAAAATCTGATGACTGTTACTTATGGCGTACCCGGAGGGATTCGAACCCACGACCTTTGGCGTCGGAGGCCAACACTCTATCCAACTGAGCTACGGGTACATCAAAACAGAGATACTTCTAGCCCATTTTATTTTAATACTCAAGAAAAATTTGAATTTACGCCGATATTTCTATAACCGGAAAGCCCGAACACGCATTTTTTGCTTGACTTAGCTTAAAATTATAGTTATTAACAAGCAACAAGTTTATTTATTCAAGTTAAATGAGGATATTTCATCATGGCTAAAAAATGTGATTTAACCGGCACCGGCGCTATGAGCGGCAACAATGTCAGCCACGCTAACAACCGCACTCGCCGCCGTTTTCTGCCGAATTTGCAGGTTGTTTCCCTGCTGAGCGAAACTCTGGGCAAAATTTTCAAACTGAAGGTTACTTCTGCAACATTGCGTGTGCACAAGCATCGACTTTTTTATTATTTTTG
>ERZ779656.1895-NODE-1895-length-10204-cov-1.881466_pt1 | contig 10204 bp, 5 predicted proteins | sample MGYA00511102_ERZ779656 | MGnify/ENA primary metagenome ERZ779656 (study PRJEB29588, sample SAMEA2143980) | human gut metagenome | biome: human gut; feature: human-associated habitat; material: faeces | place: Denmark | collected 2008/2010 ... | reverse complement strand
AAAATTGGAGAAATTCATGCAAGGAAAGCCCGTGGCCGAACAAGAAATAGGAAAACAACTGTTGATCGAAACGAAAGCATATGCCGAGTCGTCGGTATGCCGCCGCAAATTGTTGTTGCACTATTTCGGGGAAGAGTATACCGAAGATAATTGCGGGAATTGTGACAACTGTTTGAACCCCAAGAAACAAGTGGAAGCACAAGATATGTTATGTGCGGTATTAGATACCGTAATAGCCTTAAAAGAAAAATTCAAAGCCGAACACGTCATCGACGTGCTTTTGGGCAAAGAAACCTCAGAAATCCTCTCCTATAACCAAGATGAACTCGAAGTATTTGGTTGCGGACAAGGTGAAGACGAGAAAAAATGGGCCACTGTCATACGGCAAGCCCTTATTGCCGGATATTTGGACAAGGACATCGAAAATTACGGACTGCTGAAAGTGACGAAAGCAGGACATGAATTTTTGAAACACCCTGTATCGTTCAAAATCGTACAAGACAATGATTTCGATGAAATAGAGGAAGAAGCTCCCATGAAAGGCGGTGGCGTTTGTGCCGTAGACCCGGTACTCTATGCCATACTCAAAGACTTGCGCAAGAAAATCGCAAAAAAACTGGAACTCCCGCCCTATGTCATTTTCCAAGATCCGTCGCTGGAAGCCATGGCCACCACATACCCCGTAACGCTTGAAGAGCTGCAAAATATCCCCGGCGTGGGAGCGGGGAAAGCCAAACGATACGGGGAAGAATTTGTGAAGGTCATCAAAAAGCATTGCGACGAAAATGAGATAGAACGTCCCGAAGATTTGCGCGTACGCACCGTCGCCAACAAGTCCAAGCTGAAAGTCTCCATCATACAAGGCATCGATCGCAAAATAGCATTGGACGAACTGGCCGAGTCGAAAGGCTTGGAATTTTCCGCCCTCCTCGACGAAGTGGAGGCCATCGTATATTCCGGCACCAAAATCAATATCGATTATTTCCTCGAAGAGGTAATCGATGAAGACCACATCGAAGACATCTTTGAATATTTCAAGGAGGCCGAAAGTGACGATCTCGAAGCGGCCATCGAAGAGTTGGGCCGTGATTATACCGAAGAGGAGATACGCCTGGTGCGTATCAAATTCCTCTCAGAAATGGGAAATTGACCAAAGTGTCACAACAACAATCAAAAAGAGTGGGGGATAACCCACTCTTTTTTTGTATACCGAAAAATAAAAAAGCCCTAAAAGAGAAAAAAGATTTTTTTAACCCATGATTCTTGCAAAAAAATGCGTATCTTTGCGTGCAATAAATTTCTTTAAGCCTAACAACTATGTCATTTATTGCCGATAAAATCGTAATGGACGGATTGACATTTGACGATGTATTGTTGATCCCTGCTTATTCCGAAGTGCTTCCGCGCGAAGTCAATCTCACCACCCGTTTTTCACGAAACATACAACTGAACATACCTTTTGTTTCGGCAGCGATGGATACCGTCACCGAGGCTCAGTTGGCTATTGCCATTGCCCGGGAAGGTGGCATCGGTGTCATACACAAAAACATGTCGATCGAAGCACAAGCCAAGCAAGTGCACAGTGTGAAACGAGCCGAGAACGGAATGATATATGACCCGGTAACCATCAATCGCTCAGCCACGGTTGCCGATGCATTGGCCATTATGCACGAATATCATATCGGAGGCATACCTGTCGTTGACAACGACGGCCGTTTGGTAGGTATCGTCACCAATCGGGACCTGCGTTTCGAACGGAACGAGAAACGGGCCATCGACGAGGTCATGACCAAAGACAATCTGATAACAACGACCCAGTCGACCGACCTGCAACAGGCTACGGACATTCTGCAACAGCACAAAATCGAAAAATTGCCCGTTGTGGACAAAGACTTCCACTTGGTGGGTTTGGTTACTTACAAAGATATTACCAAAGCCAAAAACAAACCTTTTGCCTGCAAAGACAAGCTCGGCCGTTTGCGCGTAGCTGCCGGCATAGGCGTCACAGCCGACTCGATGGAACGTGCCTCGGCATTGGTCGAAGCCGGAGTCGACGCCATTGTCATCGATACCGCACACGGGCACTCCAAAGGCGTGGTAAACGTATTGAAGAATGTCAAAGCCGCATTCCCGCAAATCGATGTTGTCGTAGGAAACATTGCAACAGGAGAAGCTGCTAAATATTTGGTTAATGCCGGAGCCGACGCCGTCAAGGTAGGTATTGGCCCGGGTTCGATATGTACCACTCGCATCATTGCCGGTGTAGGTGTTCCGCAACTCTCAGCCGTATATGATGTTGCCAAAGCCCTGAAAGGAACCGGTATACCCTTGATTGCCGATGGAGGTATCCGTTATTCGGGCGACATTGTCAAAGCTCTTGCGGCCGGTGGTTATTCGGTCATGCTGGGTGGTATGTTGGCCGGTGTAGAAGAGTCGCCCGGTGAAACGATTATCTACAACGGACGTAAATTCAAATCCTATCGTGGTATGGGTTCGCTCGAAGCCATGGAAAAAGGGTCGAAAGACCGTTACTTCCAAGCCGGCGAAACCGATGTGAAAAAACTTGTACCCGAAGGTATTGCCGCTCGCGTTCCCTACAAAGGTTCACTTTATGAGGTCGTATATCAAATGGTAGGCGGCTTGCGTGCCGGCATGGGATACTGTGGTGCCCCCGACATCGAAACCCTGCATGAGGCCAAGTTTACCCGCATCACCAACGCTGGTGTTGCCGAAAGCCACCCCCACGATGTAGCCATTACGAGTGAATCGCCCAATTACAGCCGGGGACAACAGTAGGTCTCTTACCATACTTTAATAAGTTTATACACCTGTTTGACGTGTTCGATATAATAAATTTATTATATTTGAGCCGTTAAAACAGGTGTATTTTTATATCATGTCATCAAAGAAAAACAATACGATGAAAATTCCGCATATTTTATTGGCTTCAACCCTGTTTTTCCCCATGTTGTCTTACGCTCAGGTCTCTGCCGACAGCGAGATTATGCAAGTAGCCGGGAAAAGCATAACCAAAGGAGAGTTTGAATATACATACCGGAAGAATATCCAGCAACAATCCGATAAGACACCCCTTGATGAGTATGTTACGCTGTTTGAGAATTATAAATTGAAGGTAGCTGAGGCCGAATCCCAAGGAATAGATACCACGCAGCAATTCCTTGCCGAATTTGAAGGTTACAGGAATCAATTGGTAAAACCCTATATGGTCGATGCAAGTGCCGAGGAGAAACTGGCCCATGAAGCCTACGACCGTCTGCTCGAGGAGGTCGAGGCCAGCCACATACTCTTTACGATAGCGCCAACAGCTACGCAGGCCGAGAAAAAAGCGGCATATCAGAAAGCCATGGAGGTGAGAAACATGGCAATGGGAGGAGCCGATTTTGCCTCCTTGGCCCGACAATATTCCGAAGACCCTTCGGCACAAAGGAATGGGGGATATTTGGGGTATTTCGGAGCCTTTTACATGGTTTACCCGTTTGAAAAAGCGGCGTATGAGACACCGGTTGGAGAAATATCCATGCCGGTCGAATCACAATTCGGTTATCATCTCATCAAGGTAACGGGGCGACGCCCCACCCGGGCCGTTTCACTCTCTCACATCATGTTGAAGGTGTCACAAAACGCGCCCGAAGAGAAGCAAAAAGCACAAGAAGCAAAAGCTTGGGCTCTCTATAAAAGAATACAGAATGGCGAAGATTTCGCGGCCTTGGCACGCCAATATTCCGAAGACCCGTCATCATCTGCAAACGGAGGTCTTTTGCCATTGTTGTCGACGGGACAGATTATACCGTCTTTCGAAAATGCAGCTTTTGCATTGACAAAAGTGGGAGAAGTATCGACTCCGGTGCGTACCGAATTTGGCTGGCACATCATCAAACTGTTGGGAGAGAAGAGACCCGAGTCATACGAGAAAATGCGCGAATTCATCGTCCGTCGCATGGCCCGAGACGAGCGTTCCGATGCCGGTCACAAGATGTTTGTGGAGAATCTGAAGGCAGAGAAGCATTTTGCTTGGAACGATGCCGTTAAAAATCAAATTGAGAAAAGCATAGCCGATACAGCTTTTTACGGCCGACTGGCTCAAATGGACGAGCCATTATTCTCGTTTGCCGGGAAATCTTATCCGGCATCAGGATTACTTCGATATGCCAAGGCCGGAAAATCGCTCGACAACGTCTCTTTGGTTGAACTGCGAAAATGGATTGACCAATACGTCGATGATGCACTGATTGAATACGAAACGGCCGAGTTGTGCCGCACCAATGACGAGTTTCGGTATCTGTTGCAGGAATACCGTGACGGAATGCTCCTGTTTGAGGTCAGCAACCGCGAAGTGTGGAACAAAGCCTTGGAAGATGAGTCGGGCTTGAAAAAATATTTCCGCAAGAACAAGAAGAAATATGCTTGGGACACACCGCGATACAAAGGGTATGTCATATCGGGTGATGATTCATTGATGGTAAAAGAGGCCCAAAAAAGATTGTCAAAAGTCAAACAGGACCAAGAAGATGCCGTAATAGCCGAGTTATATGAAGAATATAACGACAGCACGCGCCATATCACCATCGAAAAAGGACTGTATCAGCAAGGAATGAACGCCGTTGTCGATACAAGAATCTTCATGGCCGGGAATGCCGATACGGTGCAAACAACTCTGCCTGTCAAAGCTGTTTGCGGGAAGTTAATCGGTACCCCTGAATCATACGAAGAGGTGAAAGGCCCGGTAATTTCGGATTACCAAAATTATCTCGAACAAAAGTGGGTTCGGAAATTGCGCAAGAAATACCCCATCACGGTAAACGATGAAGTTCTCGCTTCGGTAAAACCGATTGACGAATAAATCATAAAACGACCAGACCTATGCGTCCAGGCTATCTACCAACCACAATCGCCGCGCTGCTGCTTTCCTTCTCGGCATGTACCCTCGATAAGAAAGAGATCCCGGGAGCCATCGTCAGTGTGGGAGACCGATATCTCACCCGTGAGATGCTTGCACAAGTTATTCCCAACGGTCTTTCGCCCCGCGACAGCAGTGCCTTTGCCGACGCGTATGTGCGCCATTGGGCCGAAGACGAGCTCGTGTATGATGCCGCCCAAAAGAACATACCCGATGTGGAGAAAATCGATATGTTGGTCGATAAATATCGCCGGGAGCTTTTCGTGCATGAATATCAGAAACAAATACTCAGCGCGAAACTCGATAACGAAATATCAAATGATGCCGTACGGAATTATTACCGTACCCATCTCGACAAGTTTGTATTGAAAACCCCTATCATCAAAGGTCTTTTCTTAAAAGTCGCAGAGACGTCACCCGAGCTGAAAAACCTGAAAAAATGGTATCGCAGCAAGGACCATGGCGCCGTAGAAAACATCGAGAAATATACGCTCCACAACATTATCAACTACGACTATTTCTATGACCGGTGGGTCTCGTTCGATGAGGTTTTGGGGGCAATCCCATATCAAGTAAGCGATGCCAACCGTTTCTTGCAAACCCATACCTATATCGAGGTCAATGAAGACGGTTATTGGTATTTGTTGAACATCAGCGACTATCTGCCCGCAGGAGCAAATATGCCACTCGATTTCGCCCGCACGCAAATCGAAGAGATTTTGTTGAACCAAAAACGCATGGACTTCTTGCATCAAATGAATAACGAACTCTACCAAGAAGCTCTCGAAAATCGAAAGATAAAGTATTATGGCCGGGTATATTGACCTTACGGCCCCTAATGATAACGAACATCTATGAAAAAGAATTTATTTCTCACAACACTCATAAGTTGCCTTATTGCCGGCAACATGACTTTTGCCCAATCGCCATCTCCGACCCCCGGGGTGGTCGACGAAATCGTGTGGATAGTCGGTGACGAAGCCATACTGCTTTCCGATGTCGAGGCTCAATACCGTGCCATGCAAAGCCAAGGACAGCGCATCAATGGTGACCCTTATTGCGTCATTCCCGAGCAAATCGCCATACAGAAACTTTTTCTGACGCAAGCACGTCTCGACAGTGTATTTGTTACCGAGTCGGAAGTTTTCTCCAATGTCGAACAGCGCATCAATACCTGGATCAACTCGATAGGCTCCAAAGAAAAGGTCGAAGAGTATTTCAACGCGACCATACCTCAGTTACGGGAGGAATTGTCATCGACCGTTCGCGACCAGTTGACGGTATCAGCCATGCAACGGAAATTGGTTGCGGAAGTAAAAGTGTCTCCGGCCGATGTGCGCCGTTTTTATGCCAGCTACTCGACAGACAGTCTTCCTTATATCCCGGTACAAGTCGAAGTGCAACTGATACGGGTCGACCCCCTCATTCCCCAACAGGAAATCGATGATATAAAAGCCCGCCTGCGTGAATACAGCGAACGGATCACATCGGGTGAAGCCGAATTTTCGACATTGGCCATCTTGTATTCCGAAGACCCCATGTCGGCTCGCCGAGGAGGAGAATTAGGCTTTTTCAGCCGGGCCGATATGCTTCCTGAATTTACCAACGTCGCTTTCTCGCTCAATGACCCTAAGAAAGTTTCCAAAATTGTTGAGACGGAATTTGGGTATCACATCATACAGTTGATAGAGAAACGAGGCGACCGCATCAACTGCCGCCACATTCTCCTAAGACCGAGGGTGTCGAGTGAAGAACTCAACCAAACCATGGCCCGCATGGATACCCTCAGACAAGATATTGTCGACAACAAAATCACCTTCGAAGAGGCTGCCCAATATGTGTCGCAAGACAAGGAGACCCGCAATAACAAAGGTCTTATGGTGAATATGTCCGAAACCGGCGTATCGACTACCAAATTCCAAATGGACCAACTCCCGCAGGAAATTGCAAAAATCGTAGACAAAATGGAGGTGGGAGAGATTTCTCAACCCTTCACCATGATCGACCAAAAACGCGGCAAAGAAGTGGTAGCCATGGTGAAACTGAAAGCTCGCATTCCCGGCCATAAGGCAAATGTGTCGAACGATTTTCAGATATTGAAGGGCATTGTCGAGGAACATAAACGCAATGAATTGATTGATAACTGGATTCGCGAAAAACAGAAAGAGACCTATATCCGCATCAAGGAAGGGTGGGACGATTGCGAATTCACATACGATGGTTGGATCAAGAAATAATGTCGATGCAGGTAAGAGGCAAAAAAATAGTGTCACTCCGGCGTCTGTTACCGTATGTCGCCGGATTGCTGTGGCTCTTCTTCATCATACCCGATGCAACGGCTGTTGGAACCGAAGTGCAGCCGCCCGAGCGTCGCGAGCCCGACCGCACGATGGCGACATCGAAAGACAAGGTCTTTCTCGAAGCGGCCAATGAATTGGAATTCAACGAGTTGATTACACCCGATTTCCAAATATTACGAGGTGATGTTCGGTTTCGCAAAGACAGTATGTATATGTTTTGCGACAGTGCCTATTTCTATGAAAGGACCAACTCACTCGATGCCTTCGGTAATGTGCGCATGGAGCAAGGCGACACGCTGTTTATCTATGGCGATGAACTCTATTACGATGGTGAGACCCAACTAGCTCGTATCCGTCACAATGTGCGCATGATAAACCGCGATGTCGTGCTCACGACCGACAGCTTCAACTACGACATGGAGATAAACATCGGCTACTATTTCAATGGAGGAGAGGTGGCCGACACCGTCAATCGGCTCAACTCATTTTACGGACAATACTCACCCGACACCAAAAATGCTGTATTTAATTACGATGTAAAATTGTTCAACCCCCAATTTACCCTATACTCCGACACGCTCGAATACAACACCACGACCAAGGTCGCCGACATATTGGGACCTTCGGTCATTGTCTCCGACAGTAACACCATCTATTCTTCGCTGGGATTCTACAATACGGCCGAAGACGTGGCACAACTCTACAACCGTTCTCTCATTGTCTCGAAAAGTCAGAAACTGACCGGAGACACCATCTTCTATGACCGGAACAACGGTTTTGGTGAGGTTTTTGGGCGCATGGTCGTCGACGACACACTGCGTATGATGCAGATGCACGGACATTACGGTTTTTACAATGAACGGCGGGAAGAGTCTTTTGCAACCGATTCGGCTCTCATGATCGACTACTCCCAGCCCGACACCCTATACCTGCATGCCGATACGTTGGAGTCGCTCAAACTCAACAATACCAAACGCGTGTTGCTGGCCTATCACGATGTGCGCATATTTCGCAATGACATGCAGGCCATTTGCGACTCGATCATATACAAGGTCGAAGATTCGGTACTTGTTATGATGGACGGCCCGATTATGTGGAATCTCGATTATCAGATTTTCGGCGACACGATAAAGGTGTATATGAACGATTCGACCATCGACTGGGCCCACATTCCGGCCTTTGCCTTTGCCACCCAGCAGAAAGACACCGCATTCTTCGACCAACTGTCGGGGAAAGACCTGAAAGCCTATTTCACGAATGGCGACATTACGCGTGTCGATGTCAGTGGAAACGTCCAGACAATTTTTTACCCCCAAGAGTCGGACATGACCTTTACGGGAATGAACAAGGCCGAAACCAGTTTCTTGACCATGTATATGAAAAATCGTCAGATGGACAAGTTGAAGATGTGGCCTACCGTAGACGGTACGATGACTCCCATTTCGAAACTAAAACCCGACATGATTTTCTTGCCCGATTATAAGTGGTACGAAAATTATCGGCCCAAAAACAAAGCCGACGTATTCAGAGAGACTCGTCGTCCCCGATCGGAGATAAAGAAAGTGCGTCATACCGAAGAATTTTTTGAAGACGAAGAAGACCTATGAGCGATATTATCCATCTTTTACCCGACTCGGTAGCCAATCAGATTGCCGCCGGAGAGGTCATTCAACGACCGGCTTCCGCGGTGAAGGAGTTGGTCGAGAATGCCATCGATGCCGGAGCGACCGAGATACAAATCTACATCAAAGATGCGGGTCGCACCTTGATTCAGGTTGTCGACAACGGGAAAGGCATGTCCGAGACCGATGCCCGCTTGTCGTTTGAACGGCATGCCACCTCGAAGATAAGTTCGGCTCAGGACCTTTATTCACTGCGTACGATGGGGTTCCGCGGCGAAGCTTTGGCTTCTATTGCGGCTATCGCCCAAGTCGAACTGCGGACTCGTCGCCCCGAAGACGAAATCGGGACATCGATTCTCATCTCGGGCTCAAAGGTGGAGTCGCAAGAATATGTTTCGTGCGCTGCGGGTTCTAATTTCATGGTCAAGAACATCTTCTTCAATGTACCGGCTCGAAGAAAATTCTTGAAATCAAATCAGGTAGAATTCGGTCTTATTCTATCTGAGTTTGAGCGTACGGCACTCATCAATACCGATATATCTTTCAAGCTGGTACATAACGATGTAGAACTTTTCCAGTTACCACCGTCCAATTTCCGCCAGCGTATTGTCGCCTTGTTCGGGAAGAATCTCAACCAACATCTGTTGTCGGTCGATGTGCAGACCTCCTTGGTGTCGATAACAGGATATATCGGTCACCCCGATTCGGCGCGCAAACGCAATGCCTGGCAATACTTCTTTGTCAACGGGCGCTATATGCGTCACCCATATTTCTACAAAGCGGTTGTCTCCAACTATGAGCAGCTGTTGCCGGCCGGTGAACTGCCCCATTTTTTCCTGCACATACAAGTCGACCCGTCGACCATCGATGTGAACATTCACCCGACGAAGACAGAGATTAAATTTGAAAACGAACAGCCTATCTGGCAAATTCTTTCAGCAGCCGTGACGGAGACTCTGGGCAAATTCAATGCCGCACCGACCATCGATTTCGATACCGAAGGTGCTCCCGAAATACCCATTCTGCACACAGGGCAGCAAGTAGCGCCACCCCGAGTTTCCTACACGCCCGACTATAATCCCTTTACATCGTCATCGAAAGCATCGGGCCATTCCCATCGGGTCGATTATGACTGGACACAACTTTATCAGGATTTTCAGGCCAACAAAGAGATGCCCACCAGGACCGATGCCGAGGGGGAAGACGTGAAAATCCCCTCGAAGATAAATCGGCAAACGTCGACATTCTCCGGACAGCCCGAGCTCGAAACGACGGCCGATGCCATACCGTTGACGATACCCATGCAAGAGCCCTCTTACCCGACAACGACTTTTTGGAGAGGAACGGAAGCCCGGAGCGTATCG
>ERZ779656.1891-NODE-1891-length-10221-cov-7.300020_pt1 | contig 10221 bp, 10 predicted proteins | sample MGYA00511102_ERZ779656 | MGnify/ENA primary metagenome ERZ779656 (study PRJEB29588, sample SAMEA2143980) | human gut metagenome | biome: human gut; feature: human-associated habitat; material: faeces | place: Denmark | collected 2008/2010 ... | reverse complement strand
AGTCGAGTTTGGCGCCGCTTGCTTCCAGCTCGTCGTACATGTTGAGCGCGACGACCATGCGAGGGTTCAGGTCGATGAGTTCGGTAGTGAGGTAGAGGTTGCGTTCCAGATTCGAAGCCACGACGGCGTTGATAATTACGTCCGGCGTATGTTCCGCCAGGTGGCGGCGTACGTAAAGCTCTTCGGGCGAATAAGCGGTGAGTGCGTAGGTGCCCGGCAGGTCGGTGATTTCGAAGCGGTAGCCTTGGCGTCCACCGTGACGCCGCTGTAATTGCCGACGTGTTCGTGGCTTCCCGAAATAGCGTTGAACAGCGAGGTCTTGCCGCTGTTCGGGTTGCCCACCAGTGCGACGTTGATCCGTTTTGAGCTTTGGGCGATGACCTCATGGAGCTGGTCGCCTTCGCGTGTCCCGTTGTATTCTCCGCTTATCAGGCCTTCGGCTTCTTCGTTAGTGATGACTACGACCATCTGTGCTTCGCTGCGACGCAGCGAAACTTCATAATCCATGATCCTGTAAACGATCGGGTCGTGCAACGGGGCATTGAGAACTACTTCGACTTTTTTGCCGCGTACGAACCCCATCTCCATGATCCGGCGGCGGAAACCGCCGTGTCCGAGCACTTTGAGAATCGTGGCCGATTCGCCTGTTTTCAAATCCGATAAACGCATGTTTTTTTGTTGAAATTACAGGGCAAAGATACGCAAATATTTCAGGACCGGGCATCCCTATATATGGGGATAATCCGGCCCTGCAGGGTTTTTCGGGCTATTTTTCCAGATGCGCCGCTTTTTTTGGGAGAAAAAATTGGGAATTAAAATTTTTTTATATCTTTGCGTCATACATCCAAATTATTTACGTATTATGAAAAATTTAGTCGAAAAAATCAATGCCGAGTACGAAGTATTCGTAAGTAACGCTAACGCTCAGGTAGAAAAAGGGAACAAGGCTGCCGGAACCCGTGCACGCAAGGCCGCTCTGGAATTGAGCAAGCTGATGAAGGAGTTCCGGAAGGTTTCCGTCGAAGCTTCGAAATAAGTTTATTACTTTTTTGAAAATGAAGGGTCGCATGGGATACATGCGGCCCTTTGTTATGGGTGTACAACTTGGCAATTATATCTTTCGATGTACTATCCGATTATTCGGCCTGTGACCGTGTTTGTAATGCTACCCCCCCCCTGTTTGAGGAAATTTGGCGTGCTGCATTCCCATAATAACATATAATTTATATAATTCTTCACTGTTCGAACAGGAGCAGACCGTAACCGGCAGAAAATTCGGTATGCGATACAGAGGAATCTCCGGAATATCGAAAAGATTGCGTCTGTTTTTTAGTAGCTTAAATCGATACCGTGCCGGCGGAAATTTTCGAGGTCTTCATCCGACAGGCCGGTTTTCGGGAAAGGAACGGCCAGGTTGTGATCGTTCAGATAGCGGCGCGGTGCCCGGTAGTCGAATGTCGGACTGACCAACGAGTAGGCCGGATCGATGAAGTCGCCTTCGATCGAAGCGATATCGGCCATGCTTTGAAACATGGAGTGGGTTGTGGCCGGTGCGGATTCGTTGTTGCGGGCCGCTTCGACTTTTTCCGGGAATTCCCGTCGATATTCCGGCGAAAACCATCCCAGATTGGCGACATAGAGCTGATAAAAAGTGGTCGTAGGGGAGGCGTGCAAGAAGCGCTCCCGTTCGTCGTCGAGAATATCTTCGCCGTGATCGGCACAGTAGAGCAGCGCCGAACAGTCGTTTTCGAGCGAGCGGAGATATTCGATCGTCTGCGAGAGGAAGTGGTCTGTATAGTAGATCGAATTGTCGTAGGCATTGACGAGTTTCTCGACGTTCTTTCGGTTGATGGCCACGTTATCGTCCGGCAGGAAGCGGGCGAATTCACGGGGGTATCGTTGGTGATAGGTGAAATGAGAGCCGTAACAGTGCAGGATGATGAGCAGGTCGTGCTCCGGGTCTTCGGCGATAACCCGTTTCATCGCTTCCAGCAGTTGCATATCGTAACGTGGCTCCGGAAGGTACACCAGGCTGTCTGCATCCTTGGCCAACTTGTCGATCATGGCTCCCTGGGGGCGCTGGTTGGAAAGAAACCAGGTTTTGAACCCAGCCTCCTTGAAGAGTGCCGGAAGCCCCTTGCGACGGTATAGTTCTTCGTGTTGATCGGTTTTTACCGACGAAAGAATCAAGGGCACACTTTTGTGCGTGGTATTGCTCTGTGTGACTGTATTCCGGAATACGACCAGACCCTCTGTGTGGGTCAGACAGGGATTCGTTTCCCTGTGGTAACCGTACAGTTGCCAGTTGGCGGCCCGGGATGCTTCTCCGATTACATAGACGTAAATCTCGCGTTTGGAAGCCTCGGCCGTGCGCCGTGCATGGTATGTGAAATCCTCCGAGGTGTGTTCGAAACGGTACATTTTGCGGAACTCCGAACCGCAAAGACCGATATTATAGAAAACATTGACCGGAAAAATGTCGGTTTTCAATACCCGCTTGTCTTCGCTCACTTTATAGGCCGGGGCCAGGAACAACCCTCCGAGAATGAAGGACGAGAGTCCGATCAGGGCGATATTCTTGCGGGCCGTTTTCGAAAGACAGTGCCTTTGTCCGATGTCGCGTGAGGCGAACCAGAGTAGCGGCAGATAGATGGCGCAGACGATGATGATCGATAGATAGATGTTTGAGAGCAGCTCGCCAGCCTCTTCCGGATTGGTCGTCAGCAGGTTGGTGAACATATCCGTTGCGATGATCGAATTGCCGAACAGGTAGAGCAGTACGATTTGGAAGGCGGCGAGGACGACGAGCGGAAAGGCCAGCCAGATCATGATGCCGGAGCGTTTCAGCACGGCGCTCCACATCAGGTAGAAACCCATCGGGATAAAGAGCGATGCTTCGGCCGACCAGATGGAGTACGGCTCCGTATATAGTAATACGAGGTTGGGGATAAGCAGCGTGAGAACGAAGTAGAACGCCAGCAGGATGGACCCTCTGTCGTTATGCTCCTTGAAACTCTCTTTTTTTTCGTGAACTGCCATATCTTTCAGAACGCTTCGTTGATATTGAACAGGAATCCGCTCGTGTGCTTGCCGAATCCGTAATCTACTCGGATATTGATCCGTTTTTTGAATTCCCACCGCAGGCCTATGCCGTAGTTGGGGAGGGTGTACCCCCATTTGAACTTTTCGAACGAGGGAAATACGTTACCCGCACCGCCCCATACGACACAGCCGATACGTCGCCAGATATTCTGCCGGAGTTCGACCTGGAGGGTAATCATATCGTTGTCGTTGTATTGTCCTTCGTAGTAGCCGCGCATACGCTTCGAACCACCCAGGCGGGCTTTCATCAGCCAGGGTGTGCCCGAGGCATTGAATTCGCCGTACAGCTCGGTGGCTACGATACCGCCTTTCCATACCCGATGATAACTGTTCGCCGTGAATATCGCCTGCCAGAGCGATTTGGCGTTCGACCCGAGAAAATCCGGCCGCCAGGTTCCCTTCAGACTTAAATAAAGTCCCTTGTAGGGATTTGGAATGAAATCCCTTGTATCGTACTCCACGATCGCACCGATGCCCGTAGTCGTGTTCTCCGGGTTTTGGCCCTCGATATATTCCGGCCGGGTGAACTTGATGCCCCGGCTGTTGCGGAAATTGACAGAGGCGCCGATGAACATATTGGGTACGACCTGATAGAGGTATCTTACGTCCACATCGTAGCGTTTTTCGACGTACGACCCTTTGGGATTATTCGCTCCGGCCGAATAGCCGATACCCCAGTAGTCGGTCGGCTGCGAGTAGAAGGAGAGCTTGTACGAAATTCGGTGGCGATTGTGGCTGAATATGTTGTTACCGTTGATTCCCACCATGTAGAATCCTGTCGTACCGCCCGTGATGAATGCCGTGATGTCCGACGGCGGTGTCAGTGAATCCGTGCGGTCAAGGCGGTAAAGACCTGCAGCCATAACCGCGAGGCTGAATTGAGTGTCTTTCGAATAACTCGGCCCTCCGATGAAGGTGAAGTCGATCTTTTTTTCGAAAGTTTTGTCCGTGCTCGACTCTCCGAAGTAATCGATAAGCCGCCGCCAGAACGATTTTTTCTTCGGGGCGGCGGCCAGGGTGTCCGACGGCTGTGATGCAGGGATCGAATCCGTCTGCAACGGGGTGTAACTATACCGAATCGTATCGTTTTCTCCGATATACACCTTATTATCTTGTGCATACAGAGACGATGCGAAGAGTAGCAATCCGCAAAAGACCGTCAGGAATTTCGACATGGAGAAGTCTTATCTGTACTTCTGTACGACTTGATAAAACTCTTTTTTATCGGCATCGGAGAGAGGACCCTTGCGCATAAACACCAGGTCGCCCTCCTTGCTGACCAGCAGCAGGACGAACATATTGTTGCAGTCGCCCAATTGCCAGGCATCGCGCAGGGTATTGTTTTGATCGGCCAGTACCGTAGCGCCGTTGGAGGCTGTGCGTTTGCGAGCCATGTTGCGAGCCATACCGTTGGGAATCATCGGAGCGTCTTTCAGGTTCATTACCCCGAAACCGAACAGGTTTTCGCCTTCCACCCGGTGATTTTCCTCCATATCCGTTGTGAAATCCTCGTTCTGTTTGTGGTGGTCGGGGTCGATATAGAAGATCATCAGGTTTTTCTCACCCCAGTAAGGGAGCTGCGTAGGGTCGCCGTTCAGATCGAGTAACGTAACGTCGGATACCTTGCGGGGAAGAGACGACTGTGCGGATACGGCAACCGACATACCAAGCAACGGCAGTAAAAGAAGCCATAGTTTCAGTTTCATACTTATTACATTTTAGGAGATTGGTAGGCGCAAAGATACGAAATTATTTTTTTGTTGAATCTTCTATTCGTCGGGAAGAGTTGCGGGTTCGTTGAGACTTCGCTCTTTTGGCCGAAGCCAGGGCGTCGAGCGAATAGACTCCGCCGCCCGAAATTACCAGGGCTACCTGGATTCCCAGATAGACGAACAGCAGTTCGGAGGTTCCGAATCCTTTGCCGGGGAAGAGGAATAACAGCGAGATGAGCAGACTGGCGGCCATGATCGCGGCGGACAGGCGGACTTTGTAGCCCAGCATGAGCGAAATGGCGCACAACACTTCGATCGTGGCGATCGCAACGAAAATGAAAGCGCTGCCGAATATTCCCCACGACGGGTAATAGTTGATAATTTCATTGTAGGCCTGCATTTTGCCTACGTTATGCAGGAGAATGATCGTACCGATGAACAGACGCAGATAGAGAATCGCCCAATCGGCTCCTTCGTGGCTTTTGAACCAGGTTTGCAGTTTATTTTCCATATGTATAACTAATTCCGATTGAAAAAATACAAGCAATTCGTATTCCAAAAAATCATTTTGTGTGTTCAGCGCAGGTAATTCTGCCTGATCGGATGATTTTTCGGTGTTTTTGAGGAGAAAAATCCCGAGTGGGACAGCGAGTCGAATATCGCGGGTTTTCGATGTTTGCGGATCGAGGGATAAATACGATCCATAACAGGGGTGTGGTCGAGCCGCAAAGAGTCTTTTCATTCCGAACGACAGAGAGTCGGGAAATCCGTAATTCGGGTTATAGATTCCGTAATTCATATACTGACCGGCAAGTGGGGCCTGTGTAACTTTGCCTTGTAAAAAATATGAATCGTATGAATATATTGGAAAGAATGAGGGCGGGGGAATTGATTTTCGATACCGACCCTGAATATCCGTCGCTCTATGCAGAATTCGAGAAGACGATGAAGTTGGTGGCTCAACTCAATAGCGGTTACCATACACCGGAAGAGATAAGGGATCTGCTCGGCCGTATTTGGGGACAGCCATTGGACGAATCGGTACGTATGTTTCCGCCGTTCTATACCAACTTCGGTAAGTTTACCCGTGTCGGCAGGGGTGTGTTCATAAATTTCGGTTGTACCTTCCTCGACCGGGGCGGTATTACACTGGAAGACGGTGTGTTCATAGGGCCGGGAGTGCTGCTCGTTACTGAAAACCACCCGGAGCAACCGGCCGTTCGGCGTAACGTATATGCCAAACCCATTGTCGTCGGGCACGGTGTCTGGATAGGTGCGGGAGCTGTCATATTGCCCGGCGTGACGATCGGCGAGCATGCCGTCGTGGGAGCCGGAGCCATCGTAACCAAGGACGTGCCTGCCGGGGTAATCGTGGCCGGCAATCCGGCTCGTATCGTGAGAAGTATAAAAACGGAATAAAATTAAGTTTTATGAAAATCGGAATAATTGCGGCGGCATTGGCGTTTGTCGGTCTTTCCGCCGTTGCACAGACAAACCAAAAAACGAATATGGATATGAAAAAGTTGGAACTGGTACAGGAGTGGGATAAGACGTTCCCGAAGAGCGACAAGGTCGAGCATAGCAAGGTGGTTTTCGTAAATCGCTTCGGTGTAACGCTCGCCGCCGATATGTATGTCCCAAAAGAGGTTGTCGGCAAGTTGTCGGCCGTCGCCGTAAGTGGACCGTTCGGAGCCGTGAAGGAACAATCGTCGGGGCTTTATGCACAGGCGCTTGCCGAACGCGGTTTCCTTACCATCGCTTTCGATCCGTCGTTCACGGGGGAGAGCGGCGGTGTGCCCCGCAACGTGGCTTCGCCCGACATCAATACGGAAGATTTCAGCGCAGCGGTCGATTTTCTCGCCAACGAAGACCGTGTGGATCCGGAACGTATCGGGATCCTCGGTATATGCGGCTGGGGTGGTTTTGCCATCAACGCTGCCGCTAACGACACGCGCATCAAGGTTACCGTCGCATCTACTATGTACGATATCAGCCGTTGTACGGCCAACGGATATTTCGACCAGGCGGACAACGCCGACGCACGTTATGAGATGCGCCGCCGGCTCAATGCCCAGCGCACCGAAGATTATCGGAACGGTTCGTATGTCCGTGCAGGAGGGGTGGTCGATCCGGTTCCGGCCGATGCGCCGCAGTTTGTACGCGATTATCATGCTTATTACAAAACTTCCCGAGGTTATCACGCCCGTTCGCTCAATTCCACGCAGGGGTGGAATGCGACCTCCAACCTCGCTTTTTTGAATGCACCTATCCTTGCCTATGCCGCAGAGATTCGCAGTGCAGTGATGGTGGTACACGGTGAGAAGGCTCATTCTCGCTATATGGGAGAGGACGCTTTCAAGAAATTGCAAGGCGACAACAAACGATTGCTCATCGTACCCGGTGCCAATCATACCGACCTTTACGACAAGATGGAGATAATCCCGTTCGACGAAATAGCAGCATTTTATCGGGAGTATTTGAAGTAAGCGTAGCGCTCGATAGATACAATAGTAAAAGCCTGCGATCTGTTCGCAGGCTTTTCATATTTCGGTTACGCATGTAAATACTTCGCCTCGGCAAAATGCAAATAAAATTTGCTTTTGCGCTCGGCTTAATCGTATCTTTGCACAATTGTTGAGCGTATCGATTGTAAAATGCCTGTGAGCTGATTTTTTTTGTGATTATAATTTGTTGATTATGAGTGATAAGTATAAGATACTGTTCGTTTGCCTCGGAAATATCTGCCGCTCTCCGGCGGCCGAAGGCATCTTCCGGCAAATGGTCGAAAAACGGGGGCTGGGGGAGAAGTTGGAGGCGGATTCCGCCGGAACCTATGCCGGACACACCGGCGAACAACCCGATTCCCGCATGCGGAATGCGGCCTATGCCCGGGGGTATCTGCTGACGCACCGGGCCCGGCAGGTGCGGTTGCGGGATTTCGAGGAGTTCGATCGCATCGTGGCGATGGACGATACCAATTACCATAATCTTTATCGTCTGGCCCCTTCCCGTGAAGCGGGAAACCGTATTTACAGGATGTCTGAATTTTTCCGGGAACATCCGAAATGGACCCATGTGCCAGACCCCTACTACGAAGGGCATGAAGGGTTCGAGCTGGTGCTCGATATGCTCGAGGACGGCTGCCGCACGCTGCTCGACGAGTTGGAGAAGAGGTAGCTCGAAATCGCAGAGAACGAAAAAGAGTGCATTGAAAAATGCACTCTTTTTCGTCGAATCGAGTCTGTATGCCGGTGCGATCCGGAATATTTGGTCCGTCGGACGTCCGAATCAGAAGTAAAGTCCAACTCCCACCTGGTAGGTGTTGCGCCAGGGGCACTTCTTGGCGGCGAACAGGTAGGAGAAATCGAGCTCCAGATGCATGAACCGCAGTCCCGCACCGATCGTACCGTAGTCGTATCCGTGGCTGTCGGCGACGTGGTAGCCGCCGCGGACAGCGATCATCTGCATCAGCACATACTCCACGCCGATGCCCATCCCGAAGGACTTGTTCTCCGAGGAAGAGTAGCGGTAGCCCAGATCGACCGAAGCTTCGAGCGAATGGGAATCCCGGATCGGGGCGAAGAGCGAACCGCCGACACTGAATTTGGTGGGCAGGTCGTAATTCGAATCGTCGAACGTGAAGCCGAAGTCGGAGATTTTCGCACCCGCACTCACCCAGGCGCCTTCGAGCATCCGGTTAAGCGGAATCCGCGCGTATGCCGCGACATCGAACCCGAGGGCGTTGTTCGTGAACAGTTCTCCGTACGAGGAGCGGATGTAGCGGGCCGTCACCGACAGACCCAGATAGCGGCCGATCCGATAGCTGTAGGCCAGATCCGCCGAAACGCTGAGCGGCCGGAACGCTTCGATGCCGACGATTGGGTTATTATTCTCGTCTTTGGGAATGAAAGGGTAGTCCTCGTCGTCCGGACTGAGCTTCGGCTCCCGGTAAAAACGGGTGCCGAACGAGATCGAATGTTTGTGGTTGAAGGAGTAGAATCCGCCGAAGGCCATCAGGTCGTAGCCCTTTTTCACGTCGCGCATCCAGGGCGAGTAGGAGAATCCCACCTCGAACAGGTTGTGGCTGAAGAGCGACGAGGCCGCGTTCTGGAATACGGAGTAAGCTCCGCCGGTAGTCGCTACCGAAGCGTTGGCCATACCCGCTGTGCGGACATCGGGGTTGATCGTCAGGAACTCCTGAGCCGATGCCGCCGCTGTGCCCGACAGGAGGATTATTGCGAGAATGAAGATCTTTTTCATAATTTGTAACGTCTGTTTTTAGCGTTTGACTATGGTGCGGGTAATTTGAATGCCGTTGTAGGTTACTTGTACCAGATAGGTTCCCGAAGCGAGTCCCGATACGTCGAGTTTGACAGGTTCCTCGTTGATAAGTCCAAGTGTTATGTTCATTACCTCCGTTCCCATTGAGTTACGGATACGGATCGTGCTTTCTCCCGAGTAGTTCGGCAGTATGTTCAGTACGTCGGTACATGGGTTGGGGTAAAAGTCCATTGAAATACCGGTCGGATTGTCTCCCTTGCTAACGGTATAGGCAATGGTTCGTTTTGCTGTCTTTGTTCCGTTCATAGCCAGCAATTCTGCCGTATAGCTTCCTGCTGCGTATTGCGATGCGTCAATGGTCAGCGTGACTACGTCACCGTCGATCGACTTCGCGATCTTGCCCGAGGGGTCGTCCAGACGCCATTCCATGTAGCCGGCCAGCGTATATTGCAGCGTTTTCCGTTCGGAGGCGCCGAGCGTGAAGGTGTCGTTCTGTCCTGTGGCTGGCGTGATCGTCGGCTGGTCGGAAACGGGCGGCACCTCGCCCGAATCCAGGGCTGCACCCGCATCGACGAGCTTGCCGATTTTTCCGGCATAGGTCCCCCGACCATTGTATATTGGTCCCTGATAGCTGTCGATGTCGCGTGCTGTCGAGAAAAGCTTCTCTTTGAGCTGTTTGTTCGTGAATCCTGGTGCCCCGAATTGCGAAACGATCAGGGCCGCAACACCCGATACGTGGGGGCAGGCCATCGAGGTCCCCTGCATGTAGCCATACCCGAGAGTCTCCGAGACGTAGTCGATCGTGTGGGTCTCCACCTCTCCTCTGAAATTTGTATAGACGAAAGTCATCCCGTTTTGCAGGTCGGTCGGAAGCGTGCTCAGGTTATAACCTTCGTTATAATGGATAGGCCTGGAAAAATCGGCTGCGTCTCCTCCGCCCGGCGCACATATATCGACGGTCGGACCATAGTTGGTGTACCAAGCGGCTTCATAAGTGCAGGAGACGGCGGCCACACTGATGCAAGGCTCGTAAGCGGCCGGATATCCGGGCTGTCCGCTGTTTTCATTACCTGCCGCGAATATCACGACGCCACCCGCCATAGGCCCGGTCTGGGTTTCGCCGTCG
>ERZ779656.1887-NODE-1887-length-10248-cov-2.861375_pt1 | contig 10248 bp, 7 predicted proteins | sample MGYA00511102_ERZ779656 | MGnify/ENA primary metagenome ERZ779656 (study PRJEB29588, sample SAMEA2143980) | human gut metagenome | biome: human gut; feature: human-associated habitat; material: faeces | place: Denmark | collected 2008/2010 ... | reverse complement strand
ATCAGATTCATTAAGAAATGTCGTGTTCAGTGTCTTAATTTATGAGACCATTATAGGCGGAAATGGTGTTTCCCAACCTTTCGCCTCCTCTGCTTTGATATTTGTTGAACTATTATAATTTCCGGTACATAACATGCAGCATATCAGTCCCAATATTATGGCACACATAATTATAATCTTTTTTTGCATTTAATATATTCTCACTTCCTATGATTTGTTTAATTTTACCATATCTTACAGTATTTTTTAACCCCCACTTTTCAAAAAAAGCCAGTTATTTGTTTACTTCTTTATCTTAACTTTTTTTACTTTACTCCATTTACCATATACTTTTTTTCCGTTGTAAATATTATATGCTCTAACTCTTATATAGTATGTTTTTTTCTTGATAAGTTTTCTTAAAGTTACAGAACAAGTCTTTTTTTCTACCTTTTTTGCTTTAACAAATTTTCTTGATATACTATATTGAACCTGATAGCCCTTTGCATATTTATCTTTTTTCCAATTAACTACAACTTTATTCTTTTTTTTGTTTGATATTTTTCCTATGGTTATTTTATTAGGTTTATTCACCCCTAAAACTGCAACACCAACCTCATCTTTTTTGTTACTAGTAGATGGTATTTCATTTATTTTATTATTTGGGGTTGAAGTTTTATTATCTTTTTGCTTTTCTAATTTATTAATAACCATCGTTTCCTCATAACCACAATCTGTACAAATTCTCCTTTTTTCTCCAGTTTCATCTTCTGTTTCCTTCTTAATAACCTCCCAATCTGAAAATATGTGTTCATGAGAAGTATTTTTTCCAAACCAATAAGTAAATTCTTCACCTTCATCTTTTTTAACATCCCCATCTAGCGATATGAAAAACACATAATTCTTTCCTGCTTTCAACTTATACCCTTTATTCTTCGTAAATTCTAACTCATTATCTTGGTCATCATATACACACCAAAACCATTCTTTATAAATATTGTCTATTGAATCAGGTTCAGTATTATACCACAAAGTATAATAGCCACTTTCTAATGGTGTTATAACATAAAAGTTCTTTGATGTTATACCAATTATTTCTGTCTTTTTCTCATCAATTTTTAATTTAGGGAAATTAGCATCTATTTTTTTCTTAACATCAATGTTATATGAAGCAGAAATACTTCCTAAAATTGTTACTTGTATAGATTGTAATCCTGCTTTCATTTTACCATAATCCTCTTCACCACTATACTGTACTTCTAGTTGATACATAATTGATATTTCATCGTAACCTATTGATTCTACAAAGTGCTCCTCTACAAAGTGCTCCGAAAAAGTACCATCCGAATATAATATTTGAAATTTGATATTCGCATCTCTGAAATCAATGTTAGGGAAAAATTTCCCTGTGTATGTAATATCATTATAAAACAACCCTGTATGGATAGTTTTATTATCAGAATCCAACGGACAATACTCATAATCTAGTATATTTAATCCTACAATATCTTTATTGTCTTTGTTTATTGAAATAGAAATTGATTTTCCATATGTTGGGCCAATTAAAATCAAATATTTTTTCTCTTTTTCTAGATTAATTTTATAACTGTCATTATTAAATTCAGTAAAAGTCCCCTGTAGTTCATTAACAACACCAAATTCCTCAATTTCATAAATCGTATAATATTCTTCTGAACCTAATTTCAAAGTATATGTACCTGTTTCATTAGGACTAATTACAAAACAATTTTCTTCATTTACGTCAGATTCAACTACTTTTGTTTCATTAGTTGATAATTGTGTTATTTCTTTCGAACTTTTTTCAATTGTAATAGAAACATTACTTGTTCCGCCAAATGCAGAATCATTACTATCAGCATCCCAGTGATACAAGCCGAATTGTATTAGATATTTATTATTTTTAACTAAATATATATCTGATATATCATATGATATATCTAATAATTCGCGACCATCATATGTTATGTCATAACCGATGCTGTAAATATCGGCATTATCAGCTATTTTGTTCACTGAATAGAATCCTGTTTCCTTTGGGGTAAAATAAAAATATTTACTATCCTCAATTTCGCCTGACCATGTTTTATTTTCCTCAATATTGCTCACTGCCGCATTTACTTTAGATGGACAAAATATAAAAAACGACATATATATAAACATTAATACTAAAATTTTTTTCATACGCCTATCTCCTTTAACCAATTATTTTATTACGTTTTTTTAATAGAGTCATCTTCTAGTAAAGATTATAATTACCAAACAGATGACTCTATATAACATATTACACAAATCTTATAATTTAAAAATGATAATGCTTTTTAATATCTTTTATACCATTAAAAATCTGAATATGGGAACGCATAACTTACTTGTGCTGTTTCATTTTCGTATATATCAACATTATATTGCCAATATATTGTACCAGCCACATTCATGAAAATATTATACTGTTTTTCAAGATTTTCACGTTCATTACCGTATAAAACAGTTTCTGATTTGCATTCATGTGAAGAAATCAAAATATTATATTGTCCTACTGGAATATGTGAAATTTTATAATTACCAGTACCATCAACTGTTCCTTTTCCAACCACAACATTCTCTTTTTTATTTATTACAAAAACCTTTGCTCCCGTATCACTTACATAGCCTCTATACCTATTATAATGAAATGTTATATTTCCCTCAAGCGAACCATATTTGATCTCTTCTTCTGATTGCGTTGATTTATTGGTCTTCGACTTTGCTTTTACAAGCACCTTACATTTTAGTTTCTTCGACTGAATTTTTGCGGTAACAATAGTTTTGCCTGCTTTTTTGGCTTTTACTACTCCTTTTGCATTTACTGTTGCAACGCTTTTTTTACTAGAACTCCATCTTACTTTTTTCTTTAAATTTTTAACTTTAAGCTTATAAGTTTTGCCAACTGTAAGTTTTAAATTTTTTTTGTTTAATTTAATAGTCGCTGCTTGTGTGTTTCCTATTGGAATCATGCAAAAACATAAACATAAAATCATCATAATACTAAATATTTTTTTCATTACTTTTTCCTCCTTTTGAGCATTATCATTTTATAGCCACTATATCACTCCCATGTCCATTTCCCTTTCTTTTTTTTACACACAAAAAAGACGGCTCACCGCCGTCTTTCCTATCTCACATCTATTCCAAAACATCCGTCAACGTATACACATCAACACTTCCAAAGCACTGTAGCAGTAAATAATCTAATGGATATTTATCGTCCATCGGACGCATACCGCATAAATTCAGTATACTGTCTGCCATTGCTACAAATTCCTTTTTCACGACTTCCGGCGACTCCTCTCCTGACTGTTTCAAAACCACATAATGAATCAGGACAAGCAAATCTGCACGGCGTATGTTATGCGTGCGCTGACGCTGTTTACGAATTTCTTTCTCCAATTCCTGTAATTTTGTTTCGTCATCCGTCTTACCGGTTCGACATTTCGTATATGCCTGCAAAAGCCGCATTTCCCTTTCTTTTTGTTTGGCAATCGAACTAATATCAGAAATATATTTCGCATCCACTGCACCAATTTCTTTTTGCAGAAAATTCCGCTTCATATCTCCAAACCGTGTATGTGGAAAATGAATACCATCATAAATTTCTACAATTAAATCCGAGACACGTCGAAGCGGACTATATGCCATTTTCGTCAAAAATTGAATCTCTTTCACTTTTTCTTTGGATAACGGGCTTTTTACCAGCCGGGTCTGATTCTTTATAAAACGCCGTATTTCTTTTCCATAGTCCTCTTCCTTAATGTCATTGCTTTTCAGCCACGAAAAAAATCCGGCATCTTCTAAGGCAGTAAACAAACATTGTTTGATATCTTTTCTAAAAAAAGCCAGTGCTTTCTCTAACAATGCCATATAATTTTGATAGGTTGTCATGCTGTAGCCTTTAAATAATGCTTCGTTTTTTCGCATCCACACAAGAAATTCTTTCGTGTCAAGATTTTTTACCGGCTCATAACGCTTTAAAATCTCGTCCGTGTGTGCCGTCTGCCGGATAGGCACATTCCAATCGCTGTATTGTTCAAAATAAGCAACCATCTGCTCATACTGCTCATAAGTCATATGATTTTCCAAACCGTACAAAGCAATCATCTCGTGATAATCATTCACTTGAAAATCATGTTCAGAAATGGCATACATAAAATATTCTCTTATTTCATCTACTGATAACTGACAGACAAATGCCAGATGAATAATCTGTTCTCTTTTCGGCATCGACTGTCCATGAATTCCAAACCATTTTTGAATGGTTGGACGTGAGGCGATTTTTGCCTTTGACACTTTATCATAAAAGTTATAATAAGCATTTTGCCTAACCTCATCCACAATTACTTGACTGAGTGGTTTTTCAGTTGTTTTCCATTTTTCAATCATGAAACGGTCGCATTTCATAAAACACTTTTGCATCATTTCATGAAAAATACGTCTCTTTTCTTCCTCTTCCATTATGTTCTCCTATTATGATAGTGAATCTAAGTCACCATTAAATTTAACTTTTGATTTCTTTTTCTTTGGCACCGGTTTTGGCGTAACTGTCGGTCTTGGCGTGGCAACAGTTTTTTTCTTTCCTTTGCTAATCGTAAGCCGCAGCGTTTTTTTCGATACATCGAAATACGTTTTCCCTGCCGGAATACTTTGTGCAATCACCGTACCTTTCGCCTTTTTGCTGTATTTTGTTTGGAAACGCACGGTCAAACCTTCGTCTTTTAATTTCTTCAGATTCTCTACTGCCGACTTTTTTTCTAACCCGCCATAATTTTCAATTGTAACCGTATATGGTGTTGCTGTTAACGTTGGTACACTTGTTGCCGGCATTGTTGTTTGAGGGGCAGCCACCACTGGTCTTTTGTTTATTTCCGATTTATTTTGAAAGACAGAAATAACGACCACAAGCAGAACCGCAATCAAACCTGCTATAAATATTTTGGAAGCAGTTCTTCCTTTTTTTCGCTCTTTTTTCTTATCATAAAAAGTGTCGATTTCACGCATAATATGAGCCGTATTAAAAGGATGATGTGTTGTATTATCTTTATCAGCATTTGCTTTGCCTGAAAATTCTGATAAATCTTTTTTCTCATACAGCATTTCAAATAATTCATCCATTGTTTGGAACCGGTCTCTCGCATCAACGAAAAGTCCTCGCTCAATCACGTGAATTTCATACTCACTTAAACCTGTGCCATAAAATTCATGCAGCGGTTTCATATGGTCCGCAATCATTCGTTCAACCGAATCATCCGGGTCAATTCCGGTAATCGCAAAATATATGGTCGCACACAGCGAATAAACATCTGTAAACGCTCCTTGTTTTCCTCGCTGCCTGCACTGCTCAATTGGTGCATAGCCACGCTTGTAAACAAGCGTTAATTCCTTGTTTCTCTGTTCTTCAAAATTTCTTGCCTCACCAAAATCAATAAGCTGAATACTTCCACCTTTTGTCACCATTAAATTATCCGGGCTAATATCACGATGAATAATTCCTTCTTTATGTATCACGCAGAGAGACTCTATCACAGGTTTTAATTTTGTAAGGATATCTTCTCCCTTCATCGTCCCATAATTTCTAACATATTTTTTCAGACTCTCGCCCTCAACATATTCCATTACAATATATGAAATCGAATCAACAACAAAAAAGTCACGGGCAGAGGCAATTCCATCCAGTGCATAAAAGCGGGCAGCCATCTTCACTTCACGCTGTGCTATTTTCCGGTCTTTTTCGCTGCTGTTTTCATACTCTTTAATTGCCACCGGAACATCAATTAAAGTATCCATTGCCTTGTAGGTTGTTCCAAAGCCACCACTGCCAAGTGTACACTCAATCACATAACGATTATTTAGTTTTGTTCCTTTTGTTAATTCGTATCCCATGGTTTACTAAATCCTTTTTGTTTTACTCTTACTGTACTCTCTTTTTTTGTTTCGCACCCGGTAGCTTCGAATGCGAAAGCTTATCTTGCCCTTTCCGGGTGTGTACTTAAAGTTTAATGTAGCATTCTTCCTAATCTTATGTTTGGATAAAGGAATTTTCTTGTATTTCTTTTTTCCAAACCGAACCCACATTTGCAAATATGGGTCAGAACATGATTTTAACCGAATACTTATATAATGGATTCCATCCGTTGTTATTTTCCTTTTTAGCTTAAATGCCGGTGCTTTTCGTTTCAACATCAGTTTCTTTACATCCGAAAAAACACCATACTGATAATTTTTCCCGCTTATGCAGTAAGCACGCACTTTATAATAATAGTTTTTTGCATACTTTATTTTTGAATCTGTAAAACTGCATTTATTCTTGAAACCATCTGCTAGCTTTTGGTAGCCCTTGTTCTTTTTAGTTGAACGGTAAATCTCATAACCGTCAGCCTGTTTTATTGTATTCCACATAATCTTAATCTGTTTTTTCTTTCCGGCATTCAATTTAAGATTTGATACTTTTGGCAGCACAGTTTCTGCCGATGTACTAGATAGCGTATTTAATGGTAACTTTTCGTTCTCTATCTGTTGGGTGTCTTTTATTGGTATAATTGTTGGTATAATTGTTGGTGTAATTGTTGGCGTAACCGTAGGCATAACTGTAACTGTCGGAGTTGGCGTATTCTTATTGGCAACAAAATCAATTCCTGTAATTTTTATACTTTCAACTTCCTTTGTCCAAGAACAAAAGCCTTTGCGGTCCATCAACCTGAAATTAAAACCTATAATTTTCTTTTCAGTTCCATCTACTTCTACATAAGGTACAAAAGAAACTTCTCCTTGTGAATTTTTTGATTTTGCTGTAGGTCTGTTTACATAATTTGTTTTATTTGAACTATAGCCATTCAAATCAGCAGAATTGCAAACTGCTTGAATCAACAAATTCTGGCATAAAAAATCACTAGATTCACAAAAATCGGATTCATTTTCGTCAAATTCTTTACATTTCAATTGATATCGCAATCTAATTTCTGAATAATCTTGTGCACAATACCAAGAATCATTTAACTCATCTTGCAAATCAATCCAACAATTATATTTTGTAAACTCTGTTTGATATCGCGACAAATCAATTGAAAAGTCTTTGCCTTTCCTATTTTTTAATTCATTTTCATCCAGAATCGGCTTTGGTGGCCTTGGTGTACTATAACAATATTCTGGCATAAACCAAGATGGAGTATAAGAAGGCGTAGGAACAGGATCACATACTCCAATATTTTCATACGGAATAAACCGTATAGAAATTAATCGAACAGATTTCACTTGCAACGGCCAGGAGCCATCATAAGAATTATGTAAAGTTAACCTATACTCATTGTAGAATACATCATCATAATTATATGTATCCTGATGAGCTAATGCTAATATTAGGTTCGTCTTGTTTACCCATATTTTTTTTGAATAACCTTTACGTCTAAGTTTATCTTTTGAGGTTAATCCAAACGAACATTCTACTGTATCAAAGTACCACGCGTCTTCTGGTAATCCTGAATCAGCCAACTCTTTTTCTTTAAGTTTTTCATCTTTAAATTCAATTTCATAGGTAAATTTAAGAGATTCATAATGCTCATATATGAGCGGAGATTCAAAAACATCCTCCTGACATATTTCAATTGCACTACCAGTAGATACTGTATTTTCACCTGTCAAATCAACTGAATATGGATGCATTTTATAACCATGCCAGTCATCATCATGAAAATTATCAGAAGTTAATGCTTTTGCATGATTACTTTTTATTAAACCACTAGGACATATTAATTGCATAATCAAAGCCACAACCAGCCAAACTGCTATTTTTTTCCTTCTGTTTTTCATATCTTAAACACTCTCTCCTCTATGCCAACGGTAACACAAGTAAAAAACCACAAGCCGGCTTTCACCAGCTTGCAGCTTACAATACCTAATATTTCTTATCTTATTCTTCCGGAACATCCTTAATACTGAAACTAATACGTCCCATTTTATCTTTGCCAAGGCAGATAACTTTCACTTTATCACCAAGTGTAAGCTCGTCCTCTACATGATTGATGCGGCGATTTGCAATATTTGAGATGTGAACCATTCCTTCTTTGCCGGGAGCAAACTCAATGAAAGCACCAAAGTCTTTAATGCTGACAACTGTTCCCTCAAGAATCTGACCTTTTTCAAAATCAGTTACGATGATTTCGATGAGACGGAGTGCTTCGTCCATTGCCTCTTTGTCTGTTCCGCAAACGGAAACAGCACCATCATCGGTAATGTCGATTTTAACACCGGTGCGCTCAATCAATGCGTTGATTGTCTTACCTCTCTGACCAACAACTTCACCAATCTTAGCCGGGTCAATCATAATCTGTTTAATCTTTGGAGCGTAAGCATTTACTTCTTTTCTAGGCTCTGCAATTGCTTTTGCCATAACCTCATCTAAGATGTAAAGGCGGGCTTCTCTTGTTCTTGCAATAGCCTGCTCCACGATTTCTCTTGTCAAACCATGAATCTTAATATCCATCTGAATGGCAGTAATACCTTTTTTCGTACCGGCAACTTTAAAGTCCATATCGCCGAAGAAATCTTCAAGACCCTGAATATCTGTCAAAATCAAGTAATCATCATCGGTATCACCGGTTACCAAACCAACGGAAATACCAGCAACTGGTGCCTTAATCGGAACACCGGCAGCCATCAATGACAATGTAGATGCACAAATACTACCCTGAGATGTAGAACCGTTGGATTCCAAAATTTCGGATACGGTACGGATTGCATATGGGAACTCTTCTTCACTAGGAAGAACAGGAACCAAAGCACGCTCTGCCAAAGCACCATGTCCGATTTCACGACGTCCCGGTCCTCTGGATGGTCTTGTCTCACCAACGGACCATGATGGGAAGTTGTAGTGATGCATATATCTCTTGGATGTCTTTGTAATATCCAAACCATCTAATTTCTGTTTCTCTGAAAGTGGAGCCAATGTTGTAACATTCAACACCTGTGTCTGTCCACGAGAGAACAAACCGGAACCATGTACTGTAGGAAGTACATCAACTTCAGCATGAAGTGGACGAATCTGTTTTACCTCACGGCCATCCGGACGTTTGTGATCTTTCAGAATCATCTTACGGACTGTAACTTTCTGGAATTTATAAACAGCCTCATCAATAAAGGAAATCCAGTCCTCATGCTCCTCTGCATAACGTTCTTCCAATTTATCTTTGATCTGACGGATATTTTCTTCACGAACCTGTTTTACATCAGTAAATACAGCTTCTTCCATAGCTTCCGGTGTAATGAAATTAACCATGTCATTCCACATATCTTCCGGAATATCGAAATGCTCATACTCGTGTTTCTCTTTACCACACTCAGCAACAATCTTGTCAAAGAACTCGATAATCTGTCCATTCAACTCATGAGCACCATAAATTGCCTGAATCATCGTAGCTTCATCAACTTCATTTGCACCGGCTTCAATCATGATAACTTTATCTCTTGTGGAAGCAACAGTAAGTGCTAAGTCAGAAACCTCACGCTGTGCGCTTGTCGGATTATAAACAAGTTCACCGTCAACCAAACCAACCTGTGTTGCTGCGGTCGGACCATCAAATGGAATATCTGAAATACTGGTAGCCAGTGCAGAACCAAGCATAGCAACAAGTTCCGGTGCACAATCCTGATCAACATCCATAACTAAGTTTTCCAGTGTTACATCATTTCGATAATCTTTTGGGAACAATGGACGCATCGGGCGGTCAATTACACGACAAGTCAAAATTGAGTTATCGCTTGGTTTCCCTTCACGTCTTGTAAATCCTCCCGGAATTTTTCCGATGGAATACATCTTTTCATGATATTCTACACTTAATGGGAAGAAATCAATTCCCTCTCTTGGTTTCTCGGATGCTGTTGCCGTAGAAAGGACAACTGTATCACCATAGCGCATAAATGCAGCGCCATTTGCCTGAGCAGCTACACGTCCAATGTCAACTGACAAAGTACGTCCTGCAAGCTCCATTGAAAATGTCTTGTACATACTTTTTCTCCTTTATTTTTATTTCGAGATGCCGAAACCACTGAAAAAACCACTGTATCAATGAGTTTTTCAGAAGTCTCGGTGTCATCTCAATTTACATACAAAATTTATTATACACAATCTTTGCAAAAAAAGCAACTTTCCTTATTCCGGATAACTGATACCTAAAATGAAATTTTAAATTCCACTTCCCCACGGGTCGGTGGAATTCAGTCCTG
>ERZ779656.1884-NODE-1884-length-10264-cov-2.093839_pt1 | contig 10264 bp, 9 predicted proteins | sample MGYA00511102_ERZ779656 | MGnify/ENA primary metagenome ERZ779656 (study PRJEB29588, sample SAMEA2143980) | human gut metagenome | biome: human gut; feature: human-associated habitat; material: faeces | place: Denmark | collected 2008/2010 ... | reverse complement strand
TTACATTTTCCGTCATAAGCGAAAAATTGTAAGATTGAGCCATAACAACTGTAACAGAAAACATAGTACCTATTGCTAGTGTTGAAAAAAAAGTTTTTAATTTTCTCATTGATTTTCTCCTTTTGATATTAATTACTCAAAATTCCCATATCTAAATAGATTTTTTGTAATTAGAAATTTAAGTGTTTCAAGTTTACAAGTTACATAACAATAATTATTGTTGCTTGAAGTCAATGACAATTTCTATTATCATCATTTTCGTTATTTTTTCAATACTATTTACACGAAGCAACATTTTTATGTCCTTTTTGGTCGATTTCACTGCCCCAAATAACCTCTTTACAATTTTAATTATTGCAACAGATTTTTGTCGTTATTTTACCCCCCACTGACAAACGAATGAAAATACTACTGTTCCTATAAAACAAACCAACCATATACTTCTTAGTACTTTGTTTTCTTTATAATTCTCCGAACATGGAACCAGCCATTGATCTTGCCTATATTTCAAAATATGCTCCTCCAATGGTTTGTATTCTTTTACTATTATGCTCCACAATAGCGCAGTAATATTGACTATCACCGAACTATAATAAACAATCGGTGAGTTTGTCTTATCATAAAAGAAGTAATATGCCATTTTCCACATGAATATAAACCATACACAAGATACAATAATTGTAAATGTACTATCCATTTTCCACTTCAATCCAAACAGTACCAAAGGTAAAAAGGCTAAGATTACAGCTATAAGTAATCCTGCCGCCTTTCCATTTCTGACACCTGATTCCAAATGCCATATTCCCGATAAAAGAACTACAAACGGAATAAGTATCGTTAAATAAATATTCCAAATTAATATTATATTTCTAATTCTGTTGTAATATTTTATTTCCATAATAATATCCTTATCTTTCAGCCACTTTTATCTGCCATACTTTTCTTGTAATAAGAATACATCCTAATATATTGCAAATCCACGATTTGGAATAGAACAACATTTTTCGGGCACTTTTGGTCAATTTATGATATCCAAAACCACCCGTTTTTTGTCTTTTCGTACCGTCTTCTTGCCTTAATTCCCATACTCTTCTATAATGATATCAACAATTATGTGTTTAAGGAGATTTTTAATGAGAATACTTATTTGTGACGATGATCTATCTATCACGCAGTCACTATCCCAGATAATCAAAACATATTTCAAAAAAAAGAAAGTAAATAATCTCGATATTATAACCTTTAATGATGGGGATAGTCTTCTTTCTGATAAATCCCAAAAAGATATCGTCTTTTTGGATATAGAAATGCCCGGTTTTGACGGCATCTATGTAGGAAATGAACTAAAAAAGCAGAATGAATCTGCTATTATTTTTATAGTGACATCTTACCTCGAATATCTGGATGCCGCCATGAGATTCCATGTATTCAGATACTTATCTAAGCCAATAGATAAACAACGGTTATTCCAAAATTTAGATGATGCACTTGAATTATACTATTCTATCAATCAAAAAATCGCTGTTGAAACAAAATCCGGAGTTACATCTGTTTTGACTTGCGATATCGTATATGTAGAGGCAAAGGGAAGAAAGGTTATAGTACATACTGTCACGGCTGATTTGGATTCCACTCAGACACTTCAATTTTGGATAGAGCATCTGCCGCAGGCTACCTTTTTTCCGTCACACCGTAGCTATATCGTAAATATGGCTATGGTAACAAGCTTTGATCACGAGCTGATATACCTTTGTGATGGTCAGTTCACCGCATATTTAACAAGAAGAAAATTCACCGAATTTAAGAAAGCATATTTGATGTTTATGGAAAGTAAGAGGTAATACTTATGAGTGCTGCTGTTTGTTATTTTTTAGTATATTTTGCTGAGGCGTTAATACTGTTGCAATATTCATCTAATGTTTTTGAATACAAAATTTCCTCGATAAAACGATATATATTACTTACAATACTATTTATCCCCATATATTTTATTTCATTCGCACATATCGGTTTATTAAATACTGCTTTATTTTTTGTTGCTACTTTTGTTTTTTTGAAAATTTCAACCATGGAAAATAGTGCAACTCTCTTTTTCCATTCTGCAATTATGATTGTAATTATGACTTTGTGTGAGCTTGCTTCTATGGGGATTTTTTCAAAGTTTTCATATCATTTTTATTCTAACATGAATGATACCGTTTTGCTTTATTCAGTTAGTTTTTTAAGCAAATTACTTTACTTTGTAATCATATATTTTATATCACATAAGCTATCCAGCACCAGATCCAATATACGATTTTCCATCTATGAGATCACTACATTGGCTATAATACCTGTTATTTCCGTATTTGTAATCTACACAATGATATATTTTCTTATGAATTATAAAATAAAATCTCCACTCAACTATCTGCTCATCCTTAGCAGCTTTTTCATGCTGCTTATAAACATACTCATCTTTGGTCTGTTTGAACATATTAAGCAAAAAAATTCCGAAATAGCAGAGCTCACACTTCAGAATCAGCGTGATGCCGACTCTGTAGAATACTACAAAGCCATCGTGTCACAGGATGAGAAACAAAAAGTTCTCATTCATGACATCAAAAAGCATCTCAATGCCATAGCCTCACTGAATGAACAGCACGATTCTGAAAAAATTGCAGCATACCTTACCCACGTACTCGGTTCTTCTGAGTTAAAGCACTCCGTGCGGGTATGCGATAATGACCTTTTAAACGCACTACTCTGCCGTTACCAGAAAATATGTCTTACGAAAAAGATTGCGCTGCATATTGATATAAGAAGTAAGTGTATTGATTTCGTGACACATGATGATCTCAGTGTACTTTTCGGTAATCTCATGGATAATGCTGTAGAGTCAGCCGAAAAAACAGTTAATCCTTTTATAGAACTCAATGTTTTTCATAAAGAGAACAATAACATGACCATTATCACGCTCATTGATTCCTGCCGCGTAAATCCTATTGATAAAAATGGCAATCTTTTACCAACTAAAAAACCGAATCCACAGTTTCATGGATTCGGTATGCGTAGTATAGAAAATATTGTTAAGAAGTATAACGGTGAAATGACTTTTTACTTTGATGATCCTACCAAGACATTCCATACGATTATTATGCTTCGGCACTGAAAGCTGTTGCTTTTTCGTTTACAAAGCTATTTTCATCAGTAGAAGCCATTCCATAACCGGCATCTTATTCAGCAGTTGCACTTTGTATGGCATCTTCAAAATCTTTCCACTTCATATTTACAGCCATCTCAAGCACAACTGAACTAAAATCAGCGAACTCAAAAAGCCGAATCCACACTCCCATGGATTCGGCTTTTGTATATACACTTCTATTTTCTATTTTGTATGAAGCTGTCAATCATCGCAATCACACCATCTACACCGAGCTTTGCCACATTCAGGCACAGGTCATAGTTTTCTGCCTGCCCCCACTCCTGTCCGGTATAGTATTTGTGATAGGTCTTTCTGTTGTCATTTGTCTCACGCACAACAGTCTTTGCCTTTCTCGCTGAGACTCCATGTGTATCAGCCACAGTATCAACGCAGAAGGCATCATTCGCTGTCAGGAAAACTGAGACAACATCATCTCTTCCCTGAAAGGCAAAGTTTGCACATCGTCCCTGAATCACATATCCCTCACAGCCGTCCTCAAGCGGCAGCCTGTCTATAAATGTAAGAGCCATCCCCGGAGTATCATGCAGCACATTATCCTCCTCCGTCTCCATCACAATAGAGTAAAGCAGGGAATTAACCGGTCTCTCACTGTAAAACTCCTCATACTCATCGTAGCAGCCTGCCTCTTTGGCACCGGCCGCAATAGCCTCTCTGTTCATGAAATGTAAATGATATTTCTCAGCGACCGCTCTACCGATACTATCTGCATCGCAACCGCACTTTCTAGCAATAGTAATTATCATATAAATATAGCTCCTTTCTGTAAAAAAGCCAACGCGCAGGAAGCGCTCAGACAAATCAATAAAAGTTTGCAAACACCGATGCAAACACCACCGTAAGTATTCCTGCCACCGCGATAGCAAGAGAGCTCATGGCGCCCTCTATCTCGCCAATCTCGATAGCCTTCGCTGTTCCGATGGCATGTGATGAAGCGCCAAGCGCCAGTCCCTTCGATATAGGCTCAGTGATTCTGAATATTTTGCATACAAACTCTCCGAGTATATTTCCAAGCACACCTGTCACGACGATAACTGCGACAGTGATGGTCACATATCCGCCGAGCTCCTCTGATACACCCATACCGATAGCTGTCGTGATGGACTTTGGCAGCAGTGTGACATAGTCCTCGTGTGAAAGCCCCATAAGCACTGACAGCACAAGCACTGTCACAAGGCTTGTTATGACTCCTGCCGTGAGTCCGAGCGCGACTGCTGCTATATTTTTCTTTAGCAGTGTCCACTGCTCATAGAGCGGTATCGCAAGGCATACCGTGGCCGGTGTCAGAAACCAGCTAAGATACGATGCCCCCTTATTGTATGTGTCATAATCCACATCTGCCACAACAAGCACTATGATGGTCAGTACTATTGAAATGAGAAGCGGATTGAGTATTGCAAGCTTAAACTTTTTCTTTAAAAGCATACCTATCAGATATGCAACCAGACTTACCGTGACACCGGCAAAAAGCGATGTCTGAAACAAATTATCCATTATGATTATCCTCTATCTTATTTATTTTCTCCAGCATCAGCCCTCTTGCGCTTCTGCATACGGATTACGAGCTGTGAAACATATCCTGTAGCAATCATTACAGTAAGAAGTGCCACAACCGTGATTACAAGCACCGGTACGAGCACCGGCTTAAGATTGCCCCAGGATGACATAAGTCCCACTCCCGCAGGGATAAACATGACAGGCATTATCTCTATCATGAATTTGCCTGCACTCCTTACAGAGTTAAGCGGTATCAGGCCTGTCAGCAGACCTATGAAAAGTATAACCATGCCATATATGCTCGCCGGAACAGGCAATGGCAGTAAATATTTGAGTATCTCACCTACAAACGAAATCGCAAGTATGATGAGAAATTGCTTTAATAATTTCATTTTATATTGTATCTCCGTTATATATATTTCGTGACTATTTGTAACTGTTTATCAGTGTTCCCTGACCATCATTGCACATACAATGGCAAGCAGCACGCTTGAAGCCCATATAGCGCGTATTCCTATGTGCAGTGAGCACACTCCGCCTATACCTGCTCCTATTGCAAATATCAGAATAATTCCATAGTAGTGCGCGGTCTTTTTCAGTGCCCCGATATTTCTGTCACGCAGATATATTGACAGACTCTCTGTGCCGCTTCTTAAGTTGCCGATGCACATGGTGCTGGCATAGCCGTAGCCGTTTACCTTTCTGAAGGACTGCACCTGCATAGAACAGCTGAATGATACAAGCATGGTCGCTATCATATCGTACCTGTGTGGTATGAAGCCCACCACAAACAGTATGATTATCTCTATCATCACCACTATCTGACGCCAGTGGATGCGCTTTGCCTTCTTATATCTATGCCCGATTCTCTCTGCCACAAGCACACCGAGTGCAAATGAAAGGATTGGGAAAAGATACGATAGTCCCTTCATCCATTCACCCATCATCAGATGCTGGCTCATCAGCACCACGTTTCCTGTCTGCGCATTCGAGAATACCTCATTTCTCACATTATAGGTGTAGGCATCCTGAAAGCCTCCGGAAAGTGCCAGAATCGCACTCAGCAAAAAGGTCTCTGATGTCTGAATCCTTATTTTTTCTTTTTCAGTCATTTTTTCGCCTCTTTTTCTCATATTCGCTGTTATCTGCCACACCCTCGTGTGACCCACAGCAATTGCATATTTACAGCAATCCACACGGTTTATTATTATAGAAAAAAAGGGCGGATATTTCAATACCCGCCCCAAATATACAGTGTATTAAATTTTGCACAATACCTAAAATATATATTGGATATACATAATAGATATACATGATAGCTATACCAGATACTTTTCTTCAAACTCAGATACCGGTACCGGTTTTGAGAAATAATATCCCTGAAACTCATGACATCCCATCATTGTAAGCATATCAAGCTGCTTTTTCGTCTCCACACCCTCTGTGATGACGTCCATGCCTATCTTGCCTGCAAGCGTGATGATACTCTCTAATATATCCTGTCCCTTGACCTCGTTCTCAGATTTGCGAAGGAAGCCCATATCGATTTTCAGTACATCAGCACTGATGTCCTTTAGCATGTTGAGTGATGAGTAACCGCTTCCGAAATCATCAATCTCCACCCTGAAGCCTACGCCCTGAAGCTTGTGGATAATATTCATATTCTTCTCAAAATCGGTCATCAGCGTTGTCTCTGTAATCTCCAGATGCAGATTGGACGCTGCTATGCCATATTTATTAATCAGCCCTGTAAAGGTCTCATATATATCTATAATGTAGAAGTCCTTTGTAGATATATTTACAGATATATGATAGCTTCCATAGCCTTTTTCCTTCCACTCTGCAAGCTTTTGCGCTGCCTTCTCCCATATATAGAGGTCAAGCTTGTAAATGAGACCTGCGTTCTCTAAAATATCAATAAAAGCATACGGTGTCAGGATGCCTCTTGATGGATGAACCCAGCGCACCAGCGCTTCTGCGCCCTTTGCAGCACCATCACGTTTCACCTGTGGCTGTAAGTACATGACAAACTCATCATTTTGCAATGCCGGCTCAAATTCACCGAGCAGACGTCTCTGCTCTATTGATATCTCAAGCAGATGCTCATCATAGTATGCCACACAGCAGTCGTAATTATTCTTTATGGTGTCTGCCGCTATATTAGCCTTGTCTACCATAATGCTGAAAGCCTCATCCCTGTCTCTTATCTCATACACACCCATGTATGTATGCAGATGGAAAGAATTGCCCGAAAACTCACGCTGCAGCTCTTTTATTGAATCTGCCACTCTTTTTTCATCAAACTCTTCTCTTGGCAGACACAGCGCAAAGCGGTCATTCATAAGCCTTGCACAAATGGTCCTCTCAGATGGATTCGATGCCATGAGCTTCGCCTGCTTTATGAGCACCTGATTGCCCTTCTCCATTCCAAATATCTCATTGATGAATTTGAAATCCTTTATATTGCTGCAAATCAGGTAGAAGGTTGTGTCATGATACTTGTTCACCATATCGTGCACATCCTCATAGAACTGGTCACGGTTCAAAAGTCCGGTCAGACTGTCATGCGATGCCTTGTACTTTTCCTGCTCCCACGACTCATACATCTGTGTACGGTCATTGTATACAAAATAATCACATATAACGCGATTGCTCTCATCATATATGCGCTTGTAGGCAATCTCAAAGTAGTGCTTTTCACCGTTTATTTCAATATCTGTTGTCTGGAAGGTCATACTGTCCCTTCTGTCATCTCCCAGCTTTTCAATCCACTGACTATATTTACTTTCATAAACAGACATATTGCCGCCATGCCTGTAAATAGCCTCCATCAGGTCATTGTAATATATGCACCTGCCCTTTCTGTCATAGCAGATGATACCATTGTTCATATCGCGGACCACAAGAGAGAGCATATTTTCTATAAGCTCATTCGGCACATATCTGTATGTCAGGTAATATATGATAATAGCTATAGCACCATATATAATCATGGTGAGGTCATATATGGAGTCCGAACCTATAGTAGCAATGTCAAACGAAAAGCCGATAAAGATAACTACCGCTATAGCCCCATATGCCTCCCTGTACATGCGCGATGATTTGATAATCATATACAGATATGTAAAAATAATCAGAATCACAAACGCATATGTGAATATAAAATGCAGCCTGTACCATAGGCTGTCATTATTGAATACCACCTTAATATTCTCAGCTTTTATGGATTCTATATCAAAAATCTTATTAGTCCAGGTGTTCTCTATAAGCATATATGTGTCCAGCACCGCAAATATCATGGAAGCAGGCAAGTACTGTAACAGTGTGCCCCGGCACAAATGTAAAAACAAAAAAGAGGTCGTCACAACCTCTTTTTTGTAATTTATTAACATTTATTATTTTCCTGAAGTTGCTTTCAGTCGTGTCATGGCACGGGCCAGCGAAGCTCTTGAGTGATAATACTCCTGAATACTCTGCTTCTGGCGAAGCTGCTCCTCAGCTCTCTCCTTTGCCTCTCTTGCCCTTGCTATATCGATTTCCTCCGGATGCTCGGCTGTCTCGACAAGCAGTGTTACACGGTTGTTGACTATCTCTACGAAGCCCATTCCCACTACCGCGTACTCCCAGTTGTCACTGCCCTCCGGCTGAAATCTCATCTCGCCCTCATCGACGGCTATGACCATATCCTCATGGTGGGCGAGGATTTCCTTCTGGCCATCGAACTCAGGGACTATTATGGAACGACATCTTCCTGAGTAAAACACTCTGTTAGCAGCTATTACCTTTAGATAAAATGTATTTGTTGCCATACGATTTGTCCTTCCTTATGCTTTTACTGCTGCATAGTCTTTGCTTTTTCCTTGACGTCCTCGATTGTTCCGACATTGAAAAATGCGTTCTCAGGATACTCGTCCATCTCACCATCTATGATGGCCTTGAAGCCCTTGATAGTATCCTCTACAGGCACATAGACACCCTGGATACCTGTGAAGTTCTCGGCTACGTGGAATGGCTGTGAGAGGAACTTCTGGATTTTTCTTGCTCTGTATACAAGTACCTTGTCCTCATCTGCCAGCTCCTCCATACCGAGGATTGCGATGATATCCTGCAGCTCCTTGTACTTCTGGAGAATCTCCTGTACCTTTCGTGCTACCTGATAATGCTCCTCGCCTACGATATCAGGCTCGAGGATACGTGATGTAGACTCAAGTGGGTCTACTGCCGGGTAAATACCCTGTTCAACAATCTTTCTTGAAAGAACTGTTGTGGCATCCAGATGTGCGAAGGTTGTAGCCGGAGCCGGGTCTGTGAGGTCATCGGCTGGTACGTATACGGCCTGTACTGATGTTACCGAACCGTTCTTTGTAGATGCGATTCGCTCCTGCAGCTCACCCATCTCAGTAGCCAGTGTAGGCTGATAACCTACGGCTGAAGGCATACGTCCTAAAAGTGCTGAAACCTCTGAACCTGCCTGTGTGAAACGGAATATATTATCGATAAAGAATAATATGTCGCTCGATTTCCCTGATTCAGAACCTGCGTCTCGCATGGATTCTGCAATCGTAAGTCCGGAAAGCGCAACCGAAGAACGTGCGCCGGGAGGTTCGTTCATCTGTCCGTAAACGAGTGTGGCCTGGCTTTTTGCCAATTCGTTGTAATCCACTTTGGAAAGATCCCAATGCCCTTCTTCCATGGATTTTTTGAATGCGTCGCCGTATCGTATTACGTTTGCTTCAATCATTTCGCGGAGCAGGTCGTTACCCTCGCGTGTACGCTCGCCCACACCGGCAATGACAGAGAAACCGTCATGAACTTTTGCGATGTTGTTTATAAGTTCCATTATAAGAACCGTTTTGCCAACGCCGGCACCTCCGAACAATCCGATGTTTCCACCTTTAAGATCTGGTTCAAGCCGGTCGATTACCTTGATTCCGGTGGCGAGGACTTCCTGCGATGTCTTCAACTCGTCGAATTTAGGCGGATTACGGTGAATGGGGTAGTCGTTATCGTGTTCCATGGGGTTCAATCCGTCTATGCAGTCACCTATTACATTCATCATGCGGCCTTTTATCTGCGAGCCGCTGGGCATTGTGATAGGGCTGCCGGTCTGGATTACTTCCAACCCCCTTTTCAGTCCGTCGGTGTTATCCATTGCAACCGTGCGGACGGTATCTTCGCCAATATGCTGTTGTACCTCAACTACAAGTTTGCTACCATCTTCCCTGATTACGTCTAAGGCATCATGGATTTTTGGTAATACGTCTTCGGCTTTTTTTCCTGCTGTGTCGAAAACGACATCTATCACAGGGCCTATTATTTGTGAAATTCGACCGTTGTTGTTTGCCATAATATTCTCTTATCTTTCTTGCAAAGCTATTAAAATAAATCCGAAACCAACATGTTATTGTTAGTTTTTTTCCGGTGTTTAGTAATAATTGGGTATAATTTGCGCTATTTAAACTACTAAGTTGCGCGAAAAGCCCATAAACAAAGGCAAAAGCGAGGTATGGTACAAAAGTTTTTTGCTTACGGGGAGGCAGAACGTTGAAAGAGTTTTGCCGCGCA
>ERZ779656.1875-NODE-1875-length-10323-cov-7.729743_pt1 | contig 10323 bp, 7 predicted proteins | sample MGYA00511102_ERZ779656 | MGnify/ENA primary metagenome ERZ779656 (study PRJEB29588, sample SAMEA2143980) | human gut metagenome | biome: human gut; feature: human-associated habitat; material: faeces | place: Denmark | collected 2008/2010 ... | reverse complement strand
TGGAGCGATCCTCCAGCATCAGCTTGAAGCTGTACCGCACTTCGCGGGGCGTGATAGCGTCACCGGTGGAAATGTCGGTTTTGAGCGGCGTTATTACGCCGTCAAACTCCGTTTCCATGCTGATGCGGATGCCCGGATACTCGGCTTCGTCCATGATCTCGGAAATGCGCTTCACACGGAACTCCACGCCATCGTCCACCGGAACGGAGATGATGGAGGCGATCATATTCTCTACTTCCTCGATGCCGACCGTTGCGCCTTTTACGGTTGCGTCAATGTCCATTGTGGAGCGGGCGTCAAGGCCGACCATGGCAGCCACCAGCATTCCGCCTTTGAGGATGAATTTGTCCCGGTATTCCGAGAGAGAAATGCGCTCCAGAAACCGCTCCATCATGTAATTGCGCATCAGAATCTGTGCATCTGCGGCTTTGTCCTTGGAGAGATTGCGGATCAGGTCTTTGAGCTGCCGTGCAGTTTTTATCATAAAAGTACCTCCAAATACTGCCGAAGCAGTTTTTCAACACGGAACATCTGCGCATAGCGCATCAGCTTCCGTAAGTCCTTGTCTTTTCGTTTTGCGTATTGCTTGAGGGCATCCTGAAAGGTCTGCATCTCGATTCCACTGCGGCTGCGGATCAAGTCGCAGATGGTGCGCTCCATATCATAGACGGGAACCGGATTGCCAAAGGGCGTGTTCATGGTGGCGATCCCCACATCATGCAATTCTTTCTTGATGGTGTAGACCTTGATGCCGTCTGCTTGCAGGCTGGCAGGATTGTAGCCGGTCTTGACCGTGATGGAATACGGACTCGGCTCCCGGTCGGTCAGGTCATGGAAAAACAATGCACTTTCATGGGAGAATACGGCCTGCGCACAGCGAAGGTGCAGCAGGTACATGGCGTCCGTCCATGCGTCGGGCGAAACATAAACGCCGTGCGCTGCCTGCTCCACGCCGCGCTGCTTGGCGTAGGCGTAAAACGTGGACTTGGCAATACCGATTTCCAAAACCTGCGCGGTTTTGACGATCCCATTGTTTTGCTGAAAAAGCAGGTCAAGCCGTTCATAGGCGGTCATGTTATCACTTCCTTCTTGCTAATATTATATCCGAGATTAGCAAGAAAGTAAACAGGGATTTTAGAAAAGCAAGCCGAGGCGTTCGCCCCGGCTTGCACTTTAACTATGAATGAAGTTTTTCATGGCAGAGTTCACGTCTTGCAGCTTGCCAAGTCCCTGCACAGCCAGCATCGGAAGTCCCATCGGGCTGATCAGAAACGCCAGCACAAGGAGGATGATGCCGTTCTTTACGGAGTAGGTAATCAGCACGGCGAAAGCCAGCAGGAAGAGCAGTCCGCTTGCCAGCTTGAACACGAAGCCGGAACAGGACAGCAGCCCCGCGCACAGCCAAACGAACAGGGACAGGATAAGCGACAGCGGCGCAAAGAGAATTCTCAGGATGAACATTTTGCGGCCTCCTTTTCACAAAGTGCGGTCAGCGCGTCACGCTCTTTGGCGAGCTTTGCTTCTTCCTTTTCGGTCAGGTCACGATCTCCACCCGTAATCTCCATCATGCGAAAATTCTCATAGGCATCCAGCAGAGAATCCAACAAATCTTCGGGCGTAGGGCAAAAGTCCACGGTGTTCCAGTCCTGCCGATAGCAGTCAAAGCCCATAACGGTGTAGCCCTTGCTGGTGAGGACAACTTCAAAATCATCATCGCGGGCGAGGTAGTCAGAAAATACCTTCAGCACAATTTCGTTTGTCAGCATGCGTTCCGCAGCTCCTTTCCAAGCGGTCAAATCTCTTTCTGATATTAGATTACTTTGCTCATTAGTGTTTTGCAAGGATGCGGCAAAGTCATACGAATAGTTTTCGCCTTTTGCCCGACATCTAACCATATCACATAATCCTTCTTTAGTACAGCTACCTGAACTAATTTGCTCCAGATGGGAAATATAATGTTGGTACAGTTACAGGGACGGGAGGTGTGATACTTGCAGTTGAATGAAGCCGTCAGCAGGCGTTTGGTCGAGCTGATGCAGGAGCGCGGCATGACGCAGTATCAGCTTTATATGAAAAGCGGCGTACCGAAGTCCACCATCGGCAATCTTGTGAACTGCGCATACCCATCCATGAAGCTGCGGATCATCCACGAGCTTTGTCAGGGATTGGAGATCGACCTGAGCAGTTTTTTTGCCTCGCCGTTATTCGATGAAAATAATCTGGAACCGTAGAAGCTCCGATGCTGTTTTGCGTCGGGGCTTTTGCTTTTGTATAGACAGGGGAGGCGGTTATTCCGCCGCCCCTGCGACTTATTTCAGCGCCGCCAGCGAGGAAACGATTTTCTCTGCCGCCGTCCATATCCGTTCCTGACTTTGCTGAATGTCCTCCAGATCGGTTTCGTAGATGCGGCCTGTTTCGTGGGCGCGGCGGGTGAGTTGGTTGAGGTTGTTGCTGGAATACCGAAGCAGCGACACCAGCTCCCGCAGCTCCGGAAGATCGAGCTTTACCACATATCCGTCAATCGCCATCTTGCGGAGATATGCCGCCATGTTGGTGGTGCCGAACTGCGCCATCTTCGTTTCAATCATTTCCCGCTCCTGCGGTGTAACGCGGAATTTAAGCTGAATGTCCCGTTTGCGCTTTGCCATCGCTCAACGCTCCGGGGATTTGGACTTCGCCGAAATTTTCGGCGAAGTTGTTTCAGGCAGCTTTTTCAGCATATCCCGGACAGAGGTTTTCTGCTGCTCCTGCGCGTAGGCTTTGCGGGTCTGGCTGAGAAACAGATCGACCAAACCGGGATGGCTGCTGACGGCCAGATAGCAGTTGCGGTCAGTACCCCATGCGTCGGGATTGGCGGGGATGGACATGGCGTTTGCCCAAGCCCTGTTGTCGGGAGAATAGCGTCTGTCCCAGTCCGCTTGACAGACGGTGATGGCAAGGATATGAAATGCGCGGTCATAGCCGAACTGCTGCACCACCTGATCGACTGCCGCTGCATCCAGCCGGTTATCCCGGTAGTGGTCGCGGATGGCGGTTTCAATCGCTTCCTTGCAGGCCGTGTTCGCTTGATTGGAAGCGCGGTAGGCCGCAAGCTCGTCATGCTCTCTGGCGTAGGCCGCCGTGTGCTTGTAAACAGGAATATTTTTCATCATCGTGCCTCCATTTCTTTCTTGTGGGGCTTTTCCGGTGCGCCATGAACAGGCGGCGCTTTCAGCCTGTCCAGAACGGAAGGCCGCGTCGATTTTGCAATCGCCTGCTCAGGCTGCGGCTGTCCCTTGCCGTCCAGATTCAGCTCCATATCCAACTCAATCAGCCGCGCAGTTTTCGCGGCCAGCTCCTGCTCCTGCGGGAATGGCTTACCGACCTCAGCCTTTGACGCTGCCTGCTGGTTATAGAGGTTTTCAAGCTGCTCCTGAACGCTGCGCAAACGCTCCGGCATTTTATCCAGCGCGTTCTCGATGCGGACAAGGTTGCCTCTGGCATCCGAACCGAGTTCAACGCGATGGGTCATTTGGCCTTTCAGCGTCAGCGTGTACGTTTTCCACATGGAATCAAAAGCAACGGACATGGTAAAGCCGCGATAGCTGCCGATCTGTACCGGGTCTTTGCCCTTGACCTCCTTGCAGGTATCCAGCAACGCGGCACCGGCGTTTTCCTTATCGGTGAGCCGGTCGCCGCGAATCTCCATGCCGACAAAGCCCTCTGCCGGGAGCGGATGCGCCGCGAGGGTCTGCATATCCGCCTCCAGCCCACGAACAAAGCCCTTGTGTTCCTCTATCTTTTCCGGGAAGTATTTCAGCAGACTGTCCTCCAAGCGGAATTGCTTGCTGTTGTGGTCTGCTTTCATAATTTTGAGCTTGGACACCTCAATGTCCAAATCCATGCGCTCTTTGATGCGGGGATCACCGGCGCATAGCGCTTTGATCTCCGCAAAGGACAGCGCCGTAGCGTCCACGTCCTCACAGGAGCGAACCGGGGATTTTGAGGTCATGATCTGAGAGATGAATTTCTGCTTGTTCTCAACGGTCTGCCAGAGGTAGGCGTCAAATGTCCCCTCGGTTACATAGCGGCATACATGAACGAGCTTGTTCTGATTGCCCTGACGCTCGATGCGGCCTTTTCGCTGCGTGAGATCACGGGGACGCCACGGGCAATCCAAATCGTGAAGTGCGACCAAACGATCCTGCACGTTGGTGCCCGCGCCCATTTTGGCCGTGCTGCCCATCAGGACGCGCACTTGACCGCTGCGTACCTTTGCGAACAGTTCCCGCTTTTTGACCTCCGTATTGGCATCGTGGATGAACGCGATCTGTTCCGGGGGCATACCGGCGTCAATGAGCTTTTGGCGCACATCCTCATAGACCGTGAACGGCGTTTCCGCGCTTTCCTCCAATGAAATCGCGCTCTCCAGCGCATGGATTTCCGGGCTGTCCAGCGTACCGGGGGAAGCCTTTGCCGCCCGCTGCGAGGGCGTGGTCTTTGGCGTAGAAATGTCGCAAAACACAAGCTGTGTCAGTTTTTCCTCCTCGCCGTCACGCCAGTATTGGAGAATGTTCGCCACGCACTGATTGACCTTGGTGGTTTCTTCGTCGGGGAGCATGGGATTGATGATGCGCTGGTCAAGCCCCAGCTTGCGTCCGTCCGAGGTGATTTTGAGCATATTGTCCACATCCGGGCTGACCGCACCGCTGTGTACCTTGGACGCTCGTTCCGAGAGGGCTTTCACCATGTCCTGCTGGATCTGTGTGGGTTTGGTGGCGATGGTGTGATACGCAACCTCCGGCGTGGGTAAGTGGAGCTGATCCGCCGTTTTGATGTCGGCGACCTCTTTGAACAGGTTCATCAATTCGGGCAAGTTGAAAAACTTTGCAAAGCGCGTCCTTGCCCGGTAGCCCGTGCCCTCCGGGGCAAGCTCCAGCGCGGTGGTGGTTTCTCCAAAGCGGCTTGCCCAGCAATCGAAGTGTCCCATACCCATCTCTTGCAGCCGGTCATGCTGCAAATAGCGCTGGATGGTGTAAAGCTCTGTCATGGAGTTGGAAACCGGGGTGCCGGTGGCAAATACCACGCCGCGCCCGCCGGTCAGCTCATCCATGTAGCGGCACTTTGAGAACATATCCGAGGATTTCTGCGCATCGGTGGTGGAAAGCCCTGCCACGTTGCGCATCTTTGTATAGAGGAAAAGATTTTTATAATTGTCCGACTCGTCCACAAACATCCTGTCTACGCCGAGCTGTTCAAAGTAAATCACATCATCCTTGCGGTCGCTGGCTTGCAGCTTTTTCAGCAGCGCCTCCAGCCCCTTTTTCGTGCGCTCCAAGCTCTTGATGGTAAAGCTGTTGCCGCCTGCGAGCTTGGTATCCTGAATGCCATCGGTGATTTCCTCAATCTGCTGATGAAGGAGCCGTTCCTGCCGCTCCGGGCTGATGGGAATACGCTCAAACTGCGAGTGGCCGATGATAACAGCGTCATAGTCGCCGGTGGCGATACGGGCGCAGAATTTCTTGCGGTTGTGGGTTTCAAAGTCCTTCTTGGTAGTGACAAGGATGTTGGCCGAAGGGTAGAGCCGCAGAAACTCAGACGCCCACTGTTCTGTCAGATGGTTTGGCACGACAAAAATGGATTTCTGGCACAGTCCCAACCTCTTGGATTCCATCGCAGAGGCTACCATTTCAAAGGTTTTTCCCGCGCCGACCTCGTGTGCCAGCAGCGTATTCCCACCGTACAGCACATGGGCGATGGCGTTTTTCTGATGCTCTCGGAGGGTGATTTCCGGATTCATACCGGAGAAAACGATGTGGCTGCCGTCATACTCGCGGGGACGAGTGCTGTTCATTTCCTCGTTGTATTGCCGTACCAGCGTTTCGCGCCGCTCCGGGTCTTTCCAAATCCAGTCCTTGAACGCATCCCGGATAAGCTGCTGCTTCTGCGCGGCAAGGGTGGTTTCCTTGGCGTTGAGGACACGGCGCTCCCGTCCGTCTGCATCCTCAATGGTATCGTAGATACGAATGTCGCGGAGATTCAGCGCATCCTCCAGCAGCCGGTAGGCGCTGGCACGGTCTGTGCCGTAGGTGGTGAATGCCGCCACGTCGTTGTAGCGCACCATGCTCTTGCGGGAAACCTGCCATTCTGCGGTGTACGGGACATAGCTGATCTCGATCTGTCCGCGCAGATAGCGAGGCGTTTCAAAGGTTTCATACATGAATTGCTCGATGTACTTCTTGTCAAGCCATGTCGCACCCAGCCGCACCTCAATCTCGCTGGCTTCAAGGTCTTTCGGCTGTGCGGCAATCAGGGCATCCACATTCCCGGCAAAGAATGGGTCGCGCGCTGCTACACGCTGCGCGGTGCGGAGCTTCTGCCGGACGTTGCCGGAGAGATATTCGTCCGCCGTCTGCCAGCCCTTCGCCCAATGCTCGCCGCCGTCCTCCAAGTCAAACGGGCCACTGTTGGGTTCCTTGTAAATGACGCCCTTCAAATCCTCAACGATCTGTGGAATCTTTTCGCTGCCGCCCATGAGGGAGGCCATAAAGTCGAGATCGATGCAGGCTTTTTCTCCGATGCAGACAGCAAGGGCTTCGCTGGCGGTATCCACAGAATCTACGCTGCGCTGCTGCTTGATAGTGCGCTTGTGGAACATATCCGCCTTGCGCTCCAGCTTTCCGTCGTCATCCAGCACTTCCAGCGAACACAGGAGATAGTATGAGGAATCGTCAGAGAACGCAAGACGGTTCGCACGGTCATTGATTAGGCCGTGTTTTGCGGAGAACGCATCATAGAGGCGGTTTAGCTCGGCCTGCGCTTCCTGAATCCGGCTTTCTGCGCTGTACTCGTCCATTTGCAGGGCAATCAGCTCATTCACGCAATCCCGCAGCGCGACCATGCCCTTGACACGCTCGGCGGCGGTGGCGTTCAGCTCCGGTTTGACCATGCGGCTGTTTTCCCGGTAATACACCTCGCCGCCCACCACGGTGTAGGAGTAGTTTTTCACATTGGGGTCTGCGGGGATGGACGTGTCGATCTGTTCGCCCTCGCCCAGCTCTGGCAGTTCCGCCTCCTGATAGGTGCCGCGAATGTTTTTCACGGCATCATGGAGCTGATCTGCAAGTGACAGCCCTTCGATGGGGACAACGGTAAAATCCTGCTTGCCGTATTGGGTGCTTTCGGAGGTCTGCCTGCCGAGGATCATCTCCGGGTGGTCAACAAAATAGCGGTTGATGGCAAAGCCATCCTCGTTCTGGCCGAGGTGTACCCAATCCGGTTCGATCTCAATGGGACGGTCACGCTTTTGGAGAAAGAGAATGTCCGAAACCACATCCGTACCAGCGTTGGCGCGGAACGCATTGTTGGGCAGACGAATGGCACCCAGCAGCTCCGCCCGCTGCGCGATGTACCTGCGGACTTCGGGCGATTGCTTGTCCATCGTGTAGCGGGAGGTCACAAACGCAATCACGCCGCCCGGACGCACTTGGTCGAGGGTTTTGGCAAAGAAGTAGTCGTGAATGGAAAAACCGAGCTTGTTATAAGCCCGGTCATCTACCTGATATTGTCCGAACGGGACGTTGCCCACGGCGAGGTCATAGAAGTCTTTTCTGTCCGTTGTCTCAAAGCCCGCGATGGTAATGTCCGCCTTGGGATAAAGCTGCTTGGCAATACGTCCGGTGATGCTGTCCAGCTCCACGCCGTAGAGCTTGCTGCCCTGCATCTGCTCCGGCAGCAGGCCAAAAAAGTTTCCAACGCCCATAGACGGCTCCAGAATGTTACCGCTCTGGAAGCCCATATTGCCGACCGCTTCATAGATTGCCTTGATGACGGTGGGGCTGGTGTAGTGGGCGTTCAGCGTGGACGCTCTGGCCGCAGCGTATTCCTCTGGGGAGAGTGTGGCGTACAGCTCTGCAAATTCGTCCGACCAGTTTGGTTTATTTTCATCGAACGCATCTGCCAGACCGCCCCAGCCCACATAGCGGGAGAGGATTTCCTGCTGCTCCGGGCTGGCCTGCAAGCCCTCAAATTCCAACTCCTTAAGAAGATTGATTGCCGCCATGTTTGCCCGGAACTTGGCCTTTGCGCCGCCGACGCCGAGGGCATCATCGGTGATGTGGAAATTCTGCGCGTTGCGGTGGCTTGCTGCCTTGAAGTCCGCATAAGCGGCCTGCTCCGCAGCGGCAACGCTGGGAAAGCCCTGCCACTCGCCGTCAACGGGGATAGATACCGCAGGACGGTGTGCGGGAGGCTCGTCGATCTCGGCCTGTGAGATGGCATCATCAAAATCAGGCACGAACTCGCCCATTTCCGAGAGTGCCGCGCGCCCTTCCTGCTCCAGAATCAGCCTTTCTTCATCGCTCATGGCGGGCGGTTCAGGCTCGGCGGGTTCCGCAGAGGGCGGGTCATGCTCCGGTTCCGGGATGTGCAGCGTTTGGATTTCTATGTCGTAGGGCAAGTGCGTTTTCTCGGCAGGATAGAACGCGACGGGTTTGGTGACAGGCTGCGGCTGCTCCCGTGCCGGTGCTTCCGGGGTAAACAGATGGGCATTGCGCTCGTCCCGGCGCAGCAGCGCGGGAAGCCGTTCCTTGCTTTCCACGCGGAAGATGGGATATGCCTGCGACGGATCGCGGAGATGTACGTCAAAAAGCCCTACCTCGGTGATCTCAAAGGGCTTGCCATCAAGATAAACGGTATCACCGGACTTGTAGGGCGGTGCCAGCGGATCATGGACGATGGAAACAGGCGCTTCCTGTTCCAGCACTGTCAGCGGTTCGCGCCCCTCTACCTGTGCCTGCGCCTTTTCGTCCGGGTAATTACCGAAGATGGAAAGATACCGGTTTTCCTGCAAATCGTAAATGGCAGCGCCGTCATACGCAAAGCCATCGCTTTCCATTGTGCCGTCCACATAACCCTGTGCGGCTTTTTCCGCTTCTTCCAGCGTCTGATAGTCCAGTTTTTCATCAAAACCGTTTTCAAAGTGATGATACACTACGACCTGATACTGTGGTGCCATCCGGTCGGCATAATCATCAATCATTTCTTTCGTCAGCCATTCCGGTTTTTGGGGGAGCGCGTCATACAGCTCCCGCATTTTGACGATCTGCGCATAGACGCTGCCCGCCCACAGATGCTTTTCTGCGCGGTTGCCTGCGCCAAGGAAGTATTCGCAGTCTGCCCGCAAACGACCCAAAAGGCGATAGTCCGGGTTGTTTTCCAGCAGAGACTTTTCCTGTTCTGTGAAGAATTTATCTTCTCGGATGAGCTGCGCAATCCGCCGCTGCACTTTCGGCCATGTCAGCTCAACAGTTTCCGGACTTCCTGCACGGACGATAAAGAGATTGTTGCCCTCCTTGCCGCCGTACTCGTGAGCAAGCCATGCAGCAGTTTCTTTTTCACGTCCGTGCTGCTCCATATACCGCACTACGGCGTGTTTGCTCTCGATATTTCCGTTCCATGCACGGAGTGCATCGTCTATATCGTCCTGCGAGAGCGGTCGCAGCAGATCGTGAAGCCGCTCATAGGTTCCTTCAAAAACCTCCTGATGCAAGTGGTTGCGGAATTCTGGAACATCCGAAAATAGCCGGATAAGCTCCATATCTTTTGAATTGAGAACGGCGCGGCGCACGGCTGCATTACACTCGATCTCCGCATTTTCCCGGTCAGAGTGCCCGCAGGCGTTGCGATAGGCCGTATCCTCCGAAACCGCTGCCATCACCACCGGCCTGTAATGCTCCAAACGTTCCTGCACCGTGGGCTGAACTTGCTCTGCGGCGGGGTCGCGGAACACCCTTGTGCCGTCCGCGCCGAACTCCGCTTCATAAGCATTGATGGCGGCTTCTGCTTCATGGTCAACGGAGCGCAGCGTGTAAATGTGGTACTCACCCCTAAAGTCTGGCGCTTCGGCAATCGTTACGTCGTACTTATCGCGCAATTTCTCCACATACATCTCTAAAATGTGCGACGGAAGGCCGCACATTTCCACGCGCCCAGCACCGGGAATATTGCGGGTAGTGAGGTTCATATCCAGAAGCGATGCCGCCTGTTTTGCGTCCTCGCCATAGATCTCAAAGAAATCCCCGACCTGATACAGTACAATATCATCCGGGTGCATTTCTTTGATAGAATTGTAGTCCAAAACAGGAGAAGCGGAGAACGTTTGCACGTTCTCCGCTTCAGGCATAAACGATATTTGCTCGCCTTGGACTGGCTCGGTTATGCGCAAATCAGCTCCGCGAGGATCACTTCCTCGGCTTGCGCCTTGCAGGTGTTCATCAGACCTGTCCACTTCAATGGGTCGGCTGCTTTCAGCGCTTCCGTCACTCCTGCCGACGTCATCAGCTC
>ERZ779656.1872-NODE-1872-length-10328-cov-1.472890_pt1 | contig 10328 bp, 5 predicted proteins | sample MGYA00511102_ERZ779656 | MGnify/ENA primary metagenome ERZ779656 (study PRJEB29588, sample SAMEA2143980) | human gut metagenome | biome: human gut; feature: human-associated habitat; material: faeces | place: Denmark | collected 2008/2010 ... | reverse complement strand
GCCGCCAACCACTGCCACATCTCTTCCCCGGAAAAACATGCCGTCGCAGGTAGCGCAGTACGCCACGCCACGCCCCTTAAATTCTTCTTCGCCTTTAAAGCCAACTTTGCGCGGGTGCGCGCCCGTTGCCAAAAGCACGCCGAACGCCTTAACATCGCCCTTGGAGGTATGCACGGTTTTTAAATCGCCCTGCATATCAAGACCGGTAACTTCCGCCAGCAAAAACTCCGCGCCGAAGCTTTCTGCCTGGCGGCGCATGGTTTCTGTAATCTCAGTGCCGCTGCCCTGCATTACGCCGGGGTAGTTAACAACATCGGCAGTAATGGTAATTTGCCCGCCGAATTTTTCTTTTTCGACAACCAGCACGCTGTATCTCGCGCGTGCCAGATACAGGGCGGCAGTAAGCCCCGCAGGCCCGCCGCCTATTACAATAACGTCATACAAAGTTTTCATTACAGCAACCCTACAAGGTCAAGGCTCGGTTTTAAGGTTTCCGCGCCGGGCTGCCATTTTGCCGGGCAAACCTGGTCGCCGTGCTCGGCAACAAACTGGCTTGCCTGCACGCTGCGGAACAGTTCATCAGCATTGCGCCCTACGTTGCCTGCAATTACCTCGTAAGCAACAATTTTGCCTTCCGGGTTCACAATAAAGCTGCCGCGTTCTGCCATGCCGTCTTCTTCAATCATTACGTCAAAATCGCGTGCCAATTTACCGGTTGGGTCTGCCAGCATCGGGTATTCAATTTTTTTAATGGTTTTGGAAGCATCGTGCCAGGCTTTATGCACAAAATGGCTGTCGCAGGAAACAGAATAAATTTCGCAGCCGATTTTCTGGAACTCGGCATATTTATTGGCAAGGTCCTCCAACTCGGTCGGGCAAACAAAGGTAAAGTCTGCCGGATAGAAGAAAAATACGCTCCATTTGCCAAGAATATCTGCCTTGGTTACAGTTTTAAATTCACCTTTATGAAAAGCCTGTACGGAAAACTCGCTTACTTCTTTGTTAATTAACGACATAATTACACATCCCTTCTAATTTTGTTAGCCTCAGCTAACTTTAGTTAAATTATAATTAATAATAATTATCTTGTCAAGAAGGGTATATAATTAAAATTCGTTATCAATAAAATAATTTTAGTAATAAACTTGAATAAAAAACAGCGCTTCCCACTTACGGGAAACGCTGTTTAACTTTATAAATTACAGTTCAATATTTTTAGCGTTGGCAAGTGTTTCTCTTGCTTCGGCAATCAGTTTTTCCATAACTTCCTTGCAGGGCAGAATTTCGTTAAGAGCGTTCAGGCTCTGGCCTACAAGCACTGCGCCATGCTCAATGTCGCCGTCTACTGCACCCATGCGGTTGGTGCCGGTTGCAAAATCATTAAGTTCCTGCTGCGGAGCGCCTGCAACTTCTTTGGCAAGATATTCTTTGGTAAATTCGTTTTTCAGACAGCGTACTGCGTTGTTGCGGCTGAAGCCGGTAACAGCGGAATCGGTGTCGGTAGCATCAATAATTGCCTGTTTAGCACGCGGATGAGTCGGGCATTCGGTGGTAAGAATAAAACGGGAACCCATCTGTACACCGTCTTCACCATCAGAAGTGCTGCTGCAATGCCGCGGCCGTCGGCAATACCACCTGCAACCAGAACTGGTACGTTTTTAACCAGAGGCAGTACGTTGGTCATCAGCGCCATGGTGGTCTGCTGGCCGATATGCCCGCCGCCTTCCATGCCTTCAATAACCATTGCGTCTACGCCTGCTGCTTCCACGCGTTTTGCAAGTTTTACGTTCGGCACAACCGGAATAACCTTAATGCCTGCACTGTGCAGTTTTTCAATATGCGGAACCGGGTTGCCTGCGCCGAGAGTTACAAAAGCAACTTTTTCTTCGCATACAACTTCGATAATTTCGTTAACATTCGGTGCCATCAGCATTAAGTTTACGCCAAAAGGTTTATCGGTCAAGGTTTTGCATTTTTGAATTTCTGCTTTGGTCCATTCGGTGGTACGGCCGCCGGTAGCAATAATGCCTGCGCCGCCAGCATTGGAAACAGCTGCAGCAAGGTTAGCGTCAGAAGTCCACGCCATACCGCCCTGGATAACAGGATATTTAATGCCTAAAAGTTCGGTAATTTTTGTTTTCATTATGTAAACACCTCTTATTCTTTTTTGTATACATTATACTATACTAAAGCAAATTTTACTATATGCACGCCCGCCTTAAATTTTTTTGCAGAAATACGCGTACGGACAGCTGTGGCAATAGGCTGTGCTGCATGTAAATTCCCGCTCATCTGTTTTGGCAAAAATGCTTTGCAGTTCGGCTGCAATTTCTTCCGGGTTAAAGCCTGCCGGCAGTTCAAAACTTACACAACCGCGCAGAAAGTGCAGTTCTGCACTTTTAACAGGCAGGTTAAACATTTCTTCTGCCGCCAGTTTATATAAGGCCAGCTGATATTTATATCCTTTGGGAAGCGCATCAGGCACATGCCCTGTTTTATAATCAATAATGCTTAAACTGCCGTCAGAATTATAAATAATGTTATCTATAAAGCCGTAGCACTGCGCATTGATGCCGTATTTTGCAAGTACAGGCAGCGCAAAGCCGGTTTCGTGCAGCTGTTTAGCCTCCAGGCCCGGATATAAATTGCTTTGCAGATATTTTTCCAGCATTTTTTCTGCTTCGCTAAGGTCATAATCCTGTAAATTATTATCATAAGCAGCCTGCATTAAGGCTTTTTTTACGTTACCGGCATATTTTTCCAGCGCTTCATGTACCAAAGTGCCAAAAGTTCTGGCATCAATTGCGTTTTCACCGTTCAGCTGAGGCTCAACAGGCGGCATTTGCAAAATATAATGGTAATAAAAACTGCGCTGGCAGATATTATACTGTTGTAAAGATGAAGCAGAAAAACTTTGCTGCCATGCTTTGCCGTATTCCGGCAGCGGCAGAGTATTAGCAATTACATCTTCGCCGATAAAACTTCTGGTATCTTCTTCCGCCTGCATTTCCTGCGGTAATATTTCCGCTGCGTCAACATCGGTAAAAATCATGCCTTCATAGCCGCTTAATATATTTTTCAAATTTTTAAACCATGTGCCTTTATCACCTTTGGTTTTTGTAACGCCGGACAAAATCAGCCTGTCTTTTGCACGCGTTGCCGCCACATAAAACTGGCGTTCCTTCTCTGCCTTGTCAAGTTCACTGTTTAAGGCTTTTATTTCTTTAAAAACACTGCTTTCCTGCAAGTTTCCGTTAACATCAACTTTAATGCCAAGCCCTGTGTTTTTATTAAAATTTATTTGTATGCTGCCGCCGCCAACCCCTGTATCAAGTGCCGGCAAAATAACGGTTGGAAACTCAAGCCCTTTTGATTTATGGATAGTCATAATTTTTACGGCCTGCAACAGCTGCCGCTTCACGCGCATTAAGCGCACGCAGGCGTTTTATGTTATCAAGGTATTCACGCAGTCCGCCCTGCCTGTGCAGGCAAAATTCAGCGGCAAGAGCAAATAACTTTTTTAAATTGGCGTTTTTTTCTTCTCCCCCCGGCTGTGCGGCAATAACAGCATTAAGATTAAGAATCTGTTCAATAAAGCTGAATAAATCCGTAAGCGGCAATGACATGGAAGCATCATAAATTTGTTTTAAAACGCCGCTGCAACGGTTTAATTTACTTTTTTCCGTTTCGGCCAAATATCCCGGATATGTTCCGCTTTGCAGAACCTGCCATAAGCTTTCATATTCATCTGCATTATCCTGTAATTCAAAGAACAATGCAGTAAGCGTTTCGTCATCAACGGCAAAATATGGCGAACGCAAAACACCGGCCAGTTCCAAATTACGCCTGCTGTCGGCACAAACCGTCAGCAAATTGATAAAATCAATAATTTCCTGCCTTCCATAAAAGCCTTTGCCGTCAACAACATTGCAAGGTATTCCGCTGCAGTTCAGTGCATTTTCGTAATAATCAACCTTTGTCATGGCTCGCAGCAAAATAACAATATCGCTGTATAAAACGCCTTCTTCATCATGCAGGTTTTTTATTTTCTGCGCAATAAAGGCGGCTTCCGCTTCGCGTGCATCCATCTGCGCCGTCTGCTCATCATGGTTTATTACAATAAGTTCCGGCAAAAGCGTACCTGAACGGTTGGCCCGCAGCGCTTCAAAAAACACATCCTGCGTTTCGTCAAGCCCCAACAAATCCGGGAAGGTTGCATTACAGAAATCAAGAATTTTATCCACCGTGCGGAAATTGTCATCCAAAACAATGTTTTTACCTTTTTTAGCGGCAATATCTCTGCGCACACGTGCAAAAACATTAACATCGGCACCGCGGAAACGGTAAATTGATTGCTTGGGGTCGCCAACAACGAACAGCTTATTGCCGTTCAGGCTGTCCTTATCGTCGCCGCATAAAAGGTATATAATCTCGCGCTGTCGCTCATTGGTATCCTGAAATTCATCAACCATTATATATTTAAAATTCTGCTGGTATTTATGCCGTGTTTCCTGTGAATCATGCAAAAGTTTCAAGGCAAGGGTTTCCAAATCATCAAAACCGATTAAATTAAGTTCTTCCTGCTTTGCCAGCACAAATTCACGGCAGCTGCGCAAAACATTATGCCATACGGTAACCAGTTCTGCTGCACGGGCATCAATGGCAGCCTGGTATAGTTTTTTCAGTGCTTCTCTAGCTTCGGCAACAACTGCTTTATCTTTAGCTTGCATGGTAAGCACGCCAATATATTGGTTTAGCACCGCTCGGCTTTCTTCAGTTTCATATTTCTGAATTGCCTCAATAACCAAATGCCGGTTTTCCTTTAAATTCTGCAATTTAGGATACTGCTTGGTTGTTTTCTTGACAACACTGTCCATACCTGCAATAAGCTCATCAACAAGTGCGGTAAGCTCTGCCTGCAATTCCGGCGCACAATCTGCACTTTTTTTATACGGCTCTGCCGGATTTTCAAGTTTCAAAACCTCATCCGCAATGCCATAAATGCTGAGCAGCTGTTCTTTAACGCCGTCAATTCCGTAATTACGGATAAGTTCTTCCATACCGATATCATTTTCTGCAAGCGCTTTTTTTATAAAACCAGTGATATTGGCTTCCAAAAATTCCTGCATATCATTTTCTTCCGCAACATTAAAAGAAGGGTCCAGCCCTGTTTCTACCGGGTTTTCTTTTAGTATGCCGTTGCAGAAACCATGAATTGTGCTGATGCGGGCCTGGTCAAAACGCTGCCTGTGGTTATGCCAGAACTCTTTATTTACGGCATCCTCTTTTTCAAGTTCATACAGACGTTTGCGTATGCGTTCCTTCATTTCTGCCGCAGCTTTGCGCGTGAAAGTTATTGCAAGTATTTCTTTTGGCTGCACAGCCTGCTGCGGATTTTTTATACCCTGCGCAAGAATGTTGATGAAACGTTCAACAAGCACTCTTGTTTTGCCGCTGCCCGCACCGGCAGATACGGAGACGTTGCAGTTAAGAGTATTAATGGCCGCTGCCTGATTTTCTGTAAAATTAAACATCTCCGTCTGCACCTCCGTTGTTTTTTTCGTTGAAACGCCTGCAAATTTCACGCGCCGGGCAATAATTTGAGCATATTCTTTTTGCAGACGGCTTAAAATTGCCGCTGCGCATGGCTTTTATGTAACCGGTAATAAACTGCTTTGTTTCTTCAACAAAACTGTCCAATTCACCTACGGATTTTGCTGTAAAGAACGGCGGTTTATTTTTAGCATCAAAAACTATTCCTTTATCACGTTCGGAACTTTTAAAAGAAAAATAATCGCCGCCCAAAACCGTTTTATCTTTTGTCAGCTGTTCCGCTGCCAGTAAATAAAGCGGCATCTGTAAATCCAAACCTTCCTTCATATCTTTGGGGTCCGGTATTTTGCTGCGCTTGTAATCGGTAACAAATATTCTTTCGCCGTCAGCGTCAACGCGGTCAATACGTCCTTTAAAATTATAAACCGCTCCGTTTTCATCACTTAAACTAAGCGGCAAAGATGTACCCGGTCCAAAAGACATTTCCACATTTAAAGGCTTATAGCCGTACCATGCTTTTGCATAGTTGTATTCCGCTTTAACAAATTTAAGCAGGCGTTTTAAAATATTTTCTTTCTGATAAGTTAAAAATATGGTGTCTTTCAATTTGCCGCTTTGCTCGTATTCCCTGCTTAAAGCATCAAAAATGCGCTGCATTTCTTCACATAAAGTTTCCAGCGGATACTCTGCAAGGCTTTTATTCAAATATGAGCCTATAAACTGTGCTGCTGCGGCGTGCATAAGGCTTCCTTCGTCCGCAGCATTTATACCTTCATCCATTTCGGCATATTCTTCCTGCCGCCACAAATAACTTACCATAAATTTAAACGGGCAATCCGCATAAGTTTCAAGCCTTGAAGCACTGAAGCTGCTGCCAATTTTCCGCGGAAGTTCAGACAGCAGCTCACTATTTTGCAGTATGCCGCTGTAACGGTTAAAACAGCTTTCTCTTATATATTCAATGCTGCTGCGTTCAGCCCAGTTCTCAACAGCTTCTGCAATCATTTTATTATTTCTGTTTGCAAAAGCAAGATTTTCAAACAGTTCATTGCCCGATAAGGAAGCGTCAATATTAACCGGCGTGCATTTTTCTGCTTCAAGAGAATTATCCGCAAAAGTATTTTGCAGCATTTCCACATATGCGGATGCGCCGCCGGAATCGTCACTGTACCAGCTTACGGTAAGGCTTTGCAGGGCTGCTGCTGCCGCGGCGGCAAAAAAGTATTTATCCTCGTTTAAACCGGCAATAGTACCAGGCAAATCTATGCCCAGCGCTTCCATTGCCGCACGCTCATAGTCATTATAAATCCAGTTTTCTGTTTTTACTGCCGGGAATTCACCTTCGCGCACGCCAAGCAGAAAAACATAAGGATAATAAACGCCCTGTATATTAGCAGCCTCTGTAATAAGCACGCCGTTCATATCGCCTTTTTGCAGAACAAGCTCAACACCTTGTACTGCTTCATATAAAATATCGGCAAAATCCTGCGCCGTTATTTTTTTGTTAAGCATGCCTCCGGCGGCGTAGTCACTTTGCAGCAGCGATAAAATATCTTTTAATTTACCTACAGCAAGAATATAGTTTTTTATTGCATCATAACCGGCACTGCCGTTTTTATAGGCGCTGCCAAGTTTAGAAGCAATGTCCAGCTTTTCCAGAATATTTCCTGCCGCTGTGCAATATTCACTAATGCAGGCATTTTCGGGAACGGTTTTTATTAAATCCAGCAAACGGTTTAATTCCTGCTGTTCTTCATCTTTTAACACTTCCATGCCGTCAGCAACAAAACTGTCCGCCGATTGATAGAGTTTTTCCGTTTTCAAACGCAAAAGCAGCTCCGTGTCAAATTCAAACAGCATTTTTACTGCCTGACAACCCATAAGCGTGCATAAATTACCGGCTGCGGCTGCAGGTGCAGAATAAGCTGCTGTTTTAACAAGCAGATATATAAACTCCGTTAAAGGCTCATTATTCAGTTTTGCCGTCAGCGGCAAAGAAACGGGAATGCCGTATTCATCACTTAAATTGCGCAGGCCGGCATAAAACGAAAAATCCCTCAGCAAAATAATAATTTCACTGCTTTTTATACCCTTCTGCAAAAGCTTTTTAACACTGCGCAGCACAGTGCGTATTTCCTGCTCACGGCTTGCGGCCTCCAGCAGCTTTATGCCGCTGCCGGAATATACGGCACTGCTTTCTTCACCAAGATACTCCGTCAGTATTTTTAAGCTGTTTTTACGTTCAGGAAGTTCCGGCTGCAATTTTTCCATATCCAAAAAACGGCTTAAATCGGCAAAGGCATGTTCAGTTGCCGCAAAAATTTCCGGGCGCTTGGGGTCATACATTAACCCAACGTTTATATTGCAATGTTTTTTCAGTTCGCGCAGCAGTTCTATCTGCAATCCGTCAAAACGGTAAAACTCGCTGAAATATAAATTTTCCCACGGAACAACCGGGTTATCTTTTTGCAGCACATAAACAGCAAGGCGGTACAAGCCTTCAACGTAAAACCAGTCTTCTTTTTTTAATTTCTGGCGGTACGCCGTATAAACGGCGGCAATTTCGCGGTCTTTAAGCCCAAGTTTTCCCGGCCTGTCCCAGCCGTTAAGCGCTTCGTAAATTTCTTCCATTTTGGCGCCGCTGCGCGATAACTGCCCAATAAGCGATGTTACCGCTTTAACAAAGCCTTTCTTTTCAACCAGAATATTAAAATAATCAAGTTTATTATCGTGGGCATATTTTTGCAGAATTTCTTCGACAATAAGTTCCTGCGTGCGGCGTGAAATGCGCTGCAAACCGGCATAGCCGTTAGCGTTAAGCAAACCGGTTGCAACATCGTCAAAATTTTTTACGCGTACTGCGCCCTCTTTAAAAGCACGGCTTTGCAGCACGCCGCTGGGCAGAACCAAAAGCGAATTTTCCCAGCCTTTCTCTGCTATTTCATTAATAAAATATCCTCTGGCACTGTACCCCAGGGGGACATAGTAAAGTTTATTCATAAATATTTCTCCGATAGTTTTTCTTTTATTTTACCACAAAAACGTCTTTATCCAAAAAGTAAAATCATTTTATAATAGTGTATGCTATTTAAAGTTTTGTCGTTAACTTTATGTTAAATTTTATCAAGAATAATTTACATTTTCTTAAAAATGTAGTATTCTATATAAGAATTTTAAAATACCTATTAAATTAAGGGGGAATTTTTATTATGTCAGGTTTAGGTTTAATGATAGCGTTTGTTATCGCTATCATCGTCATGATTGTCGCTATCTCCAAGTACAAGATTCATCCGTTTTTGTCTATTATGACCGTATCTCTTGTTCTTGGCCTCGTTGCCGGTATTCCTCTGGTGGACACCAAAGTTGACGGCAAAACGGTTCAGGGCATTGCCACTGTTATCGGCTCCGGTTTCTCCGGCACATTTACCAGTATCGGTATCGTTATTATTTTAGGCGCCCTTATCGGCGGCATTTTGGAAATTACCGGTGCAGCCTTTAAACTGGCAGACCTTATTATTAAACTGGTTGGCAAAAAGAACCCGGAACTCGCCATTGAACTTATGGGCTGGGTTGTTTCCATTCCTGTATTCTGCGATTCCGGCTTTGTAATTTTAAACCCTATCCGCAAAGCGCTGGTTAAACGAACTCTTGCGCCAAGCGTTGGCATGTCGGTAGCTTTAAGTGCCGGCCTTTATATCTCTCATGTATTTATTCCTCCTACACCGGGTCCTATTGCTGCTGCAAATACTTTGGGCATTGGCAATAACCTGCTGCTGGTTATCGGCATGGGCATGGTAGTTTCCATTTTCCCGCTTATCGCAGGCTATGCCTTTGTTAAATACATCGGTCCCAAAGTTAAAACCCCGGAAGACGTTAACGACGGCGAAGTTGTAAAAACTTATGAAGAAATTATGGCTTCCCACAAAAATATTCCGGGCGCGTTCATGTCCCTCGCTCCTATTATCATTCCTATTTTGTTAATGGCTTTGGGTTCCATTTCCAACATGGCTAAATGGACCGGCTTCTTCGCCGATGTATGCGTTTTCCTCGGCACACCTGTAATTGCACTGGCAGTAGGCGTTATCTTCGCTGTTGCCCAGCTTATCAGCTCCGGCAAAACCGGAGAATTTTACGAACTTACCAATGAAACCTTAAAAGTTTCCGGTCCTATTTTGTTTGTAACCGCTGCCGGCGGCGTACTCGGCAAAGTTATTGCTGTTTCCGGTATGGTACAGTACATTACAGCCAACGCAGGCATTTTGGAAACTATCGGTATTTTCTTCCCGTTCCTTCTTTCTGCAATTCTTAAAACGGCTCAGGGTTCTTCCACCGTTGCCCTTACAACAACCGCAGGCATTGTTGCACCGCTCCTGGGCGTACTCGGCCTTGATACCCCGATGCTTACCACCCTTACCGTTATGGCAATCGGCGCAGGCGCTATGGTAGTATCGCACGCTAATTACTCTTACTTCTGGGTTGTTACCAACTTCGGCGAAATGACTCCTGACCAGGGCTACAAAACCCAGACCGTCTGCACTTTGGTGCTTGGCGTATCTTCCATGCTTGGCATCTGGCTCTTGTCCCTGTTCTGCTGATTTAAGGAGTAATTTATGAAAAAAATCCTTTTAATACCCGATTCTTTTAAAGGCACAATGTCTTCCATGGAAATCTGCTCCATTATGGAAGAAAGCATACACCATCACTATCCGGAAGCAGAAGTTGTAAGCCTTCCGGTTGCCGACGGCGGCGAAGGAAGCGTTGACGCCTTTTTGGAA
>ERZ779656.1871-NODE-1871-length-10330-cov-7.631727_pt1 | contig 10330 bp, 8 predicted proteins | sample MGYA00511102_ERZ779656 | MGnify/ENA primary metagenome ERZ779656 (study PRJEB29588, sample SAMEA2143980) | human gut metagenome | biome: human gut; feature: human-associated habitat; material: faeces | place: Denmark | collected 2008/2010 ... | reverse complement strand
GGGGCGCTGCCCCTTGACTCCGCCAAAGGGTCTTCGACCCTCTGGACTCCCTTTCGCGCGATTCAGTTGGTGACGACTGCATACAATGCCCGCGTGTTTATTGAGGGAACGCAAGGGAGTTCCTCCCTTGACCCTTTCGCGCGATTCAGTTGAGCGCATTTGCATACAATGCCCGCGTGCTTATTGGGGTGAACCCGCGGCTTAGAGGTACTTCACCTTCACCGTCGGCGGAAGCATCTCCGGCACGTCCTGTCCCTTCGCCAGCACCAGCACCTCAATGCGGTACAGGCGCATCAGCTCCGGCAGCGTCAGCTTTTCCGTCTCCAATTCCAACACGCGGTCAACGCAACGCAGCGCCAGCAGCGAACTTTTCCGCACATCCTGTGCACATCCGGTCAGCGCGACCGTCAGGTGTCCGCCCTCGTCTTTCGCGCGGGTCAGGAACGCAATCGCCTCGTGCGACAAGTCCGCAAATTCCCCGATGACCATCACGCGGCGCATGATGCCGCCGGAAATGTGGCGCATGAGGGCGCTCTCGAAGCGCACCGCCAGTTCGCTCTGCCGAACTTCGCTCGTCTTGTCGCGCGTCATGAGCGCCAGCGCCATGTCCTTCGCGCTGATTTCGCCCTTCACGACTGCGTTCACCGCCTTGGCAATCGGCATTTCCACCTGATAGCGCTCCATCAGCTGCATGGCGGCGGGCAGCGCGTTGATGCCCTCCACCGTGCCGACCTGCCGAACGGCTTCCTGCGGCGGAACACCCTGCCCGATGAGGATGCCGCAGCGGTTGTTGCGGCTGTGCATGGATGTTGCGGTCACGATGAGGTCGCCGATGCCCGCCAGTCCGCCGAACGTGTACTCCGCGCAGCCCATTTTCAGCCCCAGACGGCTGATTTCGGCAATGCCGCGCGTGATGAGGGCGGCGCGGGCGTTGTCGCCGTTGCCCAGCCCGCTGGAAATGCCGACGGCGAGCGCCTCGATGTTCTTCATCGCGCCGCACAGCTCTACGCCGAGCACGTCCGTGTTCGTATAGGTGCGCATACAGGTGTTCATGAACACGTCCTGCACCGTTTCCGCCACCTGCATGTCCGTGCAGGCGGAGACGATGGAAGTCGGCATATCGAGCGCGACTTCCTCCGCGTGGGTCGGGCCGGACAGCGCGACGAGCTTCACATGGTCATGCTGCCCGTCCTTGCTCAATTCGTCGCGGATGACCTCGGTCATGGTCATGAGTGTGTCCGGCTCAATGCCCTTGGCAACATCCACGATAATCTGTCCGTCCGGGATGAACGGGCGCGCGCTTTCCGCCGTCTGCCGAATGGCGATAGACGGCACGGCGAAAAGCAGAATATCCTTGCCGCTCGCCACTGTCTGCAAATCGCAGGTGAAATGCACCGTTTCCGGAATCACCAGCCCCGGCAGCGCGGGATGCGTGCGCGTAGCAGACAGATTTTCGATTTCCTTCGGGAATTTTGACCACACGGTCACATCGTGCCCGTTGCGGTGCAGCAGCCGCGCCAGCGCAATGCCCCATGTTCCGGAGCCAAGAATGCCAATTGTCGTCTGGTTATTCATGCGATGTTTCTCCTTCTGCTGGATGATGGACGTTCAGCTCGCGCATCAGCATCTCGTAAAACTCCTTCTGATCGCGCCGCAGCCGAATGAAATGCCCTTCGGGATTCAAGAAGCAGTGTTCGGACGTGCCGGTGAACACACGCGTTCCGTCCTGCTTCGTCATGTCGTAGCCAATCGTCAGCACGACGCCGTTGAACGCCTCCACGCGCACATCCACCGTGATGCGGTCGTCGAACGTCGTCGTTGCGAGGTACTTGCAGTTCACCGCCGTCACGGGCGAAATCACCCCACGGCGCTCCAGTTCCGCATACGGGAAGCCGAGCTGCTCCAGATACGCCACGCGCGCTTCCTCCATGAAGCGGATATAATTCGAGTGGTGCGTCACGCCCATGCGGTCGGTTTCATAATACTGCACCCGATGTGTTAATGCTTGCATTGCTTACCAATTCAGGCGGCATCCGTCCGCGGAGCAGCCCGTTTCCTCCTGATTTTCTTCCGCCGGAATCACGCCGCGCAGCACGTCCGTCATTTCCGGCAGCGTGTAGGCCCGCAAGCGGATGCGCTGCCCGTTGACGAAGAGAATCGGCACGCCGCGCGGATGATAGGTGTCCAGCGTGTGCTGGATGGCGGTCTTCACGTCGTCCGCGTAGGTGCGGTTTTCCAGCGCCTGACGCATTTCGTCCGCATTCAGCCCGATTTCTGCCGCCAGCGCGCACAGCACGTCAATCTGCCCGATGTCGCGCCCATCGACCCAATACGCGCGGTAAACCCGATCGCTCCACGCCTCGTGCTTGCCCGATTTTTCCGCCAGCACAGCCCCTTCAAACGCCAGATACGTCATTGGGCGCGGGCAGATTTCCGGCGGAAGCTGCATATTCAGCCCGACCGTCTCCGCGGGTTCTTTCAGCCGCGCGAAATACGCCCGATGCTCCTCGTCGCAGATGTCGGTCGCCTCGCCGCCTTCGGGGGTCAGCGCATACGGATGCTCGATGATTTCCGCCTCTTGATGCAGCGTTTTCAGCGCCGCACGGAGGTTTTCCTTCGTGACAAGGCAGAACGGACACACATAGTCCGTCAGAAAATCAATGGTCAGCATGGGGGTCTTCTCCTTTCGGGGGATAATCAGCCGTCGTCGTCGCGCCAGCACTCGTTTTTCGCGCTGCCGTCGCGGTACGTCGGTTCATAGGGCGACATGTCCTCGTCGTCCTCATCGGGGGATACGCGGTCGCTGTCGTCAGGAATTTTGCGGATGCGCTCCATCTTCGCCGCCTCCTTGCGTTCTGCCTTCTATCATACCACTTTCGCGGGAGGACTGCAAGGGGGGAAGAAAAAGCGCCCTGCCCCCGGCAAGTGTGTGCGGGGGCAAGGCGGAGGAGGGGGATTTAGTTGTTCAGCCAGTCATAGGTGTCGGGATAGATGTAGGGAATGCTGTTGGCTTTTGCGTACTCGGCAGCATAGGAGTTATGGGGGACGGTTAGGGTGAGATTGGGGCATTTGCTGAATGTGCTGAAACCAATGGAAGTAACAGAGTCGGGAATGGTGACAGAGCGCAAAGAAGAGCAGTTGTAGAATGCGTTAAATTCAATGGAAGTAACGGAATTAGGAATGGTGATGGAGACCAAGGAAGTGCATCCGTAGAATGTGGTGTCTCCAATGGCGGTAACAGAATCGGGAATCGTGATGGAGGTCAGAGACTCGCACTTGCAGAATGCACCACTACCCAAATAGGTAACGGAATTGGGAATAGAGATGGAAGATAGGGCAGTGCAGCCGTAGAACGCGCAGTCGCCAAGGTGGGTAACAGAATCAGGAATAGTAACGGATGTCAAGGAAGTGCACCAGTTGAACGCACCGTTACCAATGGAGACAACAGAGTCCGGGATGGAGATGGAAGTCAGCGCAGTGCAGCTGGTGAAAGCATAACCACCAATGGTGGTAATAGAATTGGGGAGTGTGATGGAAGAAAGCGAAGGGCAGTTGCTGAATGCGTATTCCCCGATGGTGGTAACAGAATCGGGGATAATGATGGAGGTCAGGGAAGAGCACCTGCTGAATGCACCGTCTCCAATGGTGGTAATGAAATCTGGGATGGAGAAGGAAGTTAGAGAATCACAGAAAGAAAACATGTCGTCGCTAATGGTGGTAATGGAGCTTGGAATGGAAATGGAGGTCAGCGAAGAGCAACTGCTAAATACGCTGCTGCCAATGGAGATAACAGAATCGGGGATAACGACGGAGGTCAGAGATGCACATCCTGCAAATGCGTCATCACCAATGGAAGTAACGGAATCGGGGATAGAGACGGAAGCCAGGGATCTACATCCTGCAAATGCATCGTCACCAATGGAAATAACGGAATTGGGGATGGAGATGGAAGTCAGAGAAGAACATCTGCGGAATGCGAGGGCACCAATGGAAGTAACAGAATTGGGAATGGAGACAGAGGATAGCGACTTGCAGACGTAGAATGCGCTATCACCTATGGAGGCGATTCCCTGTGGAATGGTATAGGTTGAGGACTTGAGTCCAGCAGGATAGGAAATCAAAGTTTTATCGGCTTTTCGGAACAGAACGCCATCAATGGAGGCAAAATACGGTTGCTCAAGAGAAACGGAAATGCTATTCAGTGCATAGCATCCTGCAAAGGGATTAACGCCAATTTGTGCAACCGAATCAGGGATAAAGATAGTGGACAGAGATCTGCAAGAGGAAAATGCAAAATCATCAATGGAGGTAACAGAATCAGGGATGGAGATGGAGGAAAGCGAAGAACAGTAGGAGAACGCGCGCTCACCGATGGCGGTAACTTCCTGCGGAATGCTATAAGCTGCAGAATTTATACCGGCGGGATAAGCAATCAAGGTATTATCAGAGCTGCGGACTAAACCACCATTAATGACAGAAAAATATGGGTTGTCAGCAGAAGTGGAAATGCTATTTAACGCATCACAGCCGACAAAAGGATTAGTACCAATTTGTGCAACGGAATTGGGAATGGAGACAGAGACCAAGGACTTGCAGCTGTTGAATGCGTTGCTGCCAATGGAAGTAATGGAATCGGGAATGAAGACAGAGGTTAGGGAACTGCAACCGTTAAATGCACCATCACCTATGGAGGTAACGGAATCGGAAATGGAGACGGAAACCAAGGATTCGCACGAAGAGAAGGCGTTGTTGCCGATGGATGTAACAGCATCAGGGATAGAGACAGAAGTCAGAAAATCGCAGAAAGAAAACGCATGATTGCCAATCGAGGTGACTTTTTTTCCATTTATCGTATCTGCAATGGCAAGGTTTTTTGTTTTACCGATGTACCTTATAATCTCCACCGTCCCATCATCCAGCAGCGCATACTCATAGTCCCCAGACGTGAACGTCTCGCGTTCCACATCCTCCGCGAGTACACCCGTCCAGCAGGCGCACATCATCACAACAACCATCAGCAGAGCTACGAAGCACTTCTTTTCCATTAGAACAACCTCCTTTATGCCATTATCATACACAACAAGCCTTCATTTGTCAATGCGATTCCATAAAAATCCCCCAGCATATCCACGATACGAAAATATTTGTTCGTGTTCGCCTTGCATGAAGCCCCCTCGGTGTGGTATACTGATGACCTAAGCCAAGGAGGATTGCAACGATGAACGACCAAATCATCATTCGCGGCGCAAGGGAGCACAACCTGCGCAATGTCAGCCTGACCGTCCCGCGCGACAAGCTCGTTGTGTTTACGGGGCTGTCCGGGTCGGGCAAAAGCTCGCTGGCGTTCGATACCATTTATGCCGAGGGACAGCGGCGCTATGTGGAAAGCCTGTCCAGCTATGCGCGGCAGTTTCTGGGGCAGATGGAGAAGCCCGATGTTGACCAGATTGACGGCCTGTCCCCCGCTATCTCCATTGACCAGAAAACCACCAGCCGCAATCCGCGCTCGACCGTCGGCACGGTGACGGAAATCCACGATTATCTGCGCCTGCTTTATGCGCGCGTGGGGCATCCGCATTGCCCGAAGTGCGGCAAGGAAATCCGCCAGCAGACCGTTGACCAGATGGTGGACGCAATCGTCGCCTATCCCGAAGGCACGAAGCTGATGGTGCTGTCGCCCGTCATCCGCGGCAAAAAAGGCGAGCATGTCAAAGTGTTCGAGGAGGCGCGCAAGAGCGGTTTCGCGCGCGTGCGGGTGGACGGCGAGCTGTACCGGCTGGAAGAAGTGCCGGCGCTGGACAAAAAGAAGAAGCACTCGATTGAAATCGTCGTTGACCGCCTGATTGTCCGCCCCGGCAAGGAGTTCCAGAGCCGTCTGGCGGATTCCATCGAGACAGCGACGAAGCGCTCCGGCGGCTTGGTCATCATGGACATGATGGACAAGGGCGAGCTGCTCTTCTCCATGAATTACGCCTGCCCGGACTGCGGCATCTCCATCGAGGAACTCAGCCCGCGCATGTTCTCCTTCAACAGCCCCTATGGCGCGTGTCCGGCGTGCAGCGGGCTGGGCTACCGCATGGTGGTAAGTACAGATATTCTGTTCCCGGATAAGTCGCTGTCCCTGCGGCAGGGCGGACTGAACGCGATGGGCTTCGGTTCGGCGGATGGCGACGGCGTGACGGCGCAGTACTTCCAAGCCTTATGTGACAAGTACGGCTTCACGATGGATACGCCGATTCAGGAGATTCCCGAAGCGGGCATCCATGCCCTGCTTTACGGCACGGGCAGCGAGAAGCTGACCATGACCTATGACACGCCCAGCGGCAGGGGAACGTATTCCACGACGTTCGAGGGCGTGATTCCGTCCTTGGAGCGCCGCTATGAGGAAACAGGCAGTGAAGCCATGAAAGCCGCCTATGAAGAATACATGGCGGAAGAACCCTGCCCCGTCTGCCACGGCAAGCGATTGAAGCCGGAAGCGCTGGCGGTCACGGTCGGCGGCAAGAATTTGTATGAGGTGTCCAGCCTGTCCATCACGGATGCGCGGGCGTTCTTTCAGTCGCTGGCGCTGACGGAGAAGGAAAGCATGATTGCCGCGCAGATTTTGAAGGAAATCAACGCGCGCATGGGCTTTCTGGAGGACGTCGGGCTGGGCTACCTGACATTGGCGCGCGCGGCAGGGTCGCTGTCCGGCGGCGAGGCACAGCGAATTCGGCTGGCGACGCAGATTGGCTCAGCGCTCATGGGCGTATTGTACATTCTGGATGAGCCGTCGATTGGCCTGCATCAGCGCGACAACATGAAGCTCATTAACACCTTGAAAAAAATGCGCGACTTGGGCAACACGCTGATTGTCGTCGAGCACGACGAGGACACGATGTACGCGGCGGACTGGATTGTGGACGTCGGGCCGGGCGCGGGCATTCACGGCGGCAACATCGTCGCGGAAGGCACGGTGGAGGATATCAAGCGCAATCCGAACAGCATCACCGGGCAGTACTTGTCGGGCAAGAAGCGCATCGAGATTCCCGACGTGCGCCGTCAGCCGAAAGGCTTCCTGACCATCCGCGGCGCGAAGGAGCATAATCTCAAGAACATTGACGTGAAAGTGCCGCTTGGCTGCCTTTGCTGCGTGACGGGCGTGTCGGGGTCGGGCAAATCCAGCTTGGTGAACGAAATCCTCTACAAGCACTTGGCGAAGGTGCTGAACCGCGCGAAAACCCGTCCCGGCGCGTTTGGCAGCATGGAGGGCGTGGAGCAGCTGGACAAAATCATCTGCATTGACCAAAGCCCCATCGGGCGCACGCCCCGGTCGAATCCGGCGACGTACACCGGGCTGTTTGACCAGATTCGCAAGATCTTTGCCGCCTCCCCCGAAGCGAAGGCGCGCGGCTACAAGGAAAACCGCTTCTCCTTCAACGTCAAGGGCGGGCGGTGCGAAAACTGCTGCGGCGACGGGATGCTGAAAATCGAAATGCACTTCCTGCCGGATATTTTCGTGCCGTGCGACGTGTGCAAGGGCAAGCGCTACAACCGCGAGACGCTGGAAGTGACCTACAAGGGCAAGAATATCTCCGACGTGCTGGACATGAACATCGAGGAAGCCATTACGTTCTTCGAGAATCACGAGAGCATCTGCCGCAAGCTGGAAACGCTCTACGACGTCGGCTTGGGGTACATGAAGCTGGGGCAGGCATCGACGACCCTTTCCGGCGGCGAAGCGCAGCGCGTGAAGCTGGCGACGGAACTCAGCCGCCGCGCGACGGGCAAGACGCTTTATGTCTTGGACGAGCCGACGACCGGGCTGCACATGGCAGACGTGGACAAGCTCATCGGCGTCTTGCAGCGCCTGACCGAAACGGGCAACAGCGTGCTGGTGATCGAGCACAATCTGGATGTCATCAAGGTGGCGGACTACCTGATTGACCTCGGCCCGGAAGGCGGCGACAAAGGCGGCGAAATCGTCTGCGAAGGCACGCCGGAGGAAGTCGCCGCGTGCGAAAAGTCGTACACGGGGCAGTTCCTCAAGAAGATGCTGGGGAAACGCTGATTTCTGCCGCGCAATGCGGATGCCGTCAGCGCGAATCCGATTCCGAAGCGAATCACCATTTGAAAAATTGACGAGGCGGGTGTGCCTGCCATCAGCGGAGCGCACCCGCTTTCTGCGTGCGCAAAAATGCAACAATCCCGGAAATATGTTGAAATTCATCGAAAAACGCGATATAATGGAGCAAGTCAATCTGCCGGAAAGGGGTGAGCAGCTTGAAGAAACATGGAATCCGCGGCCTGCTGATACTGGCGCTGATTTGGGCGCTTATCGGCGCGGCATGGGCGGAGGAAATGCTGCCCGCCTCCATCCGCGAGGCGCAGTCCGCTGAAGAGGCGAACGCGCTGCTCATCCAGTCTGATACCGGCGAACGCTTGAATGTTGTGAGCGGGCAAGTCCGCCTGATTGTCCAGACGCGGCGCGACGACATGTTCTGCGCTGATTACTGGCGTTCGGGCGAGGAAAAAGGCGAATTTGACCTGACTGCGAAGGAAAACCGTTACGGCGCGCCTTATGCCTACTACATCGGCACCATGTGCACGCGTGCGGTGTACTCGATGGCGCTGTCCTACCTCGGCGTGGATATGCCCCCGGTGGATATGAGCGTCCTTGCCCAGCGGCGCACGCTGAATGAGCCGTACGACGAAATCACGGCGCTGGTGGATGGTTTGGCGCGGCGTGGATTGACCGAAGCGACATTTGATGAAATGATGGCGCAGTATCTCAACGATGAGCGATATTCGCCGCTATATATATATATGAAGCGGACGAACGGTGTGGGCCATGCGCTGCTGATTGTGGGGTATAATGCGGAGCGGAAGCGGTTTGTGGCGGTTGATCCGTCGCCGCGCGGATTTCAGGGGGATACGGTGCGGACGTATGAATTGTCGTTTGCGCAGAATCGCCAGCGGGTGATGCGCTGCCCGTACGCGAAGGACTTGGAAGGCGCAAAGGTCTTGCAGGTGTATCAGTGGTATTGGATAGGGGAAGGAACAGAAAAAGAATAGGCGCGGCACAAAGGGGCTAAACACGCGGAAAAAGGATGGAGAAGAAGCCGTCTCCATCGCGCAGAGGGGTCAAAAGGGGAATTTCGCACGTCCGCAGACGCGCACCCTAAGCCGCGCTATTACACCCTCGTTTGTCCTAAACACAGCCATGTAACCTTTTCTTCATGTTCCGCAACGTTCAAAGTAGCCTCTTCCGCAAATTGTATTCAAATTGTACACACCTGTACTTCAACTGTTTTTTTTGCATTTTCCAGCCGAAAACAGCCTATTTTTTACATTCATCACTTTTCTTTTTCTCGTATCCGTGATACAATAGAAGTGTGAATACTTCTTATTGTGCAGTCGGACGTCAGGCAGTAGCAATTTGAAAGTTCCGTTTCTCCTTGCGCTTGTTTTGTCGAGTTTTTACTTCCATTTTTTTCTGCCGACTTTGAAGGAGGTCCTTTCCCGTGGATGATGCGAAACGCCCTGCGCCAGAAACCGTCAATTTCTCATCCTGCCGAATTGTGAGCGTCCGCGCTGTACCCGCCGCAAGCCCGAACTTCGCGCCGGTGTACTGCCTGATGACGTCGGAGGCGGACGGGTTCCCTATACAGCAGGCAATTCCGCTCATCCCGCTTGGCGAAGCGGTGCAGGGCGCACAGACAGCGCGAGCCGTTCAGCCCGCACAGCCCATGCCTTCCGTGTCGTCGTCCACTGCATCCGCCCGCCCGAAGCCGCCTCAGCTGCCCCTGCCGAAATCGCAAATCCCGACGCAGTGGGAGATTTCCAGTCTGCTGTCGTCTCTCGGCGTGCCTGCGCGTCTGTCCGGCTTCTACTATCTGGTGGATGCGATTCTGTATCTCCTGTGTCAGCCCATTGAGACGCGCTGCATGACGATGGAAGTCTACCCGACCGTTGCGCGGCGATACAGCACGTCGCCGCTGGCGGTAGAACGCGCGATTCGCACGGCCATCAACCAATCGTGGCAGGAGCAGAACATTCCGCTTTACTGCGCCCTGTCGGGGCGGAATCCCGCGCCGCATGAACCGCGCCCCACGACGTGCGAGTTTGTGGCGAACGTGCTGATGTTCCTGCGGATTCATCTGGCGGAGCTGAAGAAGTGAATATTTCTGGAGATTGAAAAAGCCAGCGGTTTTGTGCCGCTGGTTTTTCTTGTATCTTTTGGGGTTTGGGTATCCGTTTGGAGGGGGGAAGCAAGGGCGAGGTGTGGTAGAGCGGCTATGTGGTCGCGCCCATCTGGCGCGACAATGTGCAAGTAGTGGGCAGAGCAGCT
>ERZ779656.1861-NODE-1861-length-10366-cov-2.248182_pt1 | contig 10366 bp, 9 predicted proteins | sample MGYA00511102_ERZ779656 | MGnify/ENA primary metagenome ERZ779656 (study PRJEB29588, sample SAMEA2143980) | human gut metagenome | biome: human gut; feature: human-associated habitat; material: faeces | place: Denmark | collected 2008/2010 ... | reverse complement strand
TACGCTACACCTGCCATATCCTCGGCAAAGAACGATATCTGTTTTTGGAGGAAAACAGGTGGTTTGTCGATGCCAAACAATAAGCGGAGGATTATATGCATAAGGTCAAAGCAAAGGGAATTTTATCTGCCGCAAACGGCATGAACATTTACAGAGGATGTCAACACGGATGCATTTATTGTGACGCACGCAGTAAATGCTATCAGATGAATCACCGATTTGAAGATATTGAGGTGAAAGAAAATGCCCCGGAATTGCTTGAAAACGCTTTAAAAAGGAAACGCAGAAAATGTATGATTGGTACGGGTGCGATGAGCGATCCGTACATTCCCCTTGAAAAAGAACTGAAACTGACACGAAGATGTCTTGAAATAATCAACCGCTACGGATTTGGTGTAACTGTACAGACAAAGTCGGCATCTGTTATGAGAGATATTGACCTGTTTACGAAAATAAACGATAAAAGCAAGGCTGTGTTACAGATGACGCTTACAACGGCAGACGAAAGCCTTTGCAGAATAATTGAACCGAATGTTTCCGTTACTAAAGAAAGATTTGAAACGCTAAAGGCATTTCACGAAAACGGTATACCGTGTGTTGTGTGGCTTTCTCCGTTTTTACCGTTTATAAATGATACAAAAGAAAATATCGACGGACTTTTAAAGTATTGCATTGACGCAAAGGTTCGTGGAATAATATGCTTTGGCATAGGTCTTACTCTGCGTGACGGTGACAGAGAATATTTTTACAGCCGGCTTGACAAACACTTTCCGAATATGAAAGAACGATACATTTATACATACGGAAATTCATATCAGCTTACAAGCAGTAACAATAATGTTCTGATGAACAGGATTTCAGAAGTTTGCAGAAATCACGGAATTATGTTCGGAGTTGAAAATGTGTTTTCGTATTTGCATAAGTTTGAAAGCAAAACCGAACAGCTAAGTCTGTTTGACGGAATATAGAAAAATAAAAAAGATATACGGCAGAAAATTTTACCGTATATCTTTTGTTTTTTTAAGTATTCACTGTTTTACAAATGTGATTTCATAGTCGTTATATTTAAGCACAACAGACGAAATTTTACCGTTCTTTTGTGTGAGTATGGCGGAAGTATTTGTTCCGTCATCAAATGACAAATTGACTTTGTCCGAAGCTGACACGGTATATTTTCCGCTGTGAGTTCCGTCATCCGGACTTCCCGGCGAAAGCCATAAAGTAAAAGTGCCGTCATCGGAAAATGACATAGAACCCTGATAAGCACTGTAATTTGTGTTGTAAACCTCACTCATTTCAACCTCATCACCGCTCGCATTCTTAGCACCTTCGGGAACCCATGCAGACGAGGTAAGCTCGGCGGTTACTGACGGTGAAAGCACATTAACGGCAACGATTGCCGCAATGATAAAGACGCAGGCGGCAATAACCGATGAAACGATTGCTGTTGTTTTCTTTTTCTTATTCTTCTTTTTTACAGCCCTGTTAGCCTCAAATTTTGCATAGTCAGGCTTTTTAACAGATTTTTTACTCATTTAATCACCGATATTTTACTTAAAGGATACAATAATTCCGCCGTAGTTTACGGTAATTTCAGCAGGAACATCACCGTTCCATTTGGTTACGGCAGCAATAACATTTTTATCGTTGGAATATGTTATTACAACGGAGTCGCCCTCAACTATGTACGCACCCGAATTTGCCGAGGCACTTGTGATTCCGTCAATGAATGTTCCGTCCTCATTAAAAGTAAATCCGCCGCCTGAATAAGCAGAACCGAAAAGATCTCTCAAAGAATATTCTTCAGAAGAATTTTCGTCTTTTGCATAGTACGGAATAAGAGTTGCACTGAATTTTGGCTTTTGCTTCTCTCCGCTGATTGTCGGAACAACAATTTCACTGTCATTTGAAGATGTTTCGGCTGTGTATCCCTGTTCTGTCGGCTCTTGTGAAGCTTCACCCGATTTGGTTGCAGGCTGTGTGGTTTCGGATACAGAGTCGGAAACATTCTGTGTTGAGTTTGTATTACCGATGGTTGTTGAAGCAGCCGCAGTCGGTACTGTTGTTGCCAAATTATTATTTTTACCCGAAAGATTCATAAACAGGATAACCGCACCTGCAATTACTGCAACAAGTACAACAACACAAATAATTATTATCAATGATTTTTTTGAACTTTTAACTGCGTGTTTACCGCTCATTTTGCGTTCTTCCTTTCTTCAGCCTCTTTTTTAAGCTTTAAAAGATAACTTCTTTTCATCATTTTTCCGTTATAGAAAATAAATTCATCACCGTCAGCCGATTCATCAATTTCAAGATCCGAATAATCTTCTACAACAGGCTCTTCATCATCATGGAACTGACCTTTGCGTCTGTTCTCCATTTTCTTATCAATTGTTTTGCTCTTTGAATCCTTATCAACAATCATTGAATACATATTCTTATAAACTGCAGAATTGATTATAAAAGATAAAATTGACGGAACAATGAACAATGCAAGAACAATTGTGAAAATGATGAGCAGTACCGGAGTAAAACTGCACATAAGCACTGTTGCACAAACGAGAAATAAAATAAGAATTCCGAAAACTGCAAACAGATTGTGTTTAAGCTCACCGATTGTCATAAGTGCGCTGTTTTTGTAAATATCCTTCATCTTGATATCAAAAGTAACCGTCATAGGCGGAACATAGAAGAACATAAACAGAAAGAAAATTGCAATTAAAATACAAATAACAAGCGGAACATAAAACATTCCGTTCTTTGAACCGAGTCCGAGATAAAGAACAATTGAGTAGTAGCTGATAAAAACAGCGGCATACATCACAACGCCGTGTATGAGAAATCTGAGCAGATTTTCCTTTATTCCGCCGATGAAATTTGAGAAAACATCAACATTTTCCTCTCCCCTTACCATATGGGAAGTAACCTGAGTTACGCCGGCATAAAACGGAAAAAGCGGAATTATCGTAAGAAAATATATAAACATTGAATTAAGACCCGTAAGGGTATTAATCAAAAAGAAAATTCCGAATATTACGGCAAACGGCAATGCAAAAAGCACATTCGTTAGCAAAAGTCGTGGTAAATTGTGAAACAATGACGAGAAAAATCCTGTCAATGCTACAGCGTTCTTTTCCGATGCCATAGCGCCCTCCAAAATTAAAAATTGAACGCTCCCGAAAACAAGCACCACAAAGCCGTGTCCAGCAAGGTTGAACAAAAGGTCATTATGAGTGCCGAAACAGATCGGGAACAAAAATCAATCACCTCATTTTTCAAAGAATTTGTTTGATGAGAATGACCGATTAAGCTGAAAAACATCTGTTTTGAAATTTCAAAAGCATATGCCGACAGCTTTACGAGTGCCAGACAAAACAAAAATGTTCCCGGCAACACAACAAGCAGATAAAAACCTGCTCCTTTAAGTGAATATGTAATAATAAGATATGCCGCAGTAAGTCCTGTTCCAAAGCCTTTAAATGCTGAAACAAACGGCAAAAACGGTATTCCCCACGGTGCAAGTCCCAAGAGGAATACAACCGTGAGAAATATAAAATCAGATGCAAAGCAGGCACAAAATGTGCTGACGGCATTCTGACCGAGCCTTGCATCAAGATTTGTAGTAAACAGAAAATCAAGGGAATCAAGCATTTGCTTATCGGCTTTGGATGCATAAATTGAACCGAAAACAAGTCCGGTAAGAAAAGCCGAAACAAAGATAAGCACCACGGAATATCGCCTTATAAAAAATCTGACATCAGACGGTGAAATCCCCTTTGATCTGCGAAAAAGATAACGCTTTTTAAAAGAAAATACAATGCTTTTCATAAAATACATTCCTCTCATTGGTTGTCCGTTAAAATATATGAGGAATGTATTCATTTTATGTTAAGGCAAAATTATTTGCCAAGCTCCTCTGCCCTCTTTGTACAAGCGTCCATGCCGTCAAGAACAGCCTCATAGAAGCCGTGTTCTTTAAGCTTATCCATAGCGGCAATTGTTGTGCCTCCCTTTGAGCAAACCCTGTCTATGAGTGTTTCAACAGGCTCACCGCTGTCACGGAGCATTGCTGCCGAACCCTCAAGAGTTGCACAGACAAGGTTCATGGCCTTGTCATATTCGATTCCGCAATTCTTTGCGTAATCAGCCATAGCCTTTGCAAAAAGATAAATATAAGCAGGACTGCTGCCGTTTACCGCAATTATTTCATTCATATGGCTTTCGTCAATATATTCGCAAACACCGCTGCCTGCAAACATATTGTAAACGATTGTTTTGTCATCATCGCTGATATTCTCAGACGGACAGAGAGCTGTTGCACCCTTTTTGAGCAAGAGAGGCGTATTAGGCATAACCCTTACAACAGGGCAGTCACATTCAAGACCTTTTCTTACATATGCAATAGATATGCCTGCGGCAATTGATACTACGGTTTTGGCTGTTGTAATGCTGTTTTTGAGGGACTCAAGAACTTCGGGATAATTCTGCGGCTTGACTGCAAGAACAACAATTGAACTGTTCTTTGCTATTTCATCGGCAGATGTCATTACATTTGCACCCATATTTTTCATAGCGGCACACTTTTCTTCGCTTACATCAAAAACATTGATAAAATCAGCCTTGCCGTCGTTTTGCGCCATAAGACCTTTTATAATGGCTGTTGCCATATTGCCTGCGCCTATGAAACCTATTTTTTTCATTTTAAGACCTTCTTTGCAAAAATTAATATCAGATACCGAAACTCGGGTTTGAGTAACATGAGAAATGGAAGTTGTGATAATTGTGCTGACCGTCACGGTCATAATCGCCGTAGAGGAATATTTCCGCCTCGTCAACTCTTCTGTACAAAAGTCCCCAATAGCAAGAACCTGCCGCATGGTGGTACTGCAAAAGTGCATCAATAAGGTTCTGCTTATTGACATTATTCAAATCTCTTGAACCGCCCGAAGCAGAAACATAGTCCTTGTGGATATATCCTGTTGTACCGTTTGAAAGCTTAACTTTATACCAGTTTGTGTTATAACGCTTGCCGTCAACAAATTTAAGTTTTGTTCCGTAGTTCATACGGGTAACAACGGAGTAGTTAGTTCCTGCACCTCTTCTGAGGTTTACATCTGAACCTGTAACCGTACCCGAAGCGCCTGCTTTGATAGTACCGCTTGAACCTGTGTTCAAAAGAACAGACTGAAGTTCGGAATCATTGTAGAACACACCGCTGCCTACATTGTATGCAAAGCACACAAGTGCGTCAAACTGTCGCTGATTGAACTTTATGCCGTTGTTTACAAGGTAGGAATTTGTTGTGGTGGTATATCCGCCCTTGTTCACGGTCTGGCAAAGATAAGCATATGCCTGATTTGAAGTTATGTTGTTGTAGAACTGTTCGCCTGAAATTACAACCTTACCGTAACCGAGTGTAGGATCGGTTGTAATGCTGTCTGCTGTGACTTTTGAGAGAAATCCCTCATAGTTTGCAATAAGCTTGATTACCTCATCACTCGCTCTGCGCTCGGCACAAGCTGTGGTGGTTTTATTGGTTGTTGAGGTTACAAACACCTCGCCCTCACCGCCGCCTGCCGTGGTGTAATACTTTGATTCGGTTTTAAATTTAGAATATGCCTTAACAGACCATTTTCCTGATTTTGAAAGCTTTTGTGTACCTGTCCAGATATAGGAGTTACCGTCTTTAACCTTGCTTGTTGCAGTAACTTTATATGAAGTTGAACCGTTTGTAACTACAAAATACACGCCTATCCTGCCTGTGTCGGTAATAGCCTTAAAGCTTACATTTGAATTAAGCGGAGCGGAGTTTGGTGACGCATAGCAGAAACGCACACTCTCCCTCGGCATAACATGTATAAGACAGGTTGCCGCACCGTATGATGTTGAGGCTGTGATTGTTACATAGCCCTTGCCTACCGTGTCAACTACACCGTTCTTAACTGTTGCGATTTTCGTATTTGAACTTGACCATGTGACACCGCTTGTTCTTGATTTCAAAAGCATTGACTTCTGCCACGGAAGATTTACATTGCTGTTGGATATATTTACAGATGAACCGGATTTTACGGTAATTTTGCAGGTTGCAGAATGCGAACCGCTTTTCGCAGTAATTGTTGCAGAGCCTGCTTTCTTGGCTGTTACAATACCACGAGAGTCAACGGTTGCAACGCCTGTATTTGAGCTTGACCATGAAACACTTCCGGACGCTGTTGCAGTAATTGCAAATCTGTTGCCTGTGAAAATTGATTTGCTTGATACGGAAAGCTTAACAGATGAACCTGTTGACGGTTTTGCGGTTGTAGGCCGAGTCGTTGTAGGCTGTGTCTGACTGTTCATCTTAACATAGTCTTTCTTTACATAGCCTGTTTTTGAATTTGATGTAAGCTTAATATTATACCAATCATTGTTATAAAGCTTTGTGCTTACAAAAGTAACCTTTGTATTTACTCTCATACAATCAACAACCGAATAGCTTGTACCGGCACCGCTTCTGAGATTTACATAATCGTCTGTTATATAACCGCTTACAGTTGACGCTGACGCAGTCGGCTGAGTTACAGGTTTGGTTGCCTTTGTTGTAGGTTGTGTTGCCTTCGTTGTAGGTTGGGTTGAACTGTTCATTTTTACATAGTCTTTTTTTATGTAACCTGTTTTAGCAGTTGAAGTAACCTTAACCTTATACCAGGCGGAGTTGTAGAGTGAAGTGCTTACAAAAGTAAGCTTAGTGTTCTTTCTCAGGCAATCAACAACAGAATAATTTGTGCCTGCTCCGCTTCTGAGATTTACATAATCGTCAGAAACATAACCTGTTACGCTTGATGCCGTTGTCGAAGAACTTACGGCAACATATTCCTTTGTAACATAGCCTGTCTTTGAATTTGATTTAAGCTTGATTTTGTACCACTTTGAGTTATAGAGCTTTCCGTCAACAAAAGTAAATTTTGTGTTCTTTGCCATACAGGTTATAACCGAATAATTCGTGCCTGCACCGCTTCTCAGATTTACATACGACGCATTTATATAGCCTGATGCGCCTGCTGATACGCTTGCGGAAACCTCCTCGGTTGATTGAGCCGCATTAGCCGAAAATGCAGTTATTGCAACAGCACCTACCGATACTGCCATAAGAACCACAAGGGCAATGCAGACTATGCGGACAAACAATTTTTGCTTTTTCATTTAAGTACACCTTCTCAAAACTTCTTTGAATTATAATTACTTGTGAAAATTACCGAATATTTTCCCTCTTAATCTGCGAACATACTGCATAACAAATACGGTAATGGCATAATCATAGAGCAAAAAGAAAATATTTCCGGCAATCAAAAATGCCCACGGAACATAAAAACCGAAAACGGTAAATTCATCTGTCGGAATTGACAACAGCCATGTTGCGACAAAGAACGAACCGATGGCGGCAACATTAAATACCGCAAACTTAAGTATGTATTGAACTGCCCTGTTTTTGATTTTAAATTCAAAAGCGCCCTTTAAAATCGGATAATAGCCGAAAAGTGCAATGAAATATATAACAGCCTCTTTATCGCCGGCAAGGAGCGTTGAAAGCACGGCAGTTACACAAAACACACCGATTGCCCATCCATAGCCGTATTCAACAACTATGCAGGAAATGAGAATTCCTGCAAGACAGGGCAAAGCGTATGTTCCGATTGGAACAAGAGATGTCATCATCATAAAAACGAGTGAGAGCGCCGCAATAATTCCGCAAACCGCAATACGCATTGTCCCCTTTTTGATACCGTTTTTCCTCATATTAACATCCCATTCTGCAACAATCACACAAGCAGTTTGCACACATCATTCCTGCACAAATATCGCAGAAGGATGAACCTGTTGCGTTAGGATTTGTTTGAGTGTAACCGCCGTAGTTGTATGCCCTCTGGCTCTGCATATTGTTAAGAGCGGCTCGGTATTCCGTGTTGTTGGGGTCCATATTGCACGCAGTTGTGAAATATGAAAAAGCCTGTTCAGACCAACCTCTGCGGTATGCAATCATGCCCTTGAGATAATGCCATTCGGCGGTTCTCATTGACTGTGCTGTGTTTTCAAGAATCTGATCGGCCTGATCAAGAAGTCCTCTCTGAATATAAATTCTTACATTGTAGAACTGTGAACTTGAAGAATTTGCGTTATAGGACGAACTGCCTGTTGAACCTGTACCCTTACCCTTCTGACGCATCTGATTAATCATATCGTATGCCTCATTAATCTCCTTCATTTTCTGCTCCGCAACATCCGCAAGAGGACTGTCGGTGTAGTTATCGGGATGATATTTTTTAGCAAGGTTTCTGTACGCTGCTTTTACTTCTTCATCGGTAGCTGTTTCAGACACACCGAGAACCTCATAAGGATTATTCATTATTGACCTCCGTATCAAGTTTGCTTGTTACTCTGTTTTGTGATGCAGGGAATCCCAAAAGCATCATATTATCTAAAATTCCCTTAAAATCGGTAAAGTTCAAAAGATTGTAGGCATCATATGCCCTTGCAAGTGACTGATTCAGCACCGCTTTTATAAAATCCGATGATTTTACCTCACCTGTTTTCTTGTTTACAAACGGATTAAATCCGTTTGATTTGATATCTTTTTCTATATCATCTGCGGCATCGACAAGATAAATCCACCTGCCGATATGATAGCCGAATTCATAGAGAACTCTTTTTTGAATTTCATCATGAGCCTCAGCCGACAATACAGCAGCGAGCATTAGTGCCGTTGGATGAGCCGACATATCTACAGACGGCTTTTCAGAATGTTCTGCATCATACTGCATTTTCATCATATCAGAAACTGCTTTGTCCATATCGGGATACTTATCAGCCGCCTTTTTCCTCTGATGAGAAAAGAAAGGCTTTATGATTCTGCACAACAGCTTTTTAAAAAATCCGCTGTCCTGAATATCATCAATGATTTTATAATAAACCGATATCATTGAAAATGCGGCAGCCTTTCTGTATGCGTCACCCGAGTCTGTTGCAAACTTGCATTTTTTAAGAGGATTACAGGTGCATCTGCCGTCTTTAAAGCCTTTGCATGAACGGTTAAGCGACATTAAAAGCATTGCATAAAATGTGCAGTCATAGCTTAGCGTAAATCTTGTAAACACGGAGTAATCCTTACCCATTTGCCTGCAAAGACCGCAATACACAGCCTTATAAGCCTCGGATTCACGAACAAGCAGTTCGCTCTTTTGAATCTGCAAATAACCAAACACGGATTTTCTCCTTTATACAATAATACATAGTATATTGTACAACAAAACAGAGTTAAAAGCAACAGAATAACGGTATATTCTTTGGATAATCAGCCAAAATGAGCTAATTAACGGGAAATGTTGCAAAAATTTTCTTCTCATATTATAATCATAGTGCAGATGTTCTCTTCTGTTAAGAATTGAATGTCAAAAATTATTTGCAAAACTAAAAAGGAATTTGCATATTATGAATGTTTACGATTTTGACAAAACGATTTACTATGGGGACTCAACAGCCGACTTCTATTTATTCTGCCTTAAAAGGCATAAAAAAATACTCACTCTTGCCCCATCGCTTTTGGGAGCATTTTTAAAATTCTATGTATTCAAAAAAGGTACAAAAACTGATTTTAAAGAAAAAATGTACAGATTTCTTACCTATTGCGATACTGAAAAGGATGTAAATGATTTCTGGAAGGAATACATAGGAAATATAAAACCGTTTTATCTTGAGCAAAAGAAAGATGATGATGTAATTATTTCGGCGTCACCCGAATTTTTGCTAAAACCCGTTTGCAAAAGGCTCAAAATAAAAAACCTTATGGCGTCAAAGGTAGATATGCACAGCGGAAAATATTCGGGTGTAAACTGTCACGGCAAGGAAAAGGTAAAACGATTTTATGAGGCTTTTCCTGACGGAAAAATTGACAATTTTTATTCGGACAGTTACAGTGATTCGCCGCTTGCGGAAATTGCAGAAAAAGCTTTTATGGTTGACGGCGACAAGGTTGAAGGTTGGATATTCTTTAAATAATTTTTACGGAGCAGAAATCTGTTCCGTATTTTTATTTTTTCGGGTTGCCAAAACATTGAGCCGTGTTTGTCTCGGGCAAGCGTTTCAACGGTTTTACCTGTTGAAATAGAAAAATTGCTATATGTCAAACTTCCGTCCTCGCCAATGCGGCTTGTTCATCGTCATACTTTCATCAACGCTCTCCCTAAAAACAGTAGATTTCTTTTATCTGCTTTTTGTTTTACGATTACTCTCTCCCCGTCTGAAATATAGTCGCATTGCGTTGTGCATGAATGCACTCCCTTATGCTCCTTATTTCAGACAGCGCTTTGCTCCCTTTTTCCGCCACAGG
>ERZ779656.1854-NODE-1854-length-10401-cov-2.961434_pt1 | contig 10401 bp, 5 predicted proteins | sample MGYA00511102_ERZ779656 | MGnify/ENA primary metagenome ERZ779656 (study PRJEB29588, sample SAMEA2143980) | human gut metagenome | biome: human gut; feature: human-associated habitat; material: faeces | place: Denmark | collected 2008/2010 ... | reverse complement strand
TCGGCTGTCATCATCCGGAGAGCTGGAATCCACGGGCGGGAGAACTGCTGACGGAGGAAAGGATTCAATCGATCATTCGGGAAATTAAAGCCAATCCATTGCTGGACGGGGTTACTTTTTCGGGAGGAGATCCGTTTTATAATCCGGAGGCTTTCCTGCTTTTTGTCAAAAGGGTAAAGAAGGAAACGGGGCTGAATATCTGGTGCTATACGGGATATACGTACGAAGAGATTCAGGCTAATCCGCGCTTGAAGGCTGTACTCGACTACATAGATGTGCTGGTGGACGGGCGTTTCGAACAGGCGCTCTTTTCACCTTATCTGGAATTTCGGGGAAGCAGCAATCAGAGGATATTGAGAATAGGTAATAAGTAATAGGTTATAGGTAATAATGGTGGGGGAGGTTTTGTATTAGTTTAGTGCGGGGGGAGCTACTACGAACTGTTGTGGGCATTGTCTCCTGCGCTAAAAAAACTTATATTTCAAAGAAGATTGAAACACGTACTTCTTTGTTTTGTTTACATTTACAAACAAAATAAGGTTCTACTAGAATAAGTTTTTTTTATGATACAAGCCAATAATACCACTTCTATAGATGAAACCGATGGACTGCCAATGCCGAGACGTATCTGGGCAGTGGTTTCCATCGGATTCGCACTTTGTATGTCGGTGCTCGACGTGAATATTATCAACATCGTACTCCCTACGCTTTCGCACGATTTCGGAACTTCGCCTGCTGTAACTACGTGGATTATAAATGGTTATCAGTTGGCTATCGTTGTTTCGCTGCTGTCTTTCTCTTCTTTGGGGGAGATTATCGGTTATCGGAAAGTGTTCCTGTCGGGCATTGGGCTGTTTTGCATCACTTCGCTGATCTGCGCCTTGTCCGATTCATTCTGGACGCTGACGATTGCACGTATCTTTCAGGGATTCAGTGCGTCGGCCATCACAAGTGTGAATACGGCGCAGCTGCGCTACGTATACCCGAAAAGCCAGATCGGGCGGGGAATGGGAATCAATGCGATGGTAGTGGCGATATCGGTCCGTCGGTGGCAAGCGGCATACTTTCGATAGCCAGCTGGCACTGGCTGTTTGCTATCAATGTACCGCTAGGGATTACGGCACTGCTACTGGGTATCAAGCATTTGCCAAGACAGGAAGAGCGGTCGAAGCGGAAGTTTGACTTCGTGAGTGCGATAGCCAATGCGGTCACGTTCGGGTTACTGATTTATACGCTGGACGGATTCGCGCATCATGAGGAGATGGATTTCCTTGTGCTGCAATTGATCATATTGGCCATCGTAGGAACGTTTTACGTACGGAGGCAACTGACTCAGACGACTCCGTTGCTGCCGCTGGACTTATTGCGGATACCGATTTTCCGGCTTTCGATTCTGACGTCTATCTGTTCGTTTATCGCTCAGATGGCGGCCATGGTGTCTCTCCCGTTTTTCCTTCAGAATACGTTGGGGCACAGCGAGGTCATGACAGGATTGTTGCTGACTCCGTGGCCGTTGGCTACACTGGTGACGGCACCGTTGGCAGGTTATCTGGTGGAACGCATTCATCCGGGGATATTGGGGAGTATCGGGATGGCGTTGTTTGCCGTCGGACTTTTTTCACTTTCGGGGCTTACTGCCGAATCGTCCGATATCAGTATAATTCTTCGTCTGATGCTTTGCGGAGCCGGTTTCGGGTTGTTTCAGACGCCCAATAACAGTACGATTATCTCTTCCGCCCCAACGAAACGTTCGGGCGGTGCAAGTGGAATGCTGGGAATGGCACGGTTGCTGGGGCAGACGTTCGGTACTACGCTGGTAGCGTTGCTTTTCAGTTTTGTCGTGCACGACCGGAGTACGGCGGTCTGCCTTATGGTCGGAAGTGGGTTTGCTGTTGTGGCGGCGATTGTCAGCAGTCTGCGGTTGTCGCAACCGTCTACGCTGAAAAGAGAAACGAATCGGTCATGACGAATAAAACTATCTGTCATCGGGAGCGAAAATCATAGGAGAAGAAACTAGGATCAATCCAGAAAACCGGTTGTTTCCGATTTGTTTCTTTCACGTATTGTTATGAGCTAAATGATAGTCGGTTCTATCTTCCATTCTCCTCCTTCGGGAAGGAGGAGAATGGAGTTACTATTGTGTACTACTGTTTAGTTCATTCCTTTGCAGTTTTCAGGAATCTGATGATGGAAGAAAATAATAAACTGAAGAATATAACCATGACTATAATGCTTTTTCTATAACTCCCATAAAAACTTATTAAAAAAAAGGGAGCGAAGCCCCCCTTGACTTCACTCCCCCACAATCTTTCTCCTCTACTTTTTGCCTAATACACGGAGAAAACAAGTTTGAATTAAAAAAAGTTACACCTAATATTTATAAACCTCTAGAAATTTCTACCAGTATCCCACCAGAGGCGAGTTCCACCGTTATCTTCACCTCCCAAAGCTTTCTTCAAAGCAGAATATTGAGTAGGATTGTTTTTTTGAATGTCTGACGGATATGGCAAGCGACGAATACGTATGTTGGTATCGATAGCTCCACCACTATTGTTCACAAAGACTTTGAATAACTGCGGATACCCCGTACGGCGTTGTTCTGTCCAAGCCTCATAGCCTTCAGGATAACAAGCAATCCACTTCTGTGTAAGGATTCTTTCCAGTTGCTCTTCCGGAGAAGCACCTCCATCCCACTTCGGAGTCACTTTAATCAGCGCTTTCACATCATATTTTGCTTCGAAGGCATCGACATAATCGGAAGGAGTAGCATCACTTGTGAGATAATCGCCTACATTCACTCCCCATTGCTGACAGGAAACCGTAATACCTTTCTCGTAGCAGTCTTTCACGTTTTCGGAAGTAAATCCACGCAAGGCAGCCTCAGCACGAAGGAACCATACTTCGGCAGCAGTCATCAAGATAGCATCGGTCTGTTTGGTAATCGTACTCTTGGAATGCAGACGGTAACGGTTCTCGTCTTTTACAGTAACTCCTGTTCCTTGGGGAACACCTTTATAAGTACCGGCAATCTTATTTCTTTCGGCAATAATCAAATTACCCTTTTCGTCTTTTATATCACCACCTTCCGCTTTCGAGTAATACTTAATCAGTCGCGGATCATTATATCCTACCAAAACAGACTCCATCGTAGCACCCATGAATACTTCTCCCCAGCCTTCATTGACTGTTCCCAGCGGATTCTTATAACCGCTTTCGGTAGAAACGGCAACTGTTTCATCCGCACTCTCCAACACGCCACCGGCAGTTGCATCCATCGCTTTGGCAACTTCTGCTCTCGCCAGATCAGGGGCACTCATCGATACACGGATTGCAAGCCGCAAGCGGAGAGAGTTTGCAAACTTCACCCACTGTGACAGTGTACGTTTGCCTGCCGGCATCAGAATATCGGCAGCAGCAAAAGGTTCGAGAGCGGCATTGGCTTTCTTATATTCGTTGATCAGTTTGACTCCTTCGTCCAAATCTTTGAAGAACTGACGGTAAGCGGCTTCCTGACTATCGACATTATCACCCTCTTCCTGTCCGAATTTAGTGTAGACAATAGGGCCATAAGTATCAGCTATACGGTGCATCAACTCGACTTTCAGGATTTTGGTCACTCCCAGCAAACCTTTCTGTTCCTGATTGATCTTCTCCGATTTCTGAGCGGCAGTCATTATATATCCATAAGTATATGTCCATGCCGAGCCTGTCCAGCCGTCATTCAAAGCATATACAGAGTTCTTGTCATTGAAACTGTTGTTCATATCGTGGAAATATCCGGCAAACATATCATGACCCAGATTCTGTATGGTCTGGAAAGTCCAGTCAGTACCTTTTCCCCAATCGTAGTTGAAGTAGATACCCTGTTGCATGACACCGAGGTTCAGCACATATTTCTGTAGATCATATTCCTGAAGTTCAGGCGTATATCCGGCTTTATTGGCATTATCTGATTCAAAACCATCCGTACATCCGGTAAATGTCATCAGTCCGGCTACTAACAGATTCGCTATATATAGATTTTTTTTCATAATTCGCTTGCTTTAAAGTTAGAATGTAAATTTAACGTTGAAACCAATGTTACGGGTTGTCGGCATACCGAATACATCAACTCCCTGATTAGTGTTACCTACAGACAAGATAGCATCCGGATCGAAAGGAGCATCTTTGTAGAAGAAGAACAGGTTACGTCCCACCAATGATACATCGATACCGGTGAATACCTTAGTCTTGGCCAGCAAAGTAGACGGGAACGAATAGCTCAGAGATAATTCGCGTAAACGAATATTGGTCGCACTGTACATATAACGCTCGGAGATACCGTTACGGTCACCTACTACTGAATAGAAACCTTCTACATTCTCAAATCTTGTTCCGTCAACTTCCACATAACCTCTGTCACGTGCTTCAGCCGTAGCCTTCGTTACCCCTCTGCCGTCCAATGTAGCTTGTGTCAGAGACATGACATCACCGCCTTTGCGCATATCGATCAGGAAATACAGAGAGAAACCCTTATAAGTGAAGGTATTAGCCCAACTCAACAGAAAGTCCGGATTACAATTTCCCAGATATGTTTTATTACCTGACTCTGAAATAGGTTTGCCTTCATCGGATACCTTAATCTTACCTTGTTCGTCACGTGCGAACGTATTTCCATAGATGTCTCCCAAAGAGCCGCCTTCTTTAATCTGCATCATATATGCCATAGAGAAACCCGGGTCACCATATACGAAGGAAGTATAATTCGGAGCCAGTTCGACTACCTTATTACGGTTTTGTGAATAATTGAAAGTCGTTTTCCAACGGAAATCTTCGGTCAGCACCGGAGTAGCTCCCAATGTGATTTCAAATCCTTTGTTGCGAATCTTACCTGCATTGATATAACGGTATGCATAATCTTCACCCGCACTGGTCGGAACTTTCAGCAACTGATTCTTAGTATCTGTCTTATAGTAAGTAAAATCAAAATCAACACGGCTGTTGAACAGTCTCCATTCCAGACCAAATTCAATAGAGTTACTGATTTCCGGTTTCAGGTCACCTCTGTTATATACGTCTACTGCCTGCAACTTTCCTCCGGCCCCGATGATATCGGACAAATCGGTAATACCAATCGGTAAGTCGTTACCTACCTGCGCCCATGATCCGCGAATCTTTCCGAAAGAAATCCATTGCGGTAATTTAAAGCTTTCGTTGATCACCCAGGAGAGTCCTACAGAAGGATAGAAGAATCCTTTGTCCACACTATTGGTATGTGACAACGTGGACGACCAGTCATTACGTGCTGTCAAGTCGAGGAACAATGCGTCTTTCCATCCTACCTGTGCCGTTGCGAATACGGATTGAATTGTACGTCTGCGGTCAATCACCTGCTCGGCAGAAGCACTGGTGTTCATTACAATATTGGGAACAGTGAACAAGTTGGGTTTGTACAAAGAAGCTGTCTTGGAATCCAATGTCAATGAATTCTCGGTCTGCACATTAATACTACCACCCAAAGCGGCATTCACGGAGAAATCACCGAAATGCTTGTTGAACATAGCCATCACGTCACCATAAATCAGGAAGTTCTGTGTGTCGGCATATACATAGCGGCCGTTATTTCCTACAATGGCAGGAGAAGTGCTCGCATACATTTTCTGGTCAAACTTATCGCTGACGTAATCCACATTTCCACGAGCTTGCAGGTTGAGCCAGTCGGTTGCTTTCAGATTAGCAGTCAGGGAGGCCAATGCACGGTAGCGCTTATTGTTGTTCAAGATACGGTTCTTTACCCAATATGGGTTTTGTGTCCATTCGCTCGGAGTGGTAAACCAGCTCTGTACGGGCATATTACGATTCTCGTCGAACTTTTCGAAATTAGTGGCATATTCGCTCAGGTCCTGTCCGCGCGGGAAACCATAAACGTCCACCAACGGATTGAGGTAGATACCTCCGGAAGTAGGAGAGTTTTTAATAGTCTGCACCATCAGGTTAGCATTGGCGTCCAGTTTCAGACGGTCATTGAAAAGAGAAGCACTCTCACGCAAAGTCAGATTGTGCTTACGCAATTTGTTGGAGTCGACAATACCTTTGGCGGTCGTGTTGGCATAAGAGAAGTAAGTCTGCATCTTCTCGTTTCCGCTTTGTACGGATATAGAGTTAATAGCGGTTACACCGTTACCGAGGAATTTGCCAACATTATCGTAGTCGGTCAATGACTTTTTTTCTCCCCAACTGTCAGTTCCGCTGGGGCCATACGAATTCTGGAATTCCGGCAGACTGATGGCATGATCGATGGTCAGATTTGAAGAGAAAGTAACTCTTTGCATACCTGCTTTACCTTTCTTGGTAGTTATTAAGATAACACCGTTGGCTGCTTGTGATCCGTAAAGAGCGGCGGCAGAAGCACCTTTCAGAATGCTCATACTTTCAATGTCTTCGGGATTCAGGTTGGAGATACCATCACCGGCGTCACGATTCACACCGTCATTTTCTCCACCCATAACGGTGGAAGTAGATTCGGTAGTCGTATTTAGCATAGGGACACCATCGATGACATATAACGGTTGGTTATTGCCTCCTTCGTAAGCGGAACGTGTACCACGGATAGAAACTTTGGCTGAGCCACCAAGGCCGGATGCGCTCTTATTGATTTGTACACCGGCTGATTTACCTGCTAATGCGGTTATCATATTCGGATCTTTGGCGCGTGTCAGTTCATCGCCACCCACTTGTTGGGTTGAATAAGTCAATGAAGCTGCTTTTTTCTTGATACCCATAGCAGTTACCACTACCTGCTCCAGTGCCATCGACTCTTCTTCCATCTTGATCTTGAAAGTGGTTTGTCCGCTGACAGAGAGGCTCTGCGGTTGGTAACCTACATAGGTGATATTAATGATAGCGTCGCTTGGCACTTTCAAAGTAAAGTTGCCATCCAAATCGGTGATTGTACCATTCGTCGTACCTTTTTCCACGACACTGGCGCCAATGATAGGCTCGCCTCTCATGTCGGTCACGACACCTTTCACCGTAATTTGTTTCTGTTGCTGTGTGGATGCATGCTCCGTTACGTTCTTGGTCAGCACAATATTATTGCCTTCCACCACATAATGGATACCTGTTCCTTCAAAAGCCTTATCGAGTATTTCGGATACCGGCTGATTGGTAGCATCTACATTAACTACCCGCTTGGTATCGACACTTTTTTTATTGTAGACAAACAAATAGTCGGTCTGAGACTCAATCTGGGTAAGCAATTCGCTTACTTTCAGAGTCGAACGCGGAATGCTTATTTTAGCACTCTGAGAGTATCCATTCTCACAATAAGCCTGGAATGTTACGAACAGAAGAAGGAATAATGTGATCTTCATAGTCAGTATTATTTGCTTAGATTCTAAACTTTTTGGGCAAAAAAGCCCTTTCAAAGAAATTTTTCTCATATCTTTGCAACGTGTTAAGTTAATAAATTGATTAAGGTCGATTTTTGACTGTTTCGAATCGGGAAGTATGGGGGTACTTTCCGATTCTTTTTCGGTAAGGGGTATACTTATTGACTGTTATTCATAATCATTATGCTTTTAAAGGGTTAGTACTAATTTAAGGTGTATATCATTGAGCTCAGTTATTCATCTTAATTTTTATTCTGGCTTTATTCTATCCGGATGCTGTCTCCTTCTTCACTGATCGAATAAGTAAACGGGTGATCTTTCTGGATAACCTTGAGAATGTGTTCAACGCCGTCCTGTTCCTTGAACTTGCCCGTACAGCGATAATTCAGCACTTTCGGATTCTCTACGGTGATCTTCACATTATAATATTTCTCCAGCTTGGTGAGGATGCAACTGAAAGGAGAATCGTCGAAGCAATACAGTCCTTCCCGCCAGCGCAGATAATCATAAGAAGGCAGAACGGCTTTTTTATATTTTCCCTGATAGGAACCGAAGAATTCATTCTTAGTCAGGCGGGTCAGCGGACGTTCATTGTCATAAGCGTAAATATCAACGATGCCCTCTACCAAGGTAGTCTCAAATTCATTGCTTCCTTTATAAGCGCAGACGTTGAAATGAGTGCCTACCACTCTGACCTGATTGGTCTCCGTATTTACGTAGAAAGGTATCTCCTTATTCTTCGCTACTTCGAAATAAGCCTCTCCGTCCAGTTCCACATCTCTGTCGCGGCGCCCGAAGTCAGATCTGTAACTCAGCGTCGATTCAGAATTCAGCCAGACTTTGGTTCCGTCCGCCAGCGTAATCTGTGCCCGTTGACCGGCAGGAACAGTGACCGTCTGCAACTGTGCCAATTTATCATACTGATATTCATTAATCAGAAATCCACAACTGACAGCTACAATTACAGCAGCAGCTATACGGGCACTCCACCTTAACATGGGAATGATGCGAGCGCCCGCGCCTGCTTTCTCTCTCATTTTTCTCTTAGAGTCAGTAAAAAGGGCGATGTCAAACAGCATACGTTCTTTCTGCAATGTCTTCCGGTTTTCTTCCGATTCGTCCACCCAGTTAAGAATGCGTTTTTCTTCGTCGACAGAAGTCTCGCCCTTAAAATATTTATGTAGTAAATCCTGGTTCATAGATATTGTCTTTTCCTATTTATATTCATAGAAAGGCTTTTTCTCTCCCTTCTATATATAAAACAGGTCAGCCTTGAACAACCCTAACGAAAAATGCGATTATTTTTAAAAAAGAATAGAAACCAGGTAATCTTTCAGTTCGGTACGCAGAATTTTCAATGCTTTGGTGATGTGGAACTCCACACTTTTGACGGAAATGCCGAGTTGTTCCGCTATCTTTTTGTTCGGAGTATTTTGATAACGGCTCAATATAAAAATCTGCCGGCTTTGGTTCGGCATACGTTTCAATGCTTTCTGTACGATATGCTGTATTTCCGAATCAAAGATCGCATCCGGTTCGCAGGCTTCCAGTGTAGAGATTCTCAGGTCCAGTTCCCGCTGGCTATGGCTATTTATCTCTTCTTCGGCCCGAAGACGCACCTGCAGATGTGCCAGATAGTTGAGCGCTTTGTTTTTGATGATAGTCAGCAGCAGACCGTGCAGATTGGAATCTTCTTCCCACTTATCCCTGTTTTCCCACAGAGTAATCATTGACTCCATCAATATATCTTCCGCCTCCTGCCTGTCTCTTATATAAGAATAGGCAAACGACAAAAACTTCTCTTGATTCTCATGAAAGAATTCAGAAAAAAGTTGAATAGAAGATATGTTGTTCGTTTGGTGCATCACGCATAAGATTTACAGGCTATTTTCATTAGTTCGTACAAAAGAACACATATTTTCGCAGAAAAGCAAAATAATAGACAAAAAAATAGCCCGAATACTGAGTAATCGGGCTATCACATTATCTAAAAGCTATCTGCTTTTTTACTTCTTTTCCGGTCTTGGCATCAATACTTTTCTTGAAAGTTTGAATTTTCCTGTCTTCGGATCGATGTCGATCAGTTTCACTTCGATCTCATCACCTTCCTTGATTCCGGCTTCTTCCACTGTTTCCAGACGTTTCCAGTCGATCTCGGAAATGTGCAGCAAACCGTCTTTACCCGGCAGGAATTCAATGAATGCACCGTAAGGCATGATAGAGCGAACTTTACCTTTATATACTTCGCCTACTTCAGGAACAGCAACGATTGCTTTGATCATGCGCATTGCATCATCAATACATTTCTTGTTGGTTCCGGAAACTTCGATGCGTCCCATACCGTCTGTTTCTTCGATAGTGATAACAGCACCGGTCTCTTCCTGCATACCTTGAATGATTTTTCCACCAGGGCCGATTACAGCTCCGATAAATTCTTTAGGAATAGTCATTGTTTCAATGCGAGGAGCATGGTCTTTCAGGTCAGCACGCGGTTCAGCGATTGTCTCGGTGATCTTGTCGAGGATGTGCATACGTCCTTCTTTAGCCTGGTTCAAAGCACGTTCCAGAATTTCGTAAGACAGACCGTCTACCTTGATATCCATCTGAGTAGCAGTGATACCGTCTCTTGTTCCGGTTACCTTGAAGTCCATATCTCCGAGGTGGTCTTCGTCACCGAGGATGTCAGACAATACAGCATATTTTTCTTCGCCCGGATTCTTGATCAGTCCCATAGCAATACCCGATACCGGCTTCTTGATCTTCACACCGGCATCCATCAATGCCAATGTTCCGGCACATACGGTAGCCATAGAAGAAGAACCGTTAGATTCGAGGATTTCCGAAACAACACGTACTACGTATGGATAGTCAGCAGGAATCTGTCCTTTCAAGGCACGCCAAGCCAAGTGACCGTGACCGATTTCACGACGGCCTACACCACGTTGAGCTTTTGCTTCGCCTGTAGAGAAAGGAGGGAAGTTATAGTGCAGCAGGAAACGTTCTTTTCCGTGTTCCAATACATTGTCAATAA
>ERZ779656.1850-NODE-1850-length-10415-cov-3.349035_pt1 | contig 10415 bp, 10 predicted proteins | sample MGYA00511102_ERZ779656 | MGnify/ENA primary metagenome ERZ779656 (study PRJEB29588, sample SAMEA2143980) | human gut metagenome | biome: human gut; feature: human-associated habitat; material: faeces | place: Denmark | collected 2008/2010 ... | reverse complement strand
GCCCCGGCGAAAACCTTTGGGATGAGATATATGCTACTATCCATTTCCGCAAAGACACCATAGAGAACGACTTCGTGCGTTATATCCCTATGTATCACAACGAGCGCGACTCCCTCAAGCAATGGCGTCTTCTGACCGACCAGTATATTGCACCCACCGACACCACCGTGCGTATCGATGTGACCAAAATTTCCACCGGTCTGATTGTTATGGCGGCTGTCGATACTGCCGAAAATATTGGATATTCCATGCCCCGACTTCTGCGTGTCCATGATGCCAAGCCACCTGTGGCGCCGACCAATTTCAAGGCTTTCCCCGCGCTTGACGGAACCGTAGCCATGATGTGGGACATGTCCGACACTCTCGATGTGCATTATTACGACGTATTCTATGCCAATGCACGCGACCACCTCTTCCAGATGGCAAACCACAGCCATATAATTCCACGTTCATACACGGACACTATAGCTGTGGACGCTAACGAACGATACATCTACTATGCCGTGCGTGCTGTCGACTGGGCCGGTAATTCCGGCGCATTCTCAGACACCATCGCTGTGCTTCGACCCAATACCGCTCCTCCCTCCAAAGCGCACCTTGATTCGGCATGGGTTGACAATAAGATGATTCATACCCGCTGGATTGGCGGCGGCGATGAGATCCTCGGACATTACAATTGCTATCGTCGCAAGGCCGGAAGCGACTGGCAATTGCTTAGGACTTTCGATGGCGACTCGGTACGTGCCAACGGCCATGTAATGCAGGTCGATGATGCTCCCGATGGTCCCGTAAATCAGCGATACGAGTATGCCGTGGAGACTGTAAGCCTCTGGGATATCGGTTCCGGATTGACCCCTGTTTTCTCGGCAAAAGTTAACTATGACAGATTTTTGGACATTCCTGTCAAGCTTCTGGGGGATTACAGCAAAAATGATGCTTGTGTAAAGCTGGCGTGGGAGATTTCCGATGTCCCATCCGGTGCCCCATATTACTTCTGCCTCTATCGCAAGCTCCCCGGTGATGATACCTTCGAGTATATCACCGACATCCCCTCCGAACGGAAGTATTACGTTGACCCGCGGCTCAATCCCGGCGAGACGGCCGAATACTATATCTGCATACAGTTTGAGGATGGACGCCAGTCCGGACAATCGAACATAATGACAGTGTCTGCTCCCCGAAAGGAGGCTACCCCTCCAGTTACACAACCCTAACGTTGACTGAATTATGAAGCATCTCTTATGGACCCTTACAGCAAGCCTGCTGATGATTTCATGCGGCGATTTTTACCAGTTTGGGGAAGAACCCGATGACTGGGACGGCGTCAGCATGCGTATAACCAACGCGGAGTCCTGCGTGATGGTGGGAGATTCCATGCCGCTGGGAATCGAGTTTTCGGATACGTCTAAAATCGGCAGCCCTGTCTTTTGGATGTTGTCCGACCCCAATATCGCCAAATTGCGAAATGACACCCTGAAGGCACATCAGCCCGGCGTGGTGGATGTCATGGCCATAGGAGGAAACGGCCATTTGACCGACACATGCCGGGTGAGGGTCATAGATAGGTGGGAAGCCGGAGATTTCCATAGGTGGCACCCATCCGATATGGTGATTTATGCCGACATAAGCATTGACGGTAAGCCTTGGGACAGTTCGACAATGATGATCGGAGCTTTCGTCGGAGGCGAACTCACCGGATTGGCGGTGCCCCGCGAGGCTTTCGGCATTCCCTATGCCGAGCTCCGAATATGGGCTCCCACAAATCAGGGGCAGGGCAAAATAGACCTTCGCTGCTATGATAGAGAAAATTTCCGTCTCTATGTCCTAAGGGACGACATAGAGTATGACGCATATCAAACCCTCGGAACCCTTTCCAATCTTTATCCAATAAAATTTGAACGATGAAAACCATAAAAAATATATTGGCAATAATCGGCATCTTGATATTTGCATCAGGCTGCACTCTCATGCTTGATGAACCGCCCGCTGATGGCAACGATGATACGCCTAACGGCGACGGTTTCACAGCTCCGCGTACCGAGCAGACCGAATTCGGCGATGTGACCTATCAATTTCAGGATGGCGTCCGGCTCATCAACGAGAAGTATGTGCCCTATATCATTTCCTGCCGTAACGACTCCACATTGGGTCATACCGAAATCCTATTTACCAAGAATATTCCCTCCGACCTTCTTCCGCAGCGCGGCGATTATATCGCCACCACCATGAGTCAGCTATTCCAGCAGACACTTTGCGACGAGGTTGACAATATCGAGGAAACCGGGGGAGGATATCTGCTGATATCCCATCCCGTGCCGCTTATAAAAGTATTCAAGGAACTTGACTTTTCGATTGACGCAAGAATTGCCGGAGACTATGAGGATAGTTCGGAACAATCTCGCTCGCGAGGAAATACCCCGAAACTGAAAGGTTTCCGTCTTGTTCCCAGACATAACTCATATTCAAGAGGGGAAGAGGTTGACGGTGAATTCTCAGAATCCCTCTTTTCCTTGGCATTCTGGGATGGTGATGAGAGCAAACTCAAGGAGTTCGAAACCAATCCGGCAGATTATCATAAGTGGGAGCATAATGTGGAAAAGTCACCTGTTTCATTCTTATATCCGTCTATAAGGTCGGGAGGTTCTACATCTCGCACCGCAACACGGGTTGGATTGGCAAGTTATCAAAATGTCAAACTGAAGTTTAGCCTGAAAAACGGTTTTGACCTTGAATTGAGCAATGATCTTGTGCAGACGTATTCTATTTGTTCTGAGTCATGCGATAACTGGACAGCAGTTCCCTATGGTGGATCCACAGGAATGACGGTGCCCAAAGATGGGATTCTCCCTGAAAACAGATGGACTAAATATGACTATTTGCTCCCAGCCCTCTGGTTGCCGACTATAGGACTTGATGTTTATGTGGCTAAAATATGCTTTGATTTCAATTTTGCTTTTGCTTACGACCAGGCATGCAAAGTTAAGGGAGATAAGCTATTCCGTTATGAAGGCTCGCAAAAGACGCAGTTCTTTAAATGGAACATGAAGACGGACAATAATTATGAAACTACAGTCAATCGCTCCAAATCTCTGGATGTCAGAAATCCCCGTCTTCGGAAAGATCTCTCGAATACCGTATTCCAGTATGCGACAAGAGGTTTTCTTCATATTGATATTGGTGTTACCTTTGGTGCGGCCACATTGGATCTCTCTCCTCTGAGAATCAATTTTGACGCTTCCTTTACTCATAAAATGACAAATGACGGAAGTAAATCCAAACCGTCAACTCTCAAAGCCCCAGCACCAATAGGTTCCTTGGGTAATAAGGAAAATACGTATGAAGCCACCGATAAAAGCCTGGATGAATGGAAGGGTACTCTTGCTGTGGGATTATCGACAGACGCGAAAGCCGGGGCTGATTTAGGTGATTTAGCTGACTATTATGACTGGTTTAAGCACGCTGCTCTTTCCATGAAGTGGGCCGAAGGCTCAATGGTCCTGTGGCGCATTGCCGACAGTGCCTATCCTGTCATTGAATATCAACAGACCTATAGCCCTTCAAGCTATACATATCACGGCACTGTCACGGTGCCCCATCCTGGAAAGATAGGATGGTTTAGCGTAAAAGAGGATATAATGGAGGACTTTTGTAATTTGGAACTTCTTATATACGACGAAAATTTTAATTTCATTAAGAGAGCCAAATGGGGTTTACATAATTCTGTAAGCAAAATCGGATATGGAATAGAATATGGTTTTGACTTCACTCTTGATAACACTGAATTGCCCCCCTTTAGCAAATATTTCTATGTGGTGCCCGCTTATAAGATAAATAATTATTCTGATTATGGAACGCGTCTATTCTCGAAACCCTTGAAGTATACCACCCGTTTAAATACGGGCCAGATTAATGGAGTGGAGACCTTATGGGTAGAGAACGATGACAAATACTGCAAACCCGGTTACTGCCTCGACGGTATAGCCATGGATGCCGACTGCCTTTTTAATGCCTCCTCTCCGGCGAATGTTAATGTGAAGGTCGAATTCTTCGATTCAGACGGCAGAAATGTGATGTCAAAAGATTTTCAGTATGCAATCGGGACATCTAAAGGAGGTAAGATTAAAGCCATCTATCTTATCAATCACCGCATCGAGACGGTGATTGATAAGGCAAAAGTTACCCTTTGGTATGACGACCCCTATCGGGAGAACTCCGTCGACCCCTCAGCCCGGAAGATGATTCTCGATGAATTCGAAGTCGTCTATGACGACAACACCGAATGGTGGCCTGTATTTGACTACGCAGACCCATCCTATTGGACTCAACAAGGCTACCGCATAGGGCGGTAATACCCCGAGCAAAGATACTGTTTCAAAAAGTGTGTCTGAGAAAGGACATGCTTTTTGAAACAGCGTCAAAGTGTGCTCGCACAATGACTCTTTGGTAAAATCCGATGAAAAATCCAACGAGCAACTATTGTTAAGGTTTTTCAGGTTGGACGAAAAAACGGTAACTTTGCGGGATGAAGCAGAAGGGAGGCAATGGTGGAAAACCCAGGCGCGGATGACCCCTGGGGCCAGGTTGATTTGACCCCCGAAGCCAAAATCGGGATGACCCCTTTGCCCAAAATAAAAATGACCCCTGTTGACATAGAGCCACCAGGGGATTTTATATGTATCTTTGGTTTCCGTTTTGGCCGACGGGGGATAAAACCAAAGAAACATGAATACAAAGTTAAAAAACATTCTCCTGTGTCACGCATCGGGAATGGGAATAAAAAGCATCAGCAGTGCTTTTGACATCTCGAGGAACACGGTGCGGCGCTATGTGAGAATGTATCAGGACAGCGGTATCCCCGCTGAAAAGTTGCCGTCGCTGAGCGATGCGCGGCTGCAGGAACTGTTCTCCATACCAGGATCGCGGGAACACAAACCATCGGAACGTCAGATCCGGCTCGAAGCCCTGTTGCCGGAATATGCGGCAAGGCTCTCCCGAAAGAGCATGACAGTCAAGCAGCTGTACGAAGAGTATCATGCAGACCATCCCGACGGATACCTTCGTGCGTCCTTCGGGATGAAACTCAGGCAGTTCATGCTCCAGACCAACGCCATAGGCCATGTGGAGCACCGCGCCGGTGACCAGATGTATGTGGATTTCGCCGGAGACAGACTGGAGATAGTCGACGAGGCGACTGCCGAAGTGCGGAAGGTCGAGGTGTTCGTCGCCATACTTCCGTGCAGCCACTACACATACTGCGAGGCAGTGTGGTCCCAGAAAAAGGAGGATCTGATAAAGGCATGCGAGAACGCCATCCGTTTCTACGGGGGTGCCCCGTGCGCCATTGTGCCGGACAACCTGAAGTCGGCTGTCACGCGCAGCGACCGCAACGAAGCTGTGATCAATCCGGACTTCGAAGCCTTTGCCGAGCATTACGGATGCGCCGTAGTCCCGGCCCGGGTGCGGCACCCCAGGGACAAGGCACTGGTGGAAAACGCAGTCAAACTGATGTACCGGTCTGTGTATGTCGATCTTGAGGGAATGGTGTTCCATGACCTGGAGTCGCTCAACGATGCAATCCTCAGATCTCTGGAAAAGTTCAATGCGCGCAATCTGACCCGGCGCAGGGAATCCCGCCGTCAGCTTTTCGATTATGTCGAGAGAGAGACAGCCTGCGGCCTTTGCCCGCGGACCGCTACCAGATGAGACAGCGGACGGTTGCCACAGTCCAGCGCAACAGTTACGTAACGCTGAACAAGCACCACTACAGTGTGCCGGTACAGTATGTGGGCAAACGCGTGGAGATGGTATACGACAACGATAAGATCGACATCTTCCATGGCTTCACCCATGTCGCAACGCATCACCGCAACGACACTCCGTACGGGTACACGACAAAGCCGTCCCACAATCTGCCGGGGCGCAAGGGAAGCTGCGAGAGTGACTTGCAGGAACTCCTTTCCCGCGCCGCCGTGATCGACAACATTGTCGTGCACTACCTGCGTGCGGTCATCGAGGACAAGCGTTATCCAGAACTTGCTTTCAGGGCCTGCCGTGGCATCATGAACCTGGAGAAAAAGTACGGGCAGGAACGCCTTGTATCCGGGTGCGACGCGGCCATGGACGCACGCCGCTACAGCATCAGCGACATGGTGGACATCCTCGAGTCCGGGGCGGACGCGGATTATCTGCCGGGAGCCGAGGCTGATGACCGGGAACCTCATAGACCGGCCCACCGTAACATACGGGGCAAAGAATACTTTGCCGCCAGCATAAAACAATCAACACAGAAAATGGAAACAAACGATAAAACCTCCCCTGTAACTCCGGAGAAAGACCGCAACTCTGTCTCTCTGGATCTCATGCACCGCATGCGCCTTCACGGAATGGCCGCCGCTTTCTCCGAAAGCCTTCAGGCGACCTTCGCCGAGACAATGACACCTGACAGCTTCCTCAACTGGCTGCTCTCCAGGGAATGGGACTTCCGGGTGGCCCGTAACATCGAACGCCTTATAAAAGGCGCGAACTTCAGATACAACGACGCATCGGTGGCGCAGATCGACTACACGCTGCCGCGTGGCCTGGACCGCAACCAGATGGAACGTCTTGCCTCGCTGGATTTTGTCCGCAAAGGAGACAACCTGTTCATCACAGGCTGTGCCGGCACGGGCAAAAGCTATCTGGCCACAGCACTGGGATACGAGGCCTGCAAGGCCGGAATGCGTGTCCTGTACGCAAACGCCTCCAAACTGATGGGCTCTCTGAAAATCGCAAAAAACAAAGGGACAATCGAGACGGAACTGAAGAAACTCGAGAAAACGCAACTCCTTATCCTCGACGATCTCTTTCTGGTTCCCCTCGATGCTAAGGAGCGCGCACACCTGACGGAAATCATCGAAGACCGACACGGACGCAAGTCAATCATCGTCACATCACAACTCCCCGAACTGGACTGGTACGACGCCATCGGCGACACCACAGTGGCGGATGCCATCCTCGACCGCATCGTCCACACCGCACACCGTATCACACTCACCGGCGAAAGCGTCCGTAAACTCAAAGCCTTCAAAGGCAGATAAGCCAAAATAAAACTGACCCCGTCGCCCAAACTCTTCAGGGGTCAAAAACAAATTATTTTCAGGGGTCAAATCAACCTGGCTCCAGGGGTCATCCGCGCCTGGGTTTTCCAGTATGCCACTTCTTCCTTTGTCGGAGGAACGTCTGCTGCCAGCTTCGCCTCTATTTTCCTTATGTTGCTGCCAAGAATTTTTGACAACAATTCCTCTATTGAATCAGCCAAGCAATCTTCATATTCGCGGTAGAGCGCGACAGCCAAGTCAAATTTGACTTGTTCTATCTCTTCTCGGAGGTTTTTGAGCTGACGTTGCAGGGTAACTTCTTTTTGGATGAAGGCGCAATCCAATTCGATGGAGAAGTCTTTTTTGATGTTTTGCACCATCGTATCGATGTCTTGCCCGAAGTACTGGGCAAAGTAGGTGTCGCCTTGCTGTAAGGCTCTGAGGTGTTCTATCTCTGTTTGTTTGTTCATATTGTGATTTTTTACTGTTTAGTTGATTTAGATTCAAATGTTTTTTCGTATTTTTGCACCGATATAAAATCGAATACGCCGCAAAATTAGAAAAACTTTCTCAAACGGCAAAATATTTTGAGAAAAATTTTCAAATAAATTTTATTGTGTATTGTGGACGTACAACTTAAACCTCTGAGAGCATGGATATAAACGAAAGATTTGAAAAGTTCTTTGAGTACAAGGGCATTAAACGCTCCGAGTTCGAGCGTCGATGCGGCTTGTCGAACGGTTATACCCGTAATTTACGGGACAGCCCCAAGTCTGAAAAGATGAAAGATATTCTAAATGCTTTCCCTGAAATTAACCCCATTTGGTTACAGACGGGCGAGGGTGAAATGATACTCCCAAGAATAAACTCACCCGTTGAACAACGTGTCAACGGCGACGGGAACAAGTTCTCAGGCAGCGGAGACGTGTCGGACGGTGTGCCTGCGTCCCTCCTGCAACAAGCCCTCAATGAGATTACAGAAATGCGTCAGTTGCTTACGGAGAGCGTCAGGAACACCAACGACCTCTCCCAACGGCTCATGAACCTATTAGAAAGCAGAAGCGTATGAAATGTTTGATGATACTCGCGTCACTCCTCCTGCTCGTATCGTGCGGAGAGAGCAAATTATCTGTTGAAGAACAGGGGGAATGTATTGAGGCTATCGAAGCCGAAAGTATCAAGCCCAGTGTGCAGAATTTCTATGTAGACGAATACGGCTACCTGTGCTGCGTGATATCCCCGACCGACTTAAACGAGTCGCCCGACGGCACAGCGGAGTCCACCTATACCCTGTGCTGTAAGCCCCCGTTGCGAGGGGTGAAAATCCTGAACCCAGACGGTACTGTAATCGGTAAATACACGAAGTAAAATGAACAACAGGCTCATTGAAATAATTAAGTATCGCACGGGAGGCAAGCAGACCCAGTTCGCCTCTCTCATGGGGTGGTCTCCACAGTACCTTTCAAAACTTGTCAGGGGCAAGGATTTCGGGATTGCCCCCGTGATAGCGTTGCTCCAACGCCTGCCCGAATTGAACGCCCGATGGCTATTGCTCGGCGAGGGTACTATGTTCCAAGACGAGAAATTGACGGAGGTGCGAGCCGTTGCGCAGACCCATATCCTCTCAATTCTTGAAATGGAGAAATATCTGCCTGTCATGACGCCATCAGAGGTGAGGGCATTTGAGCAAATGTGCGTTGGGGAGGCGTTGCCGCAATTCAGTAACGAACAAATCAAAGAGTGGCAAAAACTCCTTTCTGAAATAAAATAAATATAGTTTCTAATTTTTTAAAGCCCTATGCAGACAACTGAAAGTCAAGCAATTATACGTCGTTTTTTCGAGGCGCTCTACGCCCTTAAAGCCCGCAAGGATATTCGCGGAAAGCAGACATTTACCAATCAGTATGGTATCAACCGTTGGAACATGAACACTCTTGAAAAAGATATGTCTCGAGACATCTTTCAAGTCGCATGGCTAAACTATCTCGTCAAGGACTACGGTGTATCTGCTCAATGGCTCTTAACGGGGTACGGGGATATGTTTCAGAAGCAAAAACAGCAGGCGACTGGCGTAAAGTCCAAGCGGCCTGCTGATTAACAGTTAATTTTCTCAAATTTTGTCGCTCGTCAACGAAATTCTTGTTGTTGATAAATTACCCAACGCAAATAAAATCGTTGTCTTGCGGCGCTAATTTTTGGCCTTGTCGTTTTTGATTACACCCTCAGTTGTATTCTCCTCCGTTACTCCAATTCCGAATATTGAGGGGATGCTTGATACTGCCGCTTGTTTGTTCTTATCGAGAACCTTTGCGTAAATTTGGGTCGTGCTGATTGACTTATGCCCTAACAATTTGCTCAGAGTATAAAGGTCAGTGCCTAAATCAAGCATCATGACCGCGAATGTATGCCGTCCGCAATGGAATGATATTTTCTTGTTTATTCCAGCCTTATATACCCATTGCTGAATGATTGAATTCTGCCAGTCGGGACTTATCATATAGGGGAATACCAAGTCCTGCGGCTTACCTCGCACACCGAGGAGTTCTGCCGCCTGCTCGTTGATGTCGAGGTATTCCTGCCCTCCCGTTTTCTTCTGCTTGAAGATGAGCCTGACGAAAGCCCCCTGCTGATGAACCTCGCCCCACGTCAGTTTCGCAATGTCGCTCCGTCGTAGACCAGTCAGGCACGAGAACAGGAACGCCCTGCGGAGTTCAGGGTGCGCCATGTCGGTCTGAACAAGTTTCTGCAGTTCCTCGATAGTGAGGTACATTCTCGTCCCCTCCTCGGGCTTGAAATTCTCTACACCCCGTATCGGGTTGTACGGTATGATGCGCTCCTCGAAAGCGTGATTGAGGCAGGCTCGGAGTTTGTTGAAATATGATAGTTTCGAGTTCCGAGCCAACGGGTGGTAGTCCTGACGCTTGCGGAAGTCGTGTCCCCACGCTTTTGCATCATTTTCGAGGTAGTCCTTGAAGCCCTGCACCCATTCAGGAGTGATGTCCCGGAACGTCAGTTGCTCGTTGCTGTCGTAGATTAAGAGGTGGTGCAGGGCGGAGTACCAGTTGCCCCAGTTTCCACGGCTCTCCTGCCCCAAACGGGCTTCGCACATTGCTCGGTAGTACGGGTAGAACAACGTGTCCTCCTTATACATTGACTTGAAGCCAAATTCTCCGTTGCGGAGTTCGACCATGCGCTTGGCACGGATGTCCTCAGCGAGTTGAAGGGTCGTGCGGTTTTTCTCCTTGTCGGCACGGTTCTTTTCGGGGATAAGGTATAATTTCAGGTATTCATACGTCCGCTTCCCATCTAAATAGGGATATTCAGTTAATGGCTATGAGA
>ERZ779656.1848-NODE-1848-length-10416-cov-2.646270_pt1 | contig 10416 bp, 8 predicted proteins | sample MGYA00511102_ERZ779656 | MGnify/ENA primary metagenome ERZ779656 (study PRJEB29588, sample SAMEA2143980) | human gut metagenome | biome: human gut; feature: human-associated habitat; material: faeces | place: Denmark | collected 2008/2010 ... | reverse complement strand
TGCTGCGCTGTCCGCCGCACGAGCTCGCACAGCGGCAGGATGTACAAAAAGCACGCGAACGCCATACCCGTCATCGGTGCGCCGACGGTCGAGAGTGGCGTCGCCCCCGCGATCGACCACGGCACAAGCGCCGCGATGACGACGGCGCTGTTTTCAAGGTTGATGGCAAATTCTTCTTTATCCTTCTGCGACGGCGCGCAGAGCTGGTGTGTCAGGATGATCGTCAACGTCTGGTTGCAGGCGAGAAGGCTCGCCAAAACCGCCGTCAGCAGCATCGAGGCATAGGGCGACGTTTTGTCGCGCAGCGCCGTCACGCGCCCGCACAGCCCGTCGAGCAGCCCCGTCTTGCGAAAAATGCCGGAATACGCCGACGAGATCATCACGATCAGCGCCACGCGCACCATTGAAATGATGCCGCCGCCGTTGAGCATCGCGCCGACCTCGGCGTCCGACGCCGTGTAGCCTAAGATTGCGGTCTTGAGGATCGTCACCGCGTCCAGATGCCGCAGAAAAATGCACAGCACGACCGCCGCCAGAATGCTGACCGACATCGCCTTTTTCACGTTCACGCGTAGGACCGACAGGATCAAAATGAGCACCGTCGGCAGGCACATGACCCAGTGAAGCGTCATCTCACGCCCGTAGAGCGACCACAGCTCGCCCGCCGCGCCGCTGCCGCTTTTCACCATGCCGAGCGCCGCATAGACGCCGCAGCTCAGAAGAAACGGCACGAGCGCCGTCTTGAGCATGCGCTTGATGTTGTCGTAAATGTTCGTCTCCGTCAGCTCGCTCACGAGCAGCGCGCTCGTCGAGACCGGCGAGCAGCGGTCGCCGAAGTATACGCCCGAAAGCATCGCGCCGCCGAGCAGCACGGGGTCCATGCCCATCGAAATGCCGACGCTCACGCAGATGGTGCCCATCGTCGCCGCCGTGCCGAACGCCGTGCCTGTCAGCATCGAGACGCCGCAATTCAGCAAAAACGTCATCAGCAGCAGAATTTCCGGCCGGATGAGGTCGACGGCGCAGCAGATGATGAACGGCAGCGTGCCGCACGCGCGCCAGAACGCCGTCAGAATGCCGATCAGCGGAAAGACGAGCAGCACGCTCGCCGACGTCTTCACGCCCGAGCAGATCATCTTCCCGAGTTCTTTCCACGAAAAGCCCTGCTTTTTGCCGTACAGCGCGAAGATCACGAGCCCCGCCAGGAGCGCGTAGAGGATGTTCGTCCCCAGCACGATGCACACAAGCAGCGCAAGGCAGAATAAAACGATCGCAGCCATCCAAGTCCTCCCTATCCTTTTTAACACAGTATCGCTATCTTAGCACGCACGGCGGGAAAAGGGAATCTTTTTCCTGCTGTCCGCACCCACTGCCCACAGTATAATTGCCGCCTTCGCGCTTGTAAAACTGTTAAAATTGATATATTCTACAAGAAGCAGCTGTGAAAGGAGCGTTCCCATGAATTTCCATTCTCTTGACTATTTTCTCGTGCTCGCGCGGGAGAAAAACTTCACCCGCGCCGCCGAAGCGCTGCACATCACGCAGCAGTCGCTCTCGTCCCACATTGCGGGACTTGAAAAGGAGCTTGGCTGCACGCTCCTTGTGCGCCGCACGCCGCTTGAGCTCACCTACGCAGGCCGGACGTTTCTGCGCTATGCCGAATCCATCGGTCAGACGCGTCAGGCCATGGAGCGCGAATTCTGCGACATCTCCGAAAATCAGAAAGGCGAGCTGCGCGTCGGCATCGCCTATACGCGCGGCCGCGCCATCATGCCGCGCCTGATCCCCGCCTTTCAGCGTCAGTATCCGAATGTCGAGATCACGCTGCTCGAAGGCTCGAACGACGCGATCCAGAAGGCGCTGCTCAGCGGCGGCATTGACCTCGCCATCGCCGGCTTTCCCCGCCCGCTCCCCGGCGTGGTGCTTGAGGATTACTATCTGGAGCACATCGTGCTATGTCTGTCCGATGGGCTGCTCGCGCAGTGCGGCATCGACCTCGACACGCACCGCGGCGAGATCGCCTCGGGAAATTTGAGCGCCCTGCGCGGCTGCCCCTTTGTCCTCGGCTCCGCGGAGGACATCGGCGGGCGCATCGGGCGCGGACTTTTGCGCTCCTCGGGCGTCTCGCCCGTCAGCAAAGCGACGTCGGAAAACGTCGAAACGCTGCTCGCGCTCTGCGAGCAGGGCGTCGGCGCATGCTTCTGCCCGGAAAATCTGCTGCACACAGCGCTCTCGCCCGCGCAGCTTGCGCACCTGCACATTCTCCCGCTCTGCCCAGAGGCTTCCTATCCCATCTGCTTTGGGTACTTGAGCCGCTCGTATCCGTGGAGCGTGCTCTCGGAATTCATCCGCATCGCCCGCGAGCAAACTGCATAAGCACCATAAAAACGCCGCCCGTACATTTATTGCACGGACGGCACTCTTTTTTACTTCTTCACCGCAGGCTGCTGCTGGGTGATGCAGTGGATATTGCCGCCGCCGAAGGCGACCTCCTTCGTCTGCACGCCCACGACCTCGCGGTCGGGGAACATTTTCTGCACCTGTTCGATGGCGACTGCGTCGTTTTCGTCGCCGTACTGCGGCAAGATGACCGCGCCGTTGACGATCAAAAAGTTCATATACGACGCGATGCTGACCTCGCCGTCCTCACGGGGGATGGTGCCCTCCACGGCGTCGATGGTATCCGCGCCCTCGAGTAAGCACGGCTTTTTTGTCAGGCAGAGCTTGCGAACCTTTAATTTGCGACCCTTGGCGTCCGTCGCCTCGCTCAGGAATTTGTAAGCCGCCTGCGCCTGCTCGTAGAACGGATGGTTCTTGTCCTCCGTCCAGATGCACGCGACCTCGCCGGGCGCGATGAAACACGCGACGTCGTCGATGTGCCCGTTCGTCTCGTCAGGGTCGATGCCGTCCTTGATCCACAGCACCTTCTCGCAGCCGAGGTAGTCGCAGATCATCTGCTCGATCTCTTCTTTCGACTTGTCGGGGTTGCGGCCCTCAGAGAGCAGGCACATCTCAGTCGTCAGCACCGTGCCCTCTCCGTCGACGTGAATGGAACCGCCCTCGAGCACGAAGCCCTCTGTGCGGTAGCTGTCCACGTCCGCGATCTCGCAGATCTTGCGCGCGATCTGGTCGTCCTTGTCCCAGGGGAAATACAGCCCGTCGACGAGCCCGCCCCAGGCGTTGAACTCCCAGTCCACCGCGCGAAGACCGCCCTTGTCGTTCACAAGGAACGTCGGCCCGCAGTCGCGCACCCACGCGTCGTCGCTCTCGAGCTCCACGACGCGGATATTTTCGGGGAGTTTGGCGCGCGCGTTCTGATACTGGCGCACGGATGCGCCGACCGTGACCTTTTCAAATCTTGCGATGGCCTTTGCCACGTCAGCAAAGGTCTTCTGCGCGGGCTTGCCGCCGTCGCGCCAGTTGTCGTTTCGCTCGGGCCAGAGCATCCACACGCCCTGCTGGGGCTCAAATTCGGCGGGCATGCGATACCCGTCCTGCTTCGGCGTTGTGCCGATGATTCGTTTTGCCATAGCTTTGTCTCCTTATGATGAAACCATACTTAGCTGCGCGCGTTTTTTCCGCGCAGCGCGATCAGCACCTCGCCGATCGCCACGCTGAGGATCGACCCGATCGTAATGGGCAGAAAGCTCGCAAGCGTCTCTGCGTCAAACGAGAGCGGGACCGCAGTGAAAATGATCGAAATGACGATGAGCACCATCGGCACGTAGGCGATCCATTTGAGCGCCGTGTCAGCCCCCGGCACGCGGAACGGGCGCGGCGTCTTCGCATCCTCGCGCCGCAGCTTCAAAAACGCCGGAAACACGGGAAGATAGCTCAAAAGCAGCATCACGAGATTCAGCGCGAAAAAGCTCCAGAAGAGTGACGAGTCCGGCGACGCCATCTCGATGAGCACGCCCAAAACACACACGCACGAGGCGACGACGCCCGACGTGACCGCCGCGCCGACGGGCATGTTGTTCTTTGCCCAGCGCTTGGCGAACACCCGCGGCATGTCGTTGTGGTCCGCCGCCAGCGCCGCCGTCGAATTGACGCCCATCGACCACGAGATCATGTTGCCGAACAGCGTCACGAGGAACAAAAGCGCCACCACGCCCACGAGCACGCCGCCGCTGCCGCCCAGAATGAGCGACACCGCGTCGATAAGCCCCGAATCCACGCTGATCTCATGCACATCCACCGCCGCGCCGATGCCGAACGCCGAGAAGAGGTAGATGGCCGCGATGACGATGCCGCCGGTCACGATAGACTGCGGGATCTGCTTTTTTGGGTCGCTCATGTTGTTTGCGTACGTGCACACGACCTCAAAGCCGAGGAAATTGAAGATGATGACGGAGATATACGAGAGGCTGTTTAAGTCGAACGACGGCAGAAATGTCCGCGCCGACATGTCGTTGACAAAGCCGTAACGGCTGATATACCACACGCCGAGCCCGCCGACCAGCAGCGCCAGCACGATCTTGATAACAGCGCTCACGTTCAGGATAATGATGCTGTCGCACACGGGATAGCACGCGATGAGCGTGACGATCCAGATGAACAGCAGCTCGACCACGAGCGAGCCGAACGTCCCGAGGCTCCGCCCCGTGATGAACGTGATGAGCTCGGGGCACATCACCGCGAGCGACGCCATCCACAGTGGAAAATTGATCCAGTAGTACCACGAGGCGCGCGCCGCCCACTTGCCGTCCGGATACGCCGCGTGGATCCAGTCATAGAGCCCGCCGTCTCCCGCGTAGGCTGTGCCGAGCTCGGCGGCGATGAGGCCGTAGGGCAGCAGAAACGCCAATATCATAAAGATCCACCAGAAATACTGGCTGTTGCCGATCGACGCGACCGGCGCCGCCGCCTCGGCGACAAACACCACGCAGATGACCGACAAAATGACGTCTGCGAGCCGGAATTGATTCTTCTCCATGACTTATCTCAGCTCTTTTCCGCTTTCGAAACGCCGCAGTAGGCCTCGACGCAGCCGAGCTTGTCGCAGAGCACTTTGTCAAGCTCCTCCTTCGCCGCCGCGATCTGAAGACCGCTCGGCTCCTTGCGGCAGCGTGTAAAGTAGACAAGAAGGCCGCGCATGGCCGTCAGGCGGTTGCCTGCCTCCTCCCAGCAGAGGGAGGCGTCGCTGTCGGCGACCTCGTCGGTCACGTCCTCGCCGCGCGTCGCGGGCAGGCAGTGCATGAATTTGCAGCCGAGGTTCCCCAGCTGCATCAGCTCGCGGTTGACCTGATAGTCGTGGAAGACGCGCACGCGCTCTTCCTTCGGCATCTCGTTTTCGTAGAGACCGTACCACACATCGGTATAGATGAAGTCCGCTCCGCGTACGCTCCCGCGGTCATCGGTGACAAGGTAGCTGCCGCCGGAGAGCGCGCAGTTCTTCTTCATGATCTCCTTGTGCTGCTCATTCAGCTGGTGGCCCTGGGGGCCGTACTGGACAAAGTGCATGCCGAGCTTCGTCGTGATAAAGCCGAGCGACGCGCACACCTGCGTCGCGTCGCCCACGAACACGACCTTGCAGTCCTCTAACTTTTTCCCCTGCGGAAGGTTCTCCACGATCGTGCAGAGGTCGCCGATCTCCTGCGTGGGGTGGTTGTAGTCCGACATGCCGTTGATGACGGGGATGGTGCAGCTTTTTGCGAGCTCTTCGATCGTCTTGTGCTCGATGACGCGCGCCATCACGACATCGACAAGCTTTGAGAGTACCTTGCCCGTGTCGCCGATGGTCTCATGCCCGCCGAGCTGGATCATACCGGGGCCTAAATACTGCGCGTGCCCGCCCATCTGACTCATCGCGGTCTCAAACGAGACGCGCGTGCGCGTAGAGGACTGCTGGAAGATCATGCCGAGCGTCATGTTGCGCATCAGGGGCGGATAGTAGCCCGCCTTAATGGCCTTTTTGATGGCGAGCGACAAGTCGATGATGTCGAGCAGTTCCTGCTTTGTGAATTCATTGGTGTCGATAAAGTCTTTTTTCATACGATTCCTCCGACATTTCAAGTTGCTTTTTGCCGCGGAGGCAGACGCCGCGGCGAATGCTGCGCTTAGTGTCTGCACTTTTTTCCAGTTCATGCGGAAAAAAACTGTGCAACATGACACAAATCACGCCGTATTCCGTCGCTGTTGTGTATTTTACATAGATTTTACAATTCTCCTCTGGCAGTTTTGACATTTGGCGCGTAAACTATTACTTGGTTATAAATAGGGTCTCAAAAAAGAAAAAAGGAAAGATAGAAAATATGGATATTTTCAATGTGCTCACGGTGATCGGCGGGCTGTGCCTGTTCCTCTTCGGCATGAACCTGATGGGCCAGGCGCTCGAGCGCCGCGCGGGCGGCAAGCTCCGCTCTCTTCTCGACAAGATGACCGGCAGCGTATTCGCCGGATTTTTAACGGGCCTTGGCATCACGGCCATCATCCAGAGCTCGTCCGCCACCACGGTCATGGTGGTCGGCTTTGTCAACTCGGGCCTGATGACGCTGCGTCAGGCCATCAACGTCATCATGGGCGCCAACGTCGGCACGACCGTCACGGCCTGGCTTTTGAGCCTTGGCGGCATCGACTCCGGCAACTTCTGGATCAAGCTCTTAAAGCCCTCATCCTTCACTCCCGTCCTTGCGCTCATCGGCATCATCTACTACATGTTCTGCAAGGACAACAAGAAAAAGGACACCGGCATGATCCTGCTCGGCTTTGCCACGCTCATGTTCGGCATGGAGACGATGAGCGGCGCGGTCGCGGGCCTCAAGGACGTCCCCGCGTTCACGAATCTCTTTGTTGCCTTTCAGAATCCCCTCCTCGGCGTGCTCGCCGGCGCGCTGCTCACGGCCATCATCCAGTCGAGCTCCGCGTCCGTCGGTATTTTGCAGGCGCTCGCCGTCACGGGTTCTGTGAGCTATGCTGCGGCCATTCCCATCATCATGGGCCAGAACATCGGCACCACCGTTACCGCGCTGATCTCCTCTGCCGGTGCCAACAAAAATGCTAAGCGCACCGCATTTGTTCATCTGTACTTTAACCTCATCGGCACGCTGGTGTTCCTGTGCGGTTTTTACGGGCTGCATGCGCTGTTGGGATTCTCGTTCTACAACGAAACCGCCAACACCTTTGGCATTGCCATTGTGCACACGATATTCAACATTGTGACCACCGCCATCCTGCTGCCGTTCAACCGCGTGCTGGAAAAGCTGGCCATCCTGACCGTGCCGGACAGCAAGGATCAGGCGGGCGAGCAGCATTCCCTGCTGGACGAACGTCTGCTTTCCACCCCGTCCGTTGCCGTTGGCCGCGCTATGCTGACCGGCGGCGATATGGCCGAGATCTGCCGCACCTCCCTGCTGCAGGCCATGTCCCTGACCCACAAGTGGGATGAAGCCATTGCCGACGAGGTGAACCGCAAGGAAGACGCTGTGGACCATTACGAGGACGTTCTGGGTACCTATCTGGTCAAGCTGAGTGCCAAGGCACTTTCCCGCGAGGACAACCGCACCATCAACACCCTGCTGCACACCATCAATGACCTGGAACGCATCTCTGACCACTCGGTCAACCTGCTCAAGGCCGGGCAGGAAATTCAGGAAAAATCCATCCACTTCAGCCACGAAGCGATCGACGATCTTTCCGTTCTGGAGGCCGCCGTTCAGGATATCGTGAACCGCACCGTGGATGCGTTCCAGAAGAACGACTGTTACGCCGCCGGCAAGATCGAGCCGCTGGAGCAGGTTGTGGACGGCCTGGTGCGCGAGGTCAAGACCCGCCACATCGCGCGTCTGCAGGCCGGCGCCTGCACCATTGAGTACGGTTTTGTGCTGGATGATCTGCTGACCAACTATGAGCGCATTGCGGACCACTGCTCCAACATTGCCGTTGCCATGATTGAAGTATCGGAGGACCGCTTTGATACCCATGAATACCTGAACCACATCAAAAACGGTGAAAGCCCCAGTTTTGAAAAGCGCTATGAGCGCTACCGCGGCCGCTATACCTTTGAGCCCGGCCCCAGCGGAACTGCCGCTGCACCGGAGCAGAAAAAATAATTATCGCAGGGCTTTCCCCTGTAAAATGGGCCGGGACCTGTGGCATATCGCAGGTTTCGGCCTGTTTGTTTGGAGGATCTTATGATCTATATTGTTGAAGATGACGCATCCATCCGTGAGCTGGAGCAGTATGCTCTGCAAACCAACCAGTACACCGTCCGCGGGTTTGAGGACGGGGCTTCCTTCTGGGCTGCCGTGCGGGAGACCGTGCCCGACCTGGTGATTCTGGACGTTATGCTGCCCGATGAGGACGGCTACCAGATTTTGGGCCGCCTGCGGGAGACCGCCGCGACCCGCACCGTACCAGTCATCATGGTCACAGCCAAAACCAGCGAGATTGATGTGGTAAAAGGGCTGGACCACGGTGCAGACGATTACCTCTGCAAGCCGTTCGGCATTATGGAGTTCATCAGCCGCGTCAAGGCGGTGCTGCGCCGCGCCAGCACCGCACCAGCCAGCACCACCACCCTGCGGTTTGGAGACATCACGCTGGATGACGTTGCCCGCACCGTTACGGTGGACGGTGAGCCGGTGGAGCTGACCTTTAAGGAATATTCGCTGCTGCATTTCTTTTTGGAGCATCCCGAAGAAGTTCTGGCCCGCGAGCGCATCATGAAAGCCGTGTGGGATACCGACGACCTGTTGGAAAGCCGCACCATTGACATGCACGTGCGGACCCTGCGCCAAAAGCTGGGCCACGCCGGGGACGCCATCTGCACCGTGCGCAAGGTGGGGTACAAACTGTCCGCCAAGCGCACGGAGGCCGGGGAAGATGCCTGATACCGCCGAAACCGCCCACATCACTGCGCCGCGCAGCATGGCTCACCTGTTGCGCACCACTTTGATGGCTGTGGGTATTTTGTCCCTCCTGCTCAGCGTGGTGGGGGCAGCGCTGCTGTTCCAGCACGCTTTTGCCGAGCAGTTTGACACCGACCTTTCCCGCACGGTGGAAGCTATTGCGGTGGGGTATGAGCATTCTGCCGACCCACAGCCAGAGCAGCTGGCCCAGTATGCAGACGGCCTGCGTCTGACCCTTGTGGCCCAGGATGGCACCGTTTTGTACGATTCTGCCACTGCTGATCCCAGCACCTTGCCCAACCATGCCAACCGCCCAGAGATCCAGCAGGCTATGGCAGAGGGCACTGGTGCCAGCGTGCGCCGCAGTGCAACCCTTGGGTACGACACCCATTATTATGCCGTGCGCCTGACGGACGGAAGCGTTTTGCGGCTGGCGGACGAAACCAGCAACATGTGGAGCAGCTACAACCGCGTGCTGCCCGTTCTGGTGGCCGGGTGCATCCTTATCATCATTCTGGCGCTGGTGCTGGCGCAGGTCATTACCAAGCATCTGGTGCAGCCCATCACCCGAATGGCGGAGCACCTGGACTGCATCGAGGCCAATGTGCCGTATGAGGAGCTGATCCCGCTGGCGCACACGGTACAGTCTGACCGCAAGCTGCGGGAGGACAATGAGACCATCCGCCGGGAGTTTACCGCTAATGTCAGCCACGAGCTGAAAACCCCGCTGACAAGCATTTCCGGCTATGCAGAGCTGATTGAAAACGGCATGGCAAAACAGGAGGACATTCCCACCTTTGGCCACCGTATCCACAAGGAAGCCCAGCGCATGATCACGCTGGTATCGGATATTTTGCAGCTTTCGGAACTGGACGGCATGAGCAAGCAGCAGGAAAACAGCCCCACCGCCGATTTTGTACCGGTGGACCTTGGCGTGCTGGTCAAGGATGTTGCCACCAACATGACGGTGAACGCCCGCAAAGCCTACATTACGCTGCAATACAAAGTACAGCCCGTTACGGTGCGCGGCAGCCACGACCTGTTGACCGAGCTTGTAACCAACCTGTGCGACAATGCCATCCGCTACAACCGGCCGGGTGGCCATGTGGAGCTGAGCTGCGGCACCAATGCGGACGGCTGCCCGTATTTCTGCGTGGAAGACAATGGCATCGGCATCCCACAGGACAGCCAGAGCCGCGTGTTTGAGCGCTTTTACCGAGTGGACAAATCCCGCTCCAAGGCGACCGGCGGAACAGGCCTGGGGCTCGCCATTGTCAAGCATATCGCTGTTCTGCACGGTGCGCGCATTGATCTGGAATCCACCGTCGGCACCGGCACCACCATCCGCATTATCTTCCCGAAGATGTGAGGTTTTATTTACGGGAGATTGGCGGCCTTTTTGAAAAAAGTCCTGGCGAAAAACTTTAATGGCGATAGAATAGAATTATAGGGCATGTGCTTACATCTTTGAGGGATGGGGCACATGCTTTTTTCTTTTCTTGTTCCTTGCGCCAGTTTTCACTTGCAACCAGGCAAAGTTCCGGCGGGGTCAGGTGACCCCGCCCTC
>ERZ779656.1838-NODE-1838-length-10458-cov-5.012304_pt1 | contig 10458 bp, 5 predicted proteins | sample MGYA00511102_ERZ779656 | MGnify/ENA primary metagenome ERZ779656 (study PRJEB29588, sample SAMEA2143980) | human gut metagenome | biome: human gut; feature: human-associated habitat; material: faeces | place: Denmark | collected 2008/2010 ... | reverse complement strand
GGAGCGGTGCTTAAGCCGTAAGGCGGGAATTGTGCGGTGTTGCCTTCACTTTTCCCTGTCGTTACGCGGTCTGCATTCCTGTTTTTGCCCACAAACTGCCCTTGTTCACGCAAAGTTTACCGGAATTTCCAGCTATTTCATGCCTTGTTCATCCGCAGTTCATTTTTATTCTTCATGATAGAATCTATCGGGGGCCCCTATTACCGCCCCCAACTGGAGGAATTGTTATGCACGAAACCCAACAGCCGCGCGACCCCAAAAAGACGACCGGCATTGTATATGCCGTGATCCTTGTGGTGTTGCTGCTGCTCAATTTCTGGGCCTTCCCCGCCATGATGAAAGGCCAGGTCAAACAGGTCGATTACGGCACCTTCCTGAACATGCTCGAAGGCGGCGAACTGAGCACCGTTGAAATTCAGGATCAGCAGATCTATTTTGTGGACAAAAACGATACCACCTACTGCACCAACTCCATTGCGCAGGACCTGCAGCTGGTCAACCGGTTGGAAAGCGCCGGCGTTTCCTTTGGCAAGGTGTACAACCAGACCACCTGGGTGGATACCCTGCTGGGCTGGGTCATCTCGCTGTTGCCCATGATCATCCTGATCGTCTGGTTCAACCGCATGATGCGCAAGCGGGTCGGTGAAATGACCGGCGGCGCCAACAGCATGATTTTTGGCGGCGGCAAATCCGGTGCCAAACAGTATGTCGTTGAGGATGGCAAGTCCATCAAATTTGCCGATGTTGCCGGTGAGGACGAAGCCAAAGAGAGCCTGCAGGAAATCGTTGACTTCCTGCATAACCCCAAGCGTTACGAGGATATCGGTGCCAAAATGCCCAAGGGCGTTCTGCTTGTCGGCCCCCCGGGCACCGGTAAAACCCTGCTGGCCCGCGCTGTTGCCGGCGAAGCCGGTGTTCCCTTCTTCTCCATTGCGGGTTCTGAATTTGTCGAGATGTTCGTCGGCATGGGCGCTTCCAAGGTGCGTGACCTCTTCAAACAGGCCAACGAAAAAGCCCCCTGCATTATCTTTATTGATGAGATCGATACCATCGGCAAAAAGCGTGACGGTGCTTCCGGTATGGGCGGCAACGATGAACGCGAGCAGACCCTGAACCAGCTGCTGACCGAAATGGACGGGTTTGACGCCGCCAAGGGTGTTATCATTCTGGCCGCCACCAACCGTCCTGAATCCCTTGACCCCGCTTTGACCCGCCCCGGCCGTTTTGACCGTCGTGTGCCCGTGGAGCTGCCCGACCTGAAAGGCCGCGAAAGCATCCTGCGCCTGCACGCTCAAAAGGTCAAAATCGGCCCCGACTGTGACTTTGCCGTGGTTGCCCGCATGACTCCCGGTGCTTCCGGTGCCGAGCTGGCCAATATCATCAACGAAGCCGCCCTGGGCGCTGTGCGCCACCACCGCATGGCCGTTACCCAGTACGACCTGCAGGAAGCCGTGGATACCATCCTGGCCGGTGCCCAGAAAAAGAATAAGATCCTGAGCGACAAAGAAAAGTGCATCGTGGCCTACCACGAAGTCGGCCATGCCATGGTTGCCGCCCTGCAGAGCCATTCCGCCCCCGTGCAGAAAATCACCATTGTGCCGCGCACTTCCGGCGCGCTGGGTTTCACCATGCAGGTAGAGGACGGCGACCACACCCTGATGACCAAGGAAGAGATCCTGGCCAAAATTGCCACCATGACCGGTGGCCGTGCCGCCGAAGAAGTGGTGTTCAACTCCATCACCACCGGCGCATCCAACGATATCGAGCAGGCTACCAAGATGGCCCGCGCCATGATTACCCGCTACGGCATGACCGACGACTTTGACATGGTTGCCCTGGAAACCGTGAACAACGCCTACCTGGGCGGCGATGCCAGCCTGGCCTGCAGTGAGCGCACAGCCGCCACAGTGGACGATAAGGTCGTGGAAGTCGTCAAGCAGCAGCATGAAAAAGCCAAACAGATGCTGATTGAAAACCGCGGCAAGCTGGACGAGATCGCCAAGTACCTGTACGAGAAAGAAACCATCACCGGCGAAGAGTTCATGCGCATCCTGACCGCTGTTCCCCAGCTGCCCACCGGTGCCGTGGAACAGTAAAGGCAACACCGCACAATTCCCGCCTGACGGCTTAAGCACCGCTCCGGCGGCTGCGGCACTTAGAATTGTGCGGTATTGCCTAAAATCTCCGCTCTGCGCGTTTTCTTTGTAAAATAACGGTGCCCCCGCCCTATGCAGTTCATTTACCGCACGGGCGGGGGCGTTTTGTTGTAATTCCGTAGGGGGCGCACACCATGCACCCATCCGTTTTGTATCATCACACTACAGCGCTTTCTCACAAAGCACACCATGTAATAGCGCCATTTTATGGCCAGCCGTTACCCATTTGTAGAGGCCGCTGCTCACCTCTTTCCGAAAAACGCAATAAAAATGCTGTCTTTCTCCACATCAGGGAAAGGCAGCATTCTTCTTTATCCGTTCAGATCTTCGCCGTTGCTGGCAATCACATTTTTATACCATCCAAAGGACTCTTTCCTGTACCGTGCCGCCGCCCTGTTCGAGTACCGGGAAAAGCACCCGTGATCCTGCCGGGCTTTATTTTGCCTGTGCGCCCTCTGGGAAGATGATCTTGTTCACAAAGAAGAAGATCACCATGGAAATGCCGCCATTGAGCACGGTGGTGCCAATGTTGTAGATGAAATCCGGCACCAGCAGGCCCGCAACCGCCACCCACACGCAGTTGATGGAGTTGACGATGCAGGTGATCAAGCAGAACGCCACCACATACCAGGCGATCTGCTTGGCCAGGTTGCCCTTGCTGCGGAACACAAAGTTGCGCTGGATGGGAAAGTTTATGCATTCTCCCACCACCATGGCAACCATGTAGGCGCAAAAGTACGGCAGACCGCCATGGGCGGAATCATACCCCAGGATGTTCCACTGGAAGGTTTCGCCAAACAGCGTGACCGGAATGCCCGGCCAGCCAAAATCCACCACCGGCAGGCTGCTGAACGCCGCCGGCAAAAATTGCAGCAGCAGGTATTTGAACACCGTAACCAGGTTGGATACGATCACAAACAGTCCGCCTTCGCGCACCCACTTGGCTGCGGCGGGGTGTTTTGCCGCAAAATTATTCCATAGCTGCATAAATAGCCCCTCTCTTTCCTCAGCTGTTGCGCAGGCGTTGTTCCAGCTGTGCGTTCAGTACCAGGTTTTTCACGGCTTCTATGATCACCCGCACAAGGCCGATGATCCAGAATCCCTGTAATTCCATCACAATGCCATCCACCATGCCCATGCTGATGGCACCGCTGGTCATTTTGGCCAGGGCACGCAGCGGCATGTTGTACTGGAACAACACATTCAGGTCCGGCTTGCCGCGCTTGTAGCTGGCGTTCAGCAGTGCGGTAAGCACCAGCCAGATCAGCCAGCCCAGCGGGCTGCGGCTGTGGTTCAGCTCGCCCAGGGTCATGTTGCGGTCAATTTTAACTTTTCCCTGCTGCACCGGGCGGCCCAGAAGGGTGGCCCACTCGTCATCCGGCACGCTCTGCACCTTGCCGCTGGTATAGTGCGGCAGATGCTTACCCGCATAGGGGTTGGGTGCGCCGGTACCGGCCACTTCCACCACGGCGGTCAGGCGGATGTCCGCACTGGACGCGCCGACCCGCAGCTCATAGCTGCCGCCTTCCACTTCCCAGCTGTCGGTCCTGGTGTTCCAGTAGCGGAATGCCTTGTCGTCCAGCGGGATGGTCACGGTTTTGCTTTCGCCGGGCTGCAACTGCACCTTGGCAAAGCCTTTCAGCTCCTGTGCGGGGCGGAACACTTCTGCCCCGGGTTTTGCCACATACAGCTGCACGATCTCTGCTCCGGCGCGCTTGCCGGTGTTGGTTACGGTCAGGGTCACGCCATTGGACGCGGCCTGCAAATTGCTGTAGGCAAAACTGGTGTAGCTTAACCCATAGCCAAAGGGGAATGCCACCGGCACACCGGCGGTCTGGTAATAGCGGTAGCCGACATACAGCCCCTCGCGGTACTGCACCATGCGGCCCGGCCCGGCAAAGTTATCCTTGGCGGGGGTATCCGCATAGGCGTTGACCCAGGTTTCGGCCAGCTTGCCGCTGGGGTTCACTTTGCCGGTCAGCACATCCAGCATGGCGCTCGCCCCCGCCTGGCCGCCCAGCGCACCATACACCAGGGTACGGCAGTGTTTGAGCCACGGGGTTTCCAGCGAAGCCCCTGCGCTGAGCACCACAACGGTGTTGGGGTTGGCCTGCTGCACGGCCTTTAACAGTTCGATCTGGTTGTCCGCAAGGCGCATATCGCCGCGGTCCAGACCTTCACTTTCCTTGATTTCATCCAGCCCCAGGCAGAGCAGCACCACTTCGGCTTTTTGGGCCAGGGCTACAGCCTCGGCCTGTTTGGCGGCATCCGGTTTGCCCTGGCGGTCAAAGCCGGGGGCAAAGCCCACGCTGGCCAGGCCGCTCTCTTTCAGGCAGTCCAAAAAGGTATCCACCTTGATGGAGTTGACCGCGCTGGAGCCAGCGCCCTGGTACCGCGGTGTCTGGGCAAAGTCGCCGATCACGGCAACTTTTGCGTCCTCGGCCAGCGGCAGCAGGTCGTTCTCGTTTTTCAGCAGCACAATGCTTTCGGCTGCGGCGCGGCGGGCCAGGGCGTGGTGAGCGTCCGCATCAAAGGTGCGGCTGTGGGACTGCACGGCGGCATGGGTATCAAACACCAGCGTCAGCAGCTCGTCCAGCCGGGCGTCCACATCCGCTTCGGTAATTTTGCCGCTCTGCACAGCCTGCATCAGCTCGCGCACCGCGTCCCCGCCGGGGGCGGGCATTTCCAGCGTGGAGCCGTTCTGCACGCCCAGGGCATGGTCATTGCTGCCGCCCCAGTCCGTTACCACAGCGCCGTCAAAGCCCCACTCCCCGCGCAGGATGTCCATTAACAGGTGGCGGTTCTCGTTGGCATAAGTGCCGTTGATGAGGTTATAGCTGCTCATGATGGTCTTGGGCTTTGCTTCCTTGACCACGATCTCGAACCCGGTCAGGTACAGCTCCCGCAGGGTGCGTTCATCCACCACGGAATCCGACGCCATGCGGCGCAGCTCCTGGCTGTTGACGGCAAAGTGCTTGGGGCAGGCGGAGATGCCGTTGGACTGGATGCCCCGCACATAGCCCGCTGCCATTTTGCCAGAAAGATACGGATCCTCGGAGAAATACTCAAAGTTGCGGCCGCAGAGGGGGCTGCGCTTGGTATTCAGGCCTGGCCCCAGCAGCACGGCAACTTCCTGTGCGGCGGCTTCTTCGCCCATTGCCTGGCCGATTTGTTCGCCCAGGGCAGGGTCCCAGCTGCACGCCACAGTGGCCGCCGTGGGGAAGCAGGTGGCCGGAACACTGGGGTTCAGCCCCAGGTGGTCCGCCGCGCCCGCCTGCTTGCGCACGCCGTTCGGACCATCAGAAAGGGTGATGGACGGAATATTATTTTTCGGCAGTGCACGGGTCCCAAAGGTAGTAGCGCCCGAAAGCAGCGCACATTTTTGCTCTAAATTCAGTTTTTTGATGATTTCCTGTGTATTCATAATCATCTTAAATTTTTATTTTGTTACCGCAGTCGCTTCCGATTCCACAGATGCAAAATACATTCCTTCCTGTGCATCAGCCTGAATTGTTACGGTATAGCTGCCATCGCTTACACCCGTAAATGCTGTTGCACCGCTGCGGTGGTGGTATGTGCCCGTTTTTGCCATCGGGCCAAAGCCATCAACATATTCCTCGTCTTCCTGCGCCAAATCTTCCAGTTTGATTTTGGTCGTCTGCACAACATCCGCTCCGCTGTACAGCGTCAAGGTAAAGGTCTGCGGCGGATATTCCAACTCAGAATATGCTTCAAACACATCCTGATCCATGGTAACCGTTACAGTATCTCCACTTTGCACCGCTTCGCTTACAGCACCAGGCGCTGCATAAACACCCACATAAGTTCCTGTTACACTGTCCGACAGGCCGCGCTTATAGTCCGATGTTGTTGTCATCACATAAGCGTTATACTTTGCGCCGGGGGTACAGTCTGCGCTTAGGTCCACCGTTCCCGCATAATTTGCGTTGCTGTCATCCGCCAGAATGTTGGAAGATGTAAAGGTATAATAATCTTCCTGCTTGCCTTCTGCATCAAAGCCATACAGACGGATTGCATAGGTACGGCCTTTGTCAACACCGGTAAAGGAATACTCACCGGTTTCAAAATTAAAGCTCAGGTTCGTTGCCACTGCGGCCGCTGCTTTCGTATCCGTTTTGGCTCCGCCGCAGCCAGCCAGAACAAGGCTGGCCCCCACAGCAAGCGTAAACATCGCTGCAACGCCATAATGATTCCACTTGTTTTTCATCGTCAAATCGCCTCTCTCTTATGCTTTTGCAGCCTTTTTCTTGTTCTTCTTTTTGGCAAACAGCTCCGGCTTGAACATATGCAGTGCAATCAGCACGATTGCAACAACCAAGATAACATCCACCACACCCAGTGCGATCAGCCAGTACGGAGTCCAGTTGCGGGTCGTCGTCATCAGGGAAGAATTCGCCAAAACCATCAGATGGCGCTTGGTTGCCTGGCGCAGAAGCTGCATGCCATAGCCACTCTTCAGGGTCGTATCGGTAACATTCACACCCATGGCCAGCTGCATATCCACGCCTGCGCGCAGGGCCAAGTCACCATTGCTGACAGCAAATGCGTCTGTGTTTACAACGCCCTGGAAGCCCCATTCATTGCGCAGCACCTGGGTAAGCATTGCATAGCTGTAGCCAACCATACTGGTACCAATGCGGTTATAAGATTCCATGATGCCGGTCAGACCAAGCTGGTTCAGGCCATCGCCCGTTACGTTGTGAATTGCCACTTCAAAAGCGCGCAGATAAATTTCACGCATTGCCTGCTCGTTGGACCAGATGCAAACGCCGCTGCGGTTGGTATCCTGATCATTCAGTGCAAAATGTTTGGCAAACACATAAATGCCGCGGCTCTGCAGGCCGGTCACCATATTAGCTGCCATCATACCGCTCAGCAGCGGGTCTTCGGAATAATATTCAGCTGCACGGCCGCCGAAAGCGGAGCGGTGAATGTTCATACCAGGGCCGTAAGTACCACTGACACCGTTGACCAGATCTTCATCACCGTAAACTTCGCCTTCCTTCAAAGCAAGGTCTACATTCCAGGTTGCTGCCAGCACAGTTTCGGTGGCATATTCAGCAGCTTCCAAGCCGCTTGCCAGGTCATGGATGCCGTTCGGGCCATCACATTCGGTTGCCTGCGGTTTGCCAATAGAATCCACAGCAGGCGAACACCAGCCGCAGTTACCATACAGGTTGTTCATTTCATCAACGCTCATGTGGTTCATCAACTGTTCCCACACTGCATTGTCCGGGTCAACAATGCCAGCTGCATCTGCCAGCATTACACCGTTTTTCTCACCATTTGTATAGGTAGTTCCCTGTGCAGGGTCATCATTCAGATCAATGGTGCTTCCGCCATTGCCGTTGGTCAGCAAAGCAATCGTTGCCGCGTTGGCAGTTGCGTTTTCGCTTGCTTCACGGCTAGGATAGGTTCCTTCCCAATCTGCACGGGAAAGATACGGCAAGGTCGTGCCGATATTACCATCGCCAGCAGTCACATCATCAAACTGGTTCGTCGCCACAGTTTCATCCGTGCTGCGGGCGGTCGTATCATACTTGATGGTCTGATCCACAGTAAAATCATATGTCAGGTCATTCTTCACTGTATGGGCATCGCTGCGCAGGCTAAGGGTATAAGTACCGGCATCCAGCACATAGCACTTGTCCGTCTTATAATCGTAAGATGCCATGTCATCATAATTCATGGTCATGCTCACGGTCTGGCTCTCGCCCGGCTGGAGCAGATCAGTTTTTGCAAAAGCGCCCAGAACAACCGCAGATTTTTCAATTCCACCGGGGGTATAGGGTGCGGTGTAATACAGCTGTACCACATCTTTGCCCGCCACATTACCGGTATTGGTTACCTTAACACTTACCTTTACCTGGCCGCCCTGGCTGCCTACTTCCCACTGCGGGTCGCTCCAATCAAACGTGGTATAGCTCAGGCCATAGCCAAAGGGATACTGAACAGCTTTCTGATACTCTGCTTCTTCCTCCGGGGTATAAACATTGTCATCCCCAATGTAACGGGTCTCGTAATAGCGATAACCTACATAGATGCCTTCCTGGTAGTACATGTACTTGCCGTTGTTGGCATCGCCATTGCCGTCGATCGTAAGACCACTGTTTGCATAAGTAAAATCGCCAAAGTTTTCATAAGCTGGCGAACTGGTCACATCATAAGCATAGGTATCAACCAAATGGCCGGACGGGTTGTATTCACCCATCATTGCTTTCGCTACAGCAATCGTACCAGTGGTGCCAGGGCCGCCTGCCCAAATTGCAGCATCCACCTTGTTGTCCTCAATAAAGCCAAGGTCCATAGGATTGCTTGTGTCAATGACAATGATGACCTTATCAAACGTTGCTTCCAGCTTTGCCAACAGTTCTTCTTCTGCCGGCTGCAGCTGCAGGTAATGCCGCCCGGCTTCACCACCGTAATAACCGGCCATATCCAGCGGGCAGTCATTGCCTTCGCCTGCCATACGTCCGATTACATAAACCGCCACATCCGAGTAAGCCTTTGCATCCTGCCAGAACGTTGCGCTGTACTCATCATATTCGGCCAGTGTTTCTTCATAAATGTTAAAGTCTGCATTACTGACCGTCATGCCTGTCATCGAAGCGCGCTTCTGCGCAGTCGTCTGGTAGAACTTCGTCAGATCCGGGTTCAGCTGCAAACCAGCAAATTCAAAACCATCAATAAAGTTAAAATTCTGATCTTCATTATGGTGGCCGCCGGAGCCATAATCGGTGTAAACCGTCTTGTAGCTGTTATAGCCGAACAAATTGATTTTGTCCGTTCCCAACGGCAGGGTATCATTATCGTTTTTCAGCAGCACAAGACCTTCGCTCTCTACTTCCTCGCAAAGCTGTAATGCCTGCGTGTAGGCATCATCTCTTGAAAGGTCCGTCATGCTGTTTGCACTTTCGGAAGATGTCACAAACCGTTGCATGTACGCCTGAATCTGCGAATAATAGATGGAACACAGGCTGTTTCCTACGATTCCCGCAGCAAGCAAAACCGCAATGGATGCTCCCCCTACAATATGTTTCGATTTTTTCATAGTTACCTCCTGTTTGCCGCATGGAGTTTTCTGCTTTGCTATTTGGCAGCAGGTTCTTCACCAGCAAAACAAATGTTTTCTCCTTTGATTATGCCGCCCTCCGGATGGCAGCCAGCGTGGATTTTACTCCCCGCTTGTTTAAGTATATTGTAGCAAACAGCTTTTTCTTTGAATTATTTTTTGCATAAACTGTTATTTCTGCCGCACATTTTGCCAAAAAATCATTTTTCTCTCAAAATTCATTGTGCATTTCTTACAATCAAAATTCAGTCTGCTTTGTGCACCCTGCCAAACAGTACGAAAAAGCGGCCAGAGCCTGTATTTGGCCCCAGCCGTTCCCGTTACTTTTTCTGCGGCAGCAATACCCTTAGTGTAAACCACCCATTTTCCCAGTGCAGGGTCATGGTGCCGCCGCGCTTTTCGGCTGCGGCGCGCACACTGCGCAGGTCGCTGCCGCCATGGGTGTTGCGGCGCGGCAGGCCGTCCGCGCCCAGCTCCACTTCCTGCGCGCAGTAGTTTTCAAACCGCAGCATCACAAAGCCGTTCTGGGCGTACACCGCCACCCGGATCAGCCGCTTTTCGTGGTCGGGCTCGGTCTCCACGCTCTCGGTTGCGTTGTCCAGCGCCGTGCCCACAATCGTGCAGATCTCCCCTGTTTCCAAAAAGTCCAGCAAATGCCCGTCCGCCACGCAGGTCATCGTGATGTGGTGCTGCTGGCAGTACAGGCTTTTGGCCGTCAGCAGGGTGTCCAGCACCGGGTTGCCGGTCTTGTTCTCCGCCTCGTACTGGCGGATGCCGCTTTCCATGGCCGCCAGCGCCACATCCTGCTTGGCGTGGTCCCGCTCCGCCCGGATGGCCGCAATCTGCATTTTCAGCTCGTGGTAGCGCCGGTTGATCAGGCGGATGTTCTCCTTGCTCTGCTTGTACTGCTCGTACTGGCGGTGCAAAACGCCGTCCAGCTCCGCCAGCTCGCTGTGCAGGGCGGCTTCGCGCAGCTGCTCGTGCTGCACCGTCAAAATCAGCACCCCGGCCAGGTCCACCAGCGTGCGGATGTAAAACATGTTCATGTTGGCTTCGCTGCCGTTGGCAAAGCTCAAATTGCTCACGGCAAATGCGGTCAGCGCCATGACCACCGCCACAAAAGTTCCTGCGGGCGTTATTTTCAGCTTCCCGGCCGGGCCGGGGCGGCGGTTCTCCACAAAAAGCATGGCGGTAAAAATGCCGCCGTAC
>ERZ779656.1837-NODE-1837-length-10459-cov-2.753652_pt1 | contig 10459 bp, 10 predicted proteins | sample MGYA00511102_ERZ779656 | MGnify/ENA primary metagenome ERZ779656 (study PRJEB29588, sample SAMEA2143980) | human gut metagenome | biome: human gut; feature: human-associated habitat; material: faeces | place: Denmark | collected 2008/2010 ... | reverse complement strand
CCCCCCCCCCCCGCCACAGGCTGTGCCTTGCCGATGGCATAGGCAAGGCTGATGGTGCAGCGCTTGGCCAGTCCTGCCGCTACGATATTCTTGGCAATGTAACGGGCCATGTACGCGCCGCTGCGGTCCACCTTCGTTCCATCCTTGCCGGACAGCGCGCCGCCGCCATGAGGGGCGAGTCCGCCGTAGGTATCCACCATCAGCTTGCGTCCGGTGAGTCCGGTGTCCGCTTCAAAACCGCCCTGGACAAATCGACCGGAGGGATTGACCAGCACTTCGGTATGTTCGTCCAGCGGAAGTTCCTGCATGGCGGGTCGGATCACATGGCGCAGAATGTCCCGGCGCAGTTCCGGCAGGGGCAGCTCATCCTCATGCTGGCAGGATACCACCACTGCGGCAACGCGGTACGGAACTCCAGAGCGGTATTCCACAGACACCTGCGCCTTGCCGTCCGGACGCAGGCCGGGGATGATGCCCTGCCTGCGGGTATCGGTCAACAGGCGGGCCAGTCGATGGGCCAGCACCACAGGTAGGGGCAGCAGCTCCTTTGTTTCATCGCAGGCAAAGCCGTACAGGATTCCCTGATCTCCTGCACCGGTCTCCGTGCCGCCACACACAGCTTCCGCAATGTCGGGACTCTGCTCATGGGTGATGACCTCCACCTCATAGTCGCTGCCGCCGTATCCGGCTTCCCGCACCGTTCTGCAAATAGTGGCAGGGATATCCGGAATCTTCGCTGCCGTGATCTCACCTGCGGCGATGATCTTTCCGGCTGTGGCCATGACCTCGCAGGCAACGCGGGCAGCGGCGTCCTGCGTAAGACAGGCATCTACCACCGCGTCCGCGATGGTGTCGCAGAGCTTGTCGGGATGTCCCTCGGTGACTGACTCAGCAGTCAAAATGCAGTTATCTTTCATATTCATGTTTCTCCTTTTTCATCGGTTTCTTATGTGTCTCCGGCTGTTTCGGAACAGAGAGGATCATTTCGTTGCTGTATTTGTCCTTGTACTTTTCGATCTGCTGCTCCGTCAGCGAGGCAAAATCATCCTCTTTAAGACCGGCAACAAAAAATGTGCCGCAGACAATGTCATACGGCACACCGTGATTATCGGTCAGGGCGCGGTTCCACGGCAGGCCCAGCAGCTTGCCCTCGTCATTACAGACGAGCGCCACCGGGTCATCGAAGGGGTAAACTGCCTGAATGGTGCCGCCTACCAGTTCCTGCATGGCAGAAAGGGTGTGGTCGATCTCCTGCACCGCAGGCATTTCCATGGGGCGCACCACAAGGACTTTCATTTTTTCTGTGCTGATATGGGTTCCTCCTTCTTCAAAAGAAAAGCGGCAGCGACAGATTCCTCTGCCGTTGCCGCAAATGGTGATTCTTATTCTTTTTTGGATGCCAGCGTCCGGGTCTTCAGCAGGGCATTCTCCAACGCCCGATGATCTTCATGCTCAGGCCACCATTGGGGACACAGGAATCCCAGCACCGCAGCCGCCCATTCATAATCGGCCCGTTCCAGAGCGCCGCGCATCAGTCCCTGCCGGAATTTCCGGTGCCGTTCCCGCACGGCCGGGTCCACGCTATCCCGGTCCAGATACAGTTCCAGAAAACCGCCGAGGACAGCGGCTTCCTCCATCGTGTAAAACATATCCGCACCCCTTTCACAAACAGGGGATATTGTAACACACGCGGCGGAAATTGCAAACAGGCTATTTCTTTCTGCTGCGGCAGAGCCATTACCGTTCTGGCTCTTTGCGTCGTTCCGATTTCTTATTCCTCGGCTTATCCAGCTTTCCGGAGAACACCTCGTCAACGGTCCTGTCCCACGCAGCCTGTAATGACTCCACCGGCAGGCCGTTGGCTTCAAAGCCTCGCTGGATCACGCGGTAATAATATGGGGACGGCAGTGCAGGCTGGCGGCAATAAGGCTCTGCCATGATATAAACCATGACGGGGATCTCTGCACCGGCCGCGTCTTTAACAGTCACGGTTTCTTTCGTGTAGTGGCGGGGATACCCCTCATAGCGGTCCAGAGACTGTTCGCAGTTTGGCGTGAGCTTCCACACCAGTCCGTGGACAGTACTGCCTTTTTTCGGCGCAACGGTAGCAAAGCCGCTGCCGCGGAACCGCAGTTCGTAGTTTTCCAGCCTGACCGGTCCCACGATCTCGGCGTCCGGACAGCGCTGCGCCATCTGCTCCAGATCAAGGTTGCTGCCGTAGGCAAAATACAGGTTTTCCTCCACGTCACACCTCCAGCATCGTCAGAGCGCCAAAGCGTTCCAGATGACGGAGCAGGGCTGCCGCCTGTGTCTCCGCATCGCCATCCGGCAGCGGACAGTCCATTCCCGTGGTGCGGATGACATTGTTCTGTACAAACCAGATGTAGGTCTCCACATCTGGGAACTCTGTGGGATCAAAGCTGAGATCCCGAAGCTGTTCCATGATCCCGGCTGCGGTTCCTTCGTACACGGTATCTTCAATTTGAATCTTCAAAGGCTTCACCTCTCCATTTCTCTGGATTCTTTCTTCTTTTTGTTGACTGCATAGCTGTCCTTATCGAAACGCCATGCACGGTCACCGTCCAGATTTGCCAACAGGTGGTCACGGGTATGCTTGAATTCCTCGCCGTTGAGTCCCAGCCGCACCAACCAGACCCGGAAGGTGAACAGTTCATTGTCACTGTGGGTCTTGCGCATGACCGTGCTGCGCTGGGCGATAGCCTGGGCGGAGATGGCAAGGCACAGATTCACATAGGCAGCAACTTTTCCCGCATGGAGCGTGGAATTGAAACAGCGCCATTCCACCGTCCCCCGGTAAAAGACCGAATGCAGATTCAGTGCGTAATAGCGGGTCCAGTTATAATGGTCTGCGCTGCCGTTATCTCCCTCATACCAGATATTCTCCAGCTGCGTCAGATCCCTTGTCTCATCCGACGAGAGCCTGCGTGCCTGCTTCAGCATGGGTTCCCGCACCTTCTGACACCAGCGGGACGCCCGGCTTTCATTGACCTGCAGCGCTTTGAACAGGATATCCTCCTTGGAGTACATAATGCCGATGAGGTTTTTCAGACTCTGCCGGTTATGATTGGCTGCGTCCACATGGACATGGATGCCGCAGGAGCTGTTGGCCTTGGCTCCTGCGTGGCGTACCTGCCGGACACACTCCTGCAGCTTGGGCAGTTCCGCATAGGTGAGCTTTGGCGTTACCATCTCCACGCGGTATCTGTAGTCACCCGTTGCACGATAGCCGCTGCCGATCTTCTGTTCCCCGTGGATGCTGGAGTCACTCATGACCGTCCACTCTTTGCCGTCCCGATCTGTCACACACCATTTATCGTAAGCGCCGCCCACATAGCGGGCGGCCGTTGCAAAATACGCGGCCAGCGCTGTTGCCGCCTGCTCGCGGGTGATGCCGGTCATTTCAACTTCCACGCCGAAGCACTGGTCCTTCAGCCCGATCATGCGGCAGCACCGGCTTTCAGTTCCGCATCCACCTCCCGGATACGGCGCCCGATGGCTTCAATGACATTGGCGGTGACGCTGTTGCCTGCCTGCTTATACGCCTGTGCATCAGACTGGATGGCGAGGATGCGGTCGATCTGCCACTCATCGAAGCCCTGCAGCCGCAGACACTCCCGCGGCATCAGACGCCGGATGCGTCCGCCACGTTCCACGATGCCCTGGATGCAGCTCGTCTCCAATGTATGGGCGATATCCTGTCCCACACGACCACGGCGGGTATTGCTCCCGGAAAAGCCGAGATCGACGCTGTCACCGGGATTCGCCTCTTTATAGCCTTTTTTCGTGGCTTCCTTGATGAGCAGAACGCCGGAACGTTCTGCTCTATGATTGGACAGCGTTGTCTGTCCATAACGGGCGGTGAGGCAGCGGGCAGCCTCCGTTTGTCTCGCCTCCCCGGCACATAGATCCACAAAGGGTCTGTCCTGCGGAATGATATACAATCCTGTTTTGCCGCCCACACCTCCAGCGCCGGCAGTCTGCGTGCAGGCTATTCCGTCTGCGTCGTAGACACGGGAGCCTTGCGAGCCTCCGAGGACTTGTATAAGAGCTTTTCCACCTGTGCCGAAGACAGGAAATATTTTTCCGGCGCATCGGGGATCAAGATAGCAGATAAGGAACAGCCGCCTTCTGGATTGCGGGACTCCAAAATGTTTGCTGTTAAGCACCATCCATTCCACGCGGTACCCCAGGTCATTAAGCGTGGCGAGGATGACAGAAAACGTCCGGCCTTTGTCATGCGACAGCAGTCCCGGAACGTTTTCGAGCAGAAGATACGAAGGTCGTTTGGATTGAGCCAATCGGGCAATTTCAAAGAAGAGAGTGCCGCGGGTGTCGTCAAAGCCCTTTCTTCTGCCAGCGATTGAAAATGTCTGACAAGGGAATCCTCCGCACAGAAGGTCAAAGTCCGGCAGGTCTGCGGGGTCGATTTTTGTGGCATCGTGATAATATCGTTCCTCCTTTCCCGGCTCATAAATGGCCTCATAGCTGGCATTGGCATATTTGTCGATCTCGCAGTGTCCTACGCACTGGAAACCGCCCGCGCGGGTCAATCCCGTGCGGAAGCCGCCGATGCCGGCAAACATATCAAAATATCGGATCAGGTCATCTCATCTCCTTCCTGCAGGGCAAGCAAAAAGCCGAGGACGCTTTCATCTACATCCCCGGCTCTGACGCTATCCTGCGCTTCTTCTTTGGTGAGCTGCACTCCCCGCAGTTCCTGCCGGATGGTCTGGCGAACGGCATCCAGCAATTCCTGCTGCCCTTTATACTCACAGACCATGCGGCAGACCGCGGCGGTACGCTGTCCTGCGGGGATCTCCGTCAGCTTCTTCCACGCCCTGCGCTGTATGGGTGAGGACATGGAAAAGGACAGATTGATCCGCTTTTTGTTACTGCTCATCGTTCTTTGTGATCCGCTCTGCCAGCCGCTCATAGCCTTTGGCGTTGAGGGACACATCGTCAAGGATGACTGGACGGCAAAGGCCGTCCGCGGCGGATACATTCCGCTTCAGCAGCGCCGCACCACCGCCCAGAAAAACAGCAGGCATGGCACGGGTATCCAGTCCGCTCTCCGTAATGGCGGAGAGCAGGCGATGGACATAGGCGTCTGCCTGCCGGTCAATAATTTTTCTGGCATCCTCGTTGATATGGACAGCATCGCCGCGCAGCACGCTTTCCATCTGTGCCGCCGTCATAGACAGGCCCAGCGTGCGGCGGATCTGCTCACCGATCTCATCCAGACAGCGGATCATGCCAAGTTCCAGACTGCGGCAGGTCGATGCATTGGGAATACGGTTGTCCAGGCGCATCAGATCCACTGTCCATCCGCCAATATCCGCCACGATCACAGAAGGCTCATCCAGCAGGATGCTCTGGGTCAAGACTGCGGCATAACCTTGCGGGAACAGGGACACCTTGCGGATGGCGATGGAGTATTCCTGTCCTTCATAGCGGAAATTTACCGTTTTCCCATCCCGGAGCAGATAGTCCCGGAATGCATTTTTCTCCCGTCCAAAGCTGGTGAGAGGCAGTCCGGCCGCCAGATGGATCTCTGTCGCAGGCTCCGCATGACGGAAGGAGAGCTCCTTTGCGATGGCTGCCAGCGTAAGGAGGTAGTAGTCCTCTGTCTGCGTTTTGTTCTTCTGAAGCGCCTGACGCCCGCTGCCCACCACATAGAATTTTCCGCCGCATTCCAGCACGTCCTTCAGCGTATATGGCTCATGCTCATACGCCACCAGACCGGAGGGGAACGAGAAATGGGCCGTTTTCATAGCGGCATAGCCGTGGTCGACACCAACAATCATGGACTCGCTCATCTTGTCTCACCTCCACGGCTGCGTTTCTTCTTATTTGATGTCTGGCGCCGGTCATAGTCCTTTCCGGCATGGATCAGATCCCGAATCTCCTTCAGCTGCGGATTCCAGCGCGTTTGACCGTCCCACTCCGGATGCTTCGCACAGAGCCGGGGCAGATATTTCTTCAGATCCGCGCCCTCTCTGGGAAACTCGATGCCGCCCTTATAAACGATATCCTGTTCCAACTTCATCAAAAGCGCTTCATATGCGCTCCAATCTGTCTGATCATAGGCGCTTTTTCCAGTGAGCTGCTCGTAGGCATAGTCCCCGACATAGCTCAACTGCTCAAAGCAGCAATCTCCGTAGGGAACGACATCCGCAAGGCTGTCCGGGTCTGCCAGCGCGGCAAAATAGACCTCGCGCCCCTGTGCGATGAGCCAGGCGCGGAAGTCGATAAAACCGTCATCGCTGCAGCCGTATTCCTTCATGATCCCTGCCGCGTCCCACAAGCCGAACTTGTCCGCGAGATCTTCATAGGCGTGGATGATGTCGTGAAAAATCTGCGCCTGCGTGGGGCCCATAGAAACCAGCCGGTCTTTCAGATAGGCCAGCATGGCGTCCATATCCTGCCCGCAGGCGTTTTTTGCCTCATGGATCAGGTCCCAGAAGGATTCTTTGTTGATCTCTGTGATCGGTTCCTTCACATTCTGTCTCTCCTTCCCAATATGTTTTTTGATGTGCGCTGCCGCACCCGCGCAGATCTTTTGATAAAATGTGCGATACTCCGGTGTGGTCTTATCCACTTCACCGAGAATCGCCCGCTCATAGGGCGTGCCGGGGACGATCTCCCAGGTAATGGTCCCAAAGTATGCCGCTTCCAGATACCGCAGCAGCGTGTGTCCGTCTGCCATCTCAAACATTCCATGGTTATCCTCATAGGGAAATTCTTCATAGACCTTGAGCCCGGTGATTTCTTCTGCGGCGGCATACAACGAGAAGCCGTCTGTGTCCAGCGTCGGCGCAAGCTGCGCGTACTGTTCCTCCGGGGACAGCATTTCCTCATGCCGCTCCATCTGACCGCTCCTTTCTTACCCAGCCCGCAAAACGCTCTAAAAAGTGAACGCGCCCATGCACCTTCCCGGCAGACACATCCAGCCCATTCATCTGCGCCTGAATGCGGCGCTGGATGGCTTTCAACTTCTGCGGGTCATTGCAGCAGTCTACGATGACATACTCACCGCCGCTGGTGGAGAGGATTTCCCGCTTGCCGTTCTCGTCCCGGATGCCGGACAGGAGCCGCTGTCCCAGCCGTTTCCGGTAGGCGTCTTGGAGCGCATCCATATCTCCGCAGACATCATGCTTTTTCAAGATCTCCGCGATCTCACAGGAAGTGATCTTCGTCTCGGCAGACAGCTTTTGCAAAATCTCTGCCTGCGCGTCAGGCGGGATTCCCGTCCGGCTGGGCATCGTTTTCTTCGCTTTCTGCATCGACACACCTCCAATCCGCGGGCAGGATCTTCTGCTCGATGATATCCGCAATCGTCCGGAACACCTCTGCCAGCTCGCGGGATTCCTTCACGGTATCCCGCATTTCCTCCGGGGTCATCCGCGTCCCGTCCGTCCAGCAGCGGATATTTTCTTCGGACGGCGTCAGCAGGACGGCTTTTTCATACGCTTTGCAGAAAAGCGCCGCGATTTTTCCTTTCCGGTCGATCTCGGCATCCTGCTTTTTCAGTTCTTTTTTCGCTTTTTCGTATTCCAGCGCTTCGGCGGCCGCCTGCTCCCGCTGCTCTTCCGGAAGGTCCTGAAGCTGCCGGGTCAGGTCATAACCCTTGTTGATGGAAAGTTCCTTCTTATCCAGAGCCTCCTTGATAACCTCCGGGGCATTCTCATCGATCTGCATGACCTTGCCCATGGTGCGCTCACCCAGACCGACTGCTTCTGCCAGCTCCTTGCGGGTGTCCACAGTATCGGAACTTTCCGGCAATGTTGCCGAAAGGTCTGTGCGTGTTCCTTGGTTTGCCCTGGCTTTCGCCTCGATCTCCGGCTTCAGCTTCAGCGCGATCTTGCCCAGCTCCCACTTTTCCAGATTGCGACGACCTTTCTGGGTATCCAGCGCCCACTGCTTGGCTTCCAGCAGATCCTCGAAGGAGAATACCGCCATCGTATAGGGCAGACCATGCTTTTCACACAGCGACTGTCGGTTATGCCCGTCCACAATCACCATGTCCTCATTGACGATGATGGGGGAGTAACAGCCGTTTCGCAGCAGATCCTCTTCCAGAGCGGCAGACTGCTCCGCGCTCAAAGGCGGGAGCAGTTCGGCCATCTCCGGCAGGATCACAGGACTGCGCTCTGCGCTGGTGTATGTGATCCCGGTGTTTTTCATCAGGCGGCGTCCTCACTGGCGGACATATCCTCCACCGCCTGTGCCGCGTCCTCCGCCTTGCGGGGAGACAGGAATTCCACATCGCTGGCTTTGATGAGGAAACCGGGCTGGCGCTGGGGATCGTCCGCAAAGGTGATGGTCTCGAAATCGCCGGTGGCTGCCAGCTTACAGCCCTTCCACGCAAACGCCGCGCAGCGCTCGGCCAGAGGGCCGCGCACCTTGATGGAGATATAATCGGTGAGCTTGTTGCCGTCCTTATCCTTATAGCGGCGGTCCGAGGCGATGCGCAGGATAGCGTAGGGTTTGCCGGTATTCTCGTTCATCTTCAGTTCCACATCGTGGGTCAGATTGCCAATGGCAGTGATTTTCAGCATATTCAGTGCTCCTTTTTTTAATGGTTAGGTTTAGTTAAAAAGTGCGGGTGGTCTGCTCTCAGACCACCCGCAGGGGGATACAATTTACTTGCTCCAGCTTTCGCTCTCGCCCAGCACGGCGGTGTGGGCGTTGGCAGCTTCCATGACGGCGTAATATGCCCAATGGCGCTTCGTGACATCCGGGAAGGTGTTCAGCTTGCGGAGGTTGTCCGCAATGTAGTCCTCATCCGCTTCGCGTCCCAGCAGGCGGTTGACAATGGTGACGACCTCAGCGCGGTTGATCTCGCGGTCTGCGTGGAAGGAGCCGTCCCCATAGCCGTTGATCCAACCGTGGAGCGCGGCGTACTTGATGTATTCTGCCGCCCAATAGCCGGAAGAAACATCGTTGAAACCGCTGAACTGCTCCATGATCTCAGCGTCGCCATCACCGTACACATCAAAGAAGCGGACAGCCATCGTGGTAAACTCAGCACGGGTAATGGCATCGTTGGGGGCAAAGATGGTCTTGCTCTTACCGTAGGTAATGCCGTTGTTGGCGAGGTATTTCACATAGCCGCTATACCAGGCATGGGCGGGAATATCCGCAAATTTGGTATTTGCCGCCGTGGAAATGGTATCGCCGTTCTTCTCGGCAAGCAGACGGGCGAAGATGGCGGCGGCTTCCGCGCGGGTCATGCTGCGGCTGGGGCCGAAGGTGCCGTCCGTGTAGCCGACGATGTAAACGCCGTGGCGCTCGGTCTGCTCCACTTCGGGGACGGTCAGCTCACCGTTTTTGTCGGTCTTGCCTGCGGCAGACTGACCGAGATCACCCTTGACCGCAACATTTTTGCCCTGCTGGGGAGCCTTCTTGTGGTCGGTCACGATGACCGTCACCTGATGCTTGGCGTCCAGATCTGTGCCGTCCGGCAGCTTCACCGTGATGTTGCCGGTCTTGCCGATGGACACTGCACTGCCGGAGATGGGGCGCTTCGTGTCCGTGCGGATGACCTTGACGGTCAGCGTCCAGCGGTCGCCGTCCGCGTCCTCATAGCCAGTAGTGACCTTGCCGTCCTCGTTGGTCTTGCCGCTGCCGGTGGGGACGGTGATCTGACCTGCCTTGTCGGTCTTGCCTGCGGCATAGTTATCGTTCTTATCCGTGACAGCGATGCTCATGCCCGGCACAGCGGACTTGTCCTTGACAAGCTGCACGGTCACGGTCGTCTGGTCGGCGTAGTCCAGCAGGCGGCTGTTGGGCAGGCGGATGGAGATGCTGTTATCCTTGTGGAGCGCAACTGCGGCGTTTGCCACAGGATTTTTGGTGTCGGTATCGGTGACAGTCACAAGATAGCCGCCTACAACGGCTTCACCCTTACTGTCCGTGGTGGCGCTGTTGTAGATCTTCTCGATGGGCTGTGTCTCCAGCTTTTCGCCACACACGGTACATTCCTTGTGCTTGCTGCCCTCGGAATCGGTGGTCGGCTCCTTGTCGATGATCCAGTCGCCGGGTTTATGACCGGCAGGCTCGGTGTAGTTGCTCTTGTTGCTGTCGCCACAGCGGGCGCAGGTGTTGGTGGTGTAACCCATCTCGGTGCAGGTGGGAGCAGTCACTTCGGACTTGTAATCGTGTCCCAGGGCCTTTTCCAGCACAGCGCCGCAGCGGGTGCAGAGCTGGGGTTCCGTGCAGGTAGCAGGAGCGCCGGGGATGTGGCCATCCGCGGGGTCGGCATCCAGACGGTGGTAGCCACAGCGGGTGCAGCGGTATTCCATGACCCCCTCACCGGTGCAGGTGGCGTTGGTAACAAGGGTTCCCTTATCCCAGCTATGACCAAGCGCGTCGGTGTAGTCTGTGACGAAGCTGCTGCCGCAGCCGTCACAGCGGGGGATGGGCTTGCCGCCGTTTT
>ERZ779656.1831-NODE-1831-length-10484-cov-3.042957_pt1 | contig 10484 bp, 10 predicted proteins | sample MGYA00511102_ERZ779656 | MGnify/ENA primary metagenome ERZ779656 (study PRJEB29588, sample SAMEA2143980) | human gut metagenome | biome: human gut; feature: human-associated habitat; material: faeces | place: Denmark | collected 2008/2010 ... | reverse complement strand
CGCTCATCGGAGCGCAGTTTTTCCAGCTTGGTTTCCAGCGTTTTCCGGGTCTTTTCCATCTGCTTGATGGAGAAATTCTCGCCTGCGTGGACTTTCAGCTCGTTGATGGCGGCAAGCAGCTCCTGCTCCAGCTGCGCGTAGTAGGGGTCGGGGTTGGGGATGTCCAGCGGGCGCAGCAGCGCCTTTTTGGCAAGATACGCCACCTTGTCAAAGCTGCCGCCCACGCCGATGCCCAGCACGATGGGCGGGCAGGGGTTGGAGCCGGCCTGCTTTACAGTATCCACCACGAACCTTTTAAAGCCCTCCACGCCGTCGGCGGGCTTGAGCATCTGGATGCGGCTCATGTTCTCGCTGCCGAAGCCCTTGGGGGCGACGGTGATTTTGATCTGTTCGCCGGGGACAAGGTCAAAATAGAGCATGGCCGGGGTATTATCGCCCGTGTTGACGCGGTCAAACGGGTCGCGCACGACGGACTTGCGCAGCCAGCCCGCCGCGTAGCCTCTTCGCACGCCCTCCTGCACGGCGGCCTTGAGGTCGCCCGCGATATGTACCTCCTGTCCGATCTCCAGAAACACGCAGGCCATGCCGGTGTCCTGGCAGATGGGCAGGTTCTCTTCTTTGGCGGCGGAGAGGTTGGACCAGAGCAGGTCGAGGGTATTTTTCGCCAGCGGCCAGGGCTCTTCTGCCCGGGCTTTGGTCAGCGCTGCCTCCACATCTTTGGGCAGGCGGGTGTTGGCCTCGATGCACAGCCGTGCAACGGTATCCGTGATCTCCTGTGCGGAAATGGTTCTCATAAACGCTTCCTCCGCTTACAGACGGGCAACGCCGGTCTCGCGGGCAGCCTTTGCCACGGCATTTGCCACAGCTTCGGCCACGCGGGGGTCGAACGCGCCGGGGATGATGTTCTCCTCGCTGCGGTCGGCATCGGTGATGAGGTCTGCAATGGCGTAGGCAGCGGCCAGCTTCATCTCATTGTTGATATCCCGTGCGCGGACGCTGAGCGCGCCCTTGAACAGGCCGGGGAAGCACAGCACGTTGTTCACCTGATTGGGGAAGTCGCTGCGGCCGGTGGCCATGACGCGGACGCCGCCGGCCTTGGCCTCGTCGGGCATGATCTCGGGGGTGGGGTTGGCCATGGCAAAGACGATGGCGTCCTTGTTCATGGTCTTGCACAGCTCGGTGGTCAGGATGCCGGGCTTGGACACGCCGATGAAGACGTCTGCGCCCTCAAGAGCTTCTTTCAGGCCGCCCTTGATCTGGCGGGGGTTGGTCACCTCGCCCAGCCAGTTCTTGTGGGCCTCGGCGCTGTTGCAGCCCTTGTACAGGGTGCCGAACTGGTCCACGGCGATGATGTCCTTAGCGCCGGCGGTCATCAGCATCTTGATGATGGCCGTACCGGCAGCGCCGGGGCCGTTCTGCACGATCTTGACATCTTCCAGCCGCTTGCCAACAACCTTGAGGGCATTGAGCACGCCGGCCAGCACGATAATCGCGGTGCCGTGCTGGTCGTCATGGAATACAGGGATATCCAGGTCGCGCTCCAACTCCGCTTCAATATCAAAGCATTCCGGGCTGCGGATATCCTCCAGGTTGATGCCGCCAAAAGTCGGAGCGATGGCCTTGACAGCGGCAATAACTTCCTCGCGGGTGGAAGCATTCAGGCAGATGGGGAACGCGTCGACACCGCCGAACTCCTTAAACAGAACGCACTTACCTTCCATAACCGGCAGACCAGCTTCGGGGCCGATGTTGCCCAGGCCCAGCACAGCAGTACCGTTTGTGACAACTGCCACGGTGCGGCCCTTGAAGGTGTATTTATACACATCGTCCGGGTTTGCCTTGATCTGGCGGCAGGGCTCCGCAACGCCGGGGGTGTAGGCAGTGGACAGGGCGTCACGGTCCTTGACTTCAAACAGGCTGTTGACCGTCAGCTTGCCGGGGTATTTTGCGTGCATTTCAAGTGCGGCGGCATTGTAATCCATGGTAGTTGCTCCTTTGTTCGTATTCCTGTTTCGTATTCCTGTATTGATTTTGTTTTTATTTCAGTTTTGCATAAATCGGTTCCAGCTGGATCACACAGAAATGGTCCGGCCAGCGGTCCGATACCGCTTTGCGCAAAGCAGCCGGGATTTTGTTGGCGCGGTGGTCCTTGGCGGCCAGCCAGTCTGCGGGCACAGCACAATCAAAAATCACATTGGTATGGGTGGGGCCGGGCACAATGCGCAGGTCATGGATATCCGCTTCCGGCGCAATCTCGGCCAGCTGTTCTTTCAAGAATTTCCGCAGTTCGTTGATATGCGGGTCATCCGTCACAACAGGGTCAAAGTGGATCGTGACCAGCAGATGGTCATGCACCTGAAAATCCCGCTCGATAGAGTCGATCAGGTCATGGCTTTTCATCACATCACTGTCGGCGGAAAGCTCAATATGGAAGCTGACCAGCTTGCTGCCGGGCCCGTAATCATGCACCATCAAATCATGGATGCCCAGCACGCCGGGGTAACTCAGGGCTTTTTTCTCAATGTAATCGATCAGTTCCGGGTCAGGGGCCGCGCCCAGCAGCGGGCTGATGGTATCCCGCACCAGGCCGACGCCGCTCCACAGGATAAACAGCGCCACGCCAACGCCCATCAGGCCATCAATGCGGTCAATGCCAGTCAGGTGAGCCAGAATGGTAGCGGCCAGAACCGCGGCAGTGGTAATCACATCGTTGCGGGCATCCGCCGCAGTGGCCATGAGCGTTTCGGACTTGATGCGGCTGCCAACGTTGCGGTTGAAGCTGCTCATCCACAATTTGACCAGGATGGACACCACCAGCACCGCTATGGTCAGCGCGCTAAGGGTGACCGGCGTGGGGTGCAGCACCTTGAGGAAGCTTTCTTTCAGCAGCTCAATGCCGATGACCAGTATCATGACCGAAACCGCCAGCCCCGCCAGGTATTCGTACCGTGCATGGCCGTAAGGGTGCTCATCATCGGCAGGTTTTGACCCCAGGCGGAAGCCCACCAGGCTGACCACGTTGGAGCTTGCATCGGACAGGTTGTTCAATGCGTCCGCTGCAATGGCCATACTGCCAAACAGGGTGCCCACCGTAAACTTGCCTGCAAACAGCAGCACATTGCACACAATCCCCACCATGCAGGCCAGGTTGCCGTAAGCAGTACGCACGGTGCGGTCCTGGATATTGGCCGGATCACGGATAAAAAGTCTGATCAGAAGTTTTGTCAAGAATTGCTCTTCCCTTCCCCTACAGATATGGATATTCGGAATTGAAGTTTCCTGCTGGGGCGTTGTATCCGACAAACCCACAGACAGATAATTTACAAAAATGGCGGACCGATGGGGGTCCGCCATTTATCATTTCAGGTTCAAGCAGCGTTCCTGCTGACCATCTTATGCAGATCAGTCACGAATGATGCAGGCATCGCGCTCCGGGCCAACGGAGATATACTTGATCTTGCAGCCAACGGCCTTTTCCAGATATTCCACATAGCCGCGGGCAGCTTCCGGCAGGTCCTCGTACTTGCGCACGGAGGTGATATCGCAGTGCCAGCCCGGCAGCTTGACGACAACCGGCTGTGCATCGTCCAAAGTCTTGCCGGTCGGGAAGCGGTCGGTCACAGTGCCGTCAGCCAGCTTGTACTGGGCAACAACGGGAACTTCTTCCATATAATCCAGAACGTCAAACAGGGTCAGGGCCAGCTCATCACAGCCCTGGCACTGAACGCCGTAACGGGAAGCAACCACATCAAACGGGCCAACGCGGCGCGGGCGGCCGGTGGCAGCGCCGTATTCATGGCCGGCTTCACGCAGCAGGTGCTTTTCTTCCTCGGTCATAGCCAGCTCGGTGGTAAAGGGACCGTCGCCCACGCAGGAAGAATAAGCCTTCATGATACCGATGGACTTGTTCAGCTTGCGGCCGGGGATGCCAGCGCCGATGGGTGCATAAGCGCCGATGGTGTTGGAGGAAGTGGTGTAGGGATAAATGCCGTAGTCGATATCACGCAGGGCTCCCAGCTGGGCCTCAAACATAATCTTCTTGCCGGCATCGTCAGCATCTGCCAGGTACTGGCCGACATCGCAGATGTAAGCGCCGAACACTTCCTGGAAGTGCTTGCACCAGTTCCACATATCGTCCACGCTGACAGGCTTCTGGTTATAAATGTTGACCATGGTCAGGTTCTTAGATTCCACCAGGGTTTCCAGGCGCTTGCGCACACCGGCATCCATGTGGACCAAATCGCCCATGCGCAGGGTTTTCTTCATGTACTTATCACCATAGGTGTAAGCAATGCCGCGCTTGGTGGAACCAAACTGTGCGCCCGTTTTGGCAAGGCGGGCCTCCTCCAGGCCATCCTGCTCCACATGGAACGGCATGGTGATGGTAGCACGGTCAGAAATTTTCAGGTTGTCCGGGGTAATCTTAACACCCTGTTCGCGCAGGGCGGCGATCTCTTTTTCGAGATGTTCCGGGTCAATGACCATACCGCCGCCCATAACACAGACAATGTTGGGGTGCAGGATGCCGGAGGGCACCAGGTTCAGTACGAACTTGCCGCACTCGTTTTTGACGGTGTGGCCGGCGTTGTCGCCGCCCTGGTAACGGGCAACGATGTCATAATCGCGGCAGAGCAGGTCCACCATACGGCCCTTGCCCTCGTCGCCCCAGTTGATACCGGTAATTGCAGTAAGCATGAAAAATAACCTCGCTTTGGCAAAATGTACAGCCTTTTCCGTTCAGTCTGCCGGGTGGCTGACTGATTTCTTGTAGCCGGGATTCGCCGCCAGCTATATTATAGCAAACCCGCTTGCAAATTCCAATACCCCGGCACAATTTTGTGCAAACCACACAGCCCCGCGCCAGCCGGGCCGCCACTTTGAACAGGGGATCAGTGGCGCACCTGCAGCTTGCGGCGGGTGCCGTCCGGCTCAATCACCGTGGTGTGCTCCAGCTGGTCAATCATGGATGCGCGGATATCGGCCAGGTATTCCTGCCGCAGGGCGTCACGCTCCGCCAGTTCGGCTTCCGTCAGGCCAGAAGTTTTTGCTTTATGAGCCAGCGCATTGATGCGCGCGATTTTTTCTTTTTCCATAGGGTTCTGTTCCTTTCCTTATATAAGGATATCCGGGCAGCAGGTCTGCCGCCCATGGCAGAGCATTGGGTGCTCTGCCATGGGTATTATAACACACCCGCTTCCCTTTTGTGAATGCAGGGCTGTACTTTTTGCAAAAAAGCTGTATAATAGAAAAGTATCCGCTTTTGACGGGGGTATTTTTCCCTGCTGCGGTACGCGATGTATTTTTTCAAAAAAGACAGGAGACAACCCATGAAAAACACCAACCTAACCCGCGCTGCTGCCAGCCTGCTGGCATGCGGCATGGTTTTTGGCCTGACTGCCTGCAGTTCCAGCGCATCCTCCAGCGAAGCAACCGCCGAGAGCGCAGCTTCCAGCGAAGCTGCCGGTGAAAGCACTGTTCCTGACGACGCTACCGCAGAAAGCGCCGCCGATGATTATTCTTATCTGGCTGATTTTTCTTTCAGTGATGCCTATGACGAGAACGGCTACCTGAAAGGCATCACCGCGCTGGATTACGTCACGCTGCCGGATACTGAGAGCTTTACCCTTTCGGACGATGCCACCACCGTGAGCGACAGTGATATTGACGATTACATTTCCAACAACATTCTTTCCAACTATAAGACCACCAACGAGATCACCAACCGCGCCGCCGAAAACGGTGACACTGTGAACATTGACTTTGCCGGTTCCATTGACGGCGTTGCCTTTGACGGCGGCACCGGCAGCGATTATGATCTGACCCTGGGCAGCGGCACCTTTATTGACGGCTTCGAGGATCAGATCGTTGGCCACATGCCCGGCGAAACCTTTGATGTGAATGTCACCTTCCCGGATGACTACCAGGCCACCAACCTGGCCGGCAAGGACGCAGTGTTCGCCACCACGCTGAACTACATCAACGAGGATGTGACCCCCGACCTGACTGATGATTGGGTCAGCAGCAACCTGGCCGAGTCCATGGGCATGAACAATGTGGCTGAGCTGAAAACTTTTGTCAGCAACAGCCTGCTGTTCAATCAGGAAGCCAATGAGCTGTACGGCCAGCTGTACGATGCTGCCGAAGTCAATACCGATACCCTGCCCGAAGATGTGCAGCAGTATTTCACCAATACCGTGCTGTACCAGCCGTACCTGTACGCCCAGATGCGCGGCGTTTCGCTGGAGACCATGCTGAGCCAGGCCGGTTACAGCAGTGTGGATGAATACCTGGAAAACAGCGAAAGCTCCAAGCAGAGCATGATCAAGCAGATCCTGATCATGCAGGCTTTGGCGGAGAAGAACAACATTGTATGCGATACCGACATTCTGAACGCTGAGTTCTCCCGCTACTTTGGCTCCACCGATATGACCAGCTATGTGAACGCTTACGGCGAAAACTACGTGAAAACCAACATTCTGCATGACATTGTGATGCAGAACCAGATCGACAACGTTGCCTAAGCTGCCCAAGCTGTTTGGCTACCCCCTGACCATTAAGTTTTAACCGTACCACCCGCGCCCGCTTGACAAAGCCGTGTGCGGGTGGTATATTAGGGCCATAATATTTAGACGTTTATCTAAATATATAATTCTTGTGATTTTCTGAAAGGGTATATGTTATGAGCACGATAATTTCTTTGCAGACCATTTTGTGGAGCGCCTTGGCCGCCGCAGCCGGTATCGGGCTGCCGGTTCTGGTTTTTTTGGTATGGAAGTTCAAATTCTGCCGGGGTGCAAAGCTGTTTCCTGCTGTTGTCGGCGCGGTGACCTTCGTCGTTTTCGCCCAGGTACTGGAAGGTGTGCCCAAGGCCATTTTCTTTGGCGGCGGCACCGGCGTTTCGCAGTATGTGCTGACCCATGCGTGGGCTTACACCCTGATCGGCTGCCTGCTGGCGGGCGTGTTTGAGGAAGTCGGGCGCTATCTTGCGTTTCGCTTTCTGCTCAAGCGCTATACCAACCGGCGGGACGCCGTAACCTATGGCATCGGCCACGGCGGGATCGAGGCAATCCTGGTTCTGGGGCTCACCGCCATCAATAATATTGCGATTGCGCAGCTTGTCAACAGCGGCAGCATTGAAACCATAACCAATGGGCTGACCGGCGCGCAGCTGGACCAGGTACAGGCACAGATCGCCGCCGTTGCCAGCTTTGGGGCCGCCAACCTGCTGCTGGGGCTGGCTGAACGCGCGATTGCCATGACGCTGCACATTTCCCTCTCGGTGGTTGTATTCCGGGCTGTCCGGCAGCGCAAGGCCGGGTATCTGGGATTGGCGGTGGCGCTGCATGCGCTGTTCGATGTTCCCGCTGCTTTATTCCAGTGCGGCGTGCTGCACAGTACCTGGCTGGTGGAAGCACTGCTGCTGGTGCTCTGCCTGGGCTGCGCGGCTTACGCCAAAAAGCAGTATTGTGCATTGCAAGAACCGGAACAGCAGACGTTATCCGATAAGGAGGAACGCTGACCTATGGTAGGCGATGCGTTTAAGGCTTTGGGGGACCCCACCCGGCGGCGCATTCTGGAACTGTTGAGCGAAGGCGAGATGAGTGCCGGTGATATTGCTGCGCACTTTGATATGGCAAAGCCATCCGTAAGCCACCACCTGAACATTTTGAAAAATGCCGGGCTGGTAACGGATGAGCGCCGCGGCCAGAATATTGTGTACTGCCTGAACCTGACCGTGTTCCAGGAAGCTGTTAAGTGGTTTTTCGATTTTGGCTTTGTGAAAGGTGGACCTGATGATGAAACGAAATAAACTGTTTTGGGGGCTGCTGATTTTTTGCGCCATCAACTTTGCGGCGCACCTCTGCTTTTATGGCTCCCTGCCGGATGTTGTGCCCACCCACTGGGGCGCGGACGGCCAGGCCAACGGCTGGGGGCCAAAATCCACTGTGCTGATTATGGCAGCCCTGCCCGCCCTGATGCTGATTTTGATGGCAGTGCTGCCCCGCATTGACCCCAAGCACCAGAATTATGAAAAGTTCAAGGGCGTCTGGAACGCCTCCCTCACTGCCCTTACAATATTTATGTCAGCTATGAGCTGGTTTTCGGAGCTGAGCGTGTTCGGCTTGATTCCGGAGGGCAGCAGCCTGGTCGGTATTCTGGTCTGCGGCGGCTGCGGGGTGCTGTTCATCTTTTTGGGCAACTATATGCCGCGCATCAAGCAGAACTATATGTTCGGCTGCAAAACTCCCTGGGCGCTGAACAACGAACACAACTGGAACCGCACCCAGCGCATGGGCGGCATTGTGTTTGTTGTTATGGGTGCTGCTTTGATTGTAATTTCACTGCTGGCCACCATTTTGGGCGATGCCGCCACCATGATCCTGCTGCTGGCCGTTGTCTTTGGCGGCTCCGCCTGGATCTACCTCTACTCCTACCTCGTCTACATCGGCAAAATGAAGTAAGTAAGCGCCCCCACCCGGAGCGCACTCTTTATCCTGCATCGTGCCTAATATCCAAAAAAGGCGCGCAGCGCCCACCACCATTCTTCTTTATTATTTATTCTTTATTCATTACAAAACGCTCCCCTCTCCATGCAGTTCTCTTATGCACAGGTCGGGGAGCGTTTTATTTTTATTCCTGGGTTTTCTTTCCAGCACGTTCCGTTTTCATGCGGATGCGCTCGCGCTGGGATTTTTCCAGTTTTTTATAGCGGGCATAGCTTTCGGGGCGCACGGTCTCAATGCAGCGGGCAAAGTTCCAATGCAGACCGTCGCGGCGGTTCAGTTTAAAGCGCAGGAACCACGGGCCGTGGTCCGGGCAGGTGGCTTCGGTATAATAACCGGTGTTGCCGCGCTTGAGCCAGATATCGTTCAGCACCAGCGGCTTGCCGCAGAACGGGCAGCCCACCTGATACAGCGCAGGGTCATTTTTGTAGGCATCGTGGTCCAGGCGGTCAAAGTAGGTCTGGATATCGTACGTTTCGGTATCGGTATTGTTCAGCAGGGCGGCTGTCAGCTGGGCGGCGGGGTCCGGGTATTCGGCAATGCCCTGGGCCAGCGGCAGGCGGCGGCAGATTTTTGTGGTGTACAGGGCATCGTCCAGCGCATTGTGGAAATCGCCGTCATGCTCAATGCCAAGGCGGTCCACCACGCTTTCCAGCGTCAGGCCCTCGCCTTCCCCGCGGGGGAAATTTTTCAAAAAGATCTGCTGCAGGTCATACCAGCGGGTGGGCCAGCTTTCGTCCATATTATAAAGGAACAGGTTCTGTTTCAGCACCGGCACATCGTCCAGGCCCCACTCGGCAAATTCGGCGTCGGGGCCGGCCCATTCCTGGAACCGCCGCAGGCCTTCGGCAATGGGCACCCCGGCTTCCAGATCGCCCTGGCTCAGGCCAGTCACCTCCGCAATGCGCCAATGCAGCTTGCGGAAAATGCGGGGGCGCAGGGTCATCTCGAAGGTATCCAGTACATCGCCATTCTCGTCCACCCGCACTGCACCGATCTGGATGATCTCACCCCGCAGGGTCAGCTCCGCCCCATGATAATTAAAGGTTTTGGGCGCATTGCCCATGTTCCATTCCAAGTCAAAAACGATCAGGTTCACTGCGGGTCCTCCAAGATGAATTTTTCAACGGCCAGCCCTACCCCGTCATGCTCATTATCTGCGGTGACGTATTTGGCTGCCTGTTTTACTTCCGGCACAGCATTGCCCATGGCAACGCCCATGCCTGCATAGCGGATCATGGGCAGGTCGTTCCAGCCATCGCCGCAGGCCATCAGGTTTTCGGGGCCAAGGCCCATGTTTTTCAGCAGCAGCGCCAGCGAGGCGGATTTTTCCACCCCCAGGGGCATCGTTTCAATAAAGAACGGCGCCGAGCGGTAGATGGAAAGCTTGCCCGCAAACTTTTGCTGCATCAGCTCCTCCACATGGGGCATATCCACAGGGTCGCCAACCAGCAGCAGCTTGTTGATGGGCCACTGGATCTCGGCGGGCAGGTTTTCCACCTGGCGGGCCGGGATTTTGTTGATGCGGGCTTCCTCGCCAACATAGGGGTTGGCGGCATCCTCGGTCACAATGCCTTTGGCATCATAGGTCAGCGGCATCACGTTCCAGTAGCGGGCAAAGGTGCACACCGGGTCGATCAGCTCCGGCGGGAACTCATGCTGCACCAGCGTTTCGCCGGTTTTGCAGTCAATGATCTTACCGCCGTTATAGCTCAGGATGCAGCCGCCGCGGCGGTCCAGCTCCAGCTCTTTGGCAAGCGGCTCAATGCCCACGGTGGGGCGGCCGCTGGCCAGCACAATGCGCACGCCGCGGTCCGCCGCTGCCTGCAGGGCAGCTTTGGTGCGTGGGGTAATGACTTTGGCATTGTTGGTCAGTGTGCCATCCAGATCCAGTGCCAGAACTTTGTATTGCATAATATCCCCTGTTTCTTTGGGCAATACCGCATAATTCTAAGTGCCGATACGGCGAGCGAGGTGCGG
>ERZ779656.1826-NODE-1826-length-10496-cov-2.877502_pt1 | contig 10496 bp, 11 predicted proteins | sample MGYA00511102_ERZ779656 | MGnify/ENA primary metagenome ERZ779656 (study PRJEB29588, sample SAMEA2143980) | human gut metagenome | biome: human gut; feature: human-associated habitat; material: faeces | place: Denmark | collected 2008/2010 ... | reverse complement strand
GCCCCGCGCACTCACATTCCAGTTCATGCTGCGATTCCAGATGGTCAATTCCGCGGCATCATAGCAAATTCTGATTTGCTCCAAGGAACTGTCCGGCCAGAAAAAGTCAGAAAATTTCATGATTGACCTCGCTATCACAGCTCATACTTCATCCGGGATCATCATAACATAGTCCATCGAGCAAGTCAAATGCATTGGACGCTCCGAGCTTACAAAACTGTCCATTACAGGATACTCAGATCCTATAAGGACACTCTGCATGTCATAACTCAACACTATAGATTTTTTGAAATTTGCTTTTAAAAAACGTCGTATGACAGCAAGAAAAACTTGATGCACAGAACTCACTTGTCTTTTGATTCTTCAGTTGTGTCAGAGACTGCTCCTTCCAGCAGATCTGTCACTACCTGATTAAGCTGTGCGGCATTCTTAGCAGTAATGACCGGCGTGTCTGACTGGGACTCAATGTCTTTTCTGGTTCGTCCAGCCACCTGACCGCCCGCCTTGGCAACTGCCAAATTCTCTTGGAAGGTCGTTGGTTTGCGATCTCTTGAAAACTGAGTGGTAGTGGCCTCCGCCAGCATATTCAGTACCAGTTCCAGCGTAGTCATGTTATCACGAAGGTTTTCCTTTTTCAAGCCCTTCAGATTTTTGTACTGCCGGGTGGACATGCCAGACCAGGCTCGGGAAATCTCGTCCGTGAGGATGGCGTACTCTACGCCTTTCTGCACACCGCGGGCATCCCATTCATCCGTCAGTTCTTTACGGACCTGGATGGCCTGCAGCCGCTGATTGATCCACTCACGGCTGTAACCCTTCTTGAGATAGGTTTCCAGAGCGCGGTCAATGGTCAGCTCCGGGTCGATGGTCTCCTCGATACGCTCTCGACCGACCTGTGCCAGCCACAACTTGAACGGTTCTGCCTTCGGGGAAGGAATAGACTGGATGATTCGGAGAAGCTGCTCGGTATCGGCTACATCAGTCAATCGTTTTTTGCCATCCGAAGCGGTCATTTTCAACTGGTTACAAGCTGTAACCGTTTCATTTCCCTCATCCTTCAGGCGTTTCTTCGTTACCTTCCAGTAGTTACGAGCTGCCTGATAATCTGGCTGATCAGTCAGCACAGCTACCACATCAACGACGGAAAAGTACCATTCTTCCTTTTCCTCATCCCATGCGGTTCGAATACGCTTGTTTTCGAACAGTTGGATATTATCGTTTTGTGCCATTTGAATCACCTCGTTCTGTCATGAATTCTTTCAAAAGTCCTTGGCAGCCATCCAGCACATCCTGCCAGGTCGCCTCGAAGTCCTCGGTGTACCATGGGTCTGCCACATTGCCGGGATGGGCGGTGTGATCCATCAGGAGGGACATCTTGCCGACATAGTCGCCGCCGCAGATACGGTACATATCCCGGAGGTTGGCCTGGTCCATGCCGATCAGGAGATCGTATTCGTCGTAATCCCGATTTGTCAACTGCCGTGCGGCATGGCCTTCGCAGGAGATCCCATGCTCGGCCAGCTTGCGCCGTGCCGGAGGATAGACTGGGTTGCCGATCTCCTCCCGACTGGTAGCCGCTGATTCGATATGAAATTGCGATGCCAGTCCCGCCTTTTTTACCAAGTCCTTCATCACGAACTCGGCCATGGGGCTGCGGCAGATATTGCCGTGACAGATAAACAGAATCCTCTTCATACTGCGTTCTCTCCGAAATCTCATCGTTGCCCTCATTATACCACACATCGACCTTTTCGTCGAGAACACTTTCCAGATACGCAGAATCCTCGATCATTCGCAGAAGCTCCGCCTTAGATAGATTCCGTGCTGTAGCCTGCCGGATGTACCAGCGGCGCTCCTCTGCGGGCAGCTCTGCCTCCATGATTACAACGTTCTGTGTCCAATTCAAGTGAAGCGCTTCGCCAAGCAGTTCCGGCGTGCCGCTGTACAACTGCCAGAAATCCCGCATCCGGCGCACATTGCGCGGAGAGAAGCCGGTCATATCCGGGTATTGTTCTTTTATGAACTCCGCAGCAGCTACCGCTGCACCCTTTTCCGAGTGGGCACAGACGGCCTTGCCGATTTCGCAGTACAGCTCCATCTGCGGCAGATATGCTTTCATGACAGATTCCAGTGTGGCAAACATTGTGCTGTAGTCCACAGCCTTTCGGATATTCATAGTTTCTCCTTTCCGGCGCACAGCGCCTGATTCAACGCTCAAAGCAGAGAAAAGCACGGTAACATCGCCGTGTTTTTCTCTGCCTTGACCTGTTTCAGATAACTTGTACGATCTGCTCCCAGAGCAGTATGTGCTTTTCATCAATGGCCCGGTTGTCGTGGTAATGGCCGAACAGCCAGTAGTGATAATGTGCTCTCTCCTTGACCTCCTGCAGGAAATCTGTGAGCGGGTCTGCCTCATTGTGGCGGTTTTCCATGAGAGCAATGCTGGTGGAAGCGCAGTGCGTGATAACATAGTCCACCGCCCAATCGACCTTGGCCAGATTTTTCCGTGCTTCAGCGTACTCCTCCTCAGAAGGCATCTCCTGCGCCCACCACGAAATGTGATTGATGCGATACCTCGCTCGGGGCTTTCTCTGCAGCATCAGGAGCTTTCGCTCAAAATCCGGAGCACCCGGTTCCAGAATGCCGTCCTCCGTATCATGGCTTTTTGCTCCGCCCATGGTGAAGAAGTGATAGCCTTCCAGCTCGAAGACCTGTCCACGCATCAGGTGCAGGACATGAGAGCGAATGCGGTGTACCTTGCCGCCGTGCCAGTCTTTCACCGGATATCGTTCCAGTGCGTCGTAGTTCTCATGATTCCCGCAGACGAAGGCCAGCGTGAACGGAAGACTTTCCAGCCAGTCCAATGCAGCCTCGTCACGGCCGTCTCCAAACCACACACCACCAAAGTCTCCGGCACAAATCACGATGTCCCGCTTTGTCATTTGTGCCTGCTCCGGGAAATATTTCGACTTGAAGCGTTCAAAGTTTCCGTGGCAATCACCGGTTACAAAAATCATCTTTCCACCTTCTTTCAGTACATAATTTTCTGGCAAATCTCAATGCCACCCTTCAGGGTGACTGCGACCTCATCCTTGGATAGGATTTTTACTGTCTCCACCAGTTGTCGAACGGCGCTCTCGTCCCACTCCGTAATGTGGAGTGATGCGTTTTCCAAGGTCTGTGCGGCATCCATGATGCGCTGGTTGGCTTTTGCCTGTTCCTTGTTATCTGCGAGGATCCCGGAACGCCTTCCTTTCAGGAGGGTTTGCTCGTCCAGTATCTCCTTGAACTGACCGCCATAGGCAGCCGGATCATCCGCGGCCTTTTCCAGCAGTGTTTGGAATTGCTGCTCCAGTTCTCTCAGCCTGCGTTCAATATCTCCAAGGCTCATTGTGCCACCAGGGAATGGGATGAGCTCCGTTTCCATTGCAGCTGTGATCTGCCGAATCAAGCTATTCTTGTCAGCCATGGCTGTATTCAGGACTGCGAGGATCGCTTGCTGGAGTGGTGCTTCATCCAGTGTGGGCGAATTGTGGCAGTATTTCTTACCGTAGTCCAATCGGCTCACACAGCGCCACACGACTCGCTTTTCACCGTTTCGTGTCCATGTGCAGCGGCGATAAAGCGTCCCGCACTCACCGCACACGAGTCTGTCTGACAGCGCGTATTTGCTCGTATAACAAGAGCGTCCTGTCACAGCCGTTTTGGACGGGCTGCGCAGGGCACTCCGACGTGCCATTTCCGCTTTCACTGCATTGTACTGCTCCCGGCTGACGATGGCTTCATGGTGGTCAGGCATATAGTATTGCGCCATCTGTCCAACGTTTTTGATAACCTTCTTGCTGATGACATCTGTCCGGAATGTTTTCTGGAGCAGAACGTCGCCGCAGTACTTCTCATTCGTCAGGATGCCCTTGATGGCTGTCGTTGTCCATTTGGATTCCCCAAGAACCGTTTTGATCTGATTTTCTTCCAGCCAGTCTTGCAGATTTCGCAGGCTGGCACCGCTCTCATATCGCTTGTAGAGTTCACGCACGATTTCTGCTTGCTCTGGTATGACGCGGAATTTGCCATCTGCGTCTTTTTCATATCCGTAAAGCCGGTAACAGGGAATTTTCAGGGTTCCTACCTTTGCGTGCATCTGTCGCCCGCGCCGGATATTACCGGAAATAGATTCGCTTTCGGACTGCGCCATCGCGCCGTACATCGTAATCATAAATTCGCTGTCTGGCGGTAGAGAATTGATGTTTTCTTTCTCAAAAAGGACTCCGATACCGAGTTGTCGGAGGATGCGCGTGTAGTTGATACAGTCAAGCGTGTTGCGGGCAAAGCGCTGAATGGACTTTGTGAGGATGAGGTCGATTTTCTTCTGCTTGCACTGGCGGATCATACGGAGAAACTCGGTTCGTTTCTTGGTGGACGTGCCAGTGATGCCTTCGTCTGCGAAGATGCCAGCCATCGTCCATTCTTTGTTGGACATAATTTTGTCCGTATAATACTCGCACTGCGCCTCATAGCTGCTGGCCTGTTCTTCTTCCTTGGTCGAAACACGACAATATGCCGCGACGCGAAGCTGCGTTGTGACCGTGGTCGTTTGCTGTAGTTCTGGCTTGGGTGGAATGATAATGACGCGCGGCTTTTCGTCTGTCATACCAAATCGTCCTTTCCAATGATCTGTCCGTTCTTGAGCTGCAGCCGCACCGTCTGGCGCGTCACCAAGACGGCGGAGACGGCGCTTTGCAGCAGCGCCGCGTTGAGTTCTGCCGTGCATTCAAATGCGGTGAACAGCCGCCGCAGGCGTTCGGTTTCGTATTCCTCGTTGCCAATGGCATCATACTGTTCTTGTGCCAGCTTGCAGATCAGGCTTCTGGCAGCATCCTCGTCGAGCGGCTGGGTGTTTAGAACGTCATCCAGCTCGGTTTGCGTGGTGCTGTGTATCAGTGTCGGCTGTTTTTCTGGCTGCGTGATGCGCTCTGGCTGTTCCGCCAGTCTGCCGAGCAGGTGCATGACCTGCTGCTCGATTTCCGGTGTGGACGGCTTGGAGCAGACCCGCTTGAGCGCTTTCTGTGCGGGTGTCCGCTCCGGCAGACGCTGCTTGGTCTGGCGCTTCTCGACGGCTGCTTCAAATAATTTTATGTCAACTAATCTCGGATAGCTGTCTGCCCCAGTGTACTTGGTGTTTTCCAAGATTCGTGCGATCATGTTCTTGTTCCAGCTCTTGCCCTCGTCATAGACGGGGCCGGTCTTTCTCATCTGTTCTGCGATTTCCTTCAGCGACGCGCCGAGCGTGTATTGCAGGAAGATGTCCTGCACGGCTTTGGCTTCCGGCTCGTTCCGGACGATCTCACCCATGCGCATCTGGTAGCCAAATGGCAGCTTCCGATTTCCCATCAGCGTCTTGTCCTTTCAATCTGTTCTGTCAGTTCCAGACCGTTTTTCAAGCGGAACCGCAGGCGCTCGTTGCTGTCTACGATGATTTTTTCCACAAGCGCATCGAACAGCTCCGCATCAAAGCTGTCGAGAAAATCCGGCCCATCCTCCAGCACGTCCATGAGATCGCGGGTACGGTCTGCCAGATCGTCGCTGTCAGTATCAAGAAGCCTTGCTTTTTCCTGTTTCAGCCTGCGGAGCTGTTCGCTGAGTTTATTATTGGATGAGATAAAAGTGTCAGGATCAACGCCGCCCGCTTGCTGAAGCTGGGCTAGGAATTGAACCTGACTGAGAATATCGGATATTTTCTTGTTGAGGGATATCACGTCTTCACTCCAGAGCATCCGGCTATAGCGGACCTTTTGGAGATTGGAGAGCATCTGTGTGAAGATGGGGTTGCCGTTATGCTTGAGCTTGTAGTACAGACGGCAGAAAGCTGCATTGATCGTATCTTCTGGTACTTGGCAGATGTCACAATTCTGTCCTCTGTCATGGCCTAAGCATACCCAGTAAACAGTTGCATTGACTTCCTTTCTGCGAAATACGGAATCACACGATCCGCAATACACCCTCTGGCGCAGCGGATATGCTTTGTTATGCCTTTTGGCGATTCGGTTCGATTTGTTTTCCAGCAGTTTTTGCGCCAACTGGTATTCCAAATCTGAAATAATTGCCGGATGTGTTCCCTCTGCCCAGTAGTATTGAACTTCTCCGGTATTGATTTTGCAATGAAAAGGGAAAGTATTCGGGGTGTAATATTTCTGCCATTTGGAATTTCCAGTATATTTTTCGTTCCGAAGGATGTAACGCACAGACGAAGAATCCCATTGCACACGCCCATTTTTACATGGAATGTTGTTGGTTCGTAAATCTGCGGCAACTTGCTCGGTACTGCGACCAGCAAGGAAATCGGAGAAAACTTTTTTTACAATGAATGCTTGTTCTTCATTTATGCAAATCTTTTTGCCTACAGCTTCATAGCCATAAGGTAGATATGATGGAATGAATGTTCCATCCTGCATTCGTTTTTGAACGCCCCATTTGACGTTTCCAGATATGGCCTCACTCTGCTTTTGTGCCAGCGATGCCATGATCGCCGTGACCATCTCACTGGACACCTTGCTGGTGTCGATGCCCTGTTCCTCGAACTGGACACTGACGCCAAGTTCCTTGAGTTCCCGGATGGCCGCAAGACAATCTTTCGTATTTCGAGCGAATCTGGAAATGCTTTTGACCAGAATACGGTCGATTTTTCCTTTGCGGCAGTCTCGCATCATGCGCTGGAAATCCTCGCGTTTTTCGACCGACGTGCCGGTGATACCCTCGTCGGCATAAATGTCGACCATTTCCCAATCCGGATTGCCGGAGATGAGTTCGGAATAATATTGGTTTTGAACACGATAGGAATTGAGTTGATCCTCGCTGGAGGAGCTGACGCGGGCATATGCTGCGACACGCAGCTTTCGCGCTATGATCTCATCGTGCGCCGGGATTACAATGACGCGCTGCTGTTCCAGCGCAAGGTTTCCGTTGGTTTGCTTCTTTGCCATATTCTCACCCCCCTCTGTAGCAACACACACTATCACACCGGTGGCGCAATAGCTATGACCAAAACGGAGAAAAATCAAGCATAAAGTGTGAAATTTGCACCAAGCTCGACAGCGATCCGCCGTGCGATCTTTTTGATTTCATTCTCAGAAAAACCGACCGTTCGGAGTGCTTTCAGTAGCTGGCAGATGCCTAAAAAATCAATGTTTGGATTCATATGATTCTCCTTTAGCCACGGGGCGGCTCTGTAAAACGCAGAGCCGCCCCTGCTTTTGAAATTTTGATACTCGCTCCTGTTCGACGCTTCTTCCCGGAGCCAAGGCAGCTACTGAACGGCAGCTGGCGCTGCTCACGGGTCTGCACCCCTCCGAGGATCTCTCCGAGCTGCCCCCATTACGTTCCGTTGTGGCTGGACAGGTGTACCATTGTCCGCAGGTGAGATCATTGCGAGGCAGCTTGCCAAAGCTGCTTTTGGATGGATGAGTGCCGCTCGTCACCTTATTGGGCCGTTTTTATGCAGTTTCCTGCACAGGTGGTCTTCGCGCATCCTCCGTATCGCTGTTCCTTTTCAGGCTCATCCGCTTGATGTCATTCAGTCGCTGGATATGTACTTTTCAAGCTGCACAAGGCGGACTGAAAATGTCCCCTCAATGCATAGGCCACGGGAACGGCTTTTTTATAAGGTCGTTTGAAAAATTTTTTTAATTTTTTTCATACGGATAGCAACTGCTGCCTGGGTACACCCCCATCTTCGCGCAAGCTCTTCTTGACCATGTCCCTCAAGTGTGACATAGGTAAGCAATTCCAAGTCTTTTTTGTTTAATTTCATAATGGCGCGAAGTAATCGCTCATCTTCCAATGTGTCGACCCATGCATAGCGGTTTTGAAAACCAGTTTCATCAAAGGTGGTAGACATGACCCCGCTTTTTCTAAATAGGGCAGAACGCCGATCATCGTCTGGACCATCAATTTCTATTGACGGCATTTTCGTTGCCCTGCGTTCATACGCACGATTCCGGCAGAAGCAGTGCCAGTCATACTCATATATTTTTTGAATGCTTTTTTCGCTCATTCCTGCGTTGGCGTATTCTTTTCGCAGTTTTGCCCATTCACGATCAAATTTTGCTTTCTCTGCTGCACAGTTGAATCCCATACGGATTCCTCCATTCTTCTGAAATTTTGAGAAAACCAAAATTTCAAAAGCGGAGGGGCGCGAGGCTGGTAAAAAACGGCCAATGGCGCAGTTCTGTTATCAAAAACAAACCTGCGCCATTGGCCGCTGTAAAAAAATACGAAGCAAACCATCTTGTCTTGAGAAAATAGCCGCATCTTGCTGCAGCCCATTTTGTTTTACAATATGGTTAGCCGCTTACCTTTCGTGTCAAGAAATTGAGTCTGTTAACTGTAAGTATATAGTCACAGGTAGTCTGCCTACCTATTTTTCCTTCATCCCTTTGCTTTTTCTCAATAGCGCCTCGACTATAGCCATTCGCTGACGCTATCAGGAGAGTCCTCAAATAAGAACGCCACGCTTTGTAATGTTTGTATGAAGCAGTGTCTCTCCAATGCATGATTCTCTGGGAATAAGGATTAGCGTTGAAGAGAAGTGCAGTGCAATTTTCGCAAGCAGCGGAAATCGCTTGCTGCAACGAGCGGAGAAAGTGCAACGTGTAAACGCCCCTTGAACCAACAGGGATTCTGCTCCTTCTCTTTATACGGTGTCTTCATAATCTCATAGCAGTTTGATTTTACATTCACGGCAGCAAATGCGTTATCTGAGGCGTCTCTACAGCTCAAGGGGCATTTTATACGTCAGCGTCAATTGCCCACTGGCATTCTCATAGGCATCGCCGTATGTAAAGCCGCAGCCCATGGAGCCTGGAAGCACGGATTTTCTAAAAATGTCCATCTCCTTGTAGGGCGAACGACTGATCCGTTCTTCAATGGCGGATGTTGTCTTGGCCGAGCCGCGGGACAGGGTCAGCGTCGGAGACAGCTTCACCAGCATATTGCTTCCAAACACCAGCGCCACTGTCACCGGGAAAAACTTGCTGACGCGGCGGCGCGGCCATGCAGCACAGCTACTGCACGGATATTCCTTGGGGCGAAGCCCAACCCGGCGATCTGGTCTTTTATCCGGATGATTCCCACGTCGGCATCGCTGGAGGCACAGACGCAGACGGCAATCTGCTGATCGTCCATTGCAGCGGCGGTGCGAACGGCGTGGTTATTACTGGTTCGGCGGGATTTACAGCAGTGGCAAGTCCGAATTTGTTTAAAGCATAAAATCTACGGTGAGACACATTGCACAAAGCAATGTATCCCACCGGAAGAACCATGCTGCCCGTTCTGACAGGACGTACGTTTTTTTGCAACAATGCACGTCTGAGTCACAGCTAGTACAAATCTCCATCTATCACTTCAAATAGATCCATCCCAGCGATTTCTTCATGCGAAAGTATGTTCTCAAGTACATAGCTATCTTCATTAAAATATAGAATCTACTGAAAGAACGTCTCATAACAAACTACGTTTTCCGTTTGATCTATCTGCGCTTCCGTGTCAGTTGCGTTTCCATTTGATGCAGCCACAGCAGGTGACAGTGCCGACAGCAGGAAAACTAAAAACAAAATATCGTTGCTTTGTTTTCATTTTTTCCTCCTGCGTTATGCGATGGAATTCTTATAGCTTATTCCCTCAATCCCTCCGGCTCCATTTGCGTTACGATCACGGCCTGTGTCGCAGCAATCGCTTCCTGCCACTGCTCGGTTCCGGGCGGGCAGGCCACATACAGAAGCGCCTCCTCCGGCTGCAGCGGCAGGTTGTGCCAGATGTTCGATATTGCAAACGGCAGCGGGGCCTTGACAGTGGCGCGGAGCTGATACAGCCCGCTGCCTTCTTCAAATCGGACGCCATACTTAGACGGACAGACGTAACCGTCCGCGCTCCAGCCGCGATCTATACACACGTCATCCAGCTTGACCCACGCATCGCTTCCCTCCGGCGCGATGGAGAACTCGTACCAGCCCACGTTGTCCGCGCCAAAGTAGAATTCCAGATCTCCGCAGACGCTTTCTCCAACAGGGGTGTCTGCGTTTGCGCCCAGGGCGGTGGTGCCGCATTTCTGACGGCGTCCCTCCGGCCAGTTTTTCGGGCATTCGCCGCAGCGGGCGAAGCTTTCCACCAGCAGCAGTTCTTCCCCCGCGCACCAGGCAGACTGCCACGCCGCTGATCCCGGCTGCCTGTACACCCGAAGCAGGGTGTGATCGTCCGTGATGCAAATGTCGTGCCATGTGGCCGTGACTTTGTTGGTTTCTTCCCGATGGAGCTGATAGCGCGTACCTTCCGCGTCTGCGTCAAGGGGAACGCGAAGCAGACGGTAGCCTTCGCCGTGGATTTTCTCGTTTTCACACAGGCCATCGCTTGCCTCCGCGCTCACGGCAATCCAATCCTCGCAGCCCTCCGGGGCAAGGAAATAGCTGGCCGCCTCCTCGTTCGGCAGGGCAACATAGCAGCAG